>Ga0299912_10000009_pt1 | contig 342975 bp, 310 predicted proteins | sample RVTome_2_FD_207667 | JGI IMG/M metagenome (GOLD analysis project Ga0299912, IMG submission 207667) | Soil microbial communities from uranium-contaminated site in the Upper Colorado River Basin, Wyoming, United States - RVT95D214 (version 2) ... | reverse complement strand
GAGGCCATCCCATCCCTGGGGTCAAGGCGATTCTTCCGGAACTGGCTTGACCCCGGGTGGGGCCATGTCGTGCCGACGTTTCTACCTTTCCAGAATGTCGCTTTTCAGAGGGTTTCTACAGAGCAACATCTGCGAGCACTTATTACACTCGTGTGCTCGAGGACAGGAAGAGCAAGATCGGGGGACACCATCGTGGTGTCCTGACGCGCCACTACATGAAGCAGACGGCGGCGGTGGAGACGAGGAAGCAGCTCATAGTCGCGGTGAAGTTCAGGCGAGGTCCGTCGAACGACTCGCCGGACTTCCCGCTTGTGCTCGAGAAGGTCCTGCCCGCCCAGCTTCCCGTGAGGCTGGTCTTAGCTGACAAGGGCTACGACGCTGAATCCAACCACGAGTACGCCCACGAGGTCCTGGGTGCGCGGACGATGATTCCCGTCCGCTACCGAGGACCTGGAATCAGAGTGGGAGGACGGTACAGGAGGAGGCATCTGAGGGACTTCGACGAGGATGCATATCACCAGCGCTCAAAGGTTGAGACGGTGTTCTCCGTGGAGAAGCGGAAGATGGGATCGCATGTGCTGGCTCGAGTTCCGAGCCAGCAGCATAAGGAACTGATCTTCCGGGCGTTCTCATACAACTCCGGGAGGATGGAGTCTCTCTTTTTGCGCATCATCGAGGATTTCTACAAAGCAGCCTCAGCATAACATCCTTAGGGGAGGAAAGGCGATTCAGGAACGGGGGAAACTTGATTGGGTGAGTTCACTGTCAGTCCGAAGCGCGGAAACAAGAACCTTGATTTGGTTGAGATTCTGGGAATCTCTGGAAGCCCCGTCAAGAATAGCAATACCGACCGCTTGGTCAAGCTGGTACTGGATTCAACTGGGTTGAAGTCAGAGTTCATCAAGCTTTCCGACTGCCAGATCGAGCCGTGCAATGCGTGCATGGTGGATGACCCGAAATGGGGAAGGATCTTTGCATGTCAGCTTGATAATCAGTGCATAACACAGGATGATTTCCAGAAGATAAGGCCGAAGCTCCTGGAGACCGATGCGTTGGTGATCGGGGGATATCCCTCCTATGGTTCTGTCGATGCTAGAACCAAGACCTTCCTTGAAAGATTGTTCGCGCTAGACCATTGTGCATTCCAGGAGAAGCCCCTTATGACGGGGAAGCTGGGTGTATCCATAGCAGTATGCAACACCATGGAAGATGGAAAGACCGCCACAGGACAGATCGAACACATGTTTCGCAACTTGCGTATGATACCGATAGCCAAGATCGTTGCTCAAGGCTCTTTTCCCTGCAGATTCAGGAGAGAATGCAGAGTAAGACATCTGGAGCCTGTACCTCTTTCGCCTCCTGAAGGCATAATACGGGACCCTCTGAGCGACAAAGAGGTCATCAAGGAAGCTCAGACTGCGGCTCGAATAATCAGAGAAACGCTCGAAATACGTAGAAAGAAGGAATGAAATATTCAACCGCGTTCCACAAGTCGCAGGTCTTCTCAATCCCTATTAGAGAAACGACGCCTCGGCGCTCGGTTTGATCTTCGAAATTGGCTCCCAAAACTCTCAAAACCCCATGAACGCCCCCTATCTCCCGCGATGGGAGGATCGTAGCTCTTGCTTGGTCACCTCGGTCATGCCCTATTCATCACCTTCTTGACCAGGGAATAATCTAAACCCAGTGTCTCTTGTCAGACACTATGTGATGAACATGGTGAAGAAAGAAAGGAGGAGAGGGGTTGGTCCGGTACGAAATTCTGCTTGATTTCAGCAGACTTCCGACATACTAGCTAGTCAGAGGTTCAAATCTCTCTGCCCCCACTCCTTTCTAGTCTCAAGACAGAACTTGACGAATTCCCGGTCCGATGCACGATACTCATCCGGAGGGAATCTCGGCAATGAGCCATCTGAAGGCGACAAGCACTGCCACGGAGGCAATGATGTCCTCGCTATCCTGCAGGGCGCCTGGCAGAACCATGCTCCACTGCATGTAGAACGGCTCCTCGCTGGTCCCGTACCGAACAACAATATCCTTCGGGCGCTTCACGCCCTTGACCTGAGGAGGACGCAATGTCTCAACAGATTTCCCGAGCCTGTTTGCCTCGCCCTTCTCCATTTCCCACATTTTCTCTCCAGTTGGTGCGCACATGCCGTCAAGGTTGATCACTGCAGAGCCGAGGTCTGTGTCGGCCTGCATCGTCCAGAAGACCTTGGTTCGTCGGAATCGAATCCATTGGCCCGAGGTGAACTCGAAGACAAGCTTCGACCTCAGGGCATTGAACCGGGCGAAGGATATCCGAGTTCCGTTCCGAAGTATCTCACACTTCGGGCCGATGCGGGAAGTGCGCCTGACCTCCAACTGTCCCCACGGAGACGACGCGCTAGCAGAGGCAAGTTTGTAGCTCGAGAACTCAATGATCCCGATCGACGAACCACTTCCTTTCAGGACCTCGAATCTCCTTTCTTCCGCAGAGCACCTGAGAGGGTTGAATACTCCACCCGACCAGTTGGGGCGCCTCAGGTGCCTTTTCATGAGGTGGCTCGGCGGAGTCTCCAGCGCATTCACGGCACGGGAATGAGCCGTAGCATACTTCAACCTGCTTCAGGCAGTCCTCACGTGACACGCTTCACGCCACGGGTAGGACATCGGATGCTTGCCTGATGGGGCCAGCATTCGGCATTGCTGGATCAGGGATTCCATTTCGGGCGAAAGGATTAACTCAACACGTCTGATTGCAGCCTCCATGCACAAGGTCGTCACCGTCGACCTCGAGAAGGACATCCTAGCTGAGAACCGGAGAATTGCAGACGACAACAGAGCGCGGCTGGAGAAACACGGGATCGTCTCTTTTGATTTCTTGGGGGCTATTGGCTCGGGCAAGACCCTGATAATCGAGAGGCTGATAGATCTGCTGAAAAAGAAGGGGAAGAGAGCCGCTGCAATTGCAGGAGATGTGTCCGGGGACGACGATTATCAGCGCTTCGTCTCTCACGGCGTATCAGCTGCCAACATAAACACCGGGAAGGAATGTCATCTGGACGCTCATCTTGTGGACCATGCCCTCGATGACCTCCCGCTCGACAAGATCGACTACCTATTCATCGAGAACGTTGGGAACCTAGTCTGCCCTGTCGATTTCCCGCTGGGATCTCACAAGAGGGTCGTGGTGATAAGCGTGACCGAAGGGGACGACATGGTGAGGAAACATCCGGCGATCTTCGCATTCTCCGAGGTCATTGTGATCAACAAGACGGACCTCGCTGAGGCAATGGACGTGAACCCGAAGATCCTGGAAAGGGATGCGAAGAGGGTGAACCCGGGCGCCGCCATCATCATGATGGATGCCAAGCATGGAAAAGGCATGGACGAGCTGATGTCCGCCCTTGGCCTCTAGAGGGCTGGGTCATGAAGATAATCGTATATGGAATCGTTCAAGGGGTCGGATTCAGACCAACTGTGTTCAGAGTCGCCAGGGCAATGGGCCTGAAAGGCTACGTCCTCAACAACGGCTCCAACGCGGAAATCCATGTCGACAGGGATCCCAAGGAGTTTGTCCGGAGGCTCAGTGAGTCGCTCCCCGCACTTGCGAGGATTGACAGGGTGGAGTACGAGGATATCAAGGAGGAGCTACAGGACTTCTCGATCGTCCAGAGCCGCGAGGGCAGGAGAGTCTCCTTGATACCAACGGACACCGCGATCTGCGGCAATTGCCTGACTGATTTCTTCCGCCATTCAGACAAGAGGCATCTATTCCCCTTCACCAACTGCACGGAGTGCGGCGCGAGGTTCACCGTCATCGAGGATGTGCCTTTCGACCGCAAACGAACCAGCATGGCGGATTTCCCGATGTGCAAGTCATGCACGACGGAATACGAGTCTCCTGGGGATCGAAGGTTTCACGCACAGACCCTGTCTTGCCCGAAATGCGGGCCGAAGTATACGTTGTATGACAATAGTCGAAAGCCGATCAGGGCAGACCCCTTCGGGAAGTTCGCAAGCATGATCGACGGAGGTTCTGTCGGGCTTCTCAAAGGATGGGGCGGAATGCACATCATCTGCACATTTGCGAACGCCTCTACGCTGAGGAGGATCTATCGGAGAGGAGACAAGCCCTATGCTGTCATGCTGAGGGACCTGGGCACGGCCAGAAAGTATGCATCCATCGACATCTTCGAGGAGAGACTCCTTACCTCGCCCCAGAGGCCAATCGTCCTGCTCCGCAAGAACAAGGATTCCTTCGAGCAGCTCGAGAAGGTCTCCCCCGGGCTAGGCAACATCGGCGTGATGCTCCCTTACTCAGGAGCGCATCTGCTGATGTTCCATCACCTGAGAGCGGACGGAGTCATCATGACGTCCGCCAATCCGCCGGGAGAGCCCATGTGCATCGAGAACTCGAAGGCGTTCGACCTCGGCCTGGACTGCTACCTGATGCACAACCGGCGCATCATCCACAGATGCGATGACACCGTTGTCAAGGTCAACCTGGGAAAGACCAACTTCACCAGGAAGTCCCGCGGATTTGTCCCAGTGCCTGTAGAGGCGAATCACAGGCACACCGTGATCGGAGTGGGAGCGCAATGGGACGTGACGGGTTCCATCTCGAGGGCCGGAGAGATCTTTCTCACCCAATACGTCGGAGAGTCTCAGCAGTACCCGACTCTACAGTACCTCGACGATGCTATACACCATCTCGGGGGGCTCCTTGGCACCAAGGATGTGGAAGCCATCGGCCTCGACAAGCACCCGAGGTATTCGACGCGAATCGTCGCCAGGAGACTTGCGAAGGAGTTCAAGTGCCAGACCATCGAGACACAACATTACCACGCCCACGCAGCCTCGCTCATGATAGACCGTAAGCTGAGCGGCCCGTTGCTGGCCCTGACGTGGGACGGGACAGGATACGGAGACGATGGCTCTTCATGGGGAGGGGAGACGCTTCTTGCTGAGTTCTCGAAGTACGACAGGCTAGCGACCCTGGAAGGCATCCCACTGCTTGGGGGCGACAAGGCGGTCGTGGACCCGAAGAGAGTCGTTACTGCGATTCAGCTGAAGCTCGGAATAGAGCCCACGATGGTCCCAGATAGCGAGGCCGACCTGTATTCCAGAATGCTGGACAAGAGCGTCACAGCATCGAGCATGGGGCGTGTCCTCGACTCGGTCTCCTGCATACTCGGGATATGCTGCAAGAGGACTTACGAGGGAGAGCCCGCAATCAAGCTGGAGAGATGGTTAGAGTCCGGGAAGGAAAGATACAATTTTGAGGTGGATTTCGCCAGGCAGGATCGCACGCAAATCGCGAAGACCCTGCCGATGTTCGAGGACTTGCTCGAGCTAAAGGTGAGCGATGACAGGGACAGAGCGGATGCGGCGACTTCGTTCGTCAAGGCTTTGGTGAGCGCAGTCGCGGACAGGGCATGCGGATTCTCCGAGGCCGAGGGGCTTAGGCAGGTCGGTCTGACAGGTGGTGTCTCCTACAGCAGCCCGATATCCCGATGGGTCAAGGAAACCGTCGAGAAGAGGGGTCTGGAGTTCGTGGGACATGAGCGGATCTCCAACGGGGACGGAGGGATATCCACGGGGCAGAACGCGATTGCTGGCTCGATTCTCGGATAAAACTTTATCAAGAACCCCCGCATAATGGCCGTTCGATGTGCCTGGCAGTTCCAGCGGAGATCAAGTCCATCGAAGGCCCCATCGCCACTGTAGATTATGGCGGAGTCTCCCGAAAGGCGAACATCACGCTGGTCGAGGCGAGAGTAGGCGACTTCGTCATCGTGCACGCGGGATACGCGATACAGGTGATGGACCGAGAAGAAGCTGAGAAGACTCTCGACCTCTTCAGGGAGCTCCTCGAATCTGAGGATGCTGGAGCGTAGACAATGCATGAGTTTTCCGTGATGGCCCAGATAGTTGACGGGGTCGTCCAGGAAGCGAGCAACAGGAAGGCGAAGAGGGTCGAACAGGTCAACCTCGAGGTCGGGGACTTCACGATGCTCGGCGACGAGCAGCTGATGTTCGCCTACGAAGTGCTGTCGAAGGACACGATCCTTCAGGGCTCCACACTCGACATTAAACACATCAAAGGAAGAGTCCGATGCAGGCATTGCGGGTACGAGGGGCCGATGAAGCCGGAGGAAGACTCTCCCCACAGGATGGTACCCATCCTTGAGTGCCCCAAGTGCAGCGCCGCTGCGGAGATCACCGAGGGCAGGGAATGCGTGGTGCGGAACATCCGGATGGTGGTGCCCGATGTTTAGGCTCAGGAACAAGGAGATGTCCCGAAGAATCCTCGAGAAGCTCCAGAAGATGGACTTGAAGTTGACGCTCATGCACGTATGCGGGACTCATCAGGACACGCTCATCAGATTCGGGCTCGACAGCGAGCTGAAGCGTGTGGGCATCGACATAAGACAGGGCCCGGGCTGCCCGGTCTGTGTCACACCTCTGGGCGAGGTCGAGGAAATCCTCGCGCTCGCGAGGGCTGGAATAACTACCGCAGTATTCGGAGACGTACTCAAGGTGCCCGGCCAGAAAGGGTCGCTGAGCGACGCCAAGGCCGATGGAGCGGACGTCAGAGTCGTCTTCGGCGTGGACGATGCTGTCGCCCTGGCGAGGAAGACCGGGAAAGAAGTTGTGTTCATGGGCATCGGCTTTGAGACGACAGCGCCGACAATCGCCTCCGCTCTTCTCTCGGACCCTCCTGACAATTTCTCAGTTCTGAGCTGCCACCGCACGGTACCTCCAGCACTGGAGGCAATTGCGGAGATGGGGGAGATCAGACTCCAAGGACTGATACAACCGGGACACGTCAGCACCATCATCGGGACAAGGCCGTACGAGTTCCTCTCCAAGAAATACAAGCTCCCTCAGGTAGTCGCGGGCTTTGAGCCTCTCGACTTGCTCATGGGCGTGCTCATGCTTGCTCGACAGGTCGACGAAGGAAGAGCCGAGGTCGAGAACGAATACAAGAGAGTGGTGCACAAGGAGGGGAATCCCATTGCCCTCAAGGTCATGAAAGAGGCGTTCGAAACCTCGGACGTCCCCTGGAGAGGATTCCCGATCATCAAGAGAAGCGGCCTTGCCATCCGAAGTCGGCTGGCCCAACACGACGCTAGGAGGAGATTCGAGGATATCTTAGGACCCGTGAGGTCCACCGAGTTCAGCGAAGCCAAGGGCTGCAGATGCGGGGAGATGCTCAGGGGGATTGTCACGAGCGAGGAATGTCCGCTCTTCGCGCGCAAGTGCACGCCATCCTCGCCGGTTGGACCTTGCATGGTTTCCAAGGAAGGTAGCTGCTACATTTCCTTCAGGTACCTGGCAAAGAAGTGAGTTCCCGCCGAGGGGCACGCCCCAGCAACTCCGTCTGCGAGAAACCGACTCTGTGAGGGAACCTTCGGAAGGAAACGCCGATTTACCTTAACGTTCGAAAGAAATTCAGTAAGCCATTCCGCTGCCGACATGATGGGCCTCCCGCGCCTGCTAGGCGTCACGATGACGGTACGACTAACCGACAAATAGCGAGCCCAATTGACGGGTTCCGAAAAAGGCGTTTGTCCGAATTTCGAAAAACGACTCGAAATGTCGTCCATGATATTACAGGCATTTCGCAAAGATGAACGATTGTCGCCGCGATTCCTACGGTTTTCGAAACGTGTCTACAAACGTATATAAATGGCCCCTTGCTTACCGAGAAACGTCAGACCGAACGATGAACCGAGTGCTGCGCCAGATGCAGTACTGATGGCGCCTTTTCGCGGGGACACTCGGGCCGGTCTAGAGACGTCGCACCTAGAGTAAGGGATGTGAACCATGACCGCACCCGCACCGCAGGACAAGGGCGCCACAACGAGTGGACAGGACAAGACGAAGGCGGCAGCCTCGGCGCCTAGGATCGGGGTCTTCGTCTGCCACTGCGGAAGCAACATTGCGGGGGTTGTGGATTGTGGGAAGGTCCGAGAAGCCGCAGAAAAGCTCCCTGGCGTTGTTGTCGCGAAGGAGAACAAGTACACTTGCTCGGACCTGGGCCAAGAGGAGATCATAAAGGCGATCAAGGAACACGGAATCGAGAGAGTTGTCGTAGCCTCTTGCTCTCCGAGACTCCACGAACCCACCTTCAGGAAGTGCGTCCAACAGGCAGGGCTGAATCCTTACCTCCTCCACATGGTGAACATACGGGAACAGTGCTCCTGGGTACATTCCCACGAGAAGGACAGGGCGACAGGGAAAGCGTCAGACCTGATCCGCATGGGAGTCTCCAAGGCAAGCAGGCTAGAGCCACTTGAGGCCAGGGAGGTACCCGTCGAGCCCACTTCACTTGTCATCGGAGGGGGAGTTGCGGGCATCCAGGCCGCCCTCGACCTCGGGAACATGGGTTTCAAAGTCTACCTTGTGGAATCGCAGCCCAGCATAGGCGGCAAGATGGCACAGCTGGACAAGACCTTCCCGACGGGGGACTGCGCTATCTGCATTCTGGCGCCAAAGATGGTCGAGCTCTCAAGGCACCCGAACATCACTCTACTGTCGTACTCGGAAGTCGAAGAGGTGAAGGGTTACATCGGCAACTACGATGTCAAAGTACGGCGAAAGGCCAGGTACGTCCACGAGGGCAAGTGTATAGGCTGCGGAGCATGTGCAGACGCTTGTCCGGTCAAGGTCAAGAACGAGTTCGATCTTGGCTTCGGACAGAGAAAGGCCGTATACGTTCCGTTCCCGCAGGCAGTTCCGCTCAAGTACACGATTGACAAGGAGAACTGCCTGTACTTCAAGACCGGCAAGTGCCTTCTCTGCGTGAAGGCGTGCTCGAACCAGGCGATCGACCACAAGATGCAGGACGAGATACTGAACCTGAAGATAGGGACGATCATAGTCGCGACTGGGTACGATTCCTACGTCCCGAAGAAGAATGGCGTCTACAGGTACTGGGAGTTCGACAACGTCATCACCGCGCTGGAGCTGGAGAGGCTCGTCAACGCCTCCGGGCCGACGGGCGGACACCTGATAAGGCCTTCTGACCAGAAAACCCCGAAGAGAGTCGCATTCATCCAGTGCGTCGGATCCAGGAACAAGAAGCTGGGAATCGAATATTGCTCCCGCGTTTGCTGCATGTACGCGATCAAGAACGCCCAGATCATCAAGGAGCACGAGCCGGACACCCATATCGCCGTGTACTACAACGACATCCGAGCGTTCGGCAAGGGATTCGAGGAGCTGTACCACAGGATCAGGGAAGAGTACAAGGTCGAGTTCATCAGAGGAAGACCCGCGAAACTCTCCCAGGACCCCCAGACGAAGAGCATCAAGATCAGGGCCGAGGAGACCTTGCTCGGCAAGATAACCGAGAGGGTGTTCGATCTTGTTGTCCTGTCGACGGGACTCAGACCAGCGGAGGGCAGTATCAAGATCGGAAAGGTTCTGAGTCTCACGACCTCTCCCGACGGGTTCTTCGCGGAAGCTCATCCGAAGCTGAGGCCAGTAGACACCGCGATGGACGGCATCTTCATCGCAGGATGTGCCCAGGGCCCGAAGGATATCCCGGACAGCGTGGCCCAGGCGAAGGCGGCAGCGTCGTCCGCGGCCGCGCCGATGTTCGCGCGCAAGGTCAGTATTGAGCCTCTGACGGCCTCTGTCAATGAGGACCTCTGCGTCGGATGTGGTCTCTGCACCGAGCTGTGTCCGTACGGATCCCCTGAACTCGTCGTGAGCGAGAAGGGAGGCATGAAGGCTCACATCATCGAGGCGCTGTGTCACGGCTGCGGCACCTGCGCTGCATCGTGCCCGCAGAAGGCGATCATCACCCGGCAGTTCACCGACGAACAGATATCTTGCGAAATCGAAGCTGCTCTCTCCACGACGGATAGCCAGAATGGCAAGCATGCAGGCGGCAAGAAGAAGAGCACTGCGGAGGTCTGAACATGTCCGAAGTAGAGAAGACCTTCATCGGCGGCCTCAAGGAGAAGCTCGTCGAGGACAAGGTCATTGACGAGTCGGAGCTCGATCCTAACTTCGCGAAGGAAATCCAGAAGTACGGCGGGAAGGATGTGATGACCTGCCTGCAGTGCGGGAATTGCACTGGCGTATGCCCCATCAGCCTCAAGATAGACTACAAGACCCGCAGCATAGTCAAGTTCTGTCAGTTCGGCCTGAAGAAATACACTCTCGGCACCAGGTGGGTCTGTGCGACCTGCTACAGATGTTACGAGCATTGCCCGGCGGATCTGAACCCTGCGGAGGTCATGATCGCGCTAAGGCACATCGCGGTGAGGGAGGGCATCATTCCGCCGTTCGTCAAGACCGCGGTGACGAATCTTGTGAAGTACGGCCAGAGCGTCAAGCCGGATCCCGAGATCGAGAAGATCAGGAAGGAACTCGGCCTGAAGAGAGTGCATTCAGAGGACCCGGAGTTCGCCAGCGTCATCAGGGAGATCCAGGTGCTGGTTCACGCGTCCAAGTACGACAAGCTCATCGGCATCCAGGAGGAGGTGAAGTTGTGACCTCGTACCTCAACTTCTTCGGATGCGTCATACCCAACAGGTATCCGGGCGTGGAGTACTCGGTCCGCTGGGTGACCGGACCTGAGGGGTTCAACATGGATGCTGTGGACCATCCCCAGTTCTCGTGCTGCCCCGTGCCGGGCATATTCTATTCCACGGACAAGGAAACGTGGCTGCTGCTCGCGGCAAGGAACCTCGTGCTCGCTCAGGACGCGAAAAGGCAGATACTGACCGTGTGCAACGGGTGTCTGTCCTCGCTCTTGAAGGCCACCGAGTACCTGCAGGAGCCCAAGAACATGGGCAAGGCCAACAGGATTCTGGCTCAGATAGGCAAGAAGTACACTGGTGTGCCCGTGAAGAGCGAGGGTAAGAGGAAGGTCTTCGAGCCCGTCAAGGTCCGTCACTACATCGAGGTGATGGCAACTGATGTCGGTCTCGACGCGATCAGGCAGAGGACGAAGCGGTCGCTCAAGAACATCAAGGTGGCGGTCCACTATGGCTGTCATTACCTGCGCCCGACCGAGCACATGACCTTCGACGATCCCAACGAGCCCGTGATGCTCGACAGGATCGTGGAGGCGTGCGGAGCGACCAGCGTCGACTACGAGGATAAGCTCGACTGCTGTGGTGCGGGAGGAGGTGTCCGGTCGCACATTGTCGAGCTAGCCAACTCGCTCACGCAGGACAAGTGCACGAACATCGCAGCTGCGGGCGCTGACTGCATCGTCACCGGATGTCCCTTCTGCCTTCTGCAGTTCGACAATGCCCAGAAGTCGTTCTCGAAGGATGGGATACCGGTGATGCATGTCTCACAGCTGCAGGCCCTTGCCATGGGCATCGATCCCATATCGCTCGGGTTCGACACGCACCACGTTTCGGCTCACTCGCTGCTGAGGAAGCTGAGGGGGGTCTGAGCATGAGCGCACACACCAAAGGCTCCTCGGAAGCAGAACAGGAAGAGGTTTACGAGCCCAAGATCGTGGCCTTCTGCTGCAACTGGTGCTCGTATGCGGGCGCCGACCTCGCAGGCACGACCAGGCTGCAGTATCCGCCCAACGTGAGGATCATCAGGGTCATGTGCTCCGGCAGGGTCGACCCGGCGTTTGTACTCAAGGCGTTCGCTCTCGGAGCGGATGGCGTGATCATCGCGGGCTGTCACCCGGCGGATTGTCACTACATAAACGGCAACGAGAAGACTGCGATGAGAGGGGACTTCCTGGATTCCTTCCTCGAAGAGGCCGGGATAGAACCCCAGAGGTTCAAGGTGGAATGGATCGCCGGCTCGGAAGGACAGAAGTTCGCAACCACGGTCAAGAAGATGGTCGGCGAGCTCCAGCTGCTGGGCCCGATATCCAAGGAGGGCGCGTAGGATGGCCGACACGAAAGTCGGTGCGGTCCTGATCGTCGGGGGCGGGCCGGCCGGCATGCAGGCCGCGCTGGACCTTGCGGATTCCGGCTACCGCGTCTACATTTTGGAGAGCGGAGCGAGCATCGGCGGCACAATGGCCCAGCTGGACAAGACTTTCCCTACGAACGACTGCTCGATGTGCATACTCTCGCCCAAGCTCGTGGCTACCGGAAGGCACGAGAACATCACTCTGCTCACCCACGCGGAACTGAAGAAGGTCGATGGGAAGGTGGGCAATTTCAAGGTCACGCTGTCCAGGCGCTCGCGATACATCATCGAAGAGAAGTGCACTGGCTGCGGGGTGTGCGCCGAGCACTGCCCCATCGAAGGCACGAACGCCTTCGACAGGGACATGGCCCCGAGCAAGGCGATCTACGTCCCCTTTCCGCAGGCAGTGCCCCTTATCTACACAATAGATCGCGGCCTGTGCATCGGCTGCGGCGTGTGCGATAGATTCTGCGAGGCCAAGGCGATCAAGTACTCGATGGAGCCCGACAAGGAGGAGGTCTTGGACGTGGGGGCAATCATACTCAGCCCCGGATACGAGGTCTTCGACGCGTCAAAGAAGATCGAGTACGGCCACGGCGTGTACGACAACGTACTGTCCAACATCGAGTTCGAGAGGATGCTGAGCGCGTCTGGACCGACTGAGGGCCATCTGATGAAACCATCGGACGGGGATGTGCCGCAGAGGATTGCGTTCATCCAGTGTGTCGGCTCGAGGGACGCCCAGACGGGGAACACTTACTGTTCATCCTATTGCTGCATGGCGGCGCTGAAGCAGGCTGTGATCGCCCAGGAGCACGTCCCGGGGCTTAGGACCAAGATATTCTTCATGGACACGAGGGCGTTCGGCAAGGAGTTCGAGGAGTACCTGCAGAGGGCGGAGAAGGAATACGGCGTGGGGGTTGCCAGGAACAACAGGGTTCCCAAGGTGACGGAAAACCCCGAAACAGGGAAACTGGTCGTAACCTACCACGCGGGCGCAGAGATCCAGGACGAGGAGTTCGACCTTGTGATACTGTCGGCTGGGGCGAGACCTCCTGCCTCTGCTGAAGCGGCTGCGAAGATGATGGGGATCCAACTCAACAGGTTCGGCTTCGCGGAGGCCGACGAGCTCTATCCGGTGGAGACTTCGGTGCCAGGGATTTTCGTTTGCGGGGCGTTCTCTGGCCCGAAGGACATCCCGGACAGCGTCGCACAGGCGAGCGGCGCTGCCGGCAAGGTTGCCGCGCTGCTATCGAGCGAACGAGGCAAGCTGGTCACGAAGAAGGAGTATCCAACGGAGAAGGACGTCAAGGGGAAGGAGCCGAGGATCGGCGTGTTCGTGTGCCACTGTGGGATCAACATCGGCTCCGTGGTGAACGTCCCGGAGGTTCTCGAGTACGCCTCCCATCTTCCGAACGTAGTGTACACAGAGAGGAACCTCTACACATGCTCTCAGGACACTCAGAAGAAGATCAGGGAGATGATCGAGAAGCACGACCTGAACAGGGTCGTGGTCGCCAGCTGCACTCCGAGGACGCACGAGCCGCTATTCCAAAACACCGTGCGCGAGGCAGGCCTGAACAAGTATCTGTTCGAGATGGCCAACATAAGGGACCAGTGCTCATGGGTTCACAGGCTGGAGCCTGAGAAGGCGACTCAGAAATCCAAAGACCTCGTGCGGATGGCTGTCTCGAAGGCCGCGACCCTCGAGCCTCTGCCGCAGCCCAAGATCCCGGTAACGCCAGCAGCCCTCATAATAGGCGGAGGGCTGAGCGGTATGAAGGCCGCGCTCGAAATTGCCGACGCCGGGTTCGACGTGCACTTGGTTGAGAAGGACAAGGAGCTGGGTGGACATCTGAGACGGATCTACCACACCCTCACCGGAGTGGATCCCCAGGAGACCATGGGCAAGCTCAAGAAGGAGATAGCCGAGCACAAGAAGCTCACTGTCTATCTCGAAGACCAGGTCACCGAGATCAAGGGATACATCGGCAACTTCGAAACGACTCTCAAGAGCGGCGCGAAGGTGAAGCACGGGGCGGTTGTCGTGGCCTCCGGGGCGAGCGAGTACGAGCCCACGGAATACCTGCACGGCAAGAACCCCAAGGTGATCAAGCAGACCGACCTCGGCATCATGCTGGCCAGGGGGGAGTTCAAGGCCAAGAACGTGGTGATCATCCAGTGCATCGGTTCGAGGAACGATGAGCACCCGAACTGCTCCCGCATCTGCTGCTCAACCGCGATGGCCAACGCGGTGAAGATCAAGAAGGAGCATCCGGAGACGAACGTCTTCGTACTCTACAGGGACATCAGGACCTATGGTTTCGCCGAGGAGCACTACAACGAAGCGGCAAGGCTCGGTGTGATATTTCTCAGGTACGACCCGTCCGAACCCCCCAAGGTCAAGGAACACGGCCACGGCCTGAGGGTGGAAGTCGAGGAGCAGTTCATAGAGCAGACCGTCGACATCCACGCCGACCTCGTGGTGCTTAACGCGGCCGTGCACCCGAATCCGGACAACAAGGAGCTCGCGCAGCTGCTCAAGGTGCCGCTCACGAAGGAGGGCTTCTTCCTGGAGGCCCACATGAAGCTCAGGCCGGTCGATTTCGCCACGGACGGCGTGTTCCTGTGCGGCCTGGCCCACTCGCCCAGGCTGATCGGGGAGAGCGTGTCCCAGGCACTTGCCGCGGCAGCGAGGGTCAACACGGTCCTCTCGAAACCGTTCATAGAGGCCGAGGGCGTCGTCAGCGTAGTTGACGAGGACAAGTGCATCGCGTGCGGCAGGTGCGAGGAAATATGCGAGTACGGTGCGCCCAGAATCGAGGAGGTCGCTCCGGGCGTCTTCAAGTCGAGGATCAACGAGGTGCTGTGCAAGGGCTGCGGCTCGTGCGCGGTCGCCTGCTGCTCGAGGGCGATCGGCCCGAGACACTTCAGGACCGAGCAGATACTGACGGTCATAGAGGCGGCACTGAAGAAGGACATGGAGCAGGAGGAGGCCAGGACTTGACGGACAAGAAGTTCGAGCCACGCATCGTCGCGTTCTGCTGCAACTGGTGCTCATACGCTGGTGCCGACCTGGCAGGCGTATCCCGGATGCAATACCCGCCGAACGCGAGGATCGTCCGGGTCATGTGCTCCGGCCGCGTGGACCCCTATTTCGTGTTGAGGTCGCTCGAGCTCGGGGCAGACGGGGTCCTCGTCGCGGGCTGCCACATAGGCGACTGTCATTACATCTCAGGAAATGTCGAGGCCGAGAAGAGGATGAAGATGACGGAAGAGGTCCTCGACAAGCTCGGCGTCGGCAAGGAGCGCATGAGGCTGGAGTGGATATCCGCTTCAGAGGGCCAGAAGTTCGCCCAGACGATGAAGGATTTCACCGAGCAGGTGAGGGGCCTGGGACCGAATCCAATCCCCAGACTGAAGCAGAAGGCCAAGGGCAACCCGGCCAACATGAAGCAGGTCATGAACCAGATAATCGAGGACACGGGCGCGTTCGACTGCGTCGAATGCGGCAAGTGCACCACTGTGTGCCCCGTGGCCAAATACGACCCGAACTTCGCTCCCAGGACCGTGGTTCTCAAGGCGTCCGAGGGCATCGTGGAGAACGTCAAGAGCAACAAGGACGTCTGGACATGCGTCACATGCGAGCAGTGCAACTCTATGTGCCCGTACAAGGTGGACTACTCGGGCTTCATCAGGGGCATGAGGAACGAGGCTGTGGCATTCGACAACGTCCCAGTATGCTCTCAGGGAGGCCTGATCCAGGGCATCATGAGGATCCAGGCCTCCACCGACCTCAAGCAGAAGAGGCTCGATTGGGTCACGCCTGACCTCAAGATCGCGGACAAGGGGGATGTGTTCTACTTCGCGGGTTGCATCTCGTACTTCGACACGATCTTCAAGGAAAGGGAAGAACTTGGCCTTTCTGGCATACCCAGGGCCGCAGTAAGGATAATGAACAAGGCCGGTATTACACCGGCCGTCAGCAACGACGAGGTCTGCTGCGGGCATGACCTCAACTGGACGGGAGACGAGGACAACTTCAAGAAGCTGATGAAGAAGAACGTCGACCTCATCAAGGCCTCGGGCGCCAAGAAGGTCGTGTTCTCGTGCCCCGAATGCCTCCGGACATTCAAGATGGACTACCAGGACTTCCTGGGAGACTTCGATTTCGAGCTGGTGCATCTCTCGGAACTGGTCGAAGGACTAGTCAAAGAGGGCAAGCTCAAGCTGAAGAAGAACGCCAGGAAGGTCACGTTCCAGGACTCGTGCAGGCTGGGCAGGCACCTCGGCATCTACGACGCGCCCAGGGAGGCCCTCAAGGCCTCCGAAGGGACCCAGCTCGTCGAGATGGAGAACACGCGGGACAAGGCTCTGTGCTGCGGCGTGAGCGCGTGGGCCACATGCGACGAGACATCGCGCAAGATACAGGTGGCCAGGCTCACGGAGGCGAAGAAAACGGGCGCGGACTGCCTGGTGACCGGCTGCTACAAGTGCCTGATACACCTGAGCTGCACGCTGGAGAACAAAACCCAGGTGCCGAAGGAGCAGATTGACATACCGATCAAGGACCTGAGCGTGGTCATCGCAGAAGCGCTCGAATGAGATATGGGAAGGACGAGAGGAATGACTCCGCAGGAACAGAAGACGCCGAAGGGTGAGGAAAGATACCTCCTGGTCGAGCTATCATGCAAGGACCGGAGGTGCTCGCCGTGCACGTACCCCAACTGCCAGAGGTTCGCAAGGACCGTCCCGAAGAAGAAGCCGTTCGAGACCCGGTTGACGAAGATGTTCGAGATCAAGAAGCCGATCGCGAAGCCTCAGGACACGCGGGAGCGATTCATTCTCATCGAACTCTCCTGCAAGGACAAGAAGTGTTCGCCGTGCACATACCCCAACTGCCAGAGGTTCGCCCGGGAGACGCTGAAGAAGGCGCCATTCAAGGTCAAGGTTACTGAAATCGAAAGCGGCAAGGAGGTACAGAGCCTTCTGGCGAAGTAACGGTGGCCACGTGTGTCGTCTTTCGACGGAACGGAGACAAGCTATGCAGAAAAGCGTCGACGAAAGAAAAACGGAAACGCATAAGACTGTGGAAACGATACGGCAGAAGGACCCACGAATCGAGACTATCCAGATTAGAGGCAACAAAGAGGCGTTAAGCAGGTCAGAATAGGGAGGTCAGAGTATGGAGAAGTCTGTCATGGTGATTGGGGGAGGGATTGCTGGCATTCAAGCATCCCTGGACCTCGCGGACAAGGGAATAATCGTCCATCTGGTCGAGAAGACCCCCAGCATAGGCGGGAGGATGGCTCAGCTGGACAAGACATTCCCGACGAACGACTGCTCGATATGCATTCTCGCGCCCAAGATGGCCGACTGTTTCAGCCATCCCAACACGAATGTGATCACGTACGCGGAGGTGGTGGGCGTAGAGGGCAAGGCCGGCAGCTTCAAGGTCAAGGTTCTGAAGAAGGCCAGATACGTGGACGAGACCAAGTGTACCGGATGCGGAGAGTGTCTCGAGAAGTGCCCGAGCAAGGTTCCGAGCGAGTTCGAGATGGGCTTGGCCAAGAGAAAGGCGATCTACATGCCGATGATGCAGGCCGTGCCCAGAGTGATGACGATCGACAAGGAGCACTGCCTCACCCTGACCAAGGGCAAATGCGGCAACTGCAAGAAGGCCTGCAAGAGAGAGGCTATTGACTACGAGATGAAGGACCAGATACTAGAGATCGATGTAGGTTCGATCATAGTCGCGACCGGCTATGACGTCTGGGACCCGTCCTCGTCCACAGAATACGGCTACGGCCGGTATCCAAACGTGTTCACAGCGATGGAGTACGAGAGAATGATCAACGCGGCCGGCCCGACTCACGGCCACATCGAGCGCAGGTCCGACAAGAAGCGGCCGGTCAAGATGGCATTCATACAATGCGTAGGTTCGAGGAACCCCCAGGTGGGCCACCCATACTGCTGCGCGGTCTGCTGCATGCACACCACCAAGGAAGCCATGCTGGCAAGGGAGCACCACGACGACATGGGATCCACCGTCTTCTACAAAGATCTGCGCGCTTGCGCGAAGGGCTTCTGGGAGTACATCGAGAGGGCAAAGCGAGACTACGGGGTCCGGTATGTGAACTCAGATGCGACCGTCCAGGAGAATCCCGCCAACCACAACCCCATAGTTGTCTACGACGTGGGCGGGAGACAGCAGTCCGAGGAGTTCGACATGGTCGTGCTCGCAACCGCGCTCATCCCGAGAAAGGAGACCACGGACCTGGCGAAGATACTCGGCCTCAAGCTGGATCAGTTCGGCTTCCTCGAGTCTATGGATAGAATCCTAGAACCGGGCAAAACAAACGTGCCGGGCATATACGTTGCGGGATATGCCGCGGGACCGGCAGATATCCCCGAATCGGTCGCCCAAGGCTCGAGCGCTGCTGCGAAAGCGGTCGAGATGCTGGCACAGGCAGGAGCGTGATGACAGATGGCACAGAAGCAACCGGAACCAAAGGAGAAGCCGAGGATCGGTGTCTTCGTTTGTCACTGCGGGACGAACATAGGCGGGTTCGTCGACGTTCCCTCAGCTGCAGAGTATGCCAAGACGTTGCCTGACGTCGTCTACTCGACTGACAATCTGTACACATGTGCCGAGGACGGCCTCAACGCAATCCGAGAGGGCATCAAGAAATACGATCTGAACAGGGTGATAGTCGCAAGCTGCACGCCGAGGACTCACGCGCCCCTCTTCCAGGCGACTTGCGAATCCGCAGGCCTGAACAAGTACATGTTCACATTCGTCAACATCCGAGAGCATTGCTCTTGGGTGCATATGAAGGAGAAGGAGAGGGCAACGAAGAAGGCCAAGGACCTCATCAGGATGGGGGTCGCGAGGGCGAGGCTCCTCGAACCCCAGGAAGAGGCCAAGGTCGATGTCACTGCAGCCGCGCTCGTCATCGGTGCTGGCGTGTCAGGGATGACCGCGGCGCTATCGCTTTCAGACATGGGCTTCCCTGTGCATCTGGTGGAGAAGGAGGGAGAGCTTGGGGGATTCGTCAGGAACCTGAACAATCTCTACGTCACAGAGAAGAGCGCAACAGAGACGATCAGGCCGTTGATCGAGAAGGTCAAGGCGCACAAGAACATCACGCTCCATCTGAGCTCCACCGTGAAGAGCGTCCAGGGGTTCATCGGGAACTACGATGTCGTCATCGGCACCAAGGGGGAGGACACCAAGGCCAAGTTCGGAACGATTGTCGTGGCGACTGGCGCTCTGGAGTTCGTGCCCGAGGGATTGTACGGCTACAACCAGTACCCGAACGTCGTGACACTCACGGAATTCGAAATCCTGTGCAAGAAGAAGACCCTCCCGAAACTGAAGAACGTGGCCTTCATCCAGTGCGTCGGCTCCAGAGGCCAGATCAAGAGCTACTGCTCGCGCATATGCTGCAACGTCGCAACTAAGAACGCCATCAACATCGTCGACAACTACGAGAACATGTTGGGGCTGGTGGAGAAGCAGGGTGCCGTCGTCGAGAAGATCCCGGTGGAGCAGAAGGCGACAGATGAGATCCTCGAGCGAAGGCGCAGAAGGCGCGGCAGAGAAAGGGGGGAGGAGAGCGAGGCTGAGGAGGTCAGGCTCGGTCCCTCTGAGAAGATCGAGGTCACAGTGTTCAACAGGGATGTGATGGCCTACGGCGTGGAGCACGAGCTCACCTACAACAAGGCGAGGGAGAAGAGAGTGAAGTACGTCAGGTACACGACGGACCACCTGCCGAAGGTCTACATGGAGGGCAACCAGCTGATGATAGCCTACTTCCATGAGACCTTGAAGCTCGAGAGGACGATGCCTGTCGACATGGTCATACTGTCGACTCCTTTGGTCGCCCAGCCAGATGCTGGCGAGCTATCGCAGATGCTCAAGGTGCCCCTGGGCCAGGAAGGGTTCTTCCTAGAAGCACACGTGAAACTGAGGCCCGTTGACTTCGCGACGGACGGGATCTATGTCTGTGGGACTTGCAAAGGCCCGGCGGACATCACGGAGTGTGCTACGCAAGCGGCAGCCGCGGCGTCAAGAGCTGCGGTACCCCTCAGCAGGGGATATGTTCTCGCTGAGGCAATCTCCTCAGAAGTGAACACGGACTTGTGTGTTGGCTGCGGGATTTGTGCAACGCTTTGTCCATACTCGGCCATAAAGGTGGAGCGGGGTCCCAAAGGCATGAAGGCAGAGGTGATCAAGGCTGCATGCAAGGGTTGCGGTGCATGCGGGGCAGGGTGTCCCGAGAAAGCCATGACGATGCTGCACTACACAGACGACCAGCTCATTGTTGAAGGGCTGGCCGGCATCAAGGAGGTGGTCCTGTGACAAGCGAGAAGGACGCCGTGAACGCCATAAGGGCCGCTTGGCTGTTCAAGAAACATGTTTCGACTCTGCCGCGCTGGGGAAGGGTCCAGCATGAGAGCATGGAGATGGTAGGGAGCTCACTGCCCAATGTGGATGCGGAAACGAAGAGCCTGATAATGAGGAACTTGCTCTTCGCATTGCGCTGTCATACTTGCGAGCGAAGATTGACTGATGAATGCAATTTCATGCTATGTGTGCGTGGGCTCATGTCCGGCACAATAGGGAGGTAGGAAGATGTCCTTCGAACCGAAACTCATGGGCTTCATGTGCAACTGGTGCAGCTATGCTGGAGCGGATCTGGCTGGCGTGAGCAGGTACCAGTACCCGCCCGATATAAGAATCGTCAAAGTGATGTGCAGTGCACGCGTTGACCCGGACATTGTTCTTGAGATGTTCATCCAGGGTGCCGACGGGGTGTTCGTTGGCGGATGTCACATCGGTGACTGCCACTACATCAAAGGCAACTACTACGCACAACAGCGAATGAAGGTCGTCAAGAGACTCCTCGGGAAATGCGGCTTCGAACCCGAGCGCCTGAGGCTTGAATGGGTGAGTGCCTCAGAGGGGGAGCGCTTCGCGAGACTCATGACGGAGTTCACCGCACAGGTCTCAGCACTCGGTCCAAGCCCAGTGAGCGGAGAACAGCCTGATATCAAGAAACTCAGACTCCTGTTCGCGGCGAAGAGCGTTGTCGCGGACGTGAGGGTTCGTGCATTGCTCGGGAAGTATGTTGAATTCTCCGAGAAGGGCAATGTCTTTGGGCGAAAGTTGTCCGAAGAGGATCTGGATGCATTGCTCGATTCAGTGATGGATGATGAGTTCGCGCGAATAAACATCCTGCTGGCAGCATCCAGCAAACCGATTTCTGTGAAGGAGCTAGCAGCAGATCTGAACTTGTCTGCGACGAAGGTCCTGCAGCATATTGTTACGCTGAAGGAGCGTGATCTGATGAGGCTTTCCCGCATAGAAGGCGTGACGCCTTTCTATCAGACTGTGCAAGGTGTTGCAGCAGGGGGCGTGTGAAATGATTGATGAACCCGTTGGCGCAGTTCTAGTGATTGGCGGTGGCATCGCTGGCATGCAGGCATCTCTCGATCTGGCTGATTCAGGATTCAAGGTCTATCTTGTGGACAAGAGCCCGAACATCGGAGGTGCGATGGCACAACTTGACAAGACTTTCCCCACGAACGACTGTGCGATGTGCATCATGGCACCGAAACTCGTGGAGACAGGCAGGCATCACAACATCCAAATAGTGTCAAACGCCGAAGTCCAATTGGTCGAGGGGGCTCCGGGCAATTTCCTTGTGACGGCAGTAAGGCGAACAAGGCGGGTAAGGGAGGACAAGTGCACTGGCTGTGGCGTCTGCACACAGCGCTGTCCCGTAGAGGTGCCCGATGAGTACAACAAGGGCCTGAAGCTCAGAAAGGCGATCTATGTGAGGTACCCTCAGGCAATACCGCCGACGCACATCATCGATCAGGACCACTGCATTGGATGTGGAATCTGTGCGACTCAATGTGAGGCTGAGGCGATTGAGTACGCTGAGAAAGATAAGGTCCTGGAGATGAGAGTCGGCTCGATCATTCTCGCCCCAGGTTATGAGGAGTTCGATCTGAAGCTCAAGCCGGAGTACGGCTATGGCAGATTTCCGAACGTTGTCTCATCCCTGGACTTGGAGAGAATGCTGTCAGCCACCGGCCCCTATGGAGGCCTCGTCCTCAGGCCGAGCGATGGGGAGCTCCCTCGGAAGATCGCGTTCATCCAGTGTATTGGATCTCGCGACAAGCAGATAGGAAGGACGTATTGCTCTTCGGTCTGCTGCATGTTCGCAATAAAAGAGGCGACAATCGCACAGGAGCATACGCCTGGCCTAGAGGCCTACATATTCTTCATGGATATCCGGGCATATGGAAAGGAGTTTGACGAGTACTACATCCGTGCGGAGGAAGTTCACAACATAAAGTTCGTCAAGAACAACCGTATCGCCAAAGTGGAAGAAGACCCGGAAACGAAGAACCTGATTGTCTGGTATCTCGAGGGAGAGGACCTGAAGAGCGAAGAGTTCGGCATGGTCGTCCTTTCTGTTGGCGCTTCGCCACCCAAGGATACCGAACGAATAAAGCACGTCCTTGGCGTCAATCTGAACAAATACGGGTTCGCAAGCACGCACATCTTCTCGCCAATGGAGACGAACGTGCCAGGGGTATTCGTCTGCGGAGCATATTCTGCACCGAAAGACATTCCTGATTCGGTTGCACAGGCGAGCGGAGCGGCGGCAAAAGCGTCATCTCTGATTTCGACCGCACGAGGCACACTTGTGACTGAACGAACATTTCCGCCGGAGACCGACGTTGTTGGGCAAGAGCCGCGCATCGGCGTGTTCGTATGTCACTGCGGCATCAACATTGGAGGTGTTGTGCGCGTACCCGAGGTCGTGGAATACGCGAAGACGCTCCCGAACGTTGTCTACGCTGAGGAGAATCTGTACACTTGCTCCCAGGACACCAACGAGAAGATTAAGCAGAAGATCAAAGAACACAATCTGAACAGAGTGATTGTGGCATCGTGTACTCCTAGAACGCATGCGCCGCTGTTCCAGAACACCATTCGTCAAGCAGGGTTGAACATGCATCTCTTCGAGATGGCAAACATCCGAGACCAGTGTTCATGGGTTCACACCCACGAACCGGACAAGGCAACGGAGAAGGCGAGAGATCTTGTCCGGATGGCCGTGGCAAAAGCGAGACTGCTCGAACAATTGCCACGCGTGACTGTTCCAGTGAAGAAGAGCGCGCTCATACTCGGTGGTGGATTGTCTGGAATGACCTGTGCAATTGAGCTCGCCGAAGAAGGATATGAAGCACACATCATCGAGAAGGAGAAGGAACTCGGCGGGATTCTCAGGCGCATACATTTCACGCTGAACGGCGAGAATACGCAGAGTGAATTGAGGAAGATGATCGAGAAGGTGAAAGGCAACGAGCGGATCCACGTCCACACCAATGCACTTCTCAAGGGACTGAGTGGCTATGTTGGCAACTATGTGGCCACCATCGCCACTGACAAGAAGGAAGAGAAGGTAGATACTGGCGTGATCATCGTGGCAACTGGCGGAGTAGAGTACTCGCCAAAGGAGTATCTCTACGGGAAGCACAGCGGGGTCGTGACACAACTGGAGTTCGAGAGATCCCTTGCCATGGACCCACCTGCGGCCAAGAAGTTGAAGAGCGTCGTTATGATACAATGCGTCGGCTGCAGAATAAAGGATCGGACCTACTGTTCACGTGTCTGCTGCACGGAGTCAATCAAGAATGCGCTCAAGCTGAAGGAGTTGAATCCCGCTGCGAATGTGTACATCCTGCACAAGGACATCCGCACGTATGGGTTCCGCGAGGACTTCTACTCGGAGGCTGCAGAGAACGGAGTGGTGTTCATCAGATACTACGATGACTCCCTGCCGACTGTGACGATGGAGAATGGGAAACTGCGTGTTCAAGCGTTCGACCACTTCCTGGGTGAACATATTATGGTGAAACCAGACACACTGGTGCTTGCAGCCGCGACCCTCCCAAATCCGGACAACGAGAGCCTTGCAAAGACCCTCAAGGTACCGCTGAGCAGGGACAAGTTCTTCCTTGAGGCGCACATGAAATTGCGTCCAGTGGACTTCGCAACAGATGGCATCTATCTCTGTGGACTCGCTCATTCGCCGAAATTCATCGAAGAATGCCTCGCGCAGTCATCGGCAGCAGTCGCACGTGCATCGACTATTCTCTCGAAGGACTCCTACGAGGTTGAAGGAATAGTCTCTCAGGTGAACGAACTGAAATGCACAGGCTGTGGAACTTGCGTGACCATCTGCCCCTACGGTGCAATGGAGAAGAATGCAGAGGGCATTGCGCAGACAAACATCGTCTTGTGCAAGGGCTGTGGCACTTGTGTTGCATCATGTCCAGAGAGAGCTGTCCGGCTGCCCGGCTTCACTGATGAACAGCTAATCGCTCAGGTTGCAAACGCCGTCAAGGAAGCCAACGGTGTCAAGGAGGGGACTTAGATGGCCTTCGAACCTCGCATCGTCGGTTTTCTCTGCAACTGGTGCAGTTATGCAGGTGCGGACCTGGCAGGAGTCTCAAGGTTCCAGTACCCACCGAATATCAGGATAGTCCGAGTGATGTGCTCAGGCAGGATCGATCCCCTCCTCGTAGTCGAGGCTTTGACTCAAGGTGCCGATGGTGTGCTCATCGGAGGCTGTCATCCGGGGGACTGCCATTACATAACTGGAAACCTCCAGGCCAGCTACAAGATCGACCTCACGGAGAAGATCCTTGAGCTTGCGGGCGTTGACCCACGACGGGTGCGACTTGAATGGGTGAGCGCCTCTGAGGGACAGCGGTTTGCCGACATCATCAGGGATTTCACAGGAGTGCTCCAGCAACTTGGCCCGAGCAACGCAGGAGAAAAGATGGATGGCTTGTTGGCAGTGCGCGATGCTCTCAGCGATTTCAGGCTCAGGGCTCTTGTGAGCAATGAGCTGAAGATAGTCGAAGAGGGGAATGTCTACGGAGACAAGCTGGCCAAGGAGAAGATTCTGGACATTGTATTCAACGCCACGAAGGATGAATTCGAGAGATCAATGATCATCCTACTTGCGAAGAAGAACAACATGTCCGTGAAGGACTTCTCGAAGAAAATGAATGTTCCTGCGAATCGAGTATTGCAGCACATAGTCGTGCTGAGGCAGAAGAACCTTATTTCAATGGACCACCCGGAAGGCTTCACGCCAACATACAGAACCATCGAGATCGGAGGTGAGCAGTGATGGCAGCTAGCGAAAGGATCGGAGCGGCGATGGTGGTCGGCGGAGGCATCTCCGGGATGCAGTCAGCGCTGGACCTGGCCGACTCCGGCTACAAGGTGTACCTGGTCGAGAAGCAGCCGAGCATAGGCGGAGTAATGGCACAGCTCGACAAGACCTTCCCGACCAACGACTGCGCCATGTGCATCATGGCACCGAAGCTAGTCGCGACCGGGCGACACCACAACATCGATCTGATAACGAACGCTGAAATCGCGAAGCTCGACGGTGATGCGGGCAACTTCAATGTGACCGTGAAACAGCACTCGTTCAGGGTAGACCCCAAGAAGTGCACTGGCTGCGGCAGCTGCGCCCAGAAGTGTCCCATCGAGGCCTCGGACGAGTACAACGAGGGGACGAAGGTCCGCAAGGCCATCTATGTGCGGTACCCGCAGGCGGTGCCCCTGATCTACAGCATAGACCCGGACAAGTGCATAGGGTGCGGCATTTGCGCCGAGGAGTGCAAGGCAAAGGCCGTTGAGTTCGCCCAGAAGGAAAGGACTCTTGAAATCAAGGTAGGGTCGATCATACTCTCGCCTGGCTTCGACGAGTTCGACCCGAGACTTAAGACAGAGTATGGATACGGAGCATACCAGAACGTCGTCTCGAGCATCGAGTTCGAGAGGATGCTCTCAGCGACCGGCCCGTACTTTGGAACGGCTATGAGGCCCTCGGACGGAGATATCCCCGAGAAGGTAGCATTCATACAGTGCGTGGGCTCGAGGGACGAGCACTGCGGGAACGAGTACTGCTCCAGCGTGTGCTGCATGTACTCGATCAAGGAGGCCGTCATCGCCAAGGAGCATGGAGGTAACATCAGGCCATCCATATTCTTCATGGACATGAGGGCGTTCGGCAAGGAGTTCGACGAATACTACAACAGGGCAGAGAAGGAATACGGCATAAGGTTCGTCCGGTCCAGGATCGCAGCAGTGAGCGAGGACCCGAAGACGAAGAACCTGAAGCTGAAATACGTCGAGAACGGCGAGCCGAAGGAGGAGGAGTTCGGGCTGGTCGTGCTCGCAGTCGGGTTGACGCCACCCGCAGACGCCGAGGCGCTTAGCGGCGTCATGAAGTTCAAGCTCAGCGACGAAGGGTTCGCGCAGACGGGTGTGTTCACTCCTGTTGAAACCTCGAGACCAGGCATATTTGTCAGCGGGGCTTTCTCCGCACCCAAGGACATACCAATGACGGTCGCGGAGGCCAGCGGCGCCGCCGCCAAGGCAGGCACGGTCATAGCCGATGCGAGGAACACACTGGTAACGAAGAAGGAGTACCCGGCAGAGGTCAACGTCGAGGGGCAGGAGCCCAGGATCGGAGTGTTCGTCTGCCACTGCGGCATCAACATCGGCGGGGTCGTGAAGGTCCCCGAGGTCATGGAATACGCGAAGACGCTCCCGAACGTCGTGTACGCTGACCAGAACCTGTACACCTGCTCCCAGGACACGCAGGAGAAGATCAAGGAGAAGGTGAAGGAGCTCAAGCTGAACAGGGTCATTGTGGCGAGCTGCACGCCTAGGACGCACGAGCCACTGTTCCAGAACACCATCAGGGAGGCCGGGCTCAACGCCTACCTGTTCGAGATGGCAAATATCAGAGACCAATGCTCGTGGATACACATGCATGAGCCGAAGGCTGCCACCAAGAAGGCAAAGGACCTCGTGCGCATGGCGGTCGCGAAATCCAGGCTCCTAGAACCGCTGCAGAACCTCACCCTGAACGTCAACCAGGCGGCGTTGGTCGTGGGCGGGGGCGTGAGCGGCATGACCGCGGCGCTCGAGCTAGGTAGGCAGGGTTTCAAGGTGCACCTGGTCGAGAAGGAGAAGGAGCTCGGGGGAGTCGCGAGGAAGCTCCACTACCTGCCCTCGGGAGACGACCCGTCGGCGTTCGTGAAGCGACTCGAGGGAGAGATCAGAGCCAACAAGCACATAACCGTCCACGCGGACACGAAGATCAAGGCCATCGACGGGTATGTGGGCAACTTCAAGACGACGCTCGGGGACGGGAAGCAGCTCGAGCACGGCGTCGTAATCCTTGCGATAGGTGCACAGGAGCACAAGCCAGAGGGCGAGTACCTCTACGGCAAGAACAAGAAAGTGGTGACCCTGCTCGAGTTCAAGGAGAAGCTCTCAAAGGGCGAGGTGAAAGGCAACTCCTATGTTTTCATCCAGTGCGTCGGCTCGAGGGAGGAGGGCCACCCCAACTGCTCCCGCGTCTGCTGCACGGGCACGATGACCGCAGCGAACGAGATCAAGAAGAAGGACCCGAACGCGAGGGTCTACGTGCTCTACCGGGATATCAGGACATACGGGTTCAGGGAGAAGTACTACAAGGAGGCCGCCAAGAACGGCGTGACCTTCATCAGGTTCGACGACAAGGTCAAGCCCAAGGTCGAGGAGAAGGGCGGGAAGCTCGAGGTCTTTGTCATGGACGACGACACCGGCAAGGAGATCGTCCTGAAGCCGGAGTACCTGGTGCTCGCAGCCGCCACAAGACCGCTGAAGGACGCCCAGGAGCTCGCGCCGATGGTCAAGTGCGCGATCACAAAGGAAGGATACTTCCTTGAGGCTCACATGAAGCTGAGGCCCGTGGAGTTCGCCACCGAGGGAGTGTACCTCGCAGGCCTGTGCCACAGCCCGAAGTTCATCGACGAGAGCATCGCGCAGGCGCTCGGAGCCGTATCGAGGGCTTCTACGGTCCTGTCCAAGACAACGCTGGAGGCCGAAGGCATTGTCGCGAGCATCGAGGAATCGCTCTGCGACGGCTGCGGCATATGCGTCCCGACATGCGAGTACAAGGCCCTGGACGTCGTGCCCGACAAGAAGGACCCGAAGAAGAAGCAGGTCGAGGTCAATGTAGGCCTGTGCAAGGGCTGCGGGGCATGCGTGGGCTCGTGCCCCTCGGGAGCTCTCACGCAGAAGGGATACAAGGACTCGCAGATCTACGCCATGATCGATGCTGCGCTTGAGGGCGCTATCCAGAAGCCGGAGGTGAAGCAGAATGAGCACTGACGCCGCGCACAAGACCGGCGTTCACGGAGACAATGGTGGCAGCGTGGACAGGGAGCCGAAGATTCTCGTGTTCTGCTGCAACTGGTGCTCCTATGCAGGAGCAGATCTGGCAGGGGTCAGTAGGCTACAGATGCCCCCCCACTTCAGAGTCATCCGGGTGATGTGCTCCGCCAGGGTGGATCCGGAGTTCATAATCAGGGCTTTCGAGAAGGGCGCGGACGGCGTCCTAGTCGCTGGCTGCCACCCGGCGGACTGCCACTACATAGGCGGCAACTACAGGACCCGCAGGAGGATGGCGCTGATGAAGGTCCTCCTGCAGCAGTTCGGGTTCGACTCTGGCCGGCTGAGGCTCGAGTGGGTCTCAGCGGGAGAGGGCGAGAAGTTCCAGAAGACGATAGTCTCGTTCACTGACACTATCAAGGACCTGGGGCCATCCCCCATGCGGGGTGGTTGATGGAGATGTCTCTCAGGGAAGCCAGGATACGGGCGGCGCTCAGGACGGTCGATGGCGAGAGGGTCAGGTGGCTTCTCGGCAAGAAGGGCCAGCTGACGGGCCAGGCCAACGTCTTCGGGGAGACCATAACAGGTCCAAGGTACGACTTCATCGTGCAGAAGGCCGCGCGGGTGGAGCTCGAGAGGAACCTTCTGCTCCAGGAGATGGAGGACGGCCCGAGGACGGTCCACGAGCTCCACGATATCACGGGCATCGCCAAGCCTGAGATCGTGAAGCACGTGATAGCCCTCAAGAAATGGAGGCTAATAGACCAGGTCGGCATGAAGGGCCAGTCGCCGCAGTACATGGCAGTCCCAAGGAAGACCGAGACGAAAGTGGAGATGTGATAAGCATGGCTGAGAAGATCAAGATAGCACAATACTGGGGAGCGGGGTGCGGGGGATGTGACGTCGCGCTCCTTGACATTGACGCGAAGATACTCGACGTCCACGCGATCGCGAACGTCGTCTTCTGGCCCATCGGGTTCGATGGGAAGGTGAAGGACCTCGAGGCGCTCCCGGACAAGTCGATAACGGTGTCCTTCTACAACGGGGCGATAAGGAACAGCGAGAACGAGCACATCGCGAAGCTCATGAGACGGAAGTCGGTCATCATGATCGCCTTCGGGTCGTGCGCGTGCTACGGCGGAACGCCAGGCCTGGCGAACGTGACCAACAGGGCAGAGGTCTTCGAGACCGTGTACAAGAACACGCAGTCGACGGACAACCCCAACTCAGTGATGCCCCAGACCCACACCAAGGTCAAGGAGGGCGAGCTCGAGCTTCCTGAGTTCTATGACACCGTCAAGATGCTCGAGGACGTTGTGGATGTCGACTACTACATGCCCGGCTGTCCTCCCACGGTCAACCTGATCGCGATGGCGGTCGACGCCGTTGCGCAGCACGTGACCAAGGGCGCGCCGCTGCCGCCCAAGGGAGCGGTCATCGCGTCCGACAAGACCCTGTGCGACGAGTGCAAGAGGGAGAGGGTCGAGAAGAACAGGAGGATCGACAAGATCTACCAGGCTTACGAGATCAAGCCTGACCCGAAGAAGTGCCTCCTGGACCAGGGGATCATCTGCATCGGGCCTGCGACCAGGGCCGGCTGCGGAGCCATGTGCCCGAACGCGAACATGCCCTGCAGGGGATGCATGGGGCCGACGAGAGCCGTCACGGACCAAGGGGCGAGCATGCTCAGTGCCGTCACCTCCCTGCTCAACATAACGGATTCGGAGTCAAAGATAAGTGAGGAGCAGATCATGGAAATGATGATGCAGGTGAAGGACCCGCTGGGGACGTTCTATGCGTTCTGCCTCCCGAAGTCGCCCCTGAAACGGGCCGTCACCGAGAAGAAGAAGAAATGGAAGGGATGAGCACATGGCTGGACCAATAATCAATGACATACCGGTCAAGACGAACGAGAAGAAGATCACGATCGATCCGATTACGAGGCTCGAGGGCCACGGTAAGATAGTGATATTCCTGGACGATGCGGGCAACGTCGAGAACGCCTACCTCCAGGTGCCCGAGCTCAGGGGCTTCGAGAGGTTCTGCATCGGCAGGCACGTCATGGAGCTGCCTGTGCTGACCAACAGGCTCTGCGGCGTATGTCCCGCAGCGCACCACATCGCCTCAACGAAGACTCTGGACGCAGTCTTCAGCGCAACGCCCACGGAGACCGCCAAGAAGCTCAGGGAGCTGTTCTACATGGGGCAGTACATGCACAGCCACATCGCGCACTTCTACGCGCTCGCGGCGCCGGACTTCGTGCTGGGGCCGTCGTCCCCGTGGGAGAAGCGGAACATACTGGGCGTGGTCGACGCGGTCGGTGTGCCCATCGGAGCCGAGGTCATCAAGCACAGGTCCTACGGGCAGAAGGTGCAGGAGATCGTCGGCGGAAGAGCAACTCACCCAGTATTCGGCCTCCCAGGCGGCGTGTCCAAGCAGATAAGCGAGGAGGAGCGCGCCCAGATGGAGACAATGGCCAAGTCGTGCATCGAGTTCGGCAAGTTCACAATCAAGCTGTTCCACGATGTCGTGCTCGGCAACAAGGACTACCTGGGCCTCGTGACCAATCAGGATGCCTATTACCTCGAGACGTACTACATGGGCATGGTGGACAAGGACAACAAGAGCAACTTCTACGACGGCGACATAAGGGTGGTCGACCAGGGCGGAAAGGAACTGATCAAGTTCAAGCCCTCGCAGTACCTCGATGTCATCGCGGAGCACGTCGAGCCTTGGACCTACATGAAGATGCCCTACCTGAAGCAGGTCGGGTGGAAGGGCTTTGTCGCCGGCGCCTCGAGCGGCATGTTCCGGGTTGGCCCGCTCGGCAGGATCAACGTATGCAACGGCTACACGACACCGTTGGCCCAGAAGGAGTACCAGGTGTTCAAGGACACTTTCAAGAGCCTCGGGGTCTCCGGACCAGTGCACCACACGCTCGCGTATCATTGGGCGCGCGTGATAGAGCTCCAGCACGCCGCGGAGAGGATGCTCGAGCTGGCAAGCGACAGGGGCATCACGAGCGACGACATCCGCGGGCCATACAACCCGCCGAAGGAAGGCATTGGCATATGCGAGGCGCCGAGAGGCACGCTGATTCATCACTACGCCTCCGACAAGGACGGCCTCTGCACCAAGATCAACATGATCGTCGCATCGACCAACAACTACGCTGCCTCGAACACCAGCGTGAAGCAGGCTGCGAAGGCGATGATCAAGAACGGCATGATCTCGCCGGGCCTGCTGAACAAGGTGGAGATGGCCTTCCGGTGCTACGACCCTTGCCACTCCTGCGGGACGCACTCGCTCAACGGCGGGCCGGCGCTCGAAGTGACCATAAGACGGAAGGACGGCTCAGTGCTGACAAAGCAGAGAAACTTCTAGCCACGCGCATGCGAGGGAGCGTCCCCTCGTCACCAGCTTTTCATTATCCCCAACCTCAATCAGGTACAGGAATCCATGACAGAATCCGACGAGAAGAAGGGCAAGATCCTGGTGCTCGGAGTGGGCAACCCAATACTCTCAGATGATGGCGTGGGAATCCACGTTGCCAGGATTCTGAAGGAGAAGCTCATCCCGGGCATCGAGATCGACGAGCTACCAGCAAGTGGGCTGGAGCTATTGGACATCGTGCATGGCTACGAGCGGGTGATCATCGTCGATTCGATAAAGACCGATGGGGGAAAGCCCGGGGAATTGTACGAGCTGCAGGAGGAAGACTTCCAGAAGACGATTCACGGCTCATCTCCGCACGGCATAAACATACCCACGGCGCTCGCGATGGGAAGGAAGATCATACCCGAGCAGATGCCCAAGGAGATACTCTTCTTCGCCATAGAGGCGAAGGACACGCTCAACGTGAGCGAGAAGCTCACCCCGGAAGTGGCCGCGGCTTTGCCAGGGATCGTTGAGCAGATTTTGAGGAAACTGACATAGAGGAGCAATCCGAGAAGAAACCGGAGATTGACCCCTCGCATGTGTCCGTTCCATTGAACATGTTGATGCTCAGACCATGATCATATCAGGTGCTTGGGCCATGATCTCAACGAAGGAGGGTTTCTTGCCGGACCAGAGCCAGACATTCCTCTGATTGTCTCGGCCGAGGAACGCATACTCCACTTATTGTCAGCCCAACGCGGGGCAGTGTGAGGATCGTTGTTCTAAGGTCTACTTCCGATTGCCACGTCGAATCAGTATCATCAGGCCGAGGGTGAGCATCATCAGCGAGATGAACACCAGGCCGGAGGAGAACTCGGGGATGTATGGATATTGTGTCAGGGGATACCAGTCTCCCGCAAGTGCACTTCCATCGATTTCGTAGGGCGCGTCCACGATTCCGTCCAGGTTGCTGTCTGGCGAAGTCCAGTCAGTCCAATAATTGCCATAACCGTGAGGAGATCCAGAGGTGTTCCAGTAGTTGTCGGTACCAGTGTCTGCGGCCTGCATCTTTGTTCGGTCGTAAGTGGACGTTGAACCGTGATTGAATTCGAACGAGTTGTTCCACACTCGGGAGTGAGAGCAGTAGTCAGTGAGGAACACTCCGTATCTTGTGTTCTGGGAAAGTAGATTGTTCGTGATATTGACGTACTGCGACCCTTCTACGAAGATCCCATCATACTGATTCGAACTGCAAGTGTTTTCCTCAATTCTGCAGCAATCGCTGATCCCGATGTACATGCCAGAGCCGACATTCAAATCGCAGGTATTGTTCCTTATCAAGCAGCTTCGATACATAGTAACATAGAGACCCCATTCGCCATTCGAATCGCAGCTGTTGTTCACTATCCTGACGCTTGTGGTAACAAAGATGTACGAGCCGTCGACAACGATGCCTTCTCGGGTATTCGAACTGCAGATATTGTTCTCTATACTGTAGTTCAAGGAAGAATATACATAGATGCCATGTTGGGTGTTCGAATTGCAGGTATTGTTCCTTATGCTGCAGTTTTGGCACGAGGTGAGATCGATGCCACCGCGATTCAGATTACATGTGTTGTCCTGGACGGCGATGGAATTACACGCCATCACATAGATTCCCGTCAGGTTGCAGTTCGACACACTGTTTCCGGCAATAGTGACATTCGAGCAGAATGCGACTTCGATGCCGTAGTCAACATCATCCAACGACAAGTCCTCGACGTGCGCATACGTGCAATTTGCGAGGAGCACCTGCCCTGCTCCGCTCGGAACTGTGAATCCCGAGGCGTTCGCATAATAGAGCACAGGTCTCGCATTGACAGTATTCGAGGTATCGATATCTGCCGTATTGAATTGGAGAACGTTGTCTCCCTCCAGGAAGACGCCGTCACTGAGCATCGTGTTGTTTCTCAGCCGGCATCCTTGGGAGAAGCTCAAGCAGATGCCACTGTAACCATTTGTGTCACAGGTGTTGTTCTCTATGTTGGAGCCTGGGGAGCCGGAAACGAGTATGCCATAGTTGCCGTTCAAAGCACATGTGTTGTTCCACAAGTCCCAGGATCCGCTGATCCCAATGCCGGCGTTATTATTCGAGTCGCAGGTGTTGTTCCTTATGATGCATCCTTGCTGCCACCCTTCCAATGAGATGCCAACCTCATTCGAATCACAATCATTGTTCTCTATGACGCAGCCTTGCATCAAGTCATAATCGATGAGACGGATGCCATTATTATTCAAATCTAGAATACCGTTCCTGATAATCCCGTTGTCCACATCAAAGAAGAGAATGCCATGATACGTTGCACCGTGTACCCAGGCACTATCGATTATGAAGTGCACATCCGTGTTCCTAACATCGATGCCAGCCTCGTAACCGCTGGCGTCGATCTCATAGCCGTTCCCGGTCGCGCTGTCCTTGATGATATAGGGATTTGACGCGCTGCCGTCGCCGGGCCATCCCTCAAGAACCGCCTGAACTGCGAAATTAACGTTCGATACAATCGTTATCGGCGCATGAGGAGTGTACGCCGCGGTTGTCGACTTGATGGAATCCTCATGACCGATGAATAGGATTCCTGCAGTGCTCAACGAGGCAATGACGAGGACGAATAGAATCAGTGAAGCCAGTTTGGACCTGTTCACGCCAATCGACTTTCTCGAATCGATACATGCGCGGTCTAGCTGCGGCTTCGGAGCCCTGAAAGAATATGCTTTGCCTTGGATGTGGCTAATACTCACTCACCCTCCAATCCGCTCTCCCACCCATTCAGCTAGAGAGCGAACACCATTTCTTGTCTAGGGGTATCCGGATTGGGAGTATAATACCATACCCTTCTAAAGATGCGAGGGCAAAACGGAATGCCCAGGGCCTAGACGGCTCGAATCATGACTCATTGTTACTGGCTAGTTAGCTAGGTGAGACAAATGAGCGCGACCTCTCCGAGCCAAACTCCCTTCATCTGATTCTGAACTGCACTGGTCTACAGTTGTCTTTTCGCGGTGTCAAGACTCGTTCAATTCCTCGCCAGAAGTATATGCGCCAGCATCAACAACCTGAAGATTCTTGGTCTCAATCCTTACCCTAACATATCCGAGGGACAGGATCACCAATCGGGGGCTCGACGATGCGCTTCCCGCCAGTGTGCGTCTCCATCATAACGCCCTTGACGTCGCTCGTGGCCTCACCGATTATCTTCGCCTTCTTTCCCTCGGAACATGATTTGACCGCCTTGAGAACAGTCTCTGCCATGTCGGGAACGACGCTAATGACAGCTTTTCCCTCGTTGCCTACCTCGAGGGGGTCTATTCCGAGCATCTCGCATGCAGAAATCACGGCCTCATCAATAGGCAACTCCTCCTCCCTGATCCTGATGCCTACCTTCGACTTGTCTGCCCACTCATTCAAGAGGTTGGCGACGCCGCCCCTCGTCGGATCCTTCATCGCCGTGATCCCTCCGACCTTCAATGCTTGCTCGATCATGTAATTGAGCGGGGCAGCGTCGCTCTTTATTGCCGTCTCGAACCCGTATCCTTCTCTGAAAGACAGTAGTGCGACTCCGTGATTGCCGATTGACCCGGACACGATCAGCACATCCCCTGGCCCCACCGCAGAGTCGTTAGGCCAGTTCCAGGGGTACTTCCGGGCTCCCCTCACTTCCTTGATGTTGTGATCCAAGTAGTCCGAGCGTTTTCCTATCCCACTCGTGTTGATGAAGAGTCCATCAGCAGCGCCCTTTTCCACAACCTTGGTGTCACCCGTGACGATTCTCACACCCGCCTTCTTTGAGGTGCCGTTCATGCTCCTAAGTATCTTGTGCAGGTCCTCGCCCGGGAAGCCCTCTTGGATTATCATGGCGCAAGAGAGTGCCAGGGGCTTCGCCCCCATGACGGAGAGGTCGTTGACGGTACCCGCAACCGCAAGCGAGCCGATATCACCTCCGGGGAAGAACAGCGGTCTCACAGTATAGGAGTCCGTTGTGAACGCTATCCCTTCAACGATTGCAGCGTCGTCGAGCGCCGCAAGAGGCACTTCGCCAAAGTCGTGGTCGAGTTCTTTGAGCACGAACTCGCGGATGAATTCGATCATCCGCTCCCCTCCCGCTCCCTGACTCAGGGTTATCTTAGTCATTGTCCTTCAACCGGCCCTGCTGCGAAATGGCTGGCCAGTAATAACCTTTTTGGCTGAAGGCCGTGCCAGTTATTTTGATAAGGGGGTACCAAGTTCTCATGGCTATATGCTATCTGCAATCATCTTGTCTGGAGGACGAAGCACCAGGATGGGGCAGGAGAAGGGTCTGATCCCACTTGGCGGCGTGCCCATGGTCGGTCACGTCCTGAAGACTGTTAGCTCTGTTGCCGATGAGACGATAATCTCAGTTGCCAGAGGCATGACGAAACGATACGCCGATTCATTGGGGAGCGCGTTTCGCATAGTCGAAGACGAACGAGAAGGCTTTGGCCCCCTCGGAGGTTTGTCGAGGGCGCTCGAGGTCGCCCGGGGCGAGTACGTGCTGGTAAGTCCCTGCGACACCCCGTTCATAAGACCGGAAGTATGTAGATATGTGGCGTCAGTCGCTGTTGGAAGTGATGCTGCGGTGCCTGTGGTCCGTGGCCATCTCGAACCGCTTCATGGAGTCTACCTCAGAGTTCCGAGCCTTTCTGCATTCCGGAAGATATTGGCCAAGGGCGAACACAGGCCAATCGAAGCGTACGAGTATCTGAGGATCCAGCGCGTGGAGGAAGCACATCTCCGGCTCCTCGATCCAGAACTTGACAGCTTCTGGAACCTCAACAGCCCGGATGACCTGAGGCTGGCGGAGAAGAAGCTAGGAATGTCATCTCGATAGCGCGTGTGCCTTGCCGTGCTAGTGAGTCTTCCTGCCAAATCTCATTAGAGGGCCGAGTTTCTGGCTCGCATCGATGATGCCCATGGAGCCGACGAACTCCTCTGGGGACTTGTAGAACATGATGTAGACGAATACTCCTATGGCCACGGTCAAACCAGCCATTGCATCGAAGAACAAGTCAATCATAGTATCATCGAGGTTGTACTGGAGTCGGGTGCCAATGAGCCAATCCTGCGCGTATTCCATTATCTCCCAGAACACCCCTAGAGCCACGGCAAACACGAAGACGAAAACTGCCAGGAACGGCCTGGGCAGGCGGATTGATTCGACGAACACGTCAATCGTGACCACCACAATGAAACCCAACGCAGCCACAAGAGACGAGGATATGGCATGGGTTATGTGATCCCAATACGGGACACTGTCGTAGAACCCGAAGTAGCCGCCAGTTGCGTGGAGGAAGAGCGAGACAACGATCCAAAGCACCAGCCAAAGCGGGAGCACCACATTCACTCGGCGCTCAAGGATCGCAGGCAGAAGTGTGATAACGAACGACACGACTCCCGCGGGAACCCACGTTGCGTTGCCAGTAGCCAGCCCTACCACCGCAAGCGCTAGTATTGAGAGTTGCAGGATCCAGATGACATACACCACAGTCTGCCGCCTCACGCTTGTTCCTCCTTTTCGAAGCCGAGAGACTTGGCGCGTCTTTCAGGCATGACCTCGGTGTACAAGTCGTATGCTACGGCCATGATAATGCCCACCATGAAAGTGTAGATGAAGAATCCCATGACCACTCCGTTGGTTGAGAGGGACTCCTGATTGTACAACTTATCGGCGATGTAGACGACGACCATTGAGACGCCCGCCACTGCCATCGTGAACATGACCACGAACAGAGCGGCAAAGGGGCGGTTCATGTCTAGACTGGTGTACATCTCCAGCTCCGCTACCATCAAGAATCCCAATGTAGCCAGGCCTAGAGAGACAGCTATAGCGTATACGTCCCGCCATAATCCCGTGTACGATCCCAGGGGCTGGTCTCCCTGGGAGACGTGAATTGCCGCGGGTACGAGCATCAACAGCACGATTTCCCACGGAGGTACCTTGAACGGGGTCCGGAAGCGCAGCATTGGGGTAACATAGAGCGTGATAGCTAGAACCCCAAAGAATATCCATATGGCTTGGAGGTCAAGAGATACGTGAATCATGACGGCGAGGAGAATGAGAGTCAATGACCATGAGGTCGCAGCCTCGGCAAATTCCTTGGTCGTACGGCCAAGGATCAGGCGTCTCCCGCCAGCATTGGTTCCCCCCATGCACTCCTCCAAGCCTCCGCAGATTGTGCTAGCCATCTAAAAAGGATTGTCATGATGCAGATAGGTGGGCCGAGTACCCTCAAACCGGCGCTGAGGGGGAGATTTGAACTCCCGAGGCGCAAAGCGCCACGAGCTTGCTGGCATCGCCAACTAGATTCCAGGCTCGCGCCTTACCGGTCTGGGCCACCTCAGCTCGGATACCTCCAAAAAGCTGTCCGTATATAATGATATCCGATTGCCTGACCAAGGAGAATCAAATGCCAGCAATGACCCCTAGGGCTTGTTCCCGCTCCTCAATATTCCCGAAATCTCGTCCAAGAGCTCGGGCCGAGTGTCCCTGACGAGTGGTCTAAACCTTCGGGCAATATCGATGTCTGACAGGTCCACCTCGACCTCCACTACGTCCTGTTCCAAGTCCTTGGCAAGCACGAGCTCGTCCCCCTTGGGCCCGTACAAAACGCTTCCACCGGCAAACACAAGACTTCCATGCACTCCCACCATGTTGCAGCAGGCCACGAACACCCCGTTCTCGACAGCCCTTGCAGGCAGGACCCTCTGGAAGTACGGCCTAGACGTGGTAGGAGCTGCCGAGATGTTGATCAGCATCTGCGCGCCCTTGAGCGATTCAAGCTTCGCAAGCTCCGGGAAGAACGCGTCGTAGCAGACCATCAAGCCTGCCTTTATGTGGCGACCTTGTGCGACCACTGCCTCCTTGCCGTGGCCGAAGAACACCTTCTCCTCGAAGGGGCCGAAAGTTGGAAGGAACATCTTGTCGTATCGGAACAGCTGGCCGTCACCGCTCGCGAACAGGCAGGAATTATACACAACTCCCTGAATGCGTTCGTCTTTCATCGGCAGGCCACACACGATGTCCTTCCTAGTGGACCTTGCAAGCTTCAAGATCGACTTCACGGTTGGTCCGACAACTGTCTCTGCCTGTCCGAACAAGTCGTCTCGTGGTAGATACCCTGTCAAGTTCAGCTCGGGGAAGATCACGACCTTACCCTTGGTCTTTCTGACAACCTCGCTCATCTTTCTGAGATTGGCCTGCTTGTCGTGGAGTTGACACACGATCTGTGCTAACGTGACCGTTGTCCTTGGCATCGGCCCAAACAGTGGCGTGGAACTAGATTATGCTTTACCCAGAGAGCCTGCTGTCAGACCATAACTGATAAATCCGGACCAAGCTATCCAAGCGCGATGATAACGCCCATGCTCAAGGACGGGACAGAGGATGTAATAGAGAAATTCCTCTCCGAGAAGCTCAGGAAAATCGGGGCGAAAGGGTTCGTACTTGGGGTGAGCGGAGGGGTCGACTCAGCCGTTGTCTTGAGGCTCTGTGTTCGAGCCGTGGGCAAGGGCAAGGTCCTCGGTCTGCTGATGCCGGAGAAGGATTCCCCGAAGAACGATCTTGCCGACTCGGTCGAGCTGTGCGAGAACGAGGGAATACGCTACAGGATGATCGACATCTCCCAGACGATCGAGTCGCTCAAGAAGACGATCGGCGGCAAGTTGGATAGAAAGCCCCTGGCAAACATCAAGGCTAGATGTCGAATGATTGTACTCTATCATTACGCGAACTCCGAGTGGAGACTCGTTGTGGGAACTAGCAACAAGAGCGAACTCCTGCTGGGGTATTTCACGAAGTTCGGCGACGGCGGCGCGGACCTGGAGCCGATAGGCGATCTCTACAAGACAGAAGTCTGGGAGCTTGCGCGACGGCTCGACCTGCCCGAGAAGATCGTCAAGAAGGTCCCCACCGCAGGCCTGTGGAGGGGCCAGACTGACGAAGGCGAGATTGGGATAACATACAGCAGGCTGGACGCCATCCTCCTTGGAATAGAGTTGGGCCTCGCAAGAGACGAGGTCGCTGGGCGGGCAGAAACCAGTGTGAAAGAGGTTGACCGCATTGCGGGGATGGTCAGGCTCTCATCGCACAAGCGTAAGTCTCCCCCTGCCGCGAAGATAGGATTCCGCACGCCTGGCCTGGATTGGAGAGAAGGGGACGAGGACGTCTAGAGATACTTCTTCGATACCACCATTCTGACTGCCATTAGTGGATCTACGACCTGAGACACTCTCAGGTCGGCTGCAACGCTAGCTATCATGTACGCATCCTCGAAATCCGTGCCGCGCATGTTCATGATGAATTTTACCATGTCGGACGACGCGAGCTGAGCTGCCTCGTCCAGCGTCTTTGCTGCGGCGAAGGTCATCCACTCGGCACTCGTCTCGATCATGGGTCTGCGTATATCAAGCTCCGGAGCTTTCGAGATCCTCAATGTGATCTCCGAAGGCACCTCGATTCCCGTCCCGCATATCTCCCCGTCGCCCATGTTCGCATGGACATCCCCGATCGAGACCATGCCTCCATCAACAAAGGTGGGCAGGTATACTTTGGACCCCTCGCAAGCATCGCGCGTGTCCATGTTCCCGCCGAAATCACCCGGGTGGAACGTGGGGAACTTGCCTTGCTTCGGCGACACGCCAATTACGCCTATGTGCGGGTGAAGGTCTATCCAGAGGTCGTCTGACCATCGGGCCCTGTTGCCCCTGATCTTGACGATCCTCGTCCTCGATTTCCTGACATCCTTGCCGAGTATGCCCAATGTGGGAGAGCACACGACGACTCCTGTCTTCCCACATCGGATCCGCTCGATTGACACGCAAAGTGCTTCCCCGGATGTCAAGCCCTCCACTGCTATCGGGCCAGTTGCAGGGTTGACCAGATCCATCGAGACGTCCTCGAACCTCGTCTTCTCGCTCCTAATCAACCCGGAGAAGCAATCCTTGGTCTCGACTACGACTCGCTCACCGTCGCTCACAGTGTATGCAGGCGCGTTTGTTCGCGCGAACTCATGAATCGCCTTCCTGGCGCTCAGTCTCCTCGTGGCCCTCACCCTACCTGACACGAGCATTGTCGATTTGCTCTAAGTACTCTTCCGCATTCGATGAAGTCCAAAACGTTTATGTAACGCAACCATTTGTGGAGAGTCCGCCAAGGGCTCCCGTAGTGTAGTCCGGCCAATCATTCGAGCCTCTCGTGGCCGCTTCTGACGGCAGGCCGGTGATAGCTCGATACCCGGGTTCAAATCCCGGCGGGAGCACGCCCTTCATCCCGCCAGCTCAGACATAGGAAGAAGACTGTCAGACAAGTGTGATATACCAACCGCAGCGATTATTGCTTGCGAGGAAGGAGGGAGACCATAGAACCTTCCAATCACACCGAGGCTGGAATTCCAGAACCAGAAGCCAGGAGAGTGAGCTGGGATGAGAAGGCTCGTCGGTGGCTGATCATCATCGGGACAGTGGCCCTTTGGATATTCATCATCTATCTGCTGTTGATTTTGATATATCCATCCATGGACATCGGCGTCAACCCCTAAGACAAGACCTTGAACGGCAGACCCCATGTGCGACTCAATGAATCGAACAATCATGGGACAAACATGCACGCCGTGGTTGTTGGCAGAGTCCGTCGGATGAGGGACAAATGAGGAGCGTAGAGGAAGAGGGTTGTTCTCGATTCTGCTGCCTCGCGGTCCAGAACTTGCAGCACCACTGCACATTCCTCCTCGCCTTCAACACGCCAGACGGACTGGGACTGGCTTGCGTCAGCAAAGAGAATGATGGGCAGCCTGATGTCTCTGTGACCGGCTTGCTTCAACAGTCTCTCGATCGTCGTGAGCTCGTCTCGCGAGATCTCGTATCTGGCGCCGTTGCGTCCGAAGTAGTGGGGCTCCTGACTTCTGAGAAGATTGCTCAGCTTGTCCCTTTTTGAAGGGATCTGGCTGTTCATATGCTGGAGGAGTCTGCCGATGGTGCTCTCGTCCGAAATGCCACCACTCATCGCATCATCACTCGGTTATGCTCACCCGCCGATCTTGGAAGTGGATATGAACCTGATAGACCTCACTCCCTTCACCTTCCGTATTCTGCCGAGTATCTCCCTGAGCCTGCTGTTGGGGCCTCTGGCGATGAAGACCTCCATGCACTGCCCTTTCTCCAGATGAAGATGAAGCATCATCTGGATCTCCTCATACCTGTGCTGCAACACGGAGAGCTCGCCCCGAGGCCCATGCTCGTCGTAGATCATTGTGATTACTATCTGGTTCTCTCCCTCGGCGCTCTCCCACTCAACCTCATCGATGGACGACCTCATGGATTCCCTTATGGCATCTGACCGCGAGCGGAACCCCTTGGTCTTGGACATAACATCGAACTTCGCCAGGAGCTCATCAGGGACCGAAATGCTGACTATCGTCATGCTATCAGATGGATGAGGATTGCCGCCGCTATTTGTATCTTATCAAGAATTCTGCTCCTGATGAATAAGGCCCGTCGGAATCGAGAGAGGTCAGATCCGCCTCAAGCGCTTGAGCAAGGCCTCCGGGTTCTCGACGAGGGCTGCTCGTACTTCCTCGGGCCTTAGCCCTGACCCTCTCGCGACGGTGTTTGCCTGCTCCATTGTGCTCAAGTCGCCAGGGGAGTGCGCATCGGTGTTGACCAGAAGCAAGGCATTCGCCTCCCTTGCCATGACTGCAACGTGGCCGTTCGCGAGCGAGTGCCCCCGTCTGCAGGAGATCTCAAGGAAGACGTCGTTCTTGGCAGCGAGCTCCGCCTCGTCGATTGTGAGCATGCCAGGGTGGGCAAGTATGTCGACATCCGGGTTGGTGACCGCTTCGTAGTTCGTGCCTCTCTCAACTGGCTCGACCGGGGTCTCGCCGTGAATGACAACCAGCTCTGCCCCCGCCTTCCTGGACTTTCTCACTGCCTCGTCTATGTAGCGTACTGGCACGTGCGTGAGCTCTACGCCCGGGATCGCCTCGATGCCCCATGCATCTGACTTCTTGCAGTCTTTCTTGACCGATTCGATGACGCTGTCCAGGTTTGAGAACGACACATGGTCGGTAAGTCCCACTGCCCTGTGGTCTGCCGCGGCTGCCCTTCTGATGAGTTCCATCGGAAGCAGCTCGCCATCGCTCAGTAGAGTATGCATGTGGAAATCGCATCTCCTCGCCCTCATTTCCTTCGCCCCTCCAATTCCTTGTAGACGTCCTGCATCTCTATCCCTTCTTCATGAAGAAGAACCATGAGGTGGTACATCAAATCCCCTGCCTCGTAGATGATCTGCTTCCTATCCTTGTCCTTGGCGGCTATCACGACCTCTGAACTCTCCTCTGCAATCTTCTTCAGGAGGAGGTTCCTGTTCCTCATGAGCTTGACGGTGTAGCTGGTCTCAGACTGGCTGTCCCTCCGCTCGTCAAAAACCCTCCAGAGTTCTGAGATTATGTCATTCGGTCGGATAGGTTCCTTCGCAAAGCATGAGTAGGTCCCCGTGTGGCAAGCCACGCCCGTCTGCTGCACTCGCGCGAGCAATGCATCACCGTCGCAATCCGTCATCAGTTCGATGACCTTCTGGAAGTTCCCACTGGACTCCCCTTTCTTCCAGATCGCGTTCCTTGACCTGCTCCAGTAGTGCATGTACCCGGTCTTCTTGGTCAGCTCGAGCGCCTCGTGATTCATGTACGCGAGCATTAGCACATTGTTGTTCTTGACATCCTGTACTATTACTGGCATCAAGTCCTGCTGACTCACATTCCCACTTCCTTTCGAACTGGTACGCCCTTTGCCTCAAGGGCACGCTTCACGTCCGCGACCGTGTGCTCGCCGTAGTGGAAGATGGACGCCGCAAGGGCAGCATCAGCCTCTCCTTTCGTGAGCACCTCCACTATGTGCTCGATAGTCCCACATCCTCCGGATGCGATCACCGGGACGTTGACGCTGCGGACCACTGTCCTTGTCAGGTCGATATCGTAACCTGCCTTCGTGCCATCTGCGTCTATGCTCGTAAGCAGGATCTCCCCCGCACCTCTCTCGCATGCTTCCTTCGACCACTCGATCGCGTCCCGGCCCGTCGGCCTGGTGCCCGAGACAGTGTAGACCTCCCAGCCGTCACCCTTCCGCTTCGCGTCGAGCGCCAACACAATGCACTGGCTTCCGAACGCATCCGCGCATTTCTTTATCAGCTGGGGGTCCTCCACCGCGGCAGTGTTTATCGAGGTCTTGTCAGCCCCTGCCTTCAGGGTCAGTTGGACGTCTTTGAACGACCTTATCCCGCCTCCGACCGTCAGAGGTACGAACAGCTGTTCCGCGGTTCTCCGGACCGCTGCCCGGAGCGTCTCCGCACCGGCAACTGTCGCCTTGACGTCCAAGAACACTATTTCGTCCGCCCCTTGACGCTGATACTCCACAGCGAGTGCTGGTGGATCGCCTACACATTGCAGATTCCTGAAACACACGCCCTTGACGACGGCTCCATCTTTCACATCAAGACACGGGATTATCCTCTTGGTGAGCCCCATCACGCGCTCCTCCACTTGACCCCGGACTTGGTCGACATCACAGAGGACGACCGCAAGAGCGCGCTCCTGAGCGCGAGCCCCAGTGCCTTGAAGGTGGCTTCCACGATGTGGTGAGAATCCTTGCCCCTTATCACGACTGTGTGCACTGTCGCGCGCAACTCCATGGCGAACGACCTCAGGAAATGCTCGTACATCAGGTCAGGTATCTCCAGGTGCACGAATGGTCGGTCTACGAGGTCTACTGACACCTGGACGAGCGCCTCATCCATCGGGACCGTGGCACTGGCAATCCTGTGAACCGGATAATCCCCCATCGCGGCCCTGTAGCCCCGGCCGAGGACGATCGCCACGTCCTCGACAAGATGGTGCTCGATGTCCCCAGAGGCGGAGATGGTGATGTCTGAGCTCGAGTACTTGGCCAGAGTCTCGACCATGTGTTTGAGGAACATGTCCGGGAGCTCACATTTCGACTTGCCCGAACCATCTATGTCGATCTTCAGGTCTATCTTGGTCTCCCTTGTCTCTCTCGATATCTTCGCACTTCGTCTCGACGAATCATTCCTGCTCATCGGAAATCCCTCACGGCTCTCCTGAAGTCAATGCTGCCTGTGTAGATCGCCATCCCCACAACCGCGGACTTGACTCCCATCTCTCGGAGTACCCTCAGGTCATCGACTGTGGTTATCCCGCCAGACACTATGACTGGCTTGTCTGTTGTGTTCAGCAACGCCTGGACCGGCAGCGGGTCTATCCCCTGCAGTCTGCCCTCCACTTCCACGTTCGTGTACAGGAATCCATATATCGGGAGCGTTGACATCTGCCTGACCACTTCGAGAACATCCTTCCCGGAGCTCTCCTGCCAGCCCCTGATCAAGACCTCGCTCTGGGCAGAATCGATGGCCACCACAATCCCTTCCTCGTAGCGGCTTGACAACGCCCTGATGAACTCGCTGTCCTGAATAGCTCGAGTGCCCACTATGACTCTCTCGCATCCGATGTCGAAGTACCTCTCCACCTGCTCCCTGTCCCTGACACCCCCGCCAACTTGGACCGGGATGTCTATCGACACGACGACCTTCTCTATGAGTATCTCGTTGGACCCCGTTCCCAACGCAGCGTCCAAGTCAATGATATGGATCATCTCTGCGCCATCGTCCTGCCACTTGCGCGCGACCCCGACGACGTCGTCGATGCTGACCTTCTCAGTGCCTGGCTTTCCGCCTACAAGCTGGACACACTTGCCGCCCTTGATGTCCATCGCCGGGATGACGTTCATGCTGACCCCTCCGCTATCGCCACAAAATTCGAAAGCAACCGGAGCCCCGGGAGGCCGCTCTTCTCAGGGTGGAATTGCACACCGACCAGCTTACCCTTCCTAACAGCGGACACGAACTTGTCGCCATATACTGTCTCCGCAACGCCGATCGGTTCGACAGGATAGCACACATACGAGTTTGCGAAGTAGAACTGTGATCCCTTGGGCACGCCTTCGAACAGCATGTCCTCCTTCGCAGACACATCGTTCCAACCCATCTGGGGAACCCGGCCTTTCCTGAGCCTGCGCACTTCGCCCTTCAGAGCAGAGACGCCTATTCCGGGCGACTCCTCGCTCCGCTCGAACAGAATCTGCATACCGAGACACACACCGAGCGTCGGCATTCTCCCACTTATGCGCTTCCGCAGCTCCGGGAGGACTGGTCTGAGAGAATCCATTGCAGCTCCGAAGGCTCCGACACCCGGAAACACCACGCACTCGGCTCCCAGAAGTTCCATTGGGTCGGACACGACCTCTGTCCTTGCACCCGCCTTCTCTAGCCCCTTGGCCATGCTGTGAAGGTTGCCGACTCCATAATCCATTATTGTGATCTTCATTTGGAGCCACCTGACACTAATGGTCCGAGCCTCTCAAGGAGGATGTCAAGCATGCTCCTAGGGGCAATGGTGATCCGGACGTGGTTCTCCAGCAACGGATAGGGATTGCAGTCCCTAATCGCAACTCCTTTATCCCTGAGGGCAGCGACTAGGTTCGGCCCGTCGACAGGGGATTTGCACAGAAGAAAATTGCAGCAAGACGGATAGACCTTGAACCCCAGTGTTTCCAGTCTCGAGGCCAGGTACGATCTCTCGGACCTCATCTTGGACACAACTTCATCGACCCAAGCCTTGTGGTCCATGGCCCTAGCCGCGATGGCCTCGGTGAAGGAGTTGACCCCGAAAGGGGTCCTTACGCGTCTGAGCTCGTCTATCACTTCCTTTCTAGCCATTGCGTATCCCGCCCTCAGGCCTGCAATCCCATATCCCTTCGAGAAGGTCCTGACATCGATGCCGGCGTTACTGTTCATGACTTCGCTGAGCATGCTGGAACCGCAGAAGTCGGAATAGGCCTCATCGACAATCACAGCGCAACCCTTCCAAGCCAGCAGCTTCCTTATCTCTCCTTGGTCGAAGAGGTTGGCGGTCGGGTTGTTCGGCTGACACACCGCAACCAGCTTGGGACTCTCAGACAGCATCGCCTGTGCATCGAGAGAGAAGTCCGGCCGCAGGAGCTTCTCTGATATCCTGGCCATGTTCAGGTTCGCATAGAACTTGTACATGCTGAAAGTCGGAGATGGTGAGCTGAACAGGTCTCCCGGGTTTATGAAACTCTTCGCAGAGATATCGAGGATTTCGTCCGAACCATTTCCCACAAGGACTTCTTCCGGAGAGAGCCCGTATTCTGAGGCGATCCTGTGTCTCAGAACATCTGAGCTCTCACTAGGATAGGCCCACAGCCTGCTGAAATCAAACTCCTCGAGTATCTCCTGAACGGCGGGGTTCACGCCGAAGAGGTTGGCATTGTCGTTCAGCAAGACCATGTCCCTTCTAGACAGCGAATAGGACGGCCTGGTCAGCTCCTCATAGGTTCTCCTTCTCAGATCCCCGATGGAGGTCACTGCCTCACCCTCCTGGCCCTGGAGGCTGCCGCCTTCGCGTGGGCAGGGAGTCCTTCCGCCCTTGCGAGTACTTCCACGGTTCTCGAGAGTTCCTCTGCTCCGCGGCTGCTGATATTCTGATAAGGCATGACCTTGACGAAGTCGTACACACCGAGGGCCGACTTCATCGACGCAGTGCCTTTGGTGGGCAGAATGTGGTTCGTCCCCGAGCAATAGTCTCCGAACGCCACGGACGAGTGCCGGCCCAAGAAAACGGAGCCGGCGTTTCTGATCAAGGGCAGGATTCGCGTGGGAGAGCGAGTGTCGATGAGAAGGTGCTCTGGCGCATATTCATTCGAGAAGTCCACTGCCTCGGAAATGTCTTTCGCGACCAATATGACCGCTCCTTTCTCCGCAGACTTCCGTGCAATTTCAGCGCGCTCGGCATTCGCAATCGCATTCTCGAGCTCGGACCTGACACCTGATGCGACTTTCTGAGAAGTCGTCACGAGGACAGCCCTTGCCAGGGGGTCGTGCTCCAGCTGCGCCAGCATGTCCATGGCCAGATATCCATGGTTCGCGGAACCGTCTGCGATGATCAAGACCTCAGACGGGCCGGCGAGAAAATCGATCTCGCAATCGTTCCTTATAAGAAGCTTCGCGGCGGTCACGAACACGCCACCGGGCCCGACGATCTTCTGAACCTTCCTGATGGACTCCGTGCCGTACGCCATTGCGGCAACTGCGTGCGCGCCTCCGACGGGGTGCACCTCGGTAACGCCGCACAGGTCCGCGGCTGCGAGTATCTCGTCTGCGACCCGTCCGTCCTTCCCAGGAGTACACACGCATATCTCTCGCACTCCAGCAATTCCAGCAGGTATGCAGGCCATGAGGAGGGAGGACATGTAGCTCGCGGTGCCACCCGGCACGTAGACCCCTATCCTCTCGAGAGGGACAACCACCTGGCCCATTGTTCCGCACGAGTCCTTGAACTCGAACGGCCGCATTCTCTGCCTGGAGTGGAATTTTGTTATCCGGGCCTTCGAAATCCTGAGCGCCTTCAGCAGTTCTGCAGGGATCTTGTCCCGGGCGGATCTGATCCTGCCAGCTGAAACCGTGAGCGAACCTCTGCCAAATCCGTCGAACCTGCGAGCATACTTGAGCAGCGCGATGTCGCCCTCCCGCCTGACATCGTCCACGACCTCACGTGCCTGCTCTGTGACGGCCTCGAGGTCCACTCCGGAGCGGGAGAGAATCCGCTGGCGCTGCTCCTTGGTCATACCCGAAATCCTGTAATCAAGCATCTCAGAGTACCATCCTTTCGATGGGCACGACAAGTATCCCTGTCCCGCCGATGCTCTTGAGCATGGTGATCACCCCGTTCACCTCGTCCTCGTTCACGACTGCGTGGATGGCGACCATGTCTTCCCGACCCATTATGTTCATGACAGTGGGACCCGAGACCCCGGGCATGAGGGTCTTGAGGTTTGGAAGCGCGACTCTCGGGACGTTGGCCATGAGATACCGCTTTCTGGCTGCGTTCTTGACGCTCTCGATGGCGCTCACCAGCTCCTCGACCCTGGCCTTCTTCTCAACCATGGCCTTTCTATTGGCGATCAGCACTGCCCTCGACTCGAGGATCACGCCTATCTCCTTCAGGTGGTTCAGCTTGAGCGTCGATCCGGTCTCGGTCAGGTCAGTGATGATGTCGGCGAGTCCGATCTGTGGCGCGACCTCGGCCGCCCCTGTGACCTCTGCGAGACGTATCTCCTTCCCGAGCTTCTTGAAGAATTCGGCAGTGAGGCTGGGAAAACTCGTCGCGACAGCGCAACCGCTTCTGACATCTTGGACGCTGTTGACCTCGGAGTCATCGGGGACCGCCACCACGAGCCGACACTTGCCGAAATCCAGGTCCATTAACTGTTCGACGTCTCGCCTGGTCTCCATGATCAGGTCGAGCCCCGTTATGCCCAGGTCTGCCGCACCCATCTCGACGAATTCAGGTATGTCCTGGGCTCTAGCTAGCAGTATCTGGTATCTGCCTTTTCCAAACTCGGCAAGCAGGGTCCTGTTGCTGGAGTCTGGCACTGGCAGGCCCACCTCGTTCATGAGCTTGATCGCGTTTTGGTTCAACCTTCCCTTGTTCGGCAGTGCAATCCTAACCATTGTCAAGCTGACTCACCTCCGAGCACACCACCATATCCAGGCAAGTATCAAAATCCTTCGAGCTGGAGGGTGGAGAGCCCAAAACACTGTCCTCGGCGCACTGGCTGGTTCGGGTGAAGCTACCCGTGAAGGCAATCAAACACGACTGATTCCGATGCCATGTCCTTGCGCCTCGAGCAAGCGGCTGAAGGTATGAATCCTATTTATTGGTTCCTGTCCAATACGATATGGAGCTGCCAATCGATGTACATTGGGAGCCCGATTGTTGCCGATGAGACCTCGAGCAGGAATTGGCACTGGCGCCCTTAGAGCTCATTCTCAGATTCCGGAACCAGCCGCAATACCTTCATATCAAACATGCAGGTTATGTACAGTTCTGAGGAGCCCCCGGGAAATGGCCGATCCTCCAGCCGATGTCAACAGTGACGACAGGAAATGCGACAGGAGACCCTCAGACGAACTCCGCAACGTGGCTGTCTCAAGCATTCTCGAAGTCACATCCTGCTTCATGTATGTCGAGAGCCTCGACTCACTTCTTCAGAAGATAGTCAAGACTGTGACGGAGACCTTCGGACTAGCGACAGCGCATATAGGGATAAGGGACCCTGAAACGGGACTGTTCGTTGTCCGGGCGGCATGTGGGTTCGAGCCCGAAGTTGAGGCCAAGCTGAGGAAGGTCACCTACGACATGGACCGAATGGTGAGGGATCTCAAGCCTGAGTTCAAGATAGGCATGAACACTTACTACGTTCCTGCGGAGAGTTGGGAACCAGATGATGAGGACATCCTGTTCGCGAGGCATCCTGAGAGGATGGACCGCGCCAGAAGCGGACCCAACGACTGGCACGAGATGGACTACATCGACCTCCTCTTGTACGACAAGGATGCGAACCTGCTGGGATACCTGGAGATTGACGAGCCGCACGATCATCGCGTGCCCGATAACGATACAATAAGGGCGATCGAGGTGTTCTCCGACCTGGCTGCGATCGCGATACAGAATGGCCAGCTCTACGACCAGCTGGACAAGGACAGGAAGGAGATCGAGCTCCTGATTGATCTCATAGGACACGATGTCAATAACTACTCTCAAGCAGTCAGCGGGTTCATCGAGCTCGCCATGAGAAGGTCGGATATTCCAATGCCCGCGAGGAAGAGCCTCGCCAAAGCTCACGACCAGGTGATGAATCTCAACAAGCTCGTCACCAACGTGAAGATCTACGCGAAGGTGGAATCGGCTGGCCAGAAGGACATAAGGCCCATGGACCTCGTGGACACCATCAAGGAGGCGTTTGTCGCCGCCGAGACGCACTACCCCAATAGGGAAATCGAGCTCGCAATCAGGGATGACGGCTCGGTCAGGGCCAGCGACATGAACGAACTTTCGAGAAACCTCTTTTTGAACTTGTTCTCCAACGCGATCAAGTTCGACGAGCACGAGAAAATCGTCATCGACGTCGGAATCGAATCCTCCACGGAGGGCGAGCGGGACATGTGGCTCGTGTCAATCGCGGACCGCGGCCCCGGCATAGAGGATGCGGCAAAGTGCAAGGTTTTCGACAGGTTCACTCAGCTAAAGACGACCTCGATAGGAACCGGCCTGGGGCTCCACATAGCGAAGACGCTGGTGGACTCTTACAGGGGCAGAATCTGGGTGGAAGACCGTGTGAAAGGAGACCGCTCACAAGGAAGCGTCTTCAAGATACTGCTCCCCAAATCGCAACTCTGACTTAGACGGGGAACAGGGCGGTGAAAAGCAGGACTGCTGCAGACAATCCCACGCACAGGCCCACCACGATCCAAGGGTTGACCTTTAGCGCTTTGTCGTCCTCGGAGTCGAAGTACCTTATGAGACCGGCTGCCGAGTGAAAACCTTCGCCTTTCTTCTGCTTCGCCATGTTGCCGAATTGGCTATGAGCGGTTTCCGTATATAAACGTTTAGCACGAGAAAATGGGCATCCAGACGTGTTTGTGGGAAGCCCGCGTCATAGTGAAAACCATTATATAATCTAGAAGATAATTGACACAACCCAGTCTGGCCTGATGTAGACTTCGGTCCACCAAGGAGTCTCCTTGCAGGCGTTCGGCTGGCCATAATCGATACGGGTTTCGGAGGTTGTAGAATAGCCACGGTCTTCCTTGTCGACGACGAGAAGTTCATCGTCGACCTGTACAGGGACATCCTGGAGGCAAATGGACACACAGTCATCGGCATCGCGTCCGATGGCGACGAGGCCGTCAAGAAGTACAAGGAGATGAAGGAGAAGCCCGTCATCATCATAATGGACCAACGGATGCCAGTCAAGGACGGGGTGAGCGCAACCCAGGAGATCCTCAAGATGGACCCGGGCGCGACCATATTCTTCGGCAGCGCGGATCTCCACATCGAGAAGGAGGCAATCGCAGCGGGGGCCAAGGGGTTTCTGCTCAAGCCCTTCAGGATAGAGGAGCTCCTGACTGCCATTGCGGAAGCTGCCGCCTCGAAAGACCAGGCCAAGTGACCGCGAAGCTTGCTCGTTGCTGCGGGCTTCGACGAAGGAGGGGGTTTTTGGAGTGTGCGAGAGAGGAGACTTCACATACACCGGCTCAGAGGGCGGCCTAATTTTAAGTAGGCAAGCAGATTATCAGGCGGCTGAACCCGTTCCGGGGGATACCTGATGGCAGACGAGGAGAGCGATCTCAAGGCCCTGAGGAGAAAGAACCTCAAGGACCTTCAGTCGAGGGGTTTGGACCCGTGGCAGAAGTACAGGTACGAGCGCACGCACGGAACCGCATCCCTCAAGAGTGAATTCGCCTCTGCCGGAACCGAGCGAAGCCCGGCTGAGATTTCCACAGCTGGTAGGCTGATGGGGATGAGGTTGCACGGGAAGGCTGGCTTCGCCGACCTGTCAGACCGGGATGGGAAAATCCAGATCTACTTCAAGATGGATGAACTGGGGAAGGAGAAGTTTGACCTCCTCAGATCCCTCGACATCGGGGATATCATTGGAGTCAGGGGGAATGTGTTCAGGACCAAGATGGGCGAGATCACGGTAGCCATCAAGGACTTCGAGATACTCTCGAAGGCGCTCGCTCCATACCCGGAGAAGTTCCACGGCCTCCAGGACGTCCAGATGAGATACAGGCAGAGGTACTTGGACCTCATAATGAACCAGGAGGTCAGGGAGAAGTTCATCAAGAGAAGCAAGATGATCGCGTTCATGAGGGATTGGCTCAACGCTAAGGGATTCATCGAGATCGAGACGCCGATCCTGCAGCCCCTCTACGGAGGGGCGCTTGCCCGGCCTTTCAAGACACATCACAACTACCTTGACATCGACCTGTACCTGAGGATAGCGCCTGAGCTCTATCACAAGAGATGCATCGTGGGTGATCTGGAGAGGGTATACGAGATCGGCCACAACTTCAGAAACGAGGACATCGACGCGCAGCATTATCCCGAGTACACGTCCTTGGAGCTTTACTGGGCGTACGTAGACTACAACGACATAATGGATCTCACCGAGAGCATCCTGTACGACGCGGCGATTCACATCGTGGGCTCCGACAAGATACCGTACGGAGATAAAACCCTCGACTTCGCGAAACCTTGGCCGAGGATAACCATGCACGATGCCATCCAGAAGCATACTGGCCTCGACATCTACTCGCTGAAGACCGTCGATGATGCCCGGGACGCAGCCGTGCGGATCGGCGTCAGAGACGTTGATGAGTGCAAAGAGCTGGGCAAGATAGTGTCCGAGATATTCGACCAGAAGGCTCAGCCCAACCTGATCAACCCCATATTCGTCATCGACCACCCGATAGAGGTGTCTCCGCTGGCGAAGAGAAAGAGGGGGAACCCAGCCCTGGTCGAAAGGTTCGAGCTCTTCATAAATGGCTGGGAGTTCGCCAACGCGTTCTCGGAACTCAACGACCCTGAGGAGCAGGAGATGAGGTTCAGGGAGCAGGACAGGCACAAGGAGGAGGGCGACGAGGAAGCGCACCCGATAGACATGGACTATGTTCGGGCGCTGGAATGCGGGATGCCCCCGACTGGCGGTCTGGGAATAGGGATTGACAGGTTCGCGATGATACTGACGAACTCTCCGTCCATAAAAGAGGTCATCCTCTTCCCCCACATGAAGCCAGAGGCGGTCTAGAGGGGCGCCGATGGACGCTTCTGGAGTCGTCCTTGAGCGGCTGGAGCTCGACCGACTTGACGAGCTGATCGATGTTCAGAACGAGATCTTCACAGACTACATCATCCCGCTGAGATCCACGAGGGAGTTCTTCATCGACTTCCAGAAATCCGTGGGTGGTCGACTATCGGACGTCCTCGTGGCAATCCACAAAGGAAACATCGTCGGCTATGCTAACACAGTGATCGACGGAGCGGAGGCTTGGATAGGTGGAGTGGGGGTCGTGCCTGCGATGCGCGGCAAGGGAATAGGCACGAGGCTGATGATGGCATCCGAGGATGTCTGCAGAAGAAGGGATGTCTCGGAGATCATCTTGGAGGTAATCGAGGGTAACTCGAAAGCCCAGCAACTGTACGAGAGGCTGGGGTACCGTTTCGCGAGGAAATACCTAAGCGCCGAGGGCAAACCCATCAAGTTCGAAGGATTCGGGGAGCACCCTGAGATTGCCACATTGAAAGAGGTGCTCGAGCTCCACCAGCGGTCATACGGGGACACGTGCTGGCAGAGGAGGAAGCAGGATGCCTTGATCCAGTCTGCCAAGGATGGCGAGCGCTACAAGGTCCGTGGGGGCTTCGTTGTCGTTCGCTCTGTGGACACCACCGGCTTCGTGCCGTTCCTCGGAGTAGTCCCTGAGAAGAGGAGAGCAGGCATAGGCACGGCCCTGGCAAGGTTTGCGCTTAACCGCCTCTGGGAGCAGGGAGCCTTCAAGGTGGGCCTTTACAACGTGAATGAGGACGAGCAAACTCTTCGGATGCTCAACAAGTTCGACTTCAAGGTGACCCTGAAGCAGATAGAGATGAGGAAGAGTCTGTGAGAGGCTGGACTTTCTCAAGAGACTGAGGCATTCCGGACTCTAAGACCTGCATTGGGCGAATTTCTCGTCCGCAGCCCACTTCATCAGGACCCAGTCCTGAAGCTTCTTAATGTCTTCCTCGGTCATGTGCCGGAAGCGCCCCTGCAGCTTCAAGTACTCAGAGACGGGAGTCAGCTTGGGCTTCTTGTTGATCGTAATCTTGCCGTTCTCGCACTCGTAGAGAGTCCACATGCCCGTTTCGACGGCGAGGCGCGCGACCTCGATCGTCTTGGCAGTGTCGTACCTCCACCCCGTCGGGCAAGGAGCGAACACCTGGATGTACCTGAAACCCTTAATCTTCTTGGCCTTCTCGAACTTGTTGATGAAGTCCTGGATGTGCGACACGGACGCAGTCGCGACATACGGCACGTTGTGGGCCATCACTATCTGCGGCATGTCCTTCTTGAAGTTCTTCTTGCCCGCCTTGACCTTGCCCACTGGAGTGGTGGTGGTCCATGCACCGAAGGGGGTGGACCCCGAGCGCTGTATGCCCGTGTTCATGTAGGCCTCGTTGTCGTACATGACGTACAGGATATCCTCGTTCCTCTCCGCTGCCCCGGATAGCGCCTGGATTCCAATGTCAGCGGTACCTCCGTCCCCGGCGATCCCCATGACCAGAGTCTCGTCATCTCCCTTCGCATGAAGAGCGCGCTTCATCCCGGTCGCGCAAGCTGCAGTGTTCTCGAACGCGACATCCTGGTAGGGCACCTTCCAGGCCATCAGCGGGTAGGTCGCGCCGAAAACCAGAAGACAGCACGCGGGGTTGCTGATCACCACGTTCTTGCCCAGTATCTTCATGATGTTCCTCACTGCCGTGGCGGCCCCGCAGCCCGCGCAGGCGGTGTGACCCCTAGTGAACAACTCCTCATCTGGCATCTCTTTCAGCTTCATGGCTCAACTCCCCTCGTGCTTATCCAGACGACCTCGCGCTTGACCTTTCCTGTCTTGGCCGTCTCGAGCAGCCTGTCGTACATCAGTCCGACGTCGGCAGAGGACACATCCCTTCCGCCCAGGCCTGTGATGAAATCGATAGATGGGACCGTAAGCCCGTAGGCCGCGTTCCTGAGCTCTATGAACGATGGGCCAGCGACCCCGTACGACACCGCCCGGTCGAAGACTCCCACCGCCTTCGTCTTCCCGACAATCTTCCTGATCTGCTCATTCGGATAAGGCCTCCAGAATCTGAGCTTAACAAGGCCCACCTTCTTCCCTGCAGCCCGGTACTCGTCCACAACCTCGTGGGCCGTTGCCGTCGCAGTCCCCATGGTCACGAGAACGACATCGGCATCGTCCACCATGTAAGGCTCTATCATTCCGCCGTGGTCTCTCCCAAACTGCTTCGCGAAGGCCGCGTTGACCTCCTCGATAACCTTGGTCGAGTCTCGCATGGCCTTGTCCATCTGCCATCTGCATTCCTGAAGATACTCGGGAGGCGTGAAGACGCCGAGCCCTGCTGGATTCTTCGGGTCCAGGATCGGTCCAGGCGGAGTGTACTTCGGGAGGAACTTGTCAGCGTCCGCTTGCTCCATGAGGTCGACTGGCTCGACGGTGTGTGAGAGGATGAACGCGTCCAAGTTGACGACCATAGGGAGGGCGACCCGCTTGTCCTCTGCTATCTTGTAAGCCTGGAGGATCATGTCCTGGACCTCCTGGTTGTTGTCGCAGAAGACCTGGATCCATCCGGAGTCGCGCTCAGGCATTATGTCGTTGTGCTCGACCCATATGTTGATTGGCGCGGCAATGGCACGGTTCACGACGGCCATCACCACAGGCAATCTCATACCCGATGCTGTCGGAAGTATCTCGTGCATCAGTGCGAGACCCTGAGAGGACGTCGCGGTGAAGGAACGCACTCCCGCGGCGCTCGCGGACACGGTCGCACTTAGCGCCGAATGCTCACTCTCGATCTCGACATATTCGCAGTCCATCTCCCCGTTGTAGACGAACTCGGAGATGTGCTCAACTATGAATGTCTGGGGAGTGATGGGATAGGCCGCGACGAACTTCGCTCTCGCTCTCATGGAACCATATGCTGCTGCATAGTTGCCTGTCACTACCTTCTTGGGCATGTCCTGTCACCTCACCATCTTGATAGCTTCAACTGGACACTCGTTCGCGCAGATCCCGCAACCCTTGCAGTACTCCATGTCGAATTCCATGCGGTCTCCCCTTCTGTAGATGCAGCCCTCAGGGCAGTAGAACCAGCAGAAGTTGCACATCGTGCACTTCTCTTTGTCGTATTCCGGTCTGAAGACCTTCCAGCTGCCGGTCTTGTTCTCAACGAAAGAGCCCGGACCGACAAGCCCGGCCTCGGTCTTCATTGGCACCGAAGCGACGCCCAGCGGGAGCTCGTTGACGTCCGGAAGCCATTTCTTCGCCGTCGTCAGCTTCCTGTGGCCATGCGATTCGCCCAAAACTGTCCTATCGTATGAGACCCGGGCGGCCTTCGCGTTTCTCTCTCCGATCGCTGGCCCCAGCCGGTCTCCGAATATCTGCATTATTCCTTTCTCAATGGATTCTATCTTGACAATCCCAGTAGCCTTCGCGAAGGACCCGAGTATTGCAGAGTTCGTGGTCGGCTGTTTAAGCACCTCAAGTGCCACGCTTGTTGCGTCCACAGTCGCCAGCTTCACGTCGATCCCGACATCTATCTCCTCGGGCTTCTTGGGCGAGTTGACAATAACCATACCGCCCTTCTTGAGCCCCTCCACGACGTTGATTCTGTCGAGGAGCGACTCGTCGAGAACCACGACGTAGTCTGGTTCGTAGACCTGCGTCTTCCTGTAGATCCTTTTCTTGTCAATCCTTGTGAACGCGAGCACGGGCGCGCCACGCCTCTCAGCTCCAAAAAACGGGAACGCGGTGGCGTAGCCTCCTTCCTGATAGGCTGCGCTCGCGAGAGCTTGTGCCGCCATGACCGCGCCTTGGCCGCCGCGGCCGTGGAACCTTATCTCATGCATTGATAAGCCTCGCTTGGCGTTTCGTATGAAAGCAGATACCTTAAGTCTTTCTGAGCAACACGGATGGGTTCGGAGTACTAGCCAGACGTGGAGGAAATTGCGAAAAATAGAGACAAGAAAATGGCCGTTTTCCGTCGGTCGAGAAAATGACCTTCGAATGCACCGAAAAGCATATAGTCACCCCCAAACGAGTGGTAGACAGGAAAGCTCCCAAACCTTTTTGGAGCAAGCAGGGGATTTGGAGACGGATGACGAAGAAACAGCCCGAAGACGTGACGCTCAGGGTGGCCAGAGCGCACCATCAGTCGGAGGTTGGCCTGGGAAGGGCCAGGATCGACACGGTGACCAGAAAGGCGCTCGGTGTCGAGGTGGGCGAGATAATTGAGATTGTTGGCAAGAAGAAGACTGCCGCAAAAGTCTTCAGAGCGGCCCACGAGGACGAGGCCCAGGGCATCATCAGGATCGACGGTATGATCAGGGGCAATGCTGGCATCTCCATAGGAGAGAAGGTGGTCGTATCGAAGGCCACGGCGCAGCAGGCCCAGAAGATAGTCGTCGCCCCGAAAATACCCCAGGGGAAGAGAGTGCGTTTCGGGCAGGGTGTCGAGGGTCTTTTCAAGAAGGGCCTGGTGAACCGGGCTCTTGTCAAGGGCGATGAGATAATCATCCCGAACATAGCGCTGATGGGAGGTTTTCTTCCTTTCGTCGTTGTGTCGACTGCGCCAACCGGCATCGTCCAGGTTACCGAGAAGACGGAACTGTCCGTGAAGACCGAACCTGTCGAGGTTGCTCAGCTCGAGAGGCCCTCTGTGACCTACGAGGACATCGGAGGACTCGAAGGCGAACTCCAAAGGATCCGGGAGATGATCGAACTGCCCCTGAAGCACCCCGAAGTATTCTCTCGGCTTGGGATCGATCCCCCAAAAGGTGTACTTCTCTACGGTCCACCAGGGACAGGCAAGACCCTGATCGCACGTGCTGTGGCGAACGAGGCTGGGGCTAATTTCCATTCCATTCAGGGGCCAGAGATCATGTCCAAGTTCTATGGACAGAGCGAGGAGAGGCTGAGGGAGATATTCTCTGAGGCCGAGAAGTCCTCGCCTTCCGTGATATTCATCGATGAGCTCGACTCGATCGCCCCTCGAAGGGACGAGGTTCAGGGAGAAGTGGAGAGAAGAGTCGTCGCTCAGCTGCTCACACTGATGGACGGGATGACCTCCCGGGGAAATGTGATAGTCATCGCCGCGACGAACAGAGAGGAAGCGATAGACCCAGCCCTCAGAAGGCCCGGCAGGTTCGACCGCGAGATAGAAATCGGCGTGCCTACGGTCGAAGGGAGAATGGAGATAATCCAGATACACACCAGAGGCATGCCCCTCGAGGAGAATGTCCAACTCGATCACATCGCCAGAGTGACTCACGGATTCGTTGGCGCGGACCTTGCAGCGCTCGCGCGCGAGGCTGCGATGAAATCCCTGAGGAGATACCTGCCAGAGATAGACCTCGGAAAACCGATTCCAGCAGAAATCCTCGAGAAGATGAAGGTGACCGGCCAGGACTTCTCGGATGCGCTCAAGGAAATCGAACCCAGCGCGATGCGGGAGATACTGGTCGATATCCCGAGAGTGAAGTGGGAAGACGTCGGCGGATTGGACGATATCAAGAAGGAACTGTGGGAAGCAGTCGAGATGCCCCTCGATGATCCCGAATCGTTCACCAGAATGGGGATCAGGCCTCCGAAGGGAGTGCTCCTGTTTGGAGCACCAGGGACTGGGAAGACCCTGCTGGCAGCTGCTTTGGCAACGGAGTCCAAAGCGAACTTCATCACGATCAAAGGGCCAGAGATCATGTCCAAGTGGGTTGGCGAAAGCGAGAAGGCCGTCAGGATGATCTTCAAGAAGGCGAAGCAGGTCTCCCCTTCGATCGTCTTCCTGGACGAGATCGACTCGATCGCTCCGAAGCGCGGAAGCCACTTCGACTCGGGAGCCACCGAGAGAGTCGTCAATCAGCTGCTCACATCCATGGACGGCCTTGAGAACATGGAGAACGTGTTCGTCATTGGGGCAACGAACCGACCGGACATGGTAGACCCCGCGTTGCTGAGGCCGGGTAGGTTCGACAAGCTGCTGCTTGTCCCTGTGCCTGACGAGCAGACGAGGTTCAGGATACTCCAGGTGCACACCAAGAACATGCCCCTGGACAACGTCGACCTGGGCTCCTTGGCAAAGCGTTTGGATGGATATGTCGGGGCGGACATCGAGAGCCTGTGCAGGGAGGCGGCCCTTGCCGCTCTGCGGCAAAACAAGACTGCAAGCAAGGTCACGACGCAGCACTTCGAGATAGCACTGGCCGCAGTGAAACCTTCAACCGATCCGGAGACGACGAGACACTACGAGACGCTCTTCAAGAGAATGAAGACCGCAACGTCTAAGAAGAGCGAAGAGGATTTGGGGCTCGGCTACTACAGATAGCTGGAGATGGGATGACAATGCGAAAGTTCATCACAGAACTGAAAGGAAAAACCGTGATGACGAACGACGGCCAGATTCTGGGAATGATCGAGAATTTCCTCATTGACATGAAGACCGGCGACATACAGAACGTGCTCGTGATACCGGCCGAGGACGTCGAACCAAGGCTTTTCAAGACCGACGCGCAGGGAAGACTCGTGCTGCCGTTCAGCGAGATGAAAGCAATCCGTGACGTCGTCGTGATGAGCGTCGCATAGGCCGTAAAGGCAGGTCCGTCCGCCGACACCAAAGTCGTGAGCCAGCGACAGCCACGTGCGCCGTCATTCTCTTGCCGTGCGCTCCTTCGCCATGAGTATCCTGGATATCAGCTCAGACCTGGTTCCTCCGGTGTCGAGCGCCATGGCCCTGCCTATCGCTTCGAGCTCCGACTTCTTCTTCGTCCGCAGATAATCCTCATCTAGCTTCGGTAGCAGGTTCTCCAAGTTGGCGCGGTCTCCGAAGATCTCCTCGCCAGGGGGCGCCGGCTGAAGGGGCGCCTCAGAGCCCTTCTTCGGAGTGGCTTTCAGAATCGCCCTTCTAGCGTTGTCCTGTGCGTCCCTGAATGACGGTTCCAACCGCAACGATTCATTGAAGGCGGCAAGAGCATCGTCGTGCTTGCCGAGGCGTTCGAGAGCGATCCCTTTGTTGTTGTATGCCTCAGCTGTCAATTCGTTCTTCACGGAGAGATCGAACGTGCGGACCGCGTCCGCAACGAGGTCCATTGCGAGCTGCGAGAAACCCTTGTTGGTCAGCGAGACCGAGCTCGGACTCATGACCGACGCCTCCTCGAAACAAGCGATAGCCTCGCGCAACCTGTCGACCTTGTAGAGAACACAACCTCTGTTGTTCCAGGCGGCATGGCTGTTTCTCTGTATCTTGATGGCTTTGTCGAACTCCGCGCTCGCCTTCTCGAGCTCGCCCCTCCTGTAAAGGACCGCCCCGCAGTTGTTGTAAGCTTCGGACTGGTCCATGGGGCGGGTCTTGAGCTTCTCGAACAGTATCTCGGCCGCCTCAAGATCTCCAGCGTCCAGGCTCAATAGGCCTTTGAGGTTGAGAAGCCCCGCGAGGTTCTCGAGCGCGAGGGCCGCCCCCACGTCATCAAGCGCCTGCTTGTAGTCCTCCTTGCTCATCGCGTCAAGGGCTGCTGCGGCAAGCGCCTGCCAATCATGCGACTTGATCCTCAACGTCTCACTGGCTTTGTCCGCACGGATCTTGTCGTTGAAGGACATGCTGGCGGACAACAGGTTGAACATAGCTGGCATGTAGCTCGGATCGATGGACAACGCATGCTCGTAGGTCCTCGCAGCAGCCTCAAACCTGCCCATTCCGTACAGTACGTTTCCAGCGGAAGTCAGCAGTACGGCATCCTCTGGTTCGAGCCGAAGCGACTTACCAATGAAACCGAAGGCCTCCTCCAGCTTTCCGAACAGAAGCAGCAACTCCGCCTTGTTCCCGTAGATCTCGTCCGCCACCTGCTCCAATGTTATCTCGCCCGCCCGGCCGAGGGCATCCTCGGACACCATTGCGGTGACTTCCCGCTCGGATGCTTCCATGGCGGCCGCCTTGGCTGTCCCAGCGGCAAGGATGCCTTGGACGATCTGTGGCACCTCGGGATACTTCTCCGCCATGGTCTGAGACATTTCCTCGAGGGCTTTACGGGCGTCAGCATACTCGGGATCCAGCCTGACTGCCTGGTCGAAGCTTGCCTTGGCCTGACTTATGTTCCCGGTCTGTCTCGCGGCAAGTCCTCTGAGATACCAACCCTTCGGGAGCTCGGGGCGGACGTGGGTCATCTCGTTGAAAGAATCAAGGGCCTCCGAATGCCGACCCATCTCCGAAAGCAGAGTGCCCTTGTTCATCCAGGCCTCCACGTAGTCGTGCCTGAGTTCGATTGCCCGGTTGTAGGAGGCGAGGGCCTCGTTGTTCTTCCCCAGGCTGTGAAGTGTCGCTCCTCTGTTGTTGTGCACCTTCTCGAGCCTATAGTTGAGCTTCAGAACCTTGTCGAAAGTCTCCAGGGCTTCGGGGTACCTACCGAGCCTGTGCAAGGTGGAACCTTTATTGATGAGCGCTTTCTGCATCACTGGGTTGTACTTCAGAGCACGGTCGTAGCACGCAATCTCCTCCGCGTACTTGCCGAGGGCGAACAGGCAACTCCCCAGAGAGAACCATGTCTCGTCGCTCTCTGGGAAGAGCTCCAAGGCGCGCTTGTAGCAACCGAGCGCCTGCTCGTGATAACCCATCTCATCAAGCGTGTTTCCCTTCAGTCTCCAAGGAAGGTCATAGTCTTCCTTGATCACGATCGCCCGGTCGAAACTGTCGAGGGCTTTCATGTAGTCCCGGGCGGCCAGGGACTCGTAACCCATTCGAAGCGCTTCCTCGAGCCGCCTGTCGACTCCTGGAATAGAAGCGGTCCTGAGCTGGTCAGTCCATAGACTCACGGCGCGTATTGCCTCCTTGTCAAGGTCGAACCTCTTCATAAGAGCGGCCAGCTTCGTCCCATCTGCCAATCCAATGTTGCTCCTTTCCGCCAGGGATGCCGCCGTCTCCTCAATCCTCGATGATGTGAGAATCAGGCCGTTCTGGGTGTCCACCCTCTTCATGAAGGCGATGAGGCTCTCAACATCGGGCTTCCCGATGTCCTCGCCGCTGCGGGACACGAGGACGACGAACTTCCTGCCGTCCGGCCTGTGTGTGCATTCCGAAATGACGAGGCTGCTTTTGAGGTGGTTCCTGGCTATCTTCAGGTCGATGTAACCAAGAGTGGCCTCCACCAGCCTGTAGAACTCGCGGTCCGGGAGATCTTGCAGGGCCTTGAGAACCCTGTCGTCGGAGCGCTCACTGAGGATCTTGTCAATCTCCACCATCATCCCTCACCCCTCGGCGAGACCACTCTGAGCCATTTCGCCGCCTCTTTGTTGTTGGAGTCGAGGCGAACGCTCTGCTCGAGACATGGTTTGGCCTCCTCTGTACGACCGAGCGCATGCAGCGCGATGCCCTTCCTCCCCAGTGCGTACGAATCCTCCTCCGAGAGGGCGATGTATGCGTCATATGCCTCTATCGCACGCTCCCACTTCTCCTTCTCGAACAGAAGATCGGCCTTCATCAGCAATGCTGACTCGTCGGATGGAACGAGCGAAGTGTACTTGTCGAGGCACTGGATGGCCGCTCCCCACCTGTTCATCTGTCGCATCGTCTTCGCCTTGCCGAACCATGCTCGAGCATTGTCGTCATCGAGCTGAAGGGCGCGTGAGTAGCTCTCATCGGCCCCGCTGGGCTTTCCATGCATGAGCAGGACGTCACCCATGGAGACCCAAGAATCGGCCATCTTCGGATCGATGGAAACAGCCTTGCTGAAGTACTGTATCGACGCCCCCCACTTGCCCTCTTTCGCTGCGAGCTCGCCCCTCCAGTACCATGCCACAGGATCGTTCCGGTTCTTCTCATAGAATGATTGTATCTTGGGAGCAGCCTCCTTCATGGAAGACCTGCCCATAAGGGCTTCAATCTCGATGAGGTACGCATCCCTCATCCCCGGGCTATGCCGGATCACCTCCTCCGCGCCCTGTAGGGCGACGTCATACTCCTTCCTCGCCAGGGCAGCGCGCGCAGCCTCGAGGCTTCCCGGAGCCGCCGAGACTGCCTCTGCCTTCACAGCGATTGCGGGCGCTGGGAGCGGCCCGGACGGGGCGGGTGCGGCCTCGGAGGGTTCACCGAAGGCGGCCTTCTTGAATTCGGACACCAGCGCGGCTATCTTCGCCTCCAACTCGGGCCTTTTCGAGAGCGACCTTTGGCTCTCGGCGAATGCCGCCTGCTCGTACCTGCCGAGCTGCCGCAATGTCTCGACTATCGCGTCATGGGCCGGAAGGTACCGGGGATCTGGCACGAGGGCCCTGTTGAAGCACTCGAGCGCCTCGTTGCTCATTCCCATCTCCTTCAGTATCTTTCCCTTCAGGACCCACAGCTCGGCAGTCTCACCGATGCTGATTGTCTCGTCGATATGAGACAACGCCTCCTCATGATTGCCCAGGCCGAGATGAGCGCGCGCGATGGCCTGGCCGATGGCAGCATCGCCGGCGAAGTGGGCAAAGGCGTTCGACAGGTGCTCTTCCGCCTCCCTCCATTCCTGGGCCTCGAGGTTCAGCATGCCCAGGTTCCTCTCGGCGATGGGGTACAACTCATCATCGGGATGCACCTTGGAGAAGTACTCTCTCGCCCGATCGAACAGGTACTCCCTCTTAGCATCCCGCCATTTCCTCGAAGAGGTCCTGAAGAGTATTCCATGAGTCGAGTTCCAGTAAACAATCCCGAGACGAATGTACAAATCGCTCATGCCTTCAAGTGGGAACATCTTCTCGATGGCGTTCACCTTCTGGACAATGGCTATGACCGAGCGGACGGCGTCCTCGGTGAGCAGCATCCGAGGGGAATCCACCTTGAGCGGGCCCCCGAGGTGAGCGAGGATCGCGTTGCATCTCTTGTAGAGGGGCAGAAGATCATCGTGCTGCACAAGTTGCGGATTCAGGTCGCCAATCGCCTTGTCCAAATCGGCAGAGGGGACATGCAGAACGTCCGACCTGGAGACGGGGCCAAGCAGCAAGGCTGCAGATCCCTTATCCCTCAGCCTGCTGTAAATGCTTGTGCCCACCAGTATGGGGTTGAGGAAGAACTTCGGCTCCTGGAAGGAGGCCTCTGAGCACGCGTCGCAAATGAGGGCGCCTTCCTCGCTCTGTTCTCCACACCTGAGACAAGCCACTGCTGGACCCCCACGGCAATCAGATTAGAGTGAGTTGATATAATAGTAGCGACAGAGGAATCTCGGTCATCAAAGGGCCTTCGCCATGTAGCAGCCTTTCCGCTCGTACCCAAGGCGTCGGTAGTAGCTCCTGGCTCCGACCCCGCTTGTAACCCTGACTTCTGCCAGACCCTGCTCCGAAGCCTTCCGCTCGCATTCGGACAACAGGCGCTCACCAAAGCCCCGGTGCTGCCAATGATCTCCTGGGCCGCCGCCTATGGGCACCATCTGACCGTATACGTGAAGCTCGCGCACAAGTCCTGCGTCGATGGCTCCGGCGCCCGGGATGCGCAGCCTGGCATAGCCGATGAGGCTATCCGTGCTGGGAACTTCGAACGATATGAAGTGTTCAGACCCGCCCGAGGCTCGGTATGACTGCTCCCTCATCTCCGCGTCGGTGTCCAAACTGGACTTCGCGCCGGTCGGCCTGTGGCCGACCTCCCTGCACCTGATGCAGCGACACCGGGATCCCTCGTCCTTGAGCCTCTCGACAACCAGCTCCCTGAGGTGGCTCTTCCTGACCCCAGCCTCAATCAACGCCACTGGGATGTCTCTCTGTATCCTCAGGACACGCACCCAAGGCGGTATCTGCTGCTTCATTTCGGCCACGAGATCGATCGTTTCCTCCAAGGACATCGGCGTGTATTGGCCCGTAGACCAGCTCTCGTACAATCCGGTTCCTTTGACGACGAGAGTGGGATAGATCTTGAGCATGTCTGGGCGAAACCGCTCGTCCTCGAACATCATCTTGAAGGAGGCCAAATCCTTCGCCTTGTTGCTTCCCGGCAGACCTGGCATGATGTGATAGGCGACCTTGAGACCAGCGTCCTTGGCTCTCCTGGTAGCCTCTTCCACGTCCTTGACGTGATGACCCCTTCTCACGCCATCGAGGACCACATCATCAAGAATCTGGACTCCAAGCTCCACCTTGGTCGCGCCAAGCATCATTGAGTGTTCCACATGGCGGCTCGAGAGCCAGTCTGGCCTGGTCTCCACGGTCATGCCAACGCATCTGGCCTTTGCGCTCTCGTTCCGCACGTGCGCGCTCTCAAGGTCCGGAGACTCTGACCCGTTCATGGCGTCGAAACAGCCCTTGACGAACCAGTCCTGGTACTCCTCTGGTCTGGCGGTGAAAGTGCCTCCCATGATGATCATGTCGACCTTGTCCGTCGGGTGCCCGATGGCTCTCAGCTGCTCCAGTCTGCTCTTGGTCTGGCGATAAGGGTCGTACTCGTACATCGCGGCCCTGAGGGCGGCTGGTTCCCGGCCCGTGTAGGATTGCGGAGTCTTGTTCTGAACGCCTCCGGGACAGTAAGTGCAGCGGCCGTGGGGACAGTCGAACGGGCTCGTCATCACGGCCACCGGCGCCACGCCGCTCAGGGTCCTCACAGGCTTGTTCCGCAGGTAGGGTTCCACCAGCTCCCTGTACTCCTCAGGCGCCCTCTCGAGTATCTCGTGGTTAGGGGGAACACGGCCAAGACTGTGTTTCTTGCAGAGCTGCTTCTTGAGCTTGAGCACGGCCTCCCTTGATCTCACCTCACCCAATACTATGGCCTGCACCAGCTCTTCCGAATAATCCACGGCCAGCTCCTAGAACGGCTTGCTCATATCTAGTTATCGGAGGACGGGCTGGAGCTATCGGTACATTATCGAATCGTCTTCCGAAGGCGCCGGCTCTCTCTTTTCTGGCTTCCTCCGTTTCTTTCCCTCAGGAGCCAACTTGGAGAGATCCATACCGGTCGCCCTCAGACGTATGTATGTCTTGTCGCTGAGGGGCTCGAGTTCGATAAAACCTTTCACTGCCATCGAATGAAGGGTGCGCTCGAGGACGTCCTTCCTGAGGTTCAGCTCGTCCCGGAGTTCCTCGACGGTGATTGGATACCAGTCCACGAGGATCCGCAGGATCCTTGCTTCGAGAGCGGTGACCTGAATGCTCATGAGATCCTTTCTTAACCGAAGTAAACTGCGCTCGACTCCTGCTCCCTCTCCACCTTCTCCTTCTCGGCCTTGACGACGTCTATCGAGATGATCATGTGAGAAGGAATCAGCCTGAGCCTGCCAGCCTCCTCCGCGTGCGACTCGTCCAGCTCCATCACGATGGCGATGTCGTGTGCGATCGCAGCGTACCCCCTGAAAGTGCCATGGGTCACCATTGGCTTGTCCCTCGACTCCAGGCTCCTGATCCTGTAAAGCGATCCAGGGGTAAGCACGATTGCCTCATCTTTTCTTGGCATGCTTGTCACCTCTCTTGCTCGCGAGCTCCTGAATGTGGTCCACGGTTTTGCGATAGTTCTCCATGGCCACCTGGACATGCGCCTCGGTGAAGTTCCAGGCCTTGCTCAGGTTGCCGTATCGAATCCGATAGCCCTTTCGAACGGTTCCCTCGGAATCCTCCACGTTCATTTCCTCGAGGAGATCGAACCCTTTCAGCTTGTTGATGTGCCTGTAGATCGTGGCCTTGGTGACACCCATTGACACGGCGACATCCTCCACCACCCACGCCTTGTCGAGTCTTGCCAGCAAGAAATCGACGAAGAGCTTGTAGGGAACGCTGTCTCGGATGTCGGTCACATCTGTCTTCGGGTCATACCCCTTCGGGAAGTATCCGATCTGGTTGAGGAAAAGCATCGCAACCTCGTCGAGGTCGCTCAACGGGGTCAGGGGCGTGTTGCTCACGACATTTAGCTCAAAGCTCATGCAGGTAAGAATCGAAGCTAGAATAGTTAATGATTTTCGTTGATTTGTTCCAGGGACAGCTCTCTCGCCCTGGCCTTCTCGAACTCCTCGTCCAGCTCTGCGAGCACCTTCCCCCGGACCGTGATGAAGTCCTGACTGGTCCTGTCCCTGGGCCTGGGGAGGTTGACATCGATGACCTCTCGCACCTTGCCAGGCCTCGCGGTCATGACCACGATTCTGTCCGCAAGGAACACTGCCTCGTCCACTGAATGCGTCACGAAAAGCACGGTCCTGCCCGTTGCGGACCATATCCTCAGAAGTTCCCTCTGCATCAGGTTCCTGGTCTGAGCGTCGAGGGATCCGAAAGGCTCGTCCATCAGGAGCAGCTCGGGGTCAGTGGCGAGAGCCCTAGCAATCGCGACCCTCTGCTTCATTCCGCCTGAGAGTTCCCTCGGATGAGACTCCTCGAAGCCTCTGAGGCCCACCATCTCAAGGTACTTCTGCGAGGAAAGGGTCCTATCTGATTCAGGCACTCGTCTGGTCTCGAGACCGAATTCCACATTCTTCCTGGCAGTCCGCCATGGGAACAATGCGAATTCCTGGAAGACCATGCCGATCTTCGGCCTCGACACCTCGGTGTCGCGTCCATTGACCAGGACCCTGCCCGAGGTCTTCGTCTCAAGTCCCGCGACGATCCTGAGGACAGTGGTCTTCCCGCATCCGGAAGGCCCGAGGAGACACACGAACTGACCCTCGGGAACGTCTAGGGAGAAACCCTCCAGCGCCATGATCCTGCGCTTGTCCTTCGTGAAGACCTTGGTGAGGCCTATGATGGAGATGCTCATTTCATCCCCATCCACTTGTAGATCCTGTTCTCCAAGAGCCCTGCGACTCCCGTCGTCAGTGTGCCGAGAATCGCTATCACCACCATGCCAGCGTACATGTATTCATAGTCCTGCGAGCCAGCCCTATCCGCGATGTAGTACCCGACGCCTCCCCCGACTCCCCCCAACATCTCAGCTGCAACTATGCACATCCACCCAATCCCCAAGCCGACCGTGATGCCGGTCATGAGATACGGAAGGGTGAAAGGGAGGACCACCTTCAGGAACAAGTCCGACTTCTTCGCACCGAGTGTACGGGCTGCGTCGATCAGGATGGGGTCCACGCTGCGCGAACCGAACATTACGTTGTACAGTATGGGGAAGAATATACCCAGGAACACAATGCCGACGGGCCCCCAGAAGAGGCCGAACACCACTATGAATATTGGAATCCAGGCCAACGGAGGAATCGGCCTGAAGGACTCTACTATCGGTCTCCCGAGCCAATGAGACGTCGAACTCCTCCCCATGAGAAGACCCGCTGGGAGGGCGACTGCAAGGGCAAGGAGGAAACCGGCTAACACCCTCTTGAGGCTAGCGTAGATGTGGCCCCACATGGTGATTCCGTTGACGTCAGCATTTTGGAAGGAGTCGACAAAGGCGGCTAGGACTTCGCGAGGATAAGGAACGGTCAATGCAATCAAGCCGCCCTCGAATGGCCAGTCGCCGTGCAGCCAGGCTGCATAGAGCGACCACAAAGAGACAAAGACTGCCAAAGACAAGAAGGTGAGAGCTAGCTTCTGCCAATTGCCCTTCAGTGTCTTCTTCAAGAGGGTGAGGAGATTGTTCACCAACTTCACCTGATTCAAGGACGGGACCAAAGGAAGAGGTTTGGGGAGCTCCCTAGGTCTTGATCTCCAGTTCGAGCCCCCTCTCCTCGAGCGCGGTCTTGAGCAAGAGGAACTGGATGGAGCTGGTGCCCGGGATCGCCACCGTCATGTTCACCATATCGCGGAGGCCGTCGACTTCGGCATCAGCGCCCACCACAATGCCGCTGCCCTCGCTGTTCGCCTGTGCGATTATGGAGGTGTCAACGGCAGCGTTCAGATGGTTCAGGATAGCCGGAGGCGCTCCCAAGTATCCTATGTCGACGGTGCCGGCCGAGAATGCGGTCATGACCGCTCCGCCAACAGCGAACGGCGCGCCTGGAGCCTTCTTCACATTCAGACCGTACTTCTCGAAGATGCTCTTGGAGCCGTCGACCATCGTAGCGTTCATAGCCACGAATTGCGCCAGTTGGTGTAGATCACCAGCGAGATAACCGAGCCTGATTGGACTATTGGGATTCAGAATGGTGCTGCTTGGCTCGATTGACTCAGCGTCTTCGACATAAGTCTCATTCACGTAGGTATTGACGAAGTCGGAGATCGAGTCGTAACCCCTCTCGGTTATCTTCGAAGGATCAAGGATGCCAGTATCATTGTACATCTGGGTGAAATGCTCCAGTGCGGAGATGAAGTCGGAGTCCATCTGGTACTTGTACTGAAGGTGCTTGAAGGCCTCCTTCACTACGCTCTCGTTCCTCTCCGTGAAATCCACGGCCATGGCCACCAGCTTGTCATAATCTGCGCTGGAAGTGTGGTCCAGAGCCTCGATCATCCATTCAGTGGTCTCAATGTGGGCCGCGATGAACCGCGTCGTCAGCTCTTGCCCCTCGGCTGAGGCTGCGAAGGCGTTCCTGACGGCAACAACACAGCACGGATGGTCGGCCATGATCTCATCAGACCACAACACAACTTTTCCGACCCCACCAACGACTGAATCTGAGACGTATGGCTCCCAAGCGATGTATCCGTCGACCTCGCCTGTCGCCAGGGCATCCCTCATGTTTGCCGGTGGAATAACAACATAGTAAACCGTTCCTCCCGCCGATTCATCCTCGTCGAGCAGTACGATTGCCGAGACTGCACCTACCACCACGATCGCGGCGATCATGACCGCGATGATGACTCTGCTGTCCATATCAGCACCCGATTCTAGGATTGCCGGATGCCTATTAATTACTTTCGACAACTGTATTGCTAATGTGATACAATTGTATAAATAATGGGCTATATATTGATACAGAAGGGACAATATATGGACAGAACGAGAAAACTCGTCTCGGCCGCAGTCGAATCAGACGCGAAGTTCCGCGAGGTGTTCTCCCGCACTCTCGAGGACCTGGGGCTCAGCGTGCAGGAACTGTCCAAGAAAGCAGGCGTGTCCCCGAGCACTTTGTACAAGATCACGAACGAGGAGCGGTCCCCGAGCCTCGACGTTTTGAGGAAGATCCTGAGCTCAATCAGGGAGGCAGAGGGACTTAGGGCGGGCAATTTCATCGCGCTGATAGTAACGCGTCAAGTTCTGGATGAGGTCATCGAGCGATCGGTCCAGATCGGTTCGGAGAGCGTGCGGATCAGGGAGTACCCGGCGAGCACTGTCGAGGACGCGATAGTGGCAGCCATCCGTGCGGAACGAGACGGGGCGGTTGCCGTCGTGTGCGCTCCTATAGTCAGCCCGACGATCGAGAAGATACTTGACATCCCCATCGCCACCATCGTGCCGAAGGACAGCGTCACCGAGGCGATCAAGGTGGCGGCAAGGAAGTCCCGTGCCTAGAGCATGTTCCGCCTGGCGACCTTCAGGTCCTTCCCGACGGACACGAGTTCTCCCTTCGCGACTTGCGATGTGTTCTTTCCCTGATCCATCGAGGTTTCCTGGTAGAAGACAACGCAGTCCTCGCATGCTGCGAGCCTCAGGTCGTAGTACATGGCTCGGTCATCCTTTTCGTAGTCGCGATATCCGAACAGGCGATTGCCGTCCGACACCAGCAGCACCGCGGCTGAGAACTCGCGGCCTCCGAGATCCTCCCTTATCACGGATGTCAGAGCAGCGGCCAGGTCCTTCTTTTCGTCGAGCCTGTCGGATAGCAGGAACAGGAGCCTTTCAGTGTCGGTCTCTCCCTTGGGCTTGCCAGTCGTCCTGGGTTCGAAGTTCCTTATCGTGCCGTTGTGCCCCAGCGCAATGCCGTTCCGAATGAAAGGATGAGTGTTGGCGAGAGTCGCACCGCCTTTGGATGCGGCCCTTGCGTGGCCGATCGCGATATTGGGCCCGGACAGCTTAGCTGCGAATCCGAGGGCGGCATCGAATGACGGGTCGAGGAATATCGGCCTTGTACTCCGCCCGATGTAAGATGGCTTTCCCCCATCGAACGCGACCAGGCCCCAGCCGTCCTTGTGTCCGGGCTCCTTCTCGCCAGGGATCCTTCCCACTTGCGAGACATGCTGCAGATCCCTGAAAATGAAGGTCGGGAATTTGGAGCGATAGACGACCCCTACCATCCTGCACATCAAAGCACCTTGGGAACTATCTCGAGCTCGAGGTCCATTGAATTCGTGACAAGGCACTTCCGCTTCGTGACCGACAGGGCCTTCTCAAGATTCGAGATCTTCGACCCCGACGAGAACTTCATCTCTGGATACAAGACGATCTTCACGAAGCGCTTGACTCCTTCGACCACCTCAAGATCTCCGACCGCCCGGCATCTGTACTCAAGGAGCTTCATTCCAAAATCATTGGACACGTACTCAAAGACAATCTGAAAACACATGTTGGCTGCGCCTACGAAGGCATCTTCAGGAGTCAGCGGGCCAGACATGCCCTCCAGCTCTATAGGCGAAGAGTAGTCGACGACCTGACCGTTCTGGCAATGGAGTTTGCCTGGGAATTTGTCTCTCCAAACGACGGTGGTCTCGAAATCCATTGGGGTCGTTTGGCCAACGGGGCTAGTCCGATTTATACTTTGTATCGCTGGAGCTGTTGGTGGTATCGGATAAGAGGAGAATGGGGGTCGGCCATCCGAGTTGAGGACATCCTCAGCCCAGGACCTTCCTCATTTCCGACTCGACCGAGGCTCTGGGGGCAGCACCTACTGTCTTGTTGACCAGTTTGCCGTTCTTGAAGAAGAGCAGGGTGGGGATGCTCATTATCTTGAACTTGGCTGCCGTCGAGTAATTGTCGTCCGTGTTCAGCTTGCCGAACACGACCTTTCCCTTATGATCCCTCGCCATCGCTTCCACCGTCGGGGAGAGCATCCTGCAGGGACCGCACCAGGGAGCCCAGCAGTCGACGACCACCTTGGGGTATTTCTTGACGAACTCCTCGAAGTTGGCATCGCTGACCTCAACCGGAGCGTCTGGCCAACCGTTGCCGCCCGACTTTGAGGCACTGACCTGCTGCATCATCTCGTTGATTCTCTTCTGTCTTATTGCATCGATTTCGGATGTCATCGCGCTCACCGCATCTGCACGAATGTGCACAACTCGCGCAATATCGACCGCGCGCTCCATAGATAAGGATTGCGACGAACCGACACGCTCCGTACTGCTCAAGACTCCGTCTTGAGAGCTAGATACTGGATTGGACAAACTTTTTAAACAGCAGATACCGATACGGTCGCTGGGATGCAGGATGCTCCAAGAAGCTTCTGAACTGATAGGTTTGCAGGTCTATACCAGCCAAGGGACTTTCCTAGGCAACGTCTCCAACCTCGTCGTCGAGGTGGACCAGAACAAGGTACAGGGATTGTTCGTCACTGGCACGAATCCGTTGCTGGTGGAGGGATCGAAGTCCGTCAATGTCCCCTACAGATGGGTGTCCGCGATTGGGGACGTCATCATCCTGAAGTACTTCCCGAAGAGGGTCGCCCTCAAGAGAAGCTCACCCAAGCCCGGAAGACCGGCGGTCGAGTAAAACATATCTACCGTTCCCGCCCTCTCTTCTAGCCAATGGTGGGACCTAGAATCGACTCTTCCTGCTACGTCGCGAAAGAGGCGATCATAATCGGCGATGTCGTTGTGGAGAAGGGTTGCAGCATATGGCCCTATGCCGTGATCAGGGCAGATCTATCTGAGGTGAGAATCGGAGAGGGCTCCAGCGTGCAGGAGCATTGTCAGATACATGGAAACCCCGGGAGGCCCACGATTATCGGCAAGAACGTGTCGATTGGACACGGAGCGATTGTCCATGCGGCCAGGGTCGGAGACTATGTGGTGATCGGCATGAACTCGAGCATCCTCGACGGGGCCGAGATAGGGGGCGGTTCAATCGTTGGAGCGAATGCAGTCGTGAGGGAGGGGATGATTGTGCCGGAGGGGAGCCTCGTGGTCGGAGTCCCGGCCAAGGTTATGAGACAGGGCGACCCTTCCCTCAGAGAAACGGCAAGGAAGAATGCGGAGGAGTACCACCGATTGAGGGACGCTCACAAGAGAGGAGAATTCGTCAGATACACGCCGTGATCTCCAGAGACTTGTGGTTAGGCATGACAGACCTACCTGATGTCATCGATATCCATCCCGCAAGCCAAGGATAGCGCCCTGTGGAGTTCGAGAACCCTTCGTGCAGCTTCGGTCTTTCCTTCCCTGGCCAACCGCGCTACTGCATCAGTCACTCTCGCGCGGGTCGAGCCGTCAATCAGATTGTCCGCATGTGCCACGATCCTCTCCTCGAGAGTCTCGGGGATGTAGTCCTTCTCCGGAAGTCCGAGGGCCTTCGCATCCGCCTTGGTAAGACCCGCCCCGATATGCCTCTCGATTATGCGAACGATCTTCCTGGGCAACTTGAGCTCAGCAGCAAGCGATGCGCCGAGGACAGCGTGGTCCATCCCGTGGGACGCACATCTGCCGATGTCGTGCAGCAGCGCGCCAGCCTCCACGAGGGTTCTGTCCGCACCTGCCTTCCTGGCTATCTTGACTGCCAGCTCTGCCACGGCCTCACAGTGTCTAACTACATTCTGGTCGCAGCCCTTCTCCCTGAGCAGGCTTAGACATTCATCCCGACTTGGTAATCCGTGGCTTGTCCCGGTCAACTACCGTCTTCCCCCTTGGGTTGGGCGCTATCCTGAGGCGGCCCCGGAAATCCTTGCCAAGCGCCTTCCCGCCTGTGAACCTGTCCAGGAATATCGCAAGCGCGGCGACCTCGGAGTGCGGCTGGTTGCCAACTGATATGTTCCTGTCGGCAAGGTCGTAGACTTCCCTGGGCACCTTCTCGGCACCGACCACTATCATGAGCTTCTTGGACCTTATTGTGGGGAGCGCTTGGGACATACTCTCCCCGTACATCGTCAGGTGCACGACCTCGCCCTTCCACCCCCTAATGGCCTTTCTCCAATTGACGCCTGTCCTGATCTTGAACCGCCCTCCGAACCGTTCCACAACCCCCCGGACCGACTTCTCCAGGTCAGGGTCCTCGGAGGATACCCAGACCTCGTCCGCACCTAGTGCCCGAGCGGTCAGGGCGACATGCGTGGTCACCCTCTGGTCCCTTGCAGGGCGGTGGCCGAGCCTCAGGACAACAATCATACAATATCACCAGGCCCGAATGCCTACTCCTTGACCCGTTCTATCCGGTGGCCGCGGTAGTCCAGCTTGGTGCTCCTCTTGACCAGGCTCTTGAGCATCGTGAATGTCACACCCAACACCTCCGCAACATCACCTGCGAACTTGCCCTGGGAGCCCGCCATGTCGTAGATCTGCTTCTCGATCTTCTGGAACTCCTTCTCCTCCATGACGGCGGCTGCCAGGACGTCGCTGATCTCATACACCGGCCAAGAGGCGTTGATGTGGAAAGAGGTGTAGTATGTGTGGTAGGCCTTCTCGGGCTGCTGCTCGGGGGAGGTCTGCCACCTGGTCTCGACAAGCTTCATCTTCTCGAAGAACAGCAAAGCCTCCTTGCCTGCAGGTCCGAACTGCTTCTCGATGTCCCTCAACGTGTGCCACTCGAGGGTCACGAGCTTCAGAACCTCGCGTTTCACTTTCGTATCTACTGCCCGGAACACCGGAACGAGCTCTGCAGGCTCTGTAATCACCTTTATCCGGGTCATGGGCGAGCCTTATCTGAATGTGAGCATATAAGGCTAATTGGGGTCACGAATGCTCAATTCCGTGCTACTGGCTGCCTCAGAGCTCGAGCTTCCAATGCCTCGCTTCCACTGGAAATTGCGAGCAGAATCCTTGGCGCGAGATTTAAGTAAGATGATACTCTACCCACGGAAACAGAGCGTGCTCAAATGATGGCGAAGGACCTGAAGGACAGGTCGAAAGTCGACGAGATCGTACTGACAATTGTCGAGAAGAAGGAACCTAGGGAGTGGTCCTCGAAGTGGAGCGGGGCCTCCGGGAAGGTATGTGACGCGACCGGTCAGGACGACAACGGGGACCAGGTTTCTGTCAGCCTGTGGAACGAGGACATAGAAAGGGTCGAGGTGAACGCTCGGATAAGGATCACGAACGGCTGGGTGTCATCCTACAAGAGCAAATTGCAGGTCAGCGCGGGCAAGTTCGGAAAGCTGGAGATACTCGAGTGAGGGCATCGCCCCAGCGCTCAGAATGCAACGGACGCCGCCCACATGACCCCGGCCGGGGCGACTGCCATCAGGAAGTCATCGTCGACATGGCGAGTTTTGTAGCTCTCAGAGGCCACGGCGACGATGCTGCCCACGCCGCCCATGACAACTGAGCCCAGGAGGGTTCTGTATTCCATCAGGGCTAGCGCCGATGCCGCAATCGAGAAGTAGACCACAAAAGAAAGGCCGAAAGTGATTCCCGAGGACCTGTCGGCGTGCCTTAGCTCTCCCGCCAGCGGGTCCACGAAGGCCATCCCGATCAGGGCTGCTGTGGCGATATCGTGAGGCACCAGCCAGAGGACGACGGTAATCCCGGCAGCCGCCCAAACGAATGAGGCGATTTGGCCCTTCTCGTGTGGTCTCAGGCCGAGGAACGTGATCCCCTTCCGAAGCCGGTGCGCCTCGAAGGCTGCGATTCCCACGATGAACACTACAAGGAGAACCCATCTCCCGACTCCGATCACAGGCAGCTGCTCGGGGAGGAGATAGTAGACCGGCGCCAGGGCGATGCATATGTGCGCTCCTCTTCTGACCACGAGCTCCCGTTTCATAGCAGCCCCGCCACATGTAAATCGGATAGAGCGCTGATTAAGAATTTGGCATCTAGAAGGACGCTGATGCCCACTTCTGCTCTATTCCTCTGTAGAGTATAAGCGTCGCCATCCCCAGAACCACGAGAACAGATGCTATGCCTACCACCGCGTGGACCCAGTTAGAGAGGAGCGTGAATGAGAGGATAGTCAGGCAGACATCCGGCAAGAAGGACATCACGCTGAACTTGGCGAGCACGCCTGTGTCAAACAGGAAGGTGTTGGTCCTGAGGCCCGTCAGGTATGCCGTCATCACGACCGTGTAGAGTGAAGTGACGAACATGACTATGAGTGCCAGCCAAAGGAGTTCCGTCTCGCCGTTCACGACTGAGATGGCCACGACGAAGAAGGTGGATATCCCCATTGTGAGGATGAGGAAGACGCCGACCCTGACCCTGATCACCTGGGCGACCGTCACGGGCAGCATCGAGTAGTATTCCGAGAGATCGATGTTGTTCAGCCAGTTGTACATCATCACGCCAATGAAGCCCACCATGGCGGCGTAGAACACGGCATTGAATCCCACCGGGATTGCGAGTCCGTAGTTCACAAACCATGTGGTGAAGGACAGGAACAGTAGTGGCAGCACGAATGCGAAGAACATCTTCGCGACGATACCGCTGCGCCTGATGTCCACCATCTCCTTTGACAGGAGGGAACGATTGGTGCCAGACAGCCAAGAAACCGCCGAGTAATACCTGGGGAGAAGGTCCCCGTAGGTCTGAGTCACCAAGGTGATCCTCACCTGGACAAGGGCATAGGCTGCCAAGGCGAGCAACGCAACTTCTGCCAATGCGATGGACATGCTGGTGACCGCAATCACCAGGTCAGTAGGGAAGGGACGCACGTGAAGCTGTAAATCCATTGATGGTATCAGCGCACCGAGCTCAGGTACCCCGAAGACCGCCTGAGACACGAACGGAACGATCAGCGCGGCGGTAAAGACCACGAACGCCCGGGTGTTTCGTATGAATATCACTGAGGCCAGGAAGCTCACAGACATCCCGATGAAGAAGGTGACCAGGACGGCCATGAAGAAGAGACCGATGCTCAGAACGGAGAAACCCATCAGCGGCGCAGCCGCAAGCAGACCGAGCGTCGCAGGGACGAGCAGCAGTATCATGTAGAACACCGCGTCGCGCAGGTATATGCCGAAAAATGTGGTGCGGAACGATATCGGATGCAGGTACGGCATCGCCACGAGGTAGTTGCTCCTGCCGTATCTGCGCTCGAGATACTCCCTGCCCATCAGGCCGAATGCGCCCACGCTCAGGCCGTACAGGAAAGCGGAGAGGTGGGAGAAGACCGCGAACTGCTCCAGAGTGATTGTCTCAAGGAGCTTATCGAGGGTCAGACTCACCCCCAAGGCGAGGATGAAAACGAACACGGGGAAGGTCAGGAACCTTGAGCTTCCGGAGTAGCTGGTATGAGTCCGGTACTCCTCCTTCAGCATGAGCACGAGAAGATCCTTCGTCGGAACTCCTCCCTACGGGCGGACTCCAACGGAACGAAGGAACACCTGCTCGAGAGTCGAGCCCTTGGGCACGATATCCTCTTTCCTCCCTTGGGCAACGACCTTTCCCAAATTCACAATCGCGAGCCTGCTGCAGAGCTTCTCCGAGATCTCCAAGATGTGCGAGCACATGAACACGGTCCCGCCTTTGGAGACATAATCCTGGAGGTAATCCCTCAGAATTCGCTGGTATATGGGGTCCAGATTTATGAACGGCTCATCGAGGAAGAGCAGGGGAGGCTCGTGGATGAAGGCTGACGCGAGCATCAATTTCTGTCTCATGCCTTTCGACATGTCCTTGCATATGGTGCCCTTCTTGGACTCAAGGTCGAAGAACGACAGCCACTTCTCTATCCTCTCATCCAGGTTTTCGATTCTCCGGACCTTTCCAACAAAATAGAGATACTCGAACCCCGTCAGATAGCTGGGGGGGCTTTCGACCTCGGGGACAATCCCCATCAGGTCTTTGACTGCGAGCGGCTCCTTCACGGCATCCACGCCCATGACATGGACTTCTCCGGACGACGGCGCGAGCTGGCCTGTCAGTATCCTCACCAGAGTGGTCTTGCCCGCACCGTTCGGCCCGAAGAAGCCGAAGAAATCACCTTTCTCTACGGAGATAGAGACGCGGTCGAGGGCTTTCATTCCCCCGAATTCCTTCACTATGTCCTTTGCCTCTACAACGGGCATCGTGTCCTACGCTATTCTGAGGTACTTATTTCAAACTTGGCGGCCGACAATCGGTTGTGAGAATCTAACCAATGCGCTGGTCAATAGTCGGTCCTTAAAATAATCCAAGTGCTATCACGCGCCACGGCAAAGCTTCTCCGGGCGACCGGCAGGAAGGAATGACAATGAGAGGAAAGCAAGGGAGATCCGTCCTCACGAGCAAGATCGAGACAGAGATCGAGCTTCTTCAGAGACATGTGGCAATGCTGAAGGCCATCATGGACAGCGAGCCGATAGGCATAATCCGGCTCTCAGAGATGCTGAAGTACCCACAGCACAAGGTCCGTTATTCCCTCAGGATACTCGAGCAGGAAGGGCTCATCGAGCCATCGCCAGATGGGGCGATGACGACAGAGAAGATACAGGACTTCCTGGACCACCTGAAGGAGATTTTGGAGACCATGAGCAATACGGTCAATGAGCTGCGGGAGTCGATCGAGTAGACACCTCGGGCTCCCGCACGATTGTTCTTGTGGCCAGACAGTATCTGCAGGCTGCAAAAGGCTTATCTAAGAGATTTCTCTAACTGCGCCTGCAATGCCGTCGTAGCTCAGTCGGTAGAGCGTCCGCCTGTTAAGCGGAAGGTCAACGGTTCGAATCCGTTCGACGGCGCCATCAAACCACACCGCAGGCTTTTCGTCCCCGCAGGAACAACACAGCTTTCCGGCCGGTTGACCACATCACGAGGTCAAACGCCAGAAGACCGGTGATAATTGCCACGAACGCCATGTCGTACCAGCCACCTAGCGTCACAAGAATGTCGATTCCCAGCAAGAAGAGGACGAACCCAGCGCAGAGGTATGCGAATTGGGGTAGGTTCTGCGCCCGACCCATGTGGTTCCTGATGAAGTGAAGGACAATCCAACATACTGCGAGCATCAGAACTACTGGAACTATGGGATGAATCCCGGAATCAATGAATGCCGCAGACGTTATGAAGCAGACCGTCATGAGCAGGAAACCGAGGACCATGAACTTCCTCGGACTCCAATCTGGCAAATCCTTTGTAGGCATCATGAAGCTCTTAGGCATCTGCTTCGCGTAGAGTGCTAGTCCGAACACCGACAGAATGGACAGGAGATAGACAGGCAACAGGGGCACATACGGGCTGAGCAGGGTCGCGCATCCAAGGACATCAAGGAAGAGGATGAGAGCCACCATCCGGAATTGTCTCTCAGTCAGCAGTCTCTCGTTCCTGAACCCCGGGAACATGAAGCCCACGATGATTATGGGTAGTGTTATGCTGATCACGGAATGATATATCGTGAGCCAGACAGCCCAAACCCAGTTCGTCCCGATCCATCTTCCATACTCGCCCAGTCCTCCAAGGTCCATCCACTCGGGGTCGAAGAAACTCTTGACGGCGACGCCTTCCTCGAGGATGCCGTAGGAAGCACCGAGGACTATGACACCAAACCATCCGAGTTTCCACGAGACGGCCAGCTCCCGCATTATGAGCACGCCGGCCCCGTAGAGTCCGACGAGGAATGCGAACGAGATTGGGAAGAAGAACTCGTGTGGCCTTGATGAGCCTGACATGAGCTCTGCTATGACAGGAGACAGGAGCGCCAAAGCCCATATCGCCTTTCCTTTCTCGGTCTGCGGCCAGAGTCTCCTCATACGCACCTCGGTTCTCAGGAACGCATGGTTATGACCGCTCCCTCCAGATATTAACCAGCCCCTTCGATTTCCAACACTGATAACGGTACTGGCTTTGGTGAAAACAAGCCCTTCACCCTTCTTCAGGGGACATCAACAAATATCCCATCGCCAATTGGACGAATGCTAGACACGAGGAGAGGTTTTGCATGCCCGAACTGAAAGTCGGAGACACTGCCCCCGATTTTGAACTTGAGGATCAGAACGAAAAGAAGGTCCGCCTGAGCCAGTTCCGCGGAAAGAAGAACGTGATGCTCGTCTTCTACCCTCTCGCGTTCAGCCCGGTTTGCACGAACGAGCTTGGGGAGCTGAAGGAGAAGGAAGAGACCATCCTGAAACTGAACGCCCAGATCCTAGCCGCGAGCATAGACAGTACTTGGACACTCAAGGCATTCTCGAAGGACCTTGGCGTCAAGTTCCCGCTCCTCAGCGATTTCGGCAGGAAGACCGCCCCGATGTATGGTTCCTACTATGAGGACAAGGGGTTCGCGAAGAGGACAGTGTTCGTGGTCGACAAGCTGGGAAAGGTCGCCTACAAGAGGGAGTACGAGCCCGCGACCCAGCCGGACATAGAGGAGGCCCTCAGCGTCCTCAGGAAGCTCAAGTAGGAAATGATTAAGTGGCCAGCAAGGATTGAGGCCTGGGGACTGACAACAAATCCCGGCTTCGGTGGTCGAGGGGATCACATTGACTTGGATCAAGACGGTAGACGAGAAGAAGGCCAGCGGGAGAACCAAGGAAGTCTACGCCAGAATCGTCAGGGAGAGAGGGCATCTGGCGAACATCTTCGAGGCCCAGGGCATGGAGCCTGACGTCCTCGAGCGCCACATCGACCTCTATGTTGACCTCATGATATCCCCCGGTCCGCTCTCGAGGGAGGAAAGGGAGATGATTGCCGTCATCGTGTCTGCCGCGAATCGCTCGGCATACGGGACGGTACATCACTCGGAGGCGCTGGAGACGGTGGACAAGGACCCAAGTGCACTATACAAGCTCGTCAAGGAGCTCGCATCCAAGAAGGAGAGCCCGAGGGAGAAGGCGCTGCTGGCATACGCGGCCAAACTGACGATTGAACCCAGGTCGGTCACCGAGGACGACATAAGAGACCTCAGGGATGCTGGCCTGAAGGACGAGGAGATCCTGAGGGCCAACCTGATCGCCAGCTACTTCAACTTCTCGAACAGGATCGCGCTTGGCCTGGGGGTCGAACTGGAAGAGGGGGAGCGGAGGACCTACAAGTATTAGCCTCGCCAAAACCCTAATAAGACTCCGCGTGTTATGACGGAAACCAAGGGCCCGTAGCTTAGTCCGGCGGAGCGATTGGCTCATACGGGAACTTGTTTCCCTGAGGAACCAGTTGGTCATCGGTTCAAATCCGATCGGGCCCACTCTTCTCAAGCGGCGGTCAAGGGGCACGAACGTGGCGCGAAGTATCAAGTTCTTCTACTTCGGTCATCAATGCCCGCACAACACATACCTGCTGGCAAGAATCAAGACGATCGCATGGCGGGAGAGCGTCCCTCTCGCCCTGTATGACCTCACCGAAGATGGGAGGCCGGCCCAGGAATTCCCGGTGTTCTCGCCGACCATGTTGATAGTCAACGACAAGTATCGCTGGCACGGGCCATTCACGAAGGAGAGAATCGTTGGAATGCTGGAGGACGAAGGAGTCGCTCCAGAGTCGTACTCCGTAACGCAAAGCGACAACACAGTGCGCGGCGAACTCCTGCAGATGGATCCCAACACCGTTCTGAGGACTTGTGACCCGTGCGTGGGCGGGGGTGACATCAACATCTGCAGAGGAAAGGCGGGGTGGGTCACAGGGCTCCTGAAGGAGACCAGCTTGAGCAACCTGGGGTATATCCACTTGTGGAATGGCAAGTGCGTGGGAGGTGCCGAGTTCCTGCCTTCGGACAGAGTCCCCTACCCAATTCCGGACAAGAGGTCGAAGAACGCGTTTCTGACATGCTCATACACATCGGACGAGAAGCTTGATTTCAAGTCATTTCCGCTCGAGAAGCTGATTGAAGACCTGAGAGACAGTGGCTTCGACACGCTTTCAATGGCAGCCTCGAAGGATGTAGTCTTCCCCAACGGGCCCATGTCCTGGTATCAGAAGAAAGGGTTCGTGGACAAGGGGCTGCTCGTCAGAGAAGAGCTTCACAATGCAGAGATCCACTATATGCAGAAGGAATTGTGATTCCCGAGTCTTGCACTGGCGAGATTGGAGGGATGAGCGTCGATGTTTCTGTCCTCACGTCCTCTTGTAGTACGGGTTCATGAGGTCCTCGAAGCAGGACAATGCCGCCGCGGCCCCTCCGTGGACCGCAGCCACGATCTGCCTTATGCCGCCCGCGACGTCCCCTGCAGCATAGACGAACGGCACATTGGTGCGGTAAGACTTGTCAACGTTGACGAAACCTCCCTGGTCCATATCCAGACCCAGTTCAGCTGCAAGCTGGCTGGTCGGCATCTCACCAACGGCGACAAACACTCCATTTGTCTGGAACTCCCTTGATGTTCCTGTCTTGAGGTCGCGCAATTTCACCCCGGTGACCTCATCCTTGCCGACAATCTCATCCACAACGGTGTCCCAGAGCACAGGTATCTTCTGCTTGGCTATGCTCTCCTGAAGATGCTTGTCGGCCCTGAAGGCGTTGCGCCTGTGAATCAAAGTGGCGTCACAGCCTATTGAGTTGAGGTAGAGAGCGTCTGTCAGAGCGGTGTTTCCTCCGCCTACCACGACCACTTTCCTCCCCTTGTAGAAGAAGCCGTCGCATGTAGCACAGTAACTGACCCCGCGGCCCGTCATCCCCTCTTCTCCAGGAACCTCCAGTTTCCTGTGGAGCGATCCGGTGGTCAGGATGATAGCCCGCGACAGATACCTGCCGGATGTCGTAGTCACCTCGAACTTGTCTCCTCCCCGGATGCGAAGCACCTCTTCCCCTTCCTTGATCTCAATGTATCTCCTGGCGTGGTCGGCCATTAACTCCATCAATTTCATGCCCTGTATCTCAGGGAAGCCTGGATAGTTCTCGATGTTCGGGGAGGTCAGCACCTGTCCTCCGGGAACTCCTTTCTCAAGGATAACGCACTCAAGCCCGGCTCGCCTAGCGTAGATCCCCGCGGATAGCCCTGCAGGTCCCGCCCCGATGATGACAACGTCGAATTCTCCCACAGCGCCCTCGCCAGGTTCCGACTCGACGCCCTCAATAGTCATGGCTCTGGTGAATCGCCCCAGGGCGTATTAACAATTGGTCTCATTGAGTTCGGGCCCAATATCATAAAATACCATCCTGGGCTCTACGCACTCAAGACTGTGGCAGTGCTGCATGCTATGCGGAATTCGCTGGTTGCGCTCGGGTGTGCGTAGGCGATGGAAGAAGCAACGATCGGAGCTATTCTTGCCATTGGAGCAGCAATTTTCATCGGGTTCTTCGGAGACCTGATCTTCAGGAAGCTGAGGGTTCCAGACGTCCTTTTCCTGATTGCACTTGGGATAGTGATCGGCCCTGAGGTGCTTGGGAAGTCCCTCGGGATAGACATCCTTCCTCCGCCCGATGAGATGGCCATGATCCAGGACATTTTCCTGACTGTCGCGCTCGCGGTGATCCTATTCGACGGCGGACTGAACACGAACATCAAGGCCGTAGTTCAGTCCATGAGACTCTCCTTGGTAATGGCTGTGCTGACGCTGATTACGGAGATAACGCTCGTCGCACTAGTACTCCACTTCGTGCTTGATCTCGACCTCATGGTGAGCCTTCTGCTTGGGTCGATCATAGGAGGGCCGACAAGTGCCATTGTCATTCCGGTAATGTCCAAGATGAGAGTCCCGCAGAAGACGAAAGCGATGCTGGTGATGGAAAGCGTGCTCACGGACGTCCTGGTCATAGTCACCGCAATCACGATCATAAACGTCATCCAGATCGGAGAGGTCGAGCCTCTGATGATCGCGTGGAACCTTGCAGTGAAATTCCTCGTTGGAGGGCTTGTTGGGCTAGGAGCGGGAATCGGATGGCTCTTCGTTCTGCAGAAGCTCCGCGACCAGCCCCTATCCTACATGCTCACCGTTGGAGCATTGTTCATCATAGTCGCAGCTGTCGAAATCTCCCCGATAAACAGCTCCGGCGCGGTGGCAGCGCTTGCCTTCGGACTGACTTTGGGGAACAGGGAGTTCGTGAAGAAGAGGATGACATCAAGGACCCTAACCTTCCCTTCGAACGAACACATTCAGCATTTCAGCACGGAAATCACTTTCTTCGTCAGGACCTTCTTCTTCGTATATCTCGGGTTGATGTTCAGCTTCAGCACATTCGGCGACATACACATGGTGGCTGGCCTCGTAGTGATCAGCGTGATATGCCTTTCCAGGAGAATGACATCCATTTTCGTGGCCCGAATCGGGGACCTCGAAGAGGACGATGCAAACGCCGTGTTCGCTTCGATGCCAAGGGGCTTGGCAGCAGCGGTTCTTGCTACCCTGCCAGCCACGGCGCTCGAAGGCATGCCTGTTTGGGAGAACGTCCCAGCATGGATTCAGCCGGTGGACGCGTTCTTTCTCAACGTGGTGCTGATAGTGATAGTTGGCACGACGGTCATATCTACGATTCTCGCCTACGCAACGGAGAGGGGAATAGACAAGAGAAGAAGGATTGCTTTGAGGAGAAGGCTAGCTCAGGATTCAGAAATCTAGGTAAGCTAGGTAAGGCGCCTGACAACTTCGTCCGTGAATTCCTTCGTACTGTGGGCCTCCGCATTTCCCATCATGCGGGCCGCGTCCTGGGTCAGCACCCCATCGGAGATGGTCTCCTCGACGGCTTTGGTAATCCGCTCAGCGGCCTCAGGGTACCCCAGATGTTCGAGCATCATCGCTCCCGATAGGATCATTGAACAGGGGTTGGCCAAATCCTTCCCAGCGTATTTGGGGGCGGTGCCATGGACTGCCTCGAAAACCGCTGCACGGTCGCCTATGTTTGCCCCGGGAGCAAATCCAAGGCCTCCTATCTGGGCAGCGCAGGCGTCGGCGAGGTAGTCTCCATTCAGGTTCGGGGTAGCAAGGACGGAGTAGTCCTGAGGTCGGGTCAGTATCTGCTGAAACATGTTGTCCGCTATTCGGTCATTGAGCACGACTTTGCCAGCGAAAAGAGCCGCGGTCCCGCCTTTCGACAATGCCTCTTCGATCACAACAGAGCCCGGGAACTCGTCGTGCGCTAGCTCGTACCCCCAGTCCCTGAAGGCCCCTTCTGTGAACTTCATTATGTTGCCCTTGTGAACCATGGTCACCGTTGGGAGACGCTTCCTCAGGGCGTAGTTGAGCGCAGCCCGGATAAGGCGCTTTGACGCGAACTCCGACATCGGCTTGAGCCCAAGACCTGTGTCATCCGATACTTCGATCCCCATCTTCTCGCGAAGGAAGGCGGTAATTTCTTTCGCCTCCCTTGATCCCCGCTTCCACTCGATCCCCTTGTACACGTCCTCGGTGTTCTCCCTGAATATGACGACGTTCATTCTTTCTGGTGACCGCACGGGGCTGGGCACTCCCTTGAAGTACCTCACAGGTCTGACAGAGCAATACAAATCGAGCTTCTGCCTGATCGTTACATTCAGGCTGCGAATACCGCCGCCCACAGGGGTGGTCAGGGGGCCCTTCAAAGCGACTCCGTGATGGGCAATGCTGTCCAGAGTCGCCTGCTGCAGCCACTGGCCAGTTGTTCTATGGAGCGCATCACCCGCCAGATGCTCCTCCCAGCGTATCCTGACATCTCCCTCCTCTGATACGGACAGAGAAGCATCGACGACCGAGCGGGCAGCTGCCATTATCTCGGGCCCGATGCCATCGCCCGAGATGTAGGGAATCACGATCTCCTTGTGCTGAGACACAGTCAAACACTCTCCTCATCTGTCAAGGACGAAGTCTCCATGTCTCCGCAGGTGCGGTATCAGCCCGCCGTCCTCAAGAAGAACCTGCATCGTCTTCGGGACAGGCGAAGCTTTCGCCACCGTCCCGCTGAGTGTGCTCCTCACTACGCCTGAGGCAAGATCGACCTCGAGGTGGTCACCAGATGCTATCCAATCGGTGTTGCACTCGACAAGGGGCAACCCGATATTGAACGAGCTCCTGTAGAATATCCTGGCATAGGACTTGGCAACGACCGCAGCCACACCCGCGGCCTTCAGGGCCCTCGGAGCCTGCTCCCTGCTTGATCCGCAGCCGAAATTCCTCCCCGCGACCACGAAATCTCCGGGCTTGACCCGGGACGCGAAACCTGGATCTATGTCCTCCATGACATGCCTGGCAAGCTCGGTCATGTCGTCTATCCTGAACTTGTACCGACCCGAGATTATGTAGTCCGTGTTTATGTCGTCGTTTGGAGTGAACCTGTGCGCGCTACCTTCGAACTTCATTAAATGCCTCCTCATATCTCCCTTGGATCTGTGATCCTCCCTGTCGCGGCCGATGCCGCGGCCGTCTCCGGCGATGCCAGGTATATGCCGACATCCTTGTTGTTCCCCATCCGCCCCTTGAAATTCCTGTTGGCAGTCGAGACCACGTTGTCGCCGTCGCACGGAATGCCAGCATGTGTTCCCACGCAAGGCCCGCACCCAGGGGCGACAAAGACTGCTCCGGCCTTCAGCAGCTGACTGATGTAGCCCAGCTCCATCGCCTCAAGATAGACCCTCCGAGAGGCAGGGGCGACGATCATACGAACTCCTTTCCTGACACCTCTGTCCTTCAGGATCCTGGCAGCAGCCCCAATGTCGCTTACGCGGCCGTTGGTGCACGTCCCAAGGTAAACCTGCTGCACTTCCGTATCCCTGAGATCACTCACGTCACAGACATCGTCGACTCGGTGCGGCCTTGATATCTTGGGGACCAGATCGGAAACGTCGATCGGCACTTCTTTCTCGAAGGTTGCGTCCTCGTCGCTTGCGACCCCTGTGCCCACGCTCTTGCCCAGCGAGGAGAACCAGTCTCGGGTCTTCGCGTCAGAAGCGAACGGGCAGAACTTCGCACCCATCTCGACTGACATGTTGGCGATTGTCATCCTGCCATCTATCCCCATGGAATCGATGGCCTCCCCCGAGAATTCAATGGACTTGTAGGTGGCACCATCGGCGGTCATCTTGCCGATTATGCCAAGCACGAGATCCTTTGCCCCGACCCTGTCCTGAAACGAGCCGAGAATGCGCACCGCGATAGTTCCGGGGACCTTGAACCAGAGCTTCCCCGTGAAGGCTGCGGCTGCTACGTCTGCGGAGCCAAGTCCGGTTGAGCAGATGTTGAGTGCTCCGTAGGTGCATGTGTGAGAGTCTGCCCCGACCACGAGGTCCCCAGGCACAATCTTGCCGCTCTCAGGTATCACCTGGTGACAGACTCCCTCCCCGACATCGAAAACAGGAACATCCCAGTGTGTCGCGAATTCGCGGATCCTCTGATGTATCCTGGCCACATCGACCGACGGGGAGGGCGAGCTGTGGTCGATGACCATAGCAAGGCCCTTCGCTGACCTCGGACGCTCGAACCCAAGGTTCTCCAGCTCTCGAATCATCATCATCGACGTCCCGTCCTGCGACATGCAGAAGTCCACCGATGCGATGACTATCTCGCCGGGGCTGCATTCCCTTCCAGCATGCGATGCCAGAACCTTCTCTGCTATCGTCTTCCCCATTGGTCAACTCCGCTTCATCGTACCGAGAACGTTGGCCTCGGCCGCAATGATTTCCAGGTCGTGTCGTTTCGCGGCTGCGGCCAGTCCCTCCCCCGACCTCATGACCATCTCATATATGATCTTGAACTCCTCGTCAGTTAGGTTGCGCTTCGTCTCCTCGCCTGTCCTGCTGACCTCGGCCCTGATCGGCTCCAATAGCTCAGGGGGCGCGAGAAGGCCGAGCTCATCGAGCTTGTGCTTGATCGACGCCTTCCCAGAGTGCTTCCCGAGAGCTATCTTCCTCGTGACCCCTAGCATGGAAGGGTCGAAGGCCTCGTACAGTTGCGGGTTCTTCAGGACACCGTCGACGTGTATGCCAGACTTGTGCGTGAACATGTTCTCGCCCACGATGGGATAATTGAGCGGGATGCCGAGGCCCGAGGCTTTTTCGACGTGCTTGCACAGCGGGATTATGTGCTCGGTGCTGTACTTGTCAATCCCGTAGTGTGTGTGCAGATTCATGATGAAGACCTCCAGCGGCACATTACCGGCCCTCTCGCCCAATCCGTTGACGGTGGTCGAGACCCACAGCTTCCGATCATCGAATGCAGAGGCCGCCTCGCACGCAGCCAGGGCATTGGCGATTGCCAGCCCGAAATCGTTGTGCGCGTGGAATTCGATATCGATCTTCACCCTGGACATTATCTCGCCTATCATCTTCCTCGATGTGGCAGGTGTGAGGATTCCTATGGTGTCGCAGATGCGGAATCTGTCGCCTCCAGCGGCCTTGCCAGCCGTCGCGAATTCGACGAGATAATCGATGGAAGTCCTTGTTGCATCTCCTGCGTTGAAGCACACGTATATACCATGGTCTTTCGCAAACGACACGCATTCTGCGAGCTTCGCCAGCTGCTGCTGCTTCGTGATCTTCAGTTTGTGCTCAAGGGCTATGTCAGAGGTATCCGTCGATATCGACACCGCATCGACCCCGCTTGCAATCGAGTCGGCAATGTCCGCTTTGACCATCCTGTTCCAGCCCATGATTGACATGGTTGACGCCACGCTCATCAGCCGCCTCGCGCAGGCCTTGTCGCTGTCATTGTAGGTCGCGAAGGTCTCCAACTGCTCGACCCCCAGATGCTGCAGCCTTTCCGCAATCTCCAGCTTCTCGTCCGCCGTGAATGAGATGCCAGGCATCTGCTCACCGTCTCGACACGTGGTATCGACGATGCATATCTCGCCCAGCTTGGGGGCTTTCATCCCCATGTAGGATCCCACGTACAATCCTCCCAGTGACTCCGTCGCATCGCACCCACTTGCCCTAACCCTTGCTTTCTTCGTGCTCACTGTATGCACCACCAACTAACACCGGACCAGACCGCCTGCGGAACTGACCGGCGAGTTACCAATGGCTCCTGGGCTGCTTCGGGCGCCCAAAGCTCGGAGAAGGCAGCCTGGATGTGTCGATGGAACCGGGAGAATCGAATTGCCCGGGTCTGAATAGGCCGCCCAGCACAGGTGCCATCTTCCTTCTCCAAAGGGGAAACATCCGACTGTCTATTTACCATTGTGCCGAGAATCGGACCATTGAGTTACTGATTGTCTGATGATTGACTATTACAATGGTCAATTGACCATCTTACACTACTCCGTGACTTCGATTGACCAACGGGAACGGATCTCCAGGAGGTTCACTCCCCGCCAGGAAACACCTATGGACGAGTCGATAGAGCAAGCCATCCTGCCTGCGATTCTGTCACCTTATCTTGAATGCGTCCTTGCCCAGGAACCTGGCCTTTTCTGCCAGCTCCTCCTCGATTCTCAGAAGCCGGTTGTACTTGGCGGTTCGCTCCCCTCTCGACGGCGCCCCGGATTTGATCTGGCCGGCATTGGTCGCGACACTGATGTCGCTGATCGATGTATCCTCGGTCTCGCCCGACCTGTGAGACACGATGCAATTGTACCGGGATTCTGTAGCAAATCGGATGGTCTCCAGAGTCTCCGTGAGAGTGCCGATCTGGTTGACCTTGATGAGGACTGCGTTTGCGATCTTCTGCTTCACGCCCTCTGCGAGGATGCGCTTGTTGGTGACGAACAGGTCGTCTCCCACGAGCTGTATCTTCCCTCCCAGCCTCGATGTGATACCGCGCCAGCCAACCCAGTCCTGCTCGGCCATCCCGTCCTCGATTGAGACTATCGGGTAGTGCTTGCACATATCCGCGTACTTGTCGACCATGGCGTCCGAGGACAATTCCTCGAGAGACCCCTTCTTGAAGATGTATCTCTCACCATCGAAGAACTCGCTGGCGGCGGGGTCCATCGCAAGGAAGATGTCTTTGCCAGGTCCCAGACCCGCTGACTCGGCTGATTCGACGATAAGGTCCAGAGCCTCCTCGTGGGATGCGAGCTTGGGCGCGAATCCTCCTTCGTCGCCCACTGCTGTCGTGAGGTTCCTGCGCCTCAACATCGTCTTCAGGGAATGGAACACCTCGGCGCCCATCCTGAGGGATTCCCTGAAACTTTTTCCGACGGGCATAACCATGAATTCCTGGAAATCGAGGTTGTTGTCGGCATGGGCCCCTCCGTTAAGGATGTTCATCATGGGCACGGGCAGCACGCGAGCCTTTGCACCGCCGAGGTACCTGTAGAGTGGAAGGGCTGATTCGGATGCAGCCGCTTGCGCGACCGCGAGCGAGACGCCCAGAATGGCGTTGGCTCCTAGTTTGGACTTGTTCTCGGTTCCGTCCAGATCTATCATTGCGGAATCGACGGACTTCTGATCGGACGGGTCCGAACCGACCAACCTTGGGCCGATCACCTTGTTCACGTTACGGATCGCCTTCTGGACGCCCTTGCCCATGAATCTTGACCTGTCGCCATCTCTGAGTTCCAGCGCCTCGCGCGAACCCGTGGACGCGCCCGATGGCACGGCGGCACGCCCAACCTTACCGGTGTCTAGAACAACATCGACCTCGACCGTCGGGTTGCCCCTTGAGTCGAGGATCTCCCGGGCTATGACGGCCTTTATCCTAGCCATTCTATCATGTGCAGTGAAACGCTATCGAGAATAAATAACCGCTTGAGAGCCGACAGCCTGGTGGCGCTTCTCCTCGTCACCCGCTACTTGCATTGGGGTCAGCAAAGACTTTATGAAAAGACCATCTCCTCACACATCGACTATGAAGGATTTCTCGCTCCTCGACTCCAGGTTGCAGGATTTGCTCCGACAGAGAGGGATCACTGCACCAACGGAGCCCCAGAGCAAGGCCGTACCAGCCATCCTATCGGGGGAGCATGTGCTCCTCGTGGCGCCGACCGGCATAGGCAAGACGGAAGCAGCGATGCTGCCGATCCTTCACAACATGGCTCAGAGCCATCGGCAAGGAATCAGGTGCGTCTACGTCACTCCTCTGCGAGCGCTCAATAGAGACTTGCTGAGGCGCCTCAAGGAATTTGGTGAAGCGGTCGGCCTCAAGATCGCAGTGAGGCACGGGGACACTTCCCAATCGGAGAGAACGGCGCAGTCGAAGAATCCCCCGGACATACTCATCACGACTCCGGAGACGCTTCAGATAATGTTCACCGGCAGGACCCTGCGAACGCACCTGAAGAGCGTGAAACACGTCGTGATAGACGAAATTCACGAGCTGGCAGAAGACGAGAGGGGGGCGCAACTCGCCGTCGCCCTCGAGAGACTCGCTGATATCGCGGGGCACTTCCAACGCATCGGCCTCTCTGCCACGGTCGGCTCGATTGACGAGATCTCGAACTATCTGGCCGGAGCGGAAAGGGCAGTTCAGACACTGAAGGTCTCGGCCATCAAGGACATGAGCATCTCGGTAGAGAGCCCTTCCGAGGGGGCCGGAGACAAGTCACTGGCGGATAGGCTCCAGACAGATCTGAAGCATATCGCGTGCATGAGGAGATGCAGGGAACTCATCGAGCAGCACAGGTCGACTCTGTTCTTCGTCAACACAAGAGACTACGCAGAGGCGCTTGGGGTCAGATACCATCTCTGGGACGAGGGGTTCAAGGTAGGTGTCCACCACGGCTCTCTGTCAAAGGACATCAGGATCCAGATGGAGGACGATTTCAAGTCCGAGAAACTGAAGGCACTGATATGCACATCCTCGCTCGAGCTGGGGATAGATGTCGGATCCGCAGATTTCACGATTCAGTTCAACTCTCCCAGGCAGGTCACCAGGCTGATCCAGAGAGTCGGACGATCGGGCCACAAGATAGGAGATGTGTCTCTTGGCAAGATCGTTGCGACTTCCCCTCCCGAGATTGCTGAGAGCATGGTGATATCCCGCAGGGCGATGTCCGGAGAGCTCGAGAAGTTCAGGATCAGAGAGAACCCCCTGAGCGTGCTGGCGAACCAGCTAGTGGCGATGACCCTCACAGAAGGGAAGGTAAGCAAGGACCGCGCGTTCGAGGTCTTCAGACGATCCTACCCGTTCAGACGGTTGCTCAGGAAGGACTTCGACGATGTCCTCGCATTGCTCGCGGACATACACATCCTGTGGAATGACGAACACACTTTCAGGAGAAAGACCACAGGCATGATACACTTCTTCGACAACATATCAATGATCCCGGATGAGAAGACTTACAGGATCCGGGATGTCTCCTCCAGGGGTGTCATCGGAACCCTGGATGAGAGCTTCGTGGCTACCTTTGTGGAGCCGTATGCGACCTTCGTGGCCAGGGGAAGGACATGGAGAGTCATCGAGGTGACCGAGGAAGACGTGATCGTTGAGCAGATCAAGGAGATCGGCGCCACTCCCTCATGGATCGGCGAGGAGATACCAGTGCCTTTCGAGGTCGCCCAGGAGGTCGGGGCAATGCGGCGCTCGCTCCAGCTGGCTTCCTATCCCGCTGACGAGGACACGAAGGACGAATTCGTTCGCTGGGTGAGGGCGCAGAAGGAGCATCCGCTCCCGACGGATAGGATGGTGACGATCGAGCAGGGAGACGGTGTCATAGTGATGAACTGCTGCTTTGGTAGCAGGGTCAACGAGACCCTGGCCAGGCTTGTAGCCGCGCTCCTGTCCGCGAGGTTCGGAGAGAGCATCGGAGTCCAGAGCGAAGTCTACTCGATCGTTTTCGAAACGCCAAGAAATGTCAAGGCCTCCGATGTGGAGAAGATTCTCAGGGACACGGATCCAACCTCACTCGGCCAACTCATGAGATTCGTGATAAGGAACTCATCCTACTTGAGATGGCAGTTCGTGCATGTCGCCAAGAAGTTCGGAGCGGTCCGGAAGGGAGCGGACTACAAGATGCTCAACATCTCCAAGCTGATCGAGGTGTTCGAGCGCACCCCGATGTTCGAGGAATCCCTTGCGAAGTCCCTGTGGGAGAACATGGATGTTGAGACTGCCGAGGTAGTCCTCAAACGCATCCAGGGGGGAGGAATCGAGCTCGTGACCAGCCGGCTTTCCCCCATGGGGACCCAGGCCATCGGGACAAGGAAGGAGCTCATGCAGCCTCAGATGGCCGACAAGGCAGTCCTGAACGCCCTGAAGGAGCGCCTTCTCTCGGAAGACATTGTGATGGTTTGCATGAATTGCAGGACCCAGAAGAGATCCAAAGTGGCGAACCTCCCGGACAAAATCAAGTGCGCGAAATGCGGAGGAGTGGTCCTGGCGGCAATTCAGCCATACATCAAGGAGCACTTCAGCATCCTGCGAAAGGGACCCTCGGATGACGAGCAGAGAAAGGAGCTCAGAAGGATATACAAGAATGCGAACCTCGTCACCGCGCATGGGAAGCGGGCGGTCCTGGCACTCGTGGGCCGCGGGGTCGGGCCGGACACCGCGGCCAGGATACTGGCACGAGTGCATCTGGAGGAAGACGAGTTCTTGAGAGACGTACTCGCGGCCGAGATAGTCTACGCTCGCACGAAGCGCTTCTGGGACTGAGCCTCACGACGTCGGAACCCCAGACCGACCACGTAAAGTTCGGAGCTGCTTGGGCGGGAAGCCTTTGGATGGTGAACATGAACCTCGTCAAACATCTTCTTTACAGACGAGACGTATTGCTTGCTCATGTCCCCGTAGAACATCTTTACCGTGAGGTTGCCTCCTCTCTTCAGGACCCCGGAGGCGAACCGAAGCGCGTGCTCACAAAGTTCGATCGAGCGGGCATGATCGTAGGAGTAGTTCCCGCTGATGTCCGGGGACATGTCCGATATGACAACATCCGCTCCTTCCGGGATTAGCTCGTTCAGCCTTTTCAAGACTGAGTCCTCGCGGATGTCACCTCTTACGAAAGCAACGCCTTCGATGGGGGGCATCCTGTCGATGTCCAGTGCAAAGACCCTAGACTCTGGACCACCAAGCTCCGATGCGACCTGGGACCAACCGCCAGGAGCGGCTCCGAGGTCGACGATGACATCTCCGGGCCTGATTAGGTCGAACCGGTAATCCAGCTGCTTGAGCTTGTACGCCGCCCTGCTCCTGTAATGTTCTTCCTTGGCCTTCTGGTAGTAGCGATCCCTGCGGCGGTCAGCCCTCCATTGCTTGGTCACGATGTGCCCAATCAAAGTCCTCCGTGATTATGGTTTCTCAGGACCCGGGCAAAAGAGTATAGTCAAAAGATGCCATCGCCTTCCCGAGAGGAGATAGCTTGCCGAAGCGCATGACCTACGCCGCGGCTGGCGTCGACATCGACAGGAAGTCGAGCAGCATCGCGGCCTTGGTGGAGCACCTGAAATTCAGACGCAAGGGCTTCGGGAAGCCCATCGACTTGCCGGGACATTTCACGGGCCTGATAGATTTCGGTGACGTCGCGCTAACGCTGTGTACTGACGGTGTTGGTACGAAGCTGTTGGTCGCGTACGAGATGAAGAAATGGGACACAGTCGGCATCGATTGCATAGCGATGAATGTCAACGACACCATCTGTGTCGGCTCCGAGCCGATCGCATTCGTTGACTACATCGCGATCGACAAGCCTGACGAGAAGGTCACCTCCGAGGTCGGCAAGGGCCTGGAGGCTGGGGCCGAGATGTCCAACATGACAATAGTGGGAGGGGAGATAGCGGTCCTTCCGGAACTCGTCAATGGCTTCGACCTTGCGGGAACCTGCCTTGGCGTCGTCGAGAAGTCGCGGATCATCACGGGCCAGAAGATCCAGCCAGGCAACGCGCTGATCGGCCTTCCTAGCTCCGGAATTCACTCCAACGGGCTCACGCTTGCGAGGAAGGTATTCGAGAAGAACGGGATTGCCCTCAAGGAGAAGATCAAGGGCCTCAGAAGGTCGGTTGGCTTGGAACTGCTCGTGCCGACCTTCATCTATGTCCGACAAGTAATGGGCATGATTGATGAGTTCGATGTGCGTGGAATGGCCAACATAACCGGAGGCGGCCTGAGGAACCTCCTGAGACTGAAGAAGGGAATGGGTTTCTCCGTCGAAGATCCGATGAAACCCCAGGCGATATTCAATGTCATGCAGGATCTCGGGAACGTCTCGGATCATGAGATGTACCAGATCTTCAACATGGGCATGGGGTACTGCCTTGTCGTTCCCGACCGCGAAGCGGACCTTGCTGTGAAAGCCATCAAGGGTTCCAAGGTGGTCGGGCATGCGACTGGCAGGGAAGGAATCACTGTTCCAGACCTGAGACTCAGATACAACAGATACTGATTCTCTCGTCATCGGCCGAGCAGAGACCCTACTACGGCCCCGAGCGCGGTGCACGTCTCGAGCGAGAGTCCCTTGCCCGTGACGTCGAGATGCTTCCTGCTCATCTCGAAGACGTCCCTCGGGAGCCCGTGGGGGCCGAGGCCGAACACGAGGAGCACGGACTTGCCCAACGCCAGTAAGGCCCTCAGCTCAGCTACAGATGTCATCCGTTCCTTCGCGGGCCTCCTGGTGGTGACAACGACCTCGCCCAGTTGTGGCGGAAAACCCTTTCTGGGGAAATCGAAGCACGAAAATCGGCCTTTCTCGGAGAGCTCGATGAGGTAGGCCCCGCTCTCGCCTATGCTCGTGGTCGTGGAGACCCACTTAGCGACATCAATGGGAGTCGACAGATCCTTGTCATACGGAAAGCCGAATGTAGCCAGATTGCAGTCGAAGGCGAGAGCCAAGGGTCCGGCCCTTGCCAAAGCTCGCCTGTGAGACTCGTGGAACTTCACAGGGTCATAGGAGTTGTAGAGACCGATTGTGACTCTTCCAGGCATGTCAGGCTCGGAGCCCTAACTGCATCTTCGTCTTAGATACCTTCTCATTCCGGCGCCTTTCGAAGTCTGCCGCAGATGGCGTACTGGTCCCCGTCGAAAAAGACGTCCATGTCAGGGTTCTTGTCCTGGAGTTCCTTGATCTTGTCAAGTACCTCCCGCAGGCTGAGATCTGTCTTGTCCCTGCTTATCTTGACCAGCACGCGTTTCTCCATCTCTAGTCACTTTTTGGCAGTCTGGAAAGAAATGCTGATTCTTATTGAAGCTCTCGATATAAATATGTTTACCAGACTAGGTTGAGAGGGGTGCTTTGTCGCGCGCGGGCGCGTCAGCGACGTGCGCGGGCGGGTGTTTTATTGAAACACTGGAGCCTTTCGGGCCGAACACCGGCAGACCTCTCGCCTTGGAAGCCTCCAACGCTTTCGTTCGAGAGACCTTCGACAGCTTGCCCAACTGCTTGACCTTCCTGTCGAAGGTCTCGACGTACTTCGGCAGGACCTTGTATACCGGGAGCAGCATGGGGACAAAGACAACCCTTTCCTTCCCGATGCCCAAGGCATCGAGCTCGGGGCCCATCACCTTGAGCCGTTCCTCCACGATATGGGATATCTCGCCGCCTTCGTCGTCGGACAGCATCACCCCGTCAGCCCCCCAGGCAAATGCTTCGAGTATCTCCTTCCTGCCGAGTCTTGCAGCCGAGGGTACTCTCATGATCCTGATGGCTGATGGATACTCTAGCCTGGCGGTCCCGGCGGAGTCGGCGGCCACGTATGCCAGAACGTCGCCGAACACCCCGAGTATCCTGACATCTGGGGACTCCTCCTCGAGGAGCCCTTTCATCTCAGCTTCTATCTGGCTTCCGGTATAGTGCGCGAGTTCGAAAACGCCCTCCGGGCATTCGGATACGCAGGCTCCACAACCTATGCAGGCGATGGGGTCCACGCGCGGGAATTCGTCCACCTGGATCGCCCTCGCCGGGCAGATGGCTTCGCAGGCTTTCCACTTGGTGCACTTCATGCCGTCGGTGACAATCGCCTTCACCGGGTCGATTAGCATACGGCCAGTGCCAAGGAACTCAATGGCCATGGCGGCTGTGCTTCTCCCGTCAACCACACTGTCCCTGACATCCTTGGGGCCAAGCGACGTGCCTGCCGCGAATATGCCGGACCTGTGGCTGGATACCGGGTCCAGCTTCGGGTGTTTCTCGGACACAAATCCATCCTCTCCGAGTGGTACCTTGAGGATCCTTGCGAGCTCGTCGCTCCCCTTGGACGGTACCATCGCGGTGCAGAGCACAACCATGTCATACTCATTCTCGATTATCTCCCCCAGGGTTACATCCTCGGCCCTGACCATGATGCCAGCAGCGCCTTTCTGGATGTCGGATACTTTCCCGTGAATGAACTTGATTCCGAATTCCTCTTGGGCGCGTACATAGAATTCCTCAAATCCTCGTCCTGCCGCCCTGATATCGATATAGTAGATGTACACCTGCATGTAAGGGAAGGTCTTCCTCAGGATCACTGCCTGCTTGATCGCGTAGTTGCAGCATATCTTGCTGCAGTACGGCACGCCGACCTGTCTCGTCCTCGAGCCTGCACAGAGCACAAATGCGACCTTCTTGACCCTGTTCCCGTCGGCCTTCCGCTTGAGGACCATTCCGGCTCCGCATTCGTTTATCATGAGCCGCTCCATCTGAGTGCCAGTTATGACATCTGGAAGCGATGTGTCGTATTCGTGAAGCTTCTTGACATCGAACAGGTCGAACCCCGTGGCCATGATGACCGATCCCACCTCGAACTCCTGGAACCGCTCCTTTTCCTCGAGGTCGATCGCGTGCGCGGAGCACACCTTCACGCACACCCCGCACTTCTTGCACGTCTCCATGTCGATGACATATGAGGCGGGCACGGCCTGGGGGAAAGGCTTGTAGATCGCCTTTCGCTCGTACAGACACTCCTCGAAGTCGTTCGGGGTCTTCACAGGGCACACCTTCTCGCACTTCGCGCAGCCGATGCACTTCTTCGGATCGACTCCTTTCGGGCCTATTCTCACCTTGACCTTGTAGTCTCCAGGAGTGCCGGAGAACTCGACGACCTCTGTGCCTGTGTAGAGGGCAATATTCGGGTTCGAGCCCACATCCACCATCCTGGGGCTGAGTATGCATGGGGCGCAGTCGAGCGTGGGGAAGGTCTTGCTGAGCTGGGCCATCCGCCCGCCGATGCTGGCCCTCTTCTCCACAAGGTAGACCTTGTTGCCCGAGTTGGCAAGCTGCAGAGAGGCTGAGATGCCTGCTATGCCTGCTCCGATGACAAGGATCCCCTTGGACATCGTCATCTCTTTCGGGAACAGCGATTCGAGCCTCGCGGCCCTGAGAACGCCGCCCTTGACCAGATCCTTGGCTTTCTTGGTGGCTTCGCTCTTGTCCTTGTGAACCCATGAACACTGTTCCCTCAGGTTCACCATCTCCAGAACGTAGGGATTGAGGCCCGCATCCTGAAGCGTCTTCCTGAATGTCTTCTCGTGCATCTTCGGAGAGCATGAGGCCACAACGACCTTGGTCAGGTTGTGCTTCTTGATGTCCTCAATGATTTGGTTCTGACCTGGCTCTGAGCACGTGTACGCATAATCTCGAGAAACGACCACGTTCTCAAGACCTTGGGCGTACTCGGCAACCCCCTTGCAGTCAACCGTACCCGCGATGTTGGTACCGCAGTGGCACACGTAAACGCCAATTCGCTCTTCCTTCTCTTCTTCATGCTTCTTCTTGCCAGGTTCGTCTGCCATACGGCCCTCAGCTTCAAGAATACTTGACAGAGTAATTGTTAGTTGTGGCTGACAAGTACACGGCAGCCAGCCCGCCCAATCCAGATAGACTGGCGGACACCGCTTCCTTCACAAAATGACAGCTGCCAGGGGCTATATCCAGATGCGATATTCATTCGGGTAACTATAAATAACTCGACCAGACTATTTAGCCCAGGAATTCGACAAATCAGCGTGGGCTGGCACTGGAAAATGGGCCGACCTGCGAAGGGTTCGAGCACTCCCCCACAAGATTGTCTTACCAGGAGAGCCCTGATGCCGAAGGATGCGGAGCAAGAGACGGAAGAAACACGATGTCCCATCTGCGGCCATACCTCACCGGAAGGTTCCAGGAGGTGCGAGAACTGCTACACACAACTGCAGGAGGGAGACGCGTCCGGCAATCCTCCATCTCAGCAAGAGGAGAAGGAGCTAGCCGAACTGAGGCTGATACCGGGCGTGGGAGAGGCCAAGGCTGATGTCCTTCATGAAGCCGGCTACAAGTCCGTGAAGGACATCCAGAAGGCATCGGTCGACGACCTTGCCTCAGTGAAGGGAATCGGGGAGAAACTGGCTACCAAGATCATCGAAGGAGCAAACAGCCTCGATTCCCCGGACAACAAGGGCCTCCAGAGTTGGCTTTCCGGTGAGGACAACGGCCTGTCTGAGTGGCTATCAGGGGATGAGAATTCTAATTCAGCACCAGCAACTGCAAGGGCGGAGGTGGCTCACGATGATTCTCTTGCGAAATGGCTTTCTGGCGAGGAGCAGGACGTCAATATCTGGCTCGAGGAAGCCCGGACGGCGGAGCCGGTCTCCGAGGAAATCGGTCCCAACGAGTTGCTCGCACGAGAGGCCGAGATAATCCAGCTGAGAGAGACACTGCGACAGAAACTGAAGGAGTTCGAGTCCGGCGAATTCGACCCACAGGCAACTGTTGAGGAACTGGCCAAGGCGAGGGGAGAGCTGGAGGCCGAGAAGAGAAACGTTCAGCAGCTACAGGAAGAGCTCGAGAACGTCAAGCGGGGAAGCATCGCGGTAATCAAGTATATCAAGAGCCAGCAAGGCTCGGAAGTGGACCAGAGCGCTCTCACGGACAAGCTAGCGGCTGAGATGGCCAACAGGGAAAACCTCGAATTGAAGATCATGCAGCTCGAGGAGGTTGTCTCCACTCTCAAGGAGAGGATTGAGAATATGCTCACCGAGCTGCCTCCCGAGGAAGAGGAGCTCCAGAAGAAGCAGCTCGATCTCGCGGAGAGGAACGCGGAGCTTAATGCGCTGCGCAAACAGCTGCTTGCGAAGGAGGAGGCCCTCAGCAGAGGGGCTTTTGCCGCAGTCGCGGGCGCTCCGGGACCAAGTCCCTCTGAGGTGATGGCGCAATCGGAAGCATGGTCCACCAAGGAAAAGGAACTCATCGACCAGGTCAGGGAACTGGAGTCCAAGCTTTCGGCCGCCGAGGTCGGGCTCAAACAGAAGGAAGAGCTGATGAAGTTCTCCGAGGGGAAGGGCAAGGGAATCGATGAGGAGATGATGCGCAAGCTCGAGGACGCCCAGCGCACCGAGAGGACCTTGGTCGTGAGGGGCCAAGAGGTCCAGCGGCTCAGGGAAGACCTAAAGATACGCGAGGAGGAGCTGAAGAAACTCAAGGAGCCGATGCGGTTCAAGGAAGAGGAGATGCTCCGCCGAGAAGAGGACCTGATGTTCCGGGAGAAGTTGCTCCAGGGAGAGCAGAAGAGACTGTCAGTGGCTCAGGCAGAGCTCGGGTCCCAGGACGAAATCACGCTCAAGAAACGCCTGGAGGAGCTCCAGGCAGAGGTCACATCGAAGGAAGAGGAGATCAGGGCGAAGGAGAAGTACCTCTCATCAAAAGAGGAAGAGCTGCGGATGAGGGAGCAGGGGGTCATAAGCGAGGAGATCGAGAAGAGGGAGGCTGACCGTTCCCTGGAAGTCAAGCTCGAGAAGGTAAAAACCGGAACGGCGAGACTCGACGACCTGCTGCTCGGAGGCATTCCATTCGGAACCAACGTGCTGATCTACGGACCTCCGTTCACTGGCAAGGAGGTCCTGCTCAGTGCGTTTGTCGCGGAGGGGCTGAAGAAGGGCATACCTGCTCTCTGGGTCATCACTGAGAAATCGCCCAAGGAGATTCGCGAGGAGATGATGTTCGTCGTATCAGGCTATGAGGAGTACGAGAAACTCGGCCTGGTGAGATACGTCGACGCATACTCGAGAAGCATGGGAGACGAAACCCAGGACCCTTACACCGAATACATCGAGTCGCCGACCGACTATGAGTCCATCCAGAAGGCGATCGAGAACGCGGCTAACGCGTTCAAAGATAAGCACGCCTACTACCGCGTAGGGTTTCGATCCATATCCACTCTGATTGCTTACCTAGACCCAGGAACCGCTTTCAGGTTCCTGAGCCCAGTTGTCGGGAGGAGGAAGAGGGACCGGGCCGTGGGAATGTACACCATCGAGAAGGGCGTCCACGGGGAGCAGGAGATCCAGATGATCGGCTCGGTGATGGACGGCATGATAGAGTTCAAGGTCGAGAACCTGAACACTTTCCTGTCAGTGAAGGGTATCGGCGATGTCCAGTCCAGGGCGTTCATAAGATACTCGGCCACAAAGTCCGCCGTCACGATCGGTTCGTTCTCGCTTGACCACATCAGATGATCGCACGCACGGCGATCAGCATCCTCACGCGACTTCCATCGAGCCGCGCTTGTCCCTGGTCGAAGCTAGCGCTGGAGCCTTTGCCCCAGGCATCGGCGGTGGCGGTATTGGCGGAGGCAGCCCAAGATCCCTTGCGGCCACGACCGACAGCGGCATGCAGTTCGTGAATATCGCGCCGTAGATCGGCCCGAAGACCTCGTTCGGGATCTTGCCGTTCTGTGACCATTGGCTGACGATGGTCTTTGGCTCGCCGTCCCAGACGATGCGGCCTTCGATCTTGATCATCCCAACCCCGACGTAGCTGATGGTGAATCTGAAATCGAGCTGGGCGTCCTTTTCCGACAGGGCCGCGATGTTGGTCACCGCGGTGTTCTGATCGACACGGAGTTGCGGTATCCTCTCCCCGAGTTTGGTGAACCTCTTGGCGTCGATTGATACGAGCTCGAAAGACCGTATTGGCATTCGTGTAACCTCTTTCCGCAGGCATCAAGAGGCGTCGGGGCGATTTAAAGGATGCCTCGCATCAGCGAGTCTAGTGCCGTGGGCCGGACTTGAACCAGCGACTTCAAGGTCTTCAGCCTTGCACTCTCCCAACTGAGTTACCACGGCTTTGGGATTCAGGGAAGGCTGTTACGCACAGGCAGATAATAAAGTTTGGCGGGAGTCCGGTTTCGGGAGGGACGCGGCATCAGTTTTTTCCCCGCTCTTTTGTGACAGGAAACGTCACAATCCAATGCGAAACAACTCCCGTTTTTATGCCGAGCCACACTTGTTTCTGGCACGATAGCAGAAACGACAGACTTATATATCTGCCAGGCGCTGATTGGATTTGCTCGAACCCCCCTTTGGTGGTAGGATGAAATTGTCCCCCCACGACGCACCCTATTCTGCGAAATCGCACTTTGAGAGAATCAAGAAATCCCCCCGATGGGAGGACAACGAGGGGGTCGCGGCAACCGTTGGTACAATAATGTCCCTTTTGGTGTTCCTCACCTTCATGGGCATCTTCACAACTCAATTCGTACCTGTTTGGATGAGCGACAACGAGAGCACGCACATGTCCGAGGCAATCGGCCAGTTCGCGAATCTCAAGTCCCAGATGGACATATCCATATCCAACTATCCGAACAGCCTTATCGCGCCATCTCCGATTTTCGTACCTATCGGCCTCAGCGCACCTGGGATTCCCATCTTTGCAGCTTCCACGGCAGGTGTCCTCCAAATGAAGCCGGACATAACTGGGGAGCTCCCGACCTTCGACCTACGATACACCTGGGAGGCCGAGAACGGGGGCATATACGAACTGGACGAGACAAACGATGGCCATGCTGGGGGAAGCCTAAGCCTGTACTGCCCGAACAGATACTACGTTGAGCAGACAGTGGTGTACGAGGCTGGAGCCGTAATACTCAACCAGACCGACGGAGAGTATGTGATTGCGGGCCCACAGTTCTCAATCGCGGACATCGGCTCCGGGACCGCGCAAGGCAGGGTCGTGAAGATCACCCAGGTCACCCTCGAAGGGGACAACAGGACCATAGGTGGGACCGGGTCCAAGGGCGTGAACGCCGACCTCAGATACGCTTCCACAACGGCCTACGAGAACCCGAATGGGTCCGACCTTGTCATGACTGTCACGACATACCACGGCTGGGGCTGGATGAACTACTTCAACACAACACTCGAGAGTTCCGGACTCGAGTACAGCACGGACTTTGAGATTCACTACACATATGTGGAAATGGAAGATGATCGAGACAACTACTACGTGGTGGTGCTGACGATATTCGCAGTCGGCATCCTGGACCACACATACGCGACGGTCGACATGTCCGTCGGGGAGCTCGGAATCCTCTAGGAGGGATCACATGGCCGAAGCAGTACCCAAGACCAAACATGTGGACAAGACCAAGGTTCCTGAGACGCCAAAGGCCGCTGGCATGTGGCAGGGCTACCTCAGGGCGCTGAACAAGATGAAGGCGAAGCCAGTCCCGACGAAGGAGGCAAGGGGAGCGGCTGCTAGACGAAGGAACTGGAGCCATGGGAGAGGATCTGTCTACACGGACATCCCTCCGATAACTGACGCCAACATCCAGGAGATTGGATTCTACGGGGTCACGGAACCGTTCAGCTATATCAGGGCCACCTTCAACTCGGCCATTAGCGAGTACATCCTCGAGGTGATCGAGCCGAAGTTGTCGGAGGAAGAGGATGAGCTGCTGAAGCTGGTGAAGGACACCCTCGAGAAGACCTTGGACTACGAGTGGGAGAAGCTCAGCCTCATGGACAAGAAGACCTACATCGAGAGGAGCGTCGACAGCTACATCAAGTCTCGGGGACTCAGCATCGAGCCGATCTCCAAGGACAGGATCAGCTACTACATCACGAGGGATTTCGTGGGGTATGGCCCCATCGACACGCTCATGAACGACGAGCGCATCGAGGACGTATCGTGCGACGGCGTGGGAATTCCCCTCTTCGTGTTCCATAACAAGTTCGAGTCCATCAAGTGCAACATCGTCTTTGCGGACGAGAACGATTTGAACTCGTTCGTCGTCAACTTGGGCCAGAGGTGCGGCAAGCAACTCTCGGTTTCCAACCCCATCCTTGACGGGACCGCCCCAGAAGGACACAGAGTGCAGGCGACCTACGCCCGAGAAGTCACCACCCGGGGCTCTTCTTTCACGGTCAGACGATTCAAGGAGAAGCCCTTCACTCCGGTCGAGCTGATAAAGTACGGAACCGCCTCTCCGGAGATAGTGGCTTACCTGTGGATGAGCGTTGAGCACGGGGAATCCGCGATCATCTGCGGAGGCACTGCGAGCGGGAAGACCGCCACGCTGAATGCCATCGCCCTGTTCATCCCTCCGGGCGCCAAGGTAGTGACGATGGAGGACACGAGAGAGATCAACCTCCCACACGAGAACTGGATCCCGGGAGCGACAAGGTCGGGGTCCGGCGAGCGCGGACCTGATGGAAAGGCTGCTGGGGAGATTGATATGTATGACCTCGTCAGGGCTTCGCTGAGGCAGAGGCCCAACTACATCATCGTCGGTGAGGTCAGAGGCAAGGAAACCTACACGATGTTCCAGGCAATGGCGACTGGCCACACGACATACTCCACCATGCACGCAGACTCCGTCAAGGGCATGGTCAACAGGCTGGAGAACCCGCCCATCAACTGTCCCAGGATCCTGCTCACGGCTCTGAGGAATGTCATAATCCAGACACATGCCAGAGTGGGCATGGACATGGTCAGGCGCATCAAGCAGCTGATCGAGATAGTCGGTTTCGAGCCCGAGACCAACGAGCTGATCAGCAACACTGTTTACGAATGGGACCAGGCGACGGACAAGTTCATTTTCAAGGGCCACAGCTTCCTGTTCGACAAGATCATGGAGATGAAGAATCTCACGCACGAGGAGCTGATGCAGGAGTTCGAGAGGCGCGTGGACATCGTGAAGTACATGGTCGCACGCGACATGACGAATCACAGGGAGATCTGGGGCCTGATCAGAGACTACTACAAGGAGCCGAAGGTGCTGGCCGACAGAATCCGGATAGAGCTCTACGGCGCGGGGAGACCAGAGGACCAGAAAGCCGCGGTAGGAGGTGTTGCCACTGCCTGAGATTTCTGACGACTTCAAGAGAGTAGAGGTCAAGAGGACCGAGTACCTGAAGACGAAACTCACAGAACCCGGAGTTGTCATGGGACCACATCAGGTGACTCTCCAGAAGGGGCCTGAGTACATCAGGCTCTCGTCGTTCCAGGACCTGGCTTGGAGGACCATGGGAAGGTACGCCAAGGAGAAGGTCGCCAACCAGCAAGGCCTCGAGGACAACCTTCTGAAGGCGCACATGAAGATCCGGCCTGAGGAATACCTTGCTTATGTGTATATGGCGACTCTAGTCGCAGGAATAATCGGGGTCGCGATTGCTGTCGGGGTTGGCATCATACTGTTCACCATCCTCGGAGTCGGCATTGTCCTACAGATAATGGTGAGCGCACTCGCAATCGTCCTGCTGCCAGTCATGGCCTTCTTCATCCTGATTGGCTCGCCGGGATCCAAGGCGAAGTCGAGGTCGAGGGACATCGAGAAGAGGATCGCTGCGGCGATGAGCTTCATCTCGGCCATGGCTTCCGCGGATGTCAACATCGATGTCATATTCAAGGAGCTGTCAAGACAGTCGGTCTACGGGGAGATCTCCAAGGAGGCCGCCTGGATCACGAGAGACACCGAGCTCCTCGGCCTGGACATTCTGTCGGCAATCAAGAAGGCTGCAAAGAGGTCGCCGTCGGCGAAGTTCCAGGATTTCCTGCAAGGTGTGATCACCACCTCGACCTCGGGAGGCCAGCTGAAACCGTACTTCCTGCTGAAGGCAGAGGAGTACCAGAAGGAGAACAAGCTGGCAATGAAGTCGCAGATGGAGACTCTCGGTATGTTGGCCGAGTCGTTCGTGACCGTGGTCGTTGCCTTCCCCCTGTTCCTCGTGGTCATCATGGCCATCATGACCATCGTGGGTGGAGGGGACCCAGACACCATGCTGATACTACTCTATCTGGTCGTGATGTTGATGATACCAGTTGCCCAGGGTGGGTTCATCTTCATCATATGGAACATGTCAAAGGAGAGTGCGATGTAGATGGCGGCCACGAGAGCAGTTACCGATCAGGAAAGGAAGAAAGCCATAGACCGCATCCTCACGACCGAGAAGGCAGACATGACCAGGACCTATGTTGGCCTGGGCATCGGCGCGTTGATTGTCTGCTGCTTCATAGCCGTTATTGAGTTCCTCGAAGGATATGACTTCCCGTTCGAGTGGATCGACTGGGTCTGCTTCGGAATTCTGGCGTTGCTCGCTCCGATTGGGTTCCACATGAGCGCAAAGGAAGGCAAGACCAGGGAGATCGAAATCAGGCTCCCGGACTTCCTGAGAGATGTCGCCGAAGCTGGCAGGTTCGGCATGACCCTTGCAGACGCCATCGTGGTAGCCTCGACTGGCAGATACGGCCGGCTGACTCCGGAGATCAAGAAGATGGCAGCCCAGATCGAGTGGGGGGTCCCCGCGTCCGAGGCGATCAAGCTGTTCTCGGAACGTGTCAAGACGCCCCTTGTCACAAGGATGAGCTCCATCATCATGAAGGCTAACGACGCCGGAGGTAACGTCGCCGATGTGCTGAGCATGGTCTCAAGGGACGCGAAGGAGACGATCCTGACCCAGGAAGAGCGGGGCGTTACGATGCAGACCTACGTGCTCGTGGTGTACATCGCGTTCTTCGTGTTCATCGCCACGGTCATCATCCTGCAGGGACAGTTCCTTCCCAAGATGAAGGATGCCGGCCAGCAGGTGAGCGATGCGGCCTTGGAGCAGGGCATCACCAGCATACCCGGGGTCAACATCAATGTGGATGTGATCGACAAGATCGGCTTCATATTCTTCCTGTCAGTCGTTGTGCACGCGATCGGCGACGGGTTACTTGCGGGAGTGATACAGAAAGGTAGCCTCGCAATCGGCATGAGACACAGCTTCATCATGCTCCTGATGGGGTTCATCGTCCTCAGGTTCATGTTCGGAGGGAGCTGAGCATGACTGAGGCCGCCCAGCCCCGGATGACGCACCAGGCCGAACCGACGGGTGAGAAAGAGCGCGAGAAGATGGGAAGTGCGGGGCTTCTGTCCCGGTACTTCGGCGTCCTGTACCGGATGAAGCCGAAGCCGATCCTGGTCGCGCTATCCAAGAACGAAGCCACCATGGACATGTCCAGGATAACTGACATCCCGAAGATATCCGAGCCAAACGTCGACGAGGTCGAGATCCTCCCGGTGAAGCAGAACTACGCGTATGTCAGGATCAAGTACGACAACCGCTCGAACGAGTACCTGTACGAGGTCATCGAGCCGAAGCTCCTGGAGGACGAGAAGGACGTGCTCGAGGTACTGAAGATGACCCTGGTGGCCTCGGTCGAGGGCGTGACAGAGACCGAGGCGGAAGAGAAGGAGAGGTACCTGCGAAGGATCGTAGAGAAGCTCATGCGTACATTGGGGATAACGCTGAACCCGATCTCCAAGGAGCGAGTGATGTACTACATCACCCGCGACTTCATCGGATACGGCGTCATCAACATCATGATGAGCGACCCGAACGTCGAGGACTGTTCCTGCGACGGCGTGGACGTCCCCTTCTACATATATCACAGGAAGTACGGGTCCATAAGGTCGAACTTGCGTTTCGAGAAAGAGGTTGAACTCGACGGGTTCGTCGTGTGGCTCGCGCAGAAGTGTGGCAAGCACATATCGGTCGCAAGCCCGCTGCTGGACGCCACCATACCTGACGGCTCGAGACTCCAGGCTACCCTGGGAAAGCACGTGACCAAGAGAGGGTCATCGTTCACGATAAGACGGTTCAGGGAGAACCCGTTCACCCCTCTCGACCTGCTCAAGTTCAAGACCATGAGCACGGAGATGATGGCCTACCTGTGGATAGCAATCGAGCACGGCCAGTCCATGCTCGTATGCGGTGGCACTGCGAGCGGCAAGACCACCACGCTGAACGCCGTCCTGCTGTTCATACCGCCGCAGATGAAGATCGTGTCCATCGAGGACACGAGGGAGCTCAACCTGCCCCACGAGAACTGGGTCCCAGGGCTCACGAGAGAAGGGTTCGGTGGCAAGAGCGCAGTGACGGGAAGGGCCATGGGAGAGATCGACATGTTCGACCTGCTGACCGCGGCCATGAGGCAAAGGCCACAGTACCTGATGGTAGGTGAGGTCAGAGGCAAGGAAGCCTATGTCGTGTTCCAGGCGATGGCGACGGGCAAGACCTGCTACTCCACATTCCATGCAGAGGACGTGCAGGCGATGGTGCACAGGATGGAAAACGACCCCATCAACCTGCCCAGGGCGCTCATAACCGCCCTGAACATCGTCCTGATGCAGGCCCAAGTCAAGGTTGGCACCAAGATGACCAGGCGTGTCAAGTCGCTCACCGAGATCGTGGGAATCGACCCCGAGACCAACGAGCTGATCACCAACTCCGTCTACACGTGGAACCCGGCCGATGACACCTTCAACTACAGCGGCCACAGCTATGTCTACGAGAAGGTCAGGATGGCTAGGAACTGGTCTCCGAGGGAGATGGAGAGGGAGCTGAAGAGACGGGTGGATATCCTCGATTACATGAAGAAGGTCAGCGTCGACAGCCACAGGAAGGTGGCGACGACCATATCGGCATACTACAAGGACCCCGAGAAGGTCATGAAGGAGGTCCGCGCTAAGTTGGCCGAGGGTGCCGAGAGGATCTGAAAGCCACCTGGCAGATGGCGACAAGCCCCTTCTGGAATCCCGTTTTTCGACGCCAAACCCCCTACTGTGAGTCTCGATCTGACGTTCCGTGCGCCAGTTTCTGAAGCACCTTGGCACAGAGAATCAATAAGAATGAGTGTAAGAGGTTTGTGGGGTTTTGCAGGTCCGTGCCTACTGCTGTTCTTCCTCGCCCCCGCCCTCGCCCTCTTTTGGCTCCTCGCCGGTAGGCGTCTTGATGATCTTCTTGGGGACGACCTTCCTGTCGATCGGCCTGCGAATGACCATCTTGGGAGCCGCGGGCATCGTGGCCTCGAGAGCCTGAGTCACCTGCGTTGGTGCCTGCCTGGTCGGCTCCACCGGAGCAGCCTGTGTCGCTGGGCCGGGCGGTGGCGCTGCAGGTGGCGGTCCCCTTCTTGCGGGTGGCTGAGCCTCCCTCATGGTGGCAAACACGGTGCCACACTTGTGACACACCGTGGCCTCCTTCGGGTTCAGCGTGCCGCAGACTGGACACGCGAGCGGCCCTTCTTTCTTCTTAGCCTCTTCCTTCGCGAGCCAATCGTCGAAGCTGATGTATCCGGGCTGCTGCATCCACCAAGCCTCGAACTGCTCGTCACTGAACTTCTTGCCCAGTTCTGGCTTGGCGAGCTCCCTGTACTTGGACACTACCTGATCCTCGTACTGCTTTCTCATCCGGTCCAGGTAGTCTCCCTCTTCAGTGACCTCGCCGACGAACTTCACGCCGCAGTTCGGGCACTCTGAGGACTCAGCAGGTATCCACGCGCCACACTCGGAACACTTCATGGTCCCAGCTTCGAACTCGACGCCACACTTCGGGCAGCGCTTGTTCGAGGCGGGTATGAAGGCACCACACTCGCCGCACTCGACATACTTGCCGAGGCCGTACTTGTAGGTGTATATCGTGACACCCACGACTGAACCCACGATTCCAACGATTATCAACAGCAACAGCCACATGGGCAGCCAGGGCTGCTCTACCTGAGCGCTTATTGTCACGGTTGCGCCCGTGCTTGTCTTAACCTGGCCAAATACCTCGGCTACGACGCGGTATTCGTCGGTATCTATGTCCAGAGGTATCGTCATCTGCACGGTAGCCTTGCCAGTCACATTGCCCACAGTTGTCTCCACCGGGGTTACGGGGACGAGGAGGGCGCTAGTGCTAGCGAGCCAGACGTATACCTGCGGCACGTTAGGCACAACAGCGTTGGTCGTGTTGTCCCTTATCGTGAGCGTAATGATCATCTCGTCGCCTGCGTCGTACTCGTCGTGGTCAGTCGTCGCGGAGATCTTCACGATAAGCGTGTTTATCGTGAAGTCAACCTCAGCGTAGTTGTCGTCCTCGTTCTGCTCCGAAACTGCGTTCACAGGATCAACATCGCACCAGATCTGATAGGCCCCAGGATCATTGAGGTCGACCGTCCACTGATAGGTCACGTTCGTCGTACGATTGGTCAAGCCGGCTGATATGTCGTGCTCAGTGTCAGAGAACGTGTGACTCCATCCAGTAGCGTTCTTGATTCCCAAAGTCACGTTGAATCCGTAGGCTGGCTGACCTCCGAAGTTCTCAACCTCAGCGGAAATCACCACTTTTCGGCCGAAAACAGTGCTCGTTATCTCGGTGCCACCATACAGGACCTTGATGTTCTGGCTCGATATCGCAAGGTCTGGCCTCATGTCGAGTATGGTGATATCGCGGAACACGAGATTGTTGGCAAAGCTTTGCTCCACAGGAACCATGTTCCCGTTGGCCTCAATCCAAAGCCTCACGGCTGTATTGGCCGTGACTTCCGGAGTCTCCCAGTACAGGACAGCTACTCCAGTGCCGCCCCTGGCCATTGTGGTCGATACGACATCCGAGTCGAGGAGCGCACTCCTGTTTGGCTCAGTCGCTCCGCCTAGATACAGAGCCACTTCCACTGCGGATATCGGGGCCGGCTGGTCATTTCGCAGGGTCACAGTCACGGTTAGCGTGTCCCCACCAGGTATCTCGCCGGTTACTGGAGTGAATCCGACCGATTGTATCAGAACATCTGGGGGGTCCAGAACTGACACGTAATTGGAGCCTTGGTTGTTGACCGTGGATTTCTCCTGTGCAGCTCCGAGGTGGACCGCAACCACACGGATCGTGTGCGTGCCGCTGATGTCAGGTGTCCATTGGATGGTGGCGGTAACATATCCTGGGTACCCGATTGGAACAGATTCCAGTATCGCACTGTTCAGGTAGCGCTCGCCCAGATCCGTCGGTGTGTCATAGAAGTCCACCTGTACTTGCCCACTAGCTTCGTCACCGATGTTGTATACGCGGGCTGCCAGAGTGACCTGAGTATTGATTACTACATCCGCAGGGTATGTGTATATTTCGTAATCCTCGCTACCGACATATAGGTCTGGAAGCGACTGTACGGAGACCTCCTTCGTGGCGATCAGCTGGGTCTCGACAAGCTCCGGAGTTGTGTTGTCTGGATCTACATGAACCTGGATAATGTGAGCGCCCTCTGTGTCAAGAGGTGGGTTGGCGGTCCAGGTCAGAGATACCACACCTCCAACAAGACCAGGTTCTATGACAGGTGTCGAGCTGTCTCCCAGGCCTGCGTTATCCGTCAGATCAGTGTATCTCGCGACAACGTTGTGAGCGGCGACGGCCCCAACGTTGTTGACGGTCACATTGATGTAGGTAGTCCGACCGTTGATCGGGTTTGCTGGGCTGAACTGTATTGGATCTGCCCCTAGAGTCAGGTCTGGTAAGGCGGTCGATATGTGGAGCAGTGCGTAGGTAGTGTTCTTGCCCAGCGGCTCCGAGTACGGCTTCACACCGATGGAGAGTTCCTCGTCTGATGTGTACTCAACGGCATTCCATGCTGTGAGTTTGGCGCTCACCCTGTAATTGCCGACGAATGACGAGCCCTCCGAAGTTATCTCGGTGCCTTTCGAGTTGACCCTGGCAATCCCATTGCTGTCAGTGTAAGCCCAGCTCGCAAGGTCTCCACTTATGAAGTACTTGGCCGAGACGTTCGTCCCTGGAACCGGGTAGCCTGCGCCATCATAGACGGTTACTTGTATCCAGCGATAGATAATGGCAGTCGCATCATCTTGAACAGATATCGATGGCACACTCGTATCGGTGAAACCTCCCCAGGAGTTGCCAGCAAGCACTGGCGCCTGGGCCAGATCAGAGTCGTAGATCTCTATCACGGCGTCCGACTGGACATCAGTGCTGATGACGCCATTCATCTCTACGTTCTTGAACACCACTCTAGCATTATCCAAAGCGACGACGTTAACACCTACTAGAGTAGAATTCTCAACAAGCAGCATTCCGTGACCCTGGACTCTGAGATCTATTGGAAGAGCGCTCGTGACGAGAGAGTCGCTTATGTGAAGAATTCCGGGCGAGGAGGCTGTACCATCAACATAGATGACTCGTTCGTTGGGGGCGGACTGAATCAACTGAAATGATGCATGCGTCAATGTAAGTGTCCCGTCCGCGGCCACAATCACATCACCCGCGTGATAGTAGGTCATATTGGCGATAATGAGATCTGGGGGGACTACAAGCCACCTAGTTGTGTCCGGACTCTCGGCCGACACGCCCTCAAGTTTAACAGTGAAATCAAAGACCTGGTCCTCTGCATCCATCGCAGGATATGCTGGGAAGGAGAAGGTTGCAGTGGAGTTGTATAGAGTGCCTACCAAAGCCATTCCGGTAATCTCGAACTTTCCTACATACAGGGAGTTGGGGGCTTGGTCGGCAGACAAGAGGTCAGTCAGATACGGAATCTTAGCCGTTCCGTCTGCACCAGTCACTGAAAATGTTATCGTATCCAAGCCCATATACTCCAAAACGGTTGCAGGAGGAATCGGTTCTGATCCACCATCACCGAAGTAGAAAGAGGGCTGACCTCCAAACGAAGACGACCCTGTGAATACGGCCGAAATGCTCGCATCAGGAATTGGCACGCCATATTCATCACCAACTATGACGTTCAGCCACCGATATATGTGAGCTTCAGAACCGACAGTAAACACTATCGACAAGCTATCGAATTGCACTTCCGCTGTAGTTCCGCTGTGAAGGAAACTGATGTCGAGTGCCGCCAGTTCGTTTGTATTCCTTAAGCCAGCTGCATACAAGTCGAAGCTCTTATCTACTAATGTCGTCTCACTTGACAGCGGGCGAATCCCCGTAGAGGCTCCGTTCCACATTATGTATTGATTCCCGTTATAGCCAGAGTTCACCGCATAGCGCACCAGGAGCTTCGCAGAACTTATCGCCGCAGCAGACCCCGCATCGAAAGTGTCAATATACATGCGTTGGCCTGGGGCGACATGATAAGTGGAGCCCTCATTGGATGCATGCAACGAGACTATCTGCTGACCTACAGTTGTGTCATCGGGTTCCTTCGTAGCCAACGGCAAGGCAAAATCACTCTTCCCATTCGACACAATTGCTGGAGCCCTATCCGCGTTTGCACCAGAGTATTCTGCCAAAGAGCAGCCATACAACTCCGCAGAAGATGTGCCAGTCATCGAGATCACATTATGCACGAACCAGTCCGCGACCGTTGTCGCAGGTCCAAAGTCCACATCAATGTAGCTGTCCACTGCCAGCAACGATGCGCTGCCGGCGAGGGTGAGGTTCTTTGCCAAATCAAAGTCCGTGGGATACTCCGGCAGCGAAAGGATGTCGGAATCGAACATATTGAAGCTGGCATCCGTCACTGTTATGGATGGCCCGTCATTGACGGAGTCAGCGGAGATTACGCCCCCGACAATATACTGGTTGATGAGGTCTGTGGGAAGCGCAGTTACGATCGTGTCGTTCAGCGTGACGACCGAGGTGTCTCCCGTGACTGTTATGCTTCCGGGGAACTGTAACACTGAGTTGCTGCCAGCTGTAAGCTTGCCTCCGGTCCTGACTTCGAGATCCAAGGAGGGCCACGGGTCTATCTGGTCAAGGTAGGTAGTGATTTTCCCATGGTCGAGGATCAGCTGTCCGCCCGCCTCGACGGTCATCCTGTGCACCTGGTCGAAGTTGCTGATCACGCTCAGCGTGGCGTCCTTCACAATGAGCGTTCCGCCGGCGCCCACGGTCACATTCCCGTCGACGGGCTGATCTATTCCCTCGATGGTGTAGGTCCCACCGGTAACGATCAGGTCACCCATCGATTGAGCTTTCGCCGGTCCCGGATTCGTCATCACGAGAACGCCGGCGAATGCCGACATCAATACGCTCACAACAATCAAAGCACTCAAAGTTCTGTTGGCAAGGAGCATGAAAGCTTTGCCTTTCATTAGTTCACCCACCCGAAGGTAGTCTGGGTACTGCGACAAGATGTAGCAGTTCAGCCGTATAAAAACCTATTCACCAGATTTTCATTGCGAAGAAGGCCATTTCTCGATATCTGGCTATGCCACTTTTTTCTTCACAATTTTCTTCACGAAAATCTGCGGCTTCTTAGCCGCGCCGGCCTTGTCATCCTCTGCCGACCCCTGCGCGATTGCCTTGGCCGCGAGCGCCTCTTTGACGTTGACCCCGCAAGCGTAGCACATGACCGCGCCCCTGCTTATCATCGTGTTGCAGCTCGGGCAGGAGATTTCATCATCCGATGCTCCCTCGACGGGGGCCTCCCCGGCCTCCGACTCTTCCCTTATCTTGTTGCCGCACGCATAGCACATGACCGCGTCCTTGCTGATTACGGTCCCGCAGCTCGGGCAGAGCATCTCGTCCTCGCTGAGCGTGGGCGCCTCACCCCTGTCTTCGTGCCCTATCTTCCTTGCGACGGGTGAGACTCCTTTGGATATCAGCTCGTTCTGCCTGTCGAGCAGCCGCCTCGCATCCTCCGAGAGCTTCACACGGTCTTGCTTGAGGGAAGACTCGTCCTCCGCGAGCGCTCGCTCGCGCGATATCAGGGCATCGCGTCTTGAGGTGATCTGCTCCATTATTCTCTGGAGCTCCTCCTCGGACCGCTTGAGCTGCTCCTCGCGTTCGAGCAGTTTGTTGTGCTTCTCGGCGACCTGGCCTCTCTGCCCATCGATCTCCGTGAGCCTCTCCTTGGCCTCGTTCTCTCTGGCCTCAGCGTTCGCCACGATCGCCTTGGCGGACTGCTCTAGCTTCTTGATGTCCGCCTCTCTGGAGTCGAGATGTCCGGACCTTTGGCCAAGTTCGGCGTCGCGCTTCCTGAGCTCCTCGGACCGCATCTCGACAGAGGACTCCTTCTGCCGGACGGCGTCCTCCTTCTCCCTGAGCCGCTGCTCGAGCGCGTCGATCTCGGACTTATGCTTCTCGAGCTCGTCCTTCTGGGCCTTGAGCTCCATCTCCTTCTTCCTGGCCTGGGCCTCCTGCTCCTTGAGCCTGTCGACCGTGCTCTGGAGGATTTGCGAGATTGTCACATCTTCGGCCATGGTTCATCACACAGGGATATCGTCGTTCTTTCCTCGGTGGCGATTGCGGACATAGACAATAACCTTTACGGACAGCGGCTCTGGCGCCGCGCGTGCCCAGTCTCTGGCTAGGGCGCGCTAAGGAGTGGCCCGAGGACCTGTATGCCGCTCTTCCCGACCTCGATCGCGTGCCTCTCCATGCTGTGCTCCGATGCCCTCATCTTCTCTATCTGAAGGAACCTCACGAGCTTCCCGCGCTGCCTGTCAAGGCCCAGCAACATGATCCCGTCCGCCAGGAATCCCTCGTTGCCCAGCATCTGCGACTCGCCCGTTAGCGAGCGTTCCATTATGATGAAGCAGATGAGATTGTTGTCCCGGAGCATCTTGAAGAAGTAGAACATCTTCTTGCGCATGTCCTGAACGTTCTCCATGAGCGAGTAGAGCGCCCCGAGCGAATCGAGGACGAATGTCGTGAACTTGTTCCCATGGGTCTTCTTGAACCTCTGGATTATCTTCTCGATGAAAAGCACGTAGTCCGTCTGCACGTCCTGCCCGATCACCTCGTCTATTTGGTCGATCTCCCTGAGGTCGGTCAGGTCCGATACCTGCATCTTCATCGAGAGTTTCGCCCCGATGCTCTCCATGTTTCTCAGATGGCTCTCGACGGTCTCCTCGAGCGTGCAGTACAGGCCGAACTCGTTCTTGTCCCTCAGGTACTGGGACATCATGGAGTAGCAGAACGTGGTCTTCATCGATCCCGGAGGACCAGTGACCAAGATCACCTTCGGCTTCTCGATGTCGTGCCTGAAAACCTTGTCCAAGCCAGGTACTGAGTCCTTGAACACTTGAGGTGCCTCCTAGCCAAAGGGGCCTAGTGGATACGGGGGGTCGGTGGCTTTTCAATGGAGTGGAGTCTATTAAACCTTTCCGGGACGTTATCAATTCTGAAACGATAGCCTGGCCAGGCTACTTCTCGTCGTCTCCGCCCTCGTCTTCCAGATCGTCTGGCTCTTCTTCGTCGCCGTTCTCGTCAAGAACGTCCCCGTTCTCCGTGGAACAAGACGTGATGGTCCGACCGGTCTCCATCGCGCGCTCCTCATCCTCCTTGCCGACGAGGTGGGCCACCGCGGAGACCTTGTCGCCCTCCTTGAGCCTCATGATCCTGACCCCCATGGTCGCGCGGCCCTTCATCCGGACGGCGCTGACGGGGATCCTGATGACCATCCCGCGCACGCTCGTGAGTATCAGCTCGTCGTCCTCGGAGACCTTGAGCGCGGTCACCACATATCCGTTCCTCTCGCCGGTCTTGATGTCGATCACGCCCATGCCGCCCCTGTGGGTCTTCCTGTAGGTCCACCGGCTCTGTGCCTTCTGGTCGCCCTCTTCGCCCTCGGACGGTGGCCCCTGCTCCTTCTCTTCGGGAGCCTCCGCCTCCTCTTCCTCCAGCTCCTCGCCCTCGGCCTCCTCGATTACCTCCGGGCGTCCCTCGACTGGCGTGCGTTTCCCGTATCCGTTCTCCGTGATTGTGAGGAGCTGGTCGTTCGGCGTCACCGTCGCCATGCTGACCACCTCGTCGCCTTCCCTCAGCCTGATGCCGCGGACGCCGTACGTTGCCCTTCCCATGGGACGGACATCCTTCTCGACGAACCTGACCGCCTGGCCGCGCTTCGTGGACAGTATGATCTCCTTCTCTCCGTCCGTGATCTGCGTTTCGACGACCTCGTCGTCATCTTCCAGCTTGATCGCGATTATGCCCATCTGCCGCACGTGCGCGTACGCGGACAGCCTGGTCTTCTTGATCAGCCCCTTTCTCGTGGCAAAAACCAGGTACCTGTCATCCTCGAACCTGCTCACTGGTATGGTGGTGACGGCTTTCTCGCCTTCCTCCAGACGATCGAGCATGTTCACGATGGGCTTCCCCTTGGCATGCCTGCCGGCTGCCGGTATCTTGTAGGCCTTCAGCCAGTATACGCGTCCCTTGTTCGTTATGAACATGATGTAGTCGTGGGAGCAGGTGACGAACAGGTCAACGACATAGTCCTCCTCCTTCGTCTCCATCCCGATGAGCCCGACGCCCCCTCGGTTCTGGGACTTGTAGGTGTCAAGCGGGAGGCGCTTGATGTAGCCCGTCTGCGATATCATCACGACCACGTCCTCCACTGGGATGAGATCCTCGATATCGAGGTCGATGGCGTTCTGGTCTATCGTGGTCCTGCGCGCATCCCCGTATTCCTCCTTGACGCCCAGGGCCTCGGATCTTATGATCCCCAGAATCTTCTTCTCATCCTTCAGGATGGACTTCAGCTCATCGATGAGCTTCGAGGTCGCCTGGAACTCCTCCCGTACGGCCTGCATCTCCATGCCAGTCAGCCGTTGCAGCTGCATCTCCAATATGGCTTTTGTCTGCTCCTCCGAGAGGAGGTACTTCGCCATCAGAGCGTCCTTCGCCTCGTCCCTGGTCTTGGACTTCCTGATGATCCTTATTACCTCGTCAAGATGGTCCAGGGCGATCATGAGGCCCGCGAGGATGTGCGCCCGCTTCTCAGCCTCCCTCAGCCTGAACTCGGTCCTCCGCTTGACCACGTCGAACCTGTGTTCGAGATAGTACTCCAACATCTCCTTCAGCGGGAGAACCCTGGGCTGGTTGTGGACCAGCGCGAGGTTGATTATGCCGAATGTGACCTGGAGCTGCGAATGCGCGAAGAGCTGGTTCAGGACCACTTCCTCCATGGCGTCCTTACGCAGCTCGGCTACGATCCTCATGCCCTCCTTGTCGGACTCGTCCCTGAGGTCGCTTATGCCCTCGATCCGCTTGGCCTTGACGAGCTCGGCGATCTCCCCGAGCAGGGCGGATTTGTTCACCATGTAGGGTATCTCTGTGAAGACGACCTGCGCCCTGCCAGACTCGTCGTCTCGCTCGATTACGTGGCGCGCGCGTACGCGTATGCGCCCTTTTCCGGAAGAGTAGGCCTCGGCTATCCCTTCAGCCCCGTAAACGACGCCTCCCGTGGGGAAGTCCGGTCCTCGGATTATCTCCATGAGCTCCCTGAGCTCGACGTCCTTCCCGTCAATCTGCCGGTCGATCATGAGAACGACTGCATCGACGACCTCGCCCAGGTTGTGAGGGGGGATGTTCGTGGCCATGCCCACAGCGATCCCGGACGAGCCGTTCACGAGCAGGTTGGGGAGCTTGCCTGGAAGTACAACAGGCTCCCTGAGCGAGCCGTCGAAGTTGTCGACGAAGTCCACAGTCTCCTGGTCCACATCTTCGAGCATCTCGGCTGCGATCGCGGAAAGCCTGCATTCCGTGTAACGCATCGCCGCCGCCGAGTCGCCATCGACGCTTCCGAAGTTGCCTTGGCCATCGATGAGTGGATAGCGCATGGAGAAATCCTGGGCCATCCGGACCAGGGTGTCATATATCGCGATGTCTCCGTGGGGGTGATACTTGCCGAGCACCTCGCCGACCACTCTCGCGGATTTCTTCTGGGCCTTGTTGTGCGCGAGGCCCATCTCGTTCATCGCAAACAGGATGCGCCTATGGACCGGCTTCAGCCCGTCGCTGACGTCCGGCAGGGCGCGGCCCACGATGACGCTCATCGCGTAGTCGATGTACGACTTCTTCATCTCGGTCTCGATGGCGCGAAGTACGACCTTCGCAGCGATCTGCGGGGGCTGTGGCTCCGGTTGGTCCTCCATGTCAGATCACCTACACGTCCAGGAACTCCACTTCCCTGGCGTGATCCTGGATGTATAGCCTCCTCGGTTCGACCGCGTCTCCCATGAGGATCGTGAACAGGTCATCCGCCGCCTGGGCGTCGTCTATCGTGACCTTCTTCAGCACGCGACTATGTGGGTCCATGGTAGTGGACCTGAGCTGGTCCGGATTCATCTCGCCGAGACCCTTGTACCTCTGTATGTCCGCGCCCTTGCCCATCTCCTCAATCGCTTCCGCGAGCTCCTTGTCTGAGAAGAGGTAGCGTTCTGTCTTTCCTTTCTTGACCCTGTACAAGGGCGGCTGCGCGATGTAGATGTATCCGTGCTCGATCATGGACTTCATATTTCTGAAGAAGAAGGTCAGGAGCAGCGTGCGTATGTGAGCGCCGTCGACGTCCGCATCGGTCATGATGCAGACCCTGTGATAACGCGCCCTGGCAATGTCGAACTCGGTGTCTATGCCCGTCCCCAGTGCGGTTATCATGGTCCGGATCTCCGCATTCTTCAGCATCTTGTCAAGACGGGCCTTCTCGACGTTCAGTATCTTGCCCCTGAGCGGAAGTATCGCCTGGAACGACCTGTCCCTGGCTTGCTTGGCGCTGCCGCCTGCGCTGTCGCCCTCGACAAGGAACAGCTCGCATCTGGCAGGGTCCTTCTCCGTGCAGTCCGCGAGCTTGCCAGGCAGGTTGCCGACATCCAGCAGGCCTTTCCTGCGCGTCAGCTCCCTGGCCTTGCGCGCAGCCTCCCTCGCCTGGGACGCCAGGATTGCCTTGCTTATGCACGCCTGGGCCACCTTCGGAGTCTCATCGAGGAACTCGAACAGCTTCTCGCTCACCAGGGACTCGACTATCCCCTTGATGTCGCTGTTCCCAAGCTTGGTCTTCGTCTGGCCCTCGAACTGCGGCTCGGGAAGCTTGACGCTGAGCACCGCGGTCAGGCCCTCGCGGACGTCCTCCCCTGTCAGGGAATCGCCGTTGCCCTTGAGGAGCCCGGATTTCTTCGCATAGTCGTTGATGGTACGAGTCAGGGCGGACCTGAAGCCTATCAGATGCGTGCCACCCTCGACGGTGTTTATGTTGTTGGCGAATGTGTGGATGTTCTCGACGTAGCTGTCCGTGTACTGCATCCCTACCTCGATCGACACGCCTTCCTTGTCGATGATGATGTAGATGGGCTTCTCGTGCAGGCACGTCTTGTTCCTGTTCATGAACTGGACGTACTCCACCAGGCCGCCATCGAACTTGTAGGTGTTAGACTGGTTGGACTTCGGCTCCGAGACAAGCACCTTCAGACCCCTGTTGAGGAACGCGATTTCCCTCATGCGCCCCGAGATCGTCTCGTAGCTGAACTCAGTGGTTTCGAATATTGTCGAATCCGGCTTGAACCTCACACACGTGCCGGTCCCGTGAGCTTCCCCATCTTCCTTGATGGGTGACACTGGGATGCCTTTCTCGTAGCGCTGGTAGTGCTGCTTGCCTTGTCTCTTGATCCTGACTTCCAGCCACTCCGATAGCGCGTTGACAACGCTGAGACCCACACCGTGCAGGCCACCAGAGACCTTGTATGTCTTCCTATCGAACTTGCCGCCCGAGTGTAGTTTGGTCAGGACGAGCTCGAGCGCGTCTTGCTTGTATTTCTTGTGCATCCCTATCGGGATGCCCCGTCCGTCGTCCTCCACTGTGACGCTTCCGTCATCGTTCAAGGAGACAGTTATCGCCGTGCAGAAGCCCGCCATCGCCTCGTCTATGCTGTTGTCGACGACCTCGTAGACAAGGTGGTGAAGCCCGTGAATGTCCGTGCTTCCGATGTACATGCTCGGGCGTTTCCGAACGGCTTCCAAGCCCTCCAAGACCTGGATCTTCTCTGCATCGTATGTGCTGTCTTCCATGCGTTTCGGACTCCTAACATGCAGGCTGTTTCAACGGTTCTTCGTCGCTCGCATCCCATCCGATTTACGGCGATTTTTTCGCTGCCAAAATCATCAATGGAAGACCGATATATAAAAGCTTTCGGAATACTATCTGGCTGCCCCTGAGAACCCCCCTGTTTTTCCACTGCAGGAAACTGCCGATTTGAGATGTCGATTTCCACGCGAAATGTCGACATATGACGACGGTGTTTGAGCTGAGGCTTTTTCGTCTTCCGAGAGTTGTCATCGGTCGCCTAGGTGAGCGGGTCCGGTGACGGGCCGCTGAAGTCAGGCTGGTCAAGCCTGGATGCTCACGGGTTCCTTCGGGCCGTGAAAGACTTTATACTGAATAGGAGGGTTGTAGCTGGGGTGACTGATGCCTGCTAAGAGAAACCCCCAACTTCCACAGGAAATGAAGGGGCTTTCGAAAGTTGAAGCAATCGAGCCAGGCAAACTCTCGAGACTCATCAAGAGCGGAAGAGTCGTAATACCTTCGAATCCCCGGCATCTGGTGCGAAGACCCTGTGCGATAGGCGAAGGGCTTCGTGTCAAGATAAACGCGAACCTCGGGACTTCAGGGGACCACATAGACGTGAAGGAGGAACTCCAGAAAGCGCGAGTGGCGGTCAAGTACGGCGCCGATGCGATTATGGACCTTAGCACTGGAGGCAACATTCGGGAGATCCGGAAGAGGATAATCAAGGCATCCCAGGTCCCGGTCGGGACCGTCCCCATCTACGAGGCTGTCTGCAGAGAGTCCAAGAAGGGGGGTCCCACGGCCATGGATCCTGACGATCTGTTCAAGACTATCGAAGAACACGCAAGGGACGGCGTGGACTTCATGACCGTCCACTGTGGCGTGACAAGGAAGACCGCTCTCTCCCTGAAGAAGCACAAGAGAGTGACTGGAGTCGTGTCGAGGGGCGGCGCGCTTCTGATGGCTTGGATGCACAGGAACGGTGCTGAGAACCCCCTGTTCGAGGATTTCGACTATCTTCTCGAGATGGCAAGAGACCACCAGTTCGTCCTGAGCCTCGGGGACGGCCTGAGGCCTGGCTCGACGGCCGATGCGACGGATGTCCCGCAGCTCCACGAGCTGGTGGTTCTTGGTCGTCTCGTCGAGAGGGCAAGGGACGCGGGGGTCCAGGCTATGGTCGAAGGGCCAGGGCACGTTCCACTCAACCAGATTGAGGGAAATGTCCGAATCGAGAAGGCCGTGTGCAGAGGAGCGCCCTTCTACGTACTCGGACCACTTGTGACGGACATTGGCGCCGGATACGATCACATCACCGGCGCGATCGGAGGAGCGCTTGCGGCGTATTTCGGAGCGGACTTCCTGTGCTACGTCACTCCTTCCGAGCACCTGTCACTGCCGACAGTTGAAGACGTGAGGCAGGGCGTCGTTGCATGCAGGATTGCGGCGCACGCGGCCGACCTGGCCCGAGGGAAGGGAGCTTCCTGGGATCGGGAGATGTCCGTTGCCAGGAAGAGATTCGACTGGGCCAAGATGTTCGAGCTGTCGGTAGACCCTGAACGTGCGCGCGAGTTCAGGAACCGAAGGAAGTCCCGAAGCCCGGACGTGTGCTCCATGTGCGGGGAGTTCTGCGCCATGAAGATGGCGGACAACGCTCTCTGAGGCTCGTGCGTCAGAAAGAAACGCCCAACGGGAGCTGGAACAGCTCTGAGAAGACGAAGTAGACAAGGCCTGATATCGTCGCGGAGAAGATCGAAGTCAGCACTGATTCGCTCATCGAGATGTCGTTCGCGACACCGACCGCTCTGCCCGTTATCCACAGCACCCAGCCCAGTCCCACAACCACGGTCGCGACCAGCACAACAGCCCCTAACACTGCCTGGTCCAACTGCTCCTGTGACCAATGTTCAGAATCCGACAGGTTGAGGCCGGCGAAGCCATAGTCGAAAACCAGCAGAACGATGGTGCTCACAATGATCAGCCAGGGGTAGCAATATCCTGTCAGCGTGATCGTCATGGTTCTCTCGCCCCGGCCTCCGAATATGCCTTTTGCGATTGCGGCGGTGACAATGCCAAAGATCAGGAACCCCAAGATCGACAGGACCCACGCGAAGAATGCCTTGACACCGAGGACAAGGGCATCGCTTGCATCGTAGTCGATGACATCCGCCATGCTCACAGTCACGAACAGACTTGCCAGAGTGCCAAGGATGGAGAACTGGATGACGAGTGCCATGGCCCTCGGAAGATCCGTCGTGAGATAGAGAGTTGTGAAGGATTTTCTGGGAGCGTAAATCAACTTAACCAGGGATTCCAGGTTAAGTTTCGGATTGTACTTCGGCATTGCGTACAGACCCGGGTAGTATGAGTGATGGGCGTGGTCGATCGGAGTCGCAGGAGGTATCTGGACGACATGGTGCGGCGGAAGCTGTTGAGCTATTTTATAGCCGCAGCGAGGACATTCCGTCTCCCCCTTTCCATCCCCTGCAGTACGAAGGTAGCCTGACCCACGGTATCCGCACGACGAGCATGAGATGCTGTGGACATAGACGACGTACTGCTCTTCCATTGCCTCGGCAATGACCTCCTTCTGATATTATGATTGCCGAGCGGGCCTGGGAGCAGAAGAGATGTGGAGCCACTGGAGGGTATTGAACCCCCGGCCTGCGGTTTACGAAACCGCCGCTCTTTCGCGGCGCAGGTGAACAGGCGAGCACATGCGCAACCGCTGAGCTACAGTGGCAACCGATTTCCTCGGTAGATGGTCTTCGTAGTTAAGTCTTTTGACAACTGGTGCCCATTCCAGCCACGTGTCCAGCTCGTTCGGACGTTCGACTAGTTATTAAAGCACCGAGGGCATTTACGAACGGGAAAGCTGCGATGGCCACGGACCTCCGAATTCCAGAAGGAATCATTGTCAGGACCGCCAAGGGCGGCTCCGATTCCCTGAAGACCATCCTGTCGAACCTGAAACAGTACGGGTTCACTGGGTACATACGCGTGACTCTGCAGAAGGACATAATGAACTCCACCGGGTACCTCGTCATCGAGCAAGGCGTTCCCGTGATGGCGGTCTACGAGTTCGAGAAGTCAAAGCCAAGGGAACTCAGGAGGATCTACACCGGAGAGAAGTCTCTCAGATTCATACTCGAGGACTCGCAGGACAAGGCTGCAGCTATAGAGCTCCACAGCCGCGTGGCGACTGATGAGTTCGAGAGACGGTTCCCCGAGGCGAGAATATCCGAGGCCGCGGTGCCCGTCAGAGCCCCTCCCAGAGAGGAGACTTTCGAGCCCGAGGAGTTGGGACCCGATGGCGCTGTCGAGATCATCGGCCTATGGCGCAGGAAGGGATTCAGAATCGACACGCTCGAGGAGGCCCGGAAGAAGGGACCGGACGCTCTGCAGAGGGAGCTGTCTGCCTTCGAGCAGGATGCACAGAAACTGAAGCAGTTCGAGATGGTCCTCAACAACTTCCCCGTCATGGGACATGAGGATGAGATTTCAGAGATCCGTTCCAAACTGGACGACAGAACCAGGATAGCTGAGATCGAGTCGGACATTGAGTTCCTCCAAGAGAAGATCAAGAGGAAGATTCAGAAGAGGAAGACGGACGAGGAGTCGATCAAGCAGGAGATGGAGAGGAAGAAGCGGGAGGAGAGATCGGCGGATGTCTACGACCTCATCCTGAGATATCAGACCTCTCCCGAGGAAACGGGAGAGAGAAAATGCCCCAGGTGCGGGGGAACTGTGGATTCGAACGGGGTCTGCCCGAAGTGCAGCCTTGAGGAAGCGCAGATGCCTTCTTTCGCGAAACCTTTGCCAGAGGGGATGCGGTTCGACAACTTCGTGGTGGGCCCTGGCACGAAGTTCCCGGTGGCCGCTGCGGCTGCTGTCGCTGATTCCCCGAGCAAGGTGTACAACCCACTGTTCCTGTTCGGCGGCTCAGGGCTTGGGAAGACCCACCTGCTGTCGGCCATAGGCAACCACATCAAGGAGAAGGTCAAGGGCTCGAAGATCATGTACGTCCCTGCTGACAAGTTCGTCGACGCGTCCAACCAGGTCAAGGACGAGGGGGGCAGACGGAAGATAAGGGATGACCTCAGGACTCAGACCGCGCTGCTGGTGGATGACATGCAGTTCCTCGCGGCTAGCGAGGGTGCCCAAAACGAGCTTGCGCTCATCATCGACCAGCTCATCGATTCCAAGAGACAGGTTGTGCTGGCAAGCGACCGGCTGCCTGGCCAGATTCCAGGCCTGAACGAGAGGCTGAAGTCCAGGATACTCATGGGACTCACCGCGGACCTCCAGCCTCCTGATCTTGACACGAGGATCAAGATAACGAAGATAAAGGCCCTGGAGAAGAAGCTCAAGCTGAACGACGAGATCGTGACTTACATCGCAGAAAGAGTCACTGCGAACGTGCGAGAGATCGAGAGCACGTTGTCAAAGATAGTGGCTTTCTCCACAATCATGAAGCTCGACATCGACCTGACCCTGATCTCGGACATACTGAAGCCACTCGCCCCGGTCCAGGAGACAAGAAAGGAGATCATGAAAGAGGTGAAGGCCACACAGGGCCACTGTTACTTGATAGAGGAGGAGAGGCCGACATATAGCAACGTCCTGTTGGCAAGGATGATGGATGAGGGATACAGGGGCCTCGTGATCACCAGGATGAACCCGAAGAGGTTGAGGGACGAGTTCAAGGTCGAACCTGAGATACTGTGGCTCACGGACAAGGAGAGTTCCCAGGAGAAGACGGTCCCGCCATCTCTTGAGATGATAATTCACGTCATTCAGGAGTTCATGAACGCAGAGGGCCCCGGGATGATCGTGCTGGACGGCATCCAGTACCTTGTCAGCAACACGAACTTCGAGGCAGCCTTGAGATTCCTGAGAAGCCTTGTGGACGAGATGTCGGAATCGGATGACATTTTCGCAATATCCCTCAGCCCGGAAACCATGAAGCCCCAGGAGCTCTCAATCCTCGAGCGAGAGATGGAAGTCTTGAACCTCGCGTGAGAAACCCAACTGCCTGCACAGAATCTCCGTCAGCCGACCTTCTTCATGATATCCCTGAACTCGCGCATCTCTTTCAGGGCCTGACCAAAGTCGCCGGATTTCATGTAGTTCGTTGCGGACTTGAGAACGGTTATCATCGGGGTGATGTTGACATTGGAGGCTTTGGCGTTGATGAGGGCGTCCTTGGCCTTCTGAAGCTCCTCGTTCATCCGCGCTGGGATGACCTTGTTGAGCCGCTCGGTCGCAGCCTTCAGCAGGCTGTCGGTCCTGTCGAAGTCCCTCCCGTCAAGCGCTTTTGTGGCCTCCACCAACTGGCTCCGAGCCTCCTTGGTATCGACGATGAAGTACTCGCAGTCGGCAATCATGTCCTTCAATGAGGCCAGCCTTGCGCGGTAGTCATTGTACCTGCCTGTAATCGGCTGGAGCTCGTTCTTTATCTTGTCGATGTAGACGTATGCTGCCTCGAAATCTCCAGCGTTCCTCGCGCGCGCCACCTCCTGCATGTAAGTGGCGGCACGGGAGACATCGCCTCCGAACTCGCGCGCTACATTGAGCTCGTCGTTGATCTTGCTCATCTCCTGCCCGAGGCTGGTGTCGATCTTGACAGTGAGCGTCGATTTCGACCTCTGCACGAGGTCTATCGCCTTGTCAAGCTGCCTCTCGCGGCCGGCTGCCGCAGCCTCGTCTATGAGCTGCTTGCTCTCTCCGATGTCCACATCCTTCTCCCTTGAGAGGGTCAGGAGCGGTTTCATTTCAGCAACCATGCGAGCGAGTTCGCGTCCCTTGTCCTTTGAAGGTGGGGCGCCCGCAAGTTCCTTTGCTGGCGCTGCCATAACCTGAGGCTCCCCCGACGGCTTCTTGGCTGAAGGCGCAGCCGCAGGAGGTTTTCCCACCTCCCTGATTCCAGGTTTCGCCGCCGGTTTCGAAGGTGGCTCAGCTTCCTTCTTGCCTAGCCTGAACATCCCGAACAAGCCCTTCTTCTCATCTGCCTTCGGCTCCGGTCTTGGCGGCAGCTTTGCCTCAGCTTTCTGGCTCGGGGCTTCTGCTGGTGCAGCCGGAGCTGCGGAAGGTGCCTCGTGCTTTGTGGGGAGCATCGCAGCCTCAGCTTCCTCCGGTTCGACAAACAGGGCGCCGCAGCCTGGGCATACCTTGGCGTTCACATCCACCAGGGTATTGCAGGCTGGGCACTGGAACATCTCTGTTCCTTCCTCAGCGAACATGACGCCGCATTTCGAGCATGAGGAGGCCGTTGCAGGGACTGAGTTGCCGCATTCAGGGCACTCGAAGGATTCTTGGACTGGCTTTGGAGGTTCCTTTGCCGGCGGAGGCTTCGCCTCTGCTTCCACCCTAGGGGCTGGTCTGGGCCCCGCGGGTGGAGCCGCCGGTGCTGGTGCCTTCGACGGTCCGGGTCCTGGATAGTACGATGTAGATGCGACCTGAGTTGCTCGCTTCTGTGGCGGAGCGGGCTCGGAGGGCTTTGTAGCCGTCGCCCTCTCCGCACTCGTCGCCTTTGAGAGGACTTCCTGGACCTTGACATCCATGCTGACCCTTGCCTGAGGCTGGGCCGGTGTCGAAGGCTTCGGAGCTTCGACTTCTATTTCGAATATTGACAGATCCGTCCCGCAGAAACCGCATTTCTTGGAACCGGGTTGTAGCGGAGAATCGCATATGGGACAGAGCTTATCCCCGCCTGAAGTCGGCAACTGTTAGGGCCCCCTATATCAGGTAATTCGCAACTTCGCTTTACGATATGCCTGGATATATAGTTAATCGTTGTGATTTTGAAAAATGATAATGAACTCGACAGCGGCGGACTGGACATCGCTGATGACAACAAGGAGAAAACTTTTTCCATGAGACAGTCGTTGCCAATTCCGGGGTTTGCGAATGGACCTGAAATCCGTCAAGGTGGAGATCCCGGAAAGCGCGAATGTCATTATCGGTCAGACTCACTTCATCAAAACGATCGAGGACATCTACGAGGCGGTCGTGACTTCTGTGCCGCAGGCGAAATTCGGCCTCGCATTCTGCGAGGCCTCGGGGCCATGTCTCGTCAGGATTGATGGAAACGATGACCTACTGATGAAGACCGCGTCCGACAACGCATCGAAGATCGGCGCGGGCCACACATTCGTGCTGTTGATACAGGACGCCTATCCTGTGAACATACTGAACAGGATCAAGGAAGTCCCAGAGGTGTGCTCGATATTCTGCGCCACTGCGAATCCAGTTGACGTGATCGTAGCGGAGAACGAACGCGGAAGGGGCATCATGGGAGTCATCGACGGGGAGAGGCCGAAAGGTGTCGAGACTGCGAAGGACGTGGAGGACCGAAAGGCTTTCCTGAGGAAGATTGGCTACAAGAGATGAGCAGAACAGGGATGTGTCTTTGAGGAAATTCAGTCTCGACATTCGCCCCCTCGATCTGGACCTGACCTTGGGCTGTGGGCAGACCTTCAGGTGGAGGAAGCTCCCGGACGGGTCCTGGCGTGGACCAGTATCCGACCAGCTGGTGACATTGAAGCCGAATGGTAAGACTGTACAGGCTCTGGTCAAGCCGGGAAGACGAGATGCGGACGACCTCGTAAGCAACTATCTGAGGGCGGATGACGACATTGACAGGATTCAGAGAGTCCTTGGGCGCGACAAGATCCTGGCTCGCGGAATGAGGGATGTCAGAGGCCTCAGGATTGTCAAGATGGACGAATGGGAATGCTTGGTGAGCTACCTGCTCGCGACATTCGCCAACATCCCGAGGATTTCGGGAATGGTCGAGACTCTGGCAGGGAAGTACGGCAAGGATATCGCTGATGGAATCAAGACCTTCCCTCGCAGGGCGCAGCTGGGTAAGGCCTCCGAGAGAGATCTCGTCAGGTGCGGACTCGGGTATCGCGCCGGGTACCTGGCCGAGCTTCGCGATACTGTAGATGACAGAAGGCTCGAGGACCTAACGAGGATGGACTATCGGGAGCTCAGAGGTGAGTTGCTGGAGCTTCCTGGCGTTGGAGAGAAGGTTGCGGACTGCGTTTCCCTCTTCGGGTTCGGGAAGCTGGAAGCGTTTCCGATTGACGTCTGGATGGAGCGCGCACTATCCCGCCTGTATGGCCAGAAAGGATCCTACAGGAGGCTAAGGGAGTTCGCTGGCGAGAGGTTCGGCCAGTATGCTGGTTATGCACAGGAGTACCTGTACTACAACGAGCGCTTGAGGTTCCCCCGAGGAGAGTGCTGTTTCTCGGACAAGACCCGTAGATAGAGGGGCCTCGATGGCGTCTCAGCCCCCGCGCATGCCCGGGTGTGTCCTCTGATAGAAGTCCATTATCTCCCAATCCGACATGCGCCTTTCCTCCTTCTCGGAGAGGGCACGGCCAAGCCTGCGGGCGTAGTCAATGATGATGGTCTCGCAGTCAGGCTCTCCCTTGAGGTCGCTGACTTCGAGCTTGCCACCAGTCAACTTCCCCTGAAACGATCCTATGAGGCTCGAACCTCTGAAGACGGCATATCTGCCCGTCTCCGGGAGGAGACTCCGGAACCCTGCCCTGAGGTAGAGAGTCAGGTTGTCCTCGGGCGACAGGATCAGATTGTGAGCGAACTTCGACTTGCCAAGGGACAGGAAGGCCTCGCGGGTCGCCCAGTAGAGAATCCCCGAACCCCGCACGAGGTATCCCTTCACCAGATAGCCCTCATCCTCCAGCACCCTGAGCATCTTCCTGATCTCCTTCATCCGTATCTCATGTCCGAGAAGCGTGCTCAGAGTCTCAGCGGTCATCAGTCCATACATCCGGAACATGTCCCTCAGGATGGCGGTCCATGCAGTCGACCTCGATACTCGCTTCCTCCCGACAGAGACATACGACAGGGAGGAGTCGAGGAACAACCTCGATGATGAGTAGAGTGCTTTGAGAGCTTCCTGAGTGTCACCCCTTCCGAGCGGCGAGAGTGTCAGCAACCTCTCCCTCTTCACGGGCTGCTGGTCTGAGACTATCCTCAGGACGAGTTTCTGGTCCCCGTTCAGGTCTGATAGGCGAGCTGACCTGAACAGAGAGGCCTGCTCCCTCGTGCAGTAACCGACTCGGTCCGGGACCAGATGGCCCCTGAGCACCTGGCCTTTCCTGTGAAGCTTCTGCAAGGGCTCGAACTTGTCCGCTCTCATCAGCGCTTCTGTGTTGGAGCGCAATCCTCCGAATCTGGCCAGCGCCTCTTCCATCCCTCCGAGCCTTTGCCCCGGCGCGACGTTCTGCGAGTCTAAGACCACGGAGATCGCCTCGGACAGATCGAAACACTCAGTGACCAACCTCCCCTTGACAAGCATGCCGTTGGCCATGGCATATCCGCGGGAGATCAGTTCAGATGAGACATCCTTGTCCAATTCCTGAACATCGACCCCGAAGACCCTCCGGACTCGCAGGATGTCTACTCCCAACGAGTTGTAGAACTCCATCATCCCGTCGAGGGATTCCAACAACAAACCCAGCAACTGCGGATCATCCAGCTGGATCTCCCGTATCTCGACGGAGCCAGCCAGAAGCCACTTCTCAACCATCCCCACGATCTTGCCGTGATATGCGACGGGGAAGATCCATCCCTCGTCGAACCTCGAGCTGATCTCGGTCCACTTGTCGCTCAAGTATGAGTCGTACAACGACAGGATTCGCACAACGTCGCGTGGCGTCCCGACCCTTTCTATGGCATCCAGCTCCTCAGGGAAGACGAACATCTCGGCTTCCTCCAGGCCGACGATTATGGCCTTCGCACCGATGCGCATCATGATGGCCCTGGCTTCATCTGGCTCGATGTCGAGGTATCTTGCGGCCTGGGCGGCGGTGACCGGGCCGAATCCCCTGAGGTAGTTCGTCAGCACTCGCTCCAGGGCGCCCTCGACAACGGGCTCGAGCTCGCACGGAACGTACACGTTGCGCGAGCTCCAAGACTCGGCCTCGTCGTAGAGCCTGAGCAAGTAGCCCTTCCGATCAAGCGAGTCGAACGACTCCCTCATGATGTTCGGGGGGAAGCTCGAGGCCTCCGATATCTCCTGGTAGGTCCCTGATCCCAGGCGCCTCACCACTTTCAGAAGCTCTGCCTCGTACCTGTTCACCGCGTCCTTCCTGAAGACGCCGAGATAGTAGGGCGCATCCTCTGCGAGCACGTATCGGAGCCGACCTCGCACGAACCTGCCGAGAAGTATGCGCCCTTCTTGGCGGAGCTGGCCGAATTTGCCCATGTCAAACCTGTCAACCCTCTGGAAGATGTCATAAATCATCCCGGCCTCCCCGAACTTGGCGAAGAACTCCTCAATCGAGCCTATCTTATCGAAGTGTTTCTTCTGACCATAGAGCCTGATCGTCTCACGGTCGAATACTTGTCTGTTCGCAGACCTGATCTTGAGATAGTCCCTCGCCAGCATGTATTGGAGCTGCTCGCCAACTACGAATTTCCCCGAAATGACAGCCTCGATTGAGAGCAGCTCCCGAAGGGCATCATCGACATCTGATTCGGCAACGCCAACCTCGTAGGACAAGTCCTCGAGGGTGCTTGGAGCGTGATATGCGATGTGCCGCTCGACGATGTCCATCACGCATTCCTGCTTGGGATGCTCCAGTGGTTCGGCCCTGGAATATGAGAAGACCTCTCCCTTCACGCTAGATCGATATATCGCATTGGCTGATTCGAGCCTCCTGACAGCATCTCGAATCTCGTCCCGAGGTGCTTTCAGCGCGTCGATCAGGTCAACCTGCGAAACTGGCTGTCCAGACATCCTGGCCAGAATGGCTTCCTCGATCGGCCTGAGCGATATCTCCCGCGTGTGCATGCAAGCATACAATGGATGATCATCGGTCGCAACGTAGACGTCCTCTCCGATCCAGACGGAGCGAACCTTACCTTCCCGCAGCAGTTCGGATGACCATGTTCGAAGCTCCTCGAATGGTTCGTCGGTGTGGGAGTAGATGCTCTCGCCCTTCTCCCTGAAGAGGTTCATCGGCCCGACCTTGCGAAGAGCCTCCAGGATTTCGGCCTTGGAAGAGACCTTCGGGAACTTTGCCGCGAAGTATTCCTCAACCACATCTACCTGGAACTGGTACTCCGAAACAGCCTCTTCACCGAGCACCCTTGTGAGGACCTTCCTGTGAAGCTCACGGAGCAACATGCTCTTGTCCTCCATGAGCACGATATCCGACACCCCGACCAGTATCACGTTATGTGCGAACGGGGAAGGCACCTTCGAGAACGGAACGTACTCCAATGATCGCTGCCCGCTCTCAATGCTTGCAAGAACCTCCCGCGCGTGGGCGAGATCCATCACGTCGGTCAGTATCTCTTCGTATGTCTCAATCATGACAGGGAAATTCTCGAGCTCCGAGAGGGCGTCCAAGAGCCTGCTTGACCTCAGCTGCTGTCGAGCTACTGAGAGTTCTCTACCCTTGTAGTTCCTAAGAACCATGAAGCTCCTGGTTGCCGTATGCCTGAACCTCTGCGCGAACAGCTCCGACCCTTTGACAGCGCTGCGGAGCACCTGCTCAAGATTCTCTGACCTGACCAGGGAGCCAATGCCCTCCAGGGCGAAGTTCTTCGGAGAGCTCAGCATGAAGCTGTCGTCAGTCACAGAGACGATTATGTTGCATTTCAGCCTCTCAGAAAGCGCCTGCGCGTACGCCCGGCTGAGCGCATCATTGACCCGGCGGCCGTAGGGGAAGTGAAACACCGCATTCTTGTTCCCGGACCCGTCCACATATCCTTCTATCAACAGCCTCGAATCAGACGGTATCTTTGCGGCGATCCGCTGCTCTTTGAAGTAGTTGATGATGGTCGTGGCAGAGCCTTCGTCGACATCGAAATCCTCCATGAGCCATCTCGTCAGTTCGACATCGGATTTGCACCCGAGTTGCTGGTCCATCTCGCCTCTGAATTTCGCCACCAGAACCGAGAGGTCGTAGCTCCTCGGAAGCAGCTCTCCGGTCCATGAAGGGACAGTGGGCTTCCTCCCGCTTGCGCTCTTGACGAATGCCTTCGTTCCTTTGGACTTGATGAACTCGTAGCTCCTGCCCCCAAGCACGAAGATGTCTCCTTGGGAGAGCCTTTCCACGAACTTCTCCGAGAGTGAGCCCACGGGAGTTCCGCGCTCGGTGAACACGTCATAGTCCGCCTCCTCGGGGATAGTGCCCTGGTTGAGGTAGTATATCATCCTGGATCCGCGCTTCTTGCCGAACGCACCCTCTTTCTCGTCGTACCAGAGCTTTGAATAGACCCCCTCGAACTCGTCCTTTCCGCCGAGGTACCTCAGCACTCCCTCGAGCTGCCCCATCGAGAGGTCCCTGTAACAGTAGGTCCTTCTAAACAGTTCGAAAGCATCAGACACGGCCCACTTTCGCTCGATTGAGAGTCCGACCAGTGCTTGACAGAGAACGTCGAGGGAATTCATCGGAATTGTGACCCTGTCAATGAGCTTCTGGTGGGCGGCCCTGCAGAGGACCGCGCACTCTACGAGGTCATCGCTCTCGAAGACAATGATCCTACCCCTGGAGGTGCCCCGGTACTGGTGGCCGGACCGGCCGACGCGCTGGAGACCTTTTGCGACGGACTTCGGCGATCCTATCTGGACGACAAGGTCGATCGAGCCAATGTCTATGCCCAGCTCAAGCGAAGTAGATGAGACGACGGCTCTCAGATTTCCTTGCCGCAGGTCGCTCTCGACGTCCATCCTGGTCTCTCTGCTCAGGCTCCCATGGTGAGCGCCGACGTCCTCCAACCCACGCTCCTTGAGCTTGTAAACGACACTCTCGGTGCCGCTCCTTGTATTCGTGAAGACAAGCGTAGTTGTGTGCTCGCCTATCATCGAATTCAGCATGTCATACATCTTCGAATTGACAACCTCGAAAGACAGGGCAGTCATGTCGCTGGCGGGGCAGAGCACTCGAAGGTCGAGATCCCGCTGGCCAAACACCTCGACAATGTTGACATCCCTGGGTTTGCCATCCTTGAGACCCACCAGGAATTCCGCCACTTGCTCGATGGGCGCAACCGTGGCGGACAGGCCTATTCGCACAAGCTCCTTCTTGCAGTAGCTCTGGAGCCTCTCGAGCGCGATCGAAAGGGCCACACCCCTCTTGGAATCGCAAATCTCGTGCACTTCGTCCACGATGACATAGTCCACTCCTTCGAAGCGCTTGCTGAACACGGGGGTCGAAAGGACCAGAGAGAGCGACTCGGGAGTCGTGATGAAAATGTGAGGGGGTGAACGTGCCTGCTTCTGCCGCTCGCTCGGGAGAGTGTCCCCAGTTCTGACCGCAACCTTGACCTCGGGTGCCTCGAGGCCCTTCGAGGCGAAAAGTCCCGAAATCTCCTCGAGCGGTTTCAGGAGGTTCTCATTGATGTCGTTGGCCAGTGCCTTGAGGGGGGAGACATAGACTGCGTATATCCGGTCCTCGAGCTTGCCTTGACCTGAGAGCCAGATCAACTCGTTGAGTATTGAGAGAAATGCGGTCAGCGTCTTGCCTGACCCGGTAGGCGAAGAGACAAGGACGCTCTGCCTCGAATGGATCAGCGGGACCGCCATCGCCTGCGCTTCGGTCAACTCGCCGAATTTCGACCTGAACCATTCTGCAACTACTGGGTGCATCAGGGAAAGAACCTGGTCAGTGCTGCTCCTGTCTCCTATCTTCGTGATCATCGTCAGCGTCCGTGAATCTCGCTTCGTTATTCCGTGAGCGTATTAAAACGTTTACACTGGCAGCTTGATGACCAAGGCAGCGGCAAACCTATTTATCCGGTTGAACCGATGATGAGGGAAAGCTGATTCAAGATGGCCAGACGAACTACCAATAGGCTCGGCCTGCTGATTGCAGTCGTTGTTACGTTGTCATTCTGGGCATCTTGTATACTCATTGCAGGTGAGATCGAGCAAACCCCTACCATCCCTGCCCACGCCGAAGCTTGGTACACCGTTAGCATCAACGTCACCGTCGTAGATGACGTTGGGCGGCCGATCCAGTCCGCCCTCGTCCATGTAGATGGCAATTCCTCAGTGTGGCCGACGGGGCCAGGGGGCTATGTGAACATCACGAATCTGTCTGACGCGGCCGGCACCTACACTCTCTGGGCCGACGAGGATGGATATCTCGAAAGCCAGCACAACACAACGACGGTCTCGCCGAACGCGACTTCGGTGATGACCCTTTCACTCGTTGGCGGCAAGATCCTGGGCACCGTCACATCGCAGATGGGCCCGATTCCAGACGCCACCGTATCGATAGCCCTGATGTATTCCACCGCGGTATCGCCGGTCGACGGCAACTACTCCCTCCAGGGAATTCCGGGAGGGACTCATACTGTCACCGCGAGCGCCCCGGGCTACACATCCGTCACGAAGGATGTTCTGCTAGGCGTCGGCGCCACGTACTTCCCGCTGAATTTCGAGCTCCGCACGCTCAACGGCTCGATTGCTGGCTACGTATTCCGCGCGGCCACGGTCTTTCCGACGACGCCTGTCCCGCTGAACAACTCGAACGTTTCCGTCAGTTTCCAAGATAGAACGATCACGGTAACGAGCAACCCCGACGGAGGCTATATCATTCCCGACTTGCCAGAGGGAACATACACGGTCACTGCGGCGAAGGAAGGTTATGTTACAAATTCCGAAACCGACGTGCATGTCGTGCGGGGTGACCGCACTTACAATGTCAATATCACGCTGACTGAGAAACCGACCATGATCCATGGAACAGTCAGGTCTGGAGCACTCCTTCTGCCAGGAGTCAATATCTCGCTCGAAGGAACCACATGGTACAACCTGTCAGCTTCCGACGGGGACTACGAGTTGGCCAACCTCACCGCAGGGACGTACAACATCACAGCGGTGCTGACGGGGTACGAGACCTTGCGAATGGAGGGGGTGGTCATATCTGTGGGAGAGCAACTTGAAATCGACTTCGCCCTGGAGGCTCTGCCCGGAGGAATACTGAGAGGACAGGTCCTGGGAAGCGACACTGGACGTCCTCTTTCAGGGGTTCTGGTTACGATAAGGAACTCTGGGACTGCCATGAGGACCACGACGACGAATGTGGAGGGAAGGTTCGAGTTCGCGGCCCTCTCAGGTGGAGAGTACAGGGTCCAGTTCGAGATCCACGAATACAAACCCCTCGAGCTGTCTGGGGTTGTGGTCGAGCAGGACAAGGTGACGAACCAGACCTACATGATGTCCCCGATCCAGGAGGGGTTCGGGGGTTTCATCTTCGGGTTCGACCTGCCTCATTCGATGATGATCCTAGCCCTGTCACTCACGATAATAATGCTAGGCATCGCGATTTACCTTAGGTACAGGGCAATCGAGGAGCCGGAGTCCGCCCCAGCGGTCTATGACCAGGCGGAGGAGTTGGAAGAAGAAAGATCTCCCACGATAGAGAACGGCCAGAAAAAGAGATGAAGCTGCTGGGGCCCTAGCAGCCCCAGGCACGATATCATAATCTCATTTCAGGCCGAGCTTCGCGCGGACCTTCTGCTCGTTCTCCTTGATCTTCGCGCCGACGGCGGTGTAAAGGCTGTTCCCGTTTGCGTCGATGGCGACCGTCAACGGCCCGAAGTTGTCTGCGTTCATGATCCAAATCGCCTCAGGCATTCCGAGTTCGAACCACTCGACTCCCGAGACGCTCTTGATGCCCCTGGCCGCGAGGACAGCCGCACCTCCCGTGATGGCCAGGTACACGCAGCCGAATTTCTTCATCGCGTCGACCGTAGGCTGGGACATACCCCCCTTCCCGATTATGGCGCCCGGGCGGAACTTCTCGATGAACTGCGGCTCGAGCGAGTTCATCCTGGAGGATGTCGTAGGACCGGCCGCGACGGCGACCCACTTGTCACCGACCTTCTTCATGATGGGGCCGCAATGGAACAGGGCCGAACCTTTGAAGTCCACCGGGATCGGCTTGCCTTTCTCGAGGTGCTCGAGCGCATGAATGTGTACCTCGTCCCTGCCCGTGAATATGACCCCGTCCAGGTAGATCGTCTCGCCAAGCTCGAGCGCGCGAACGTCGCTCTCGGCCAATGGTGTCTTCAACCTCTTCGGCAACTTCATCCCCCCTCGTGTGTCGGGTAGGCGGTTTTTCCGTCCGGGTGTATCCTGACAGTCGCCCTTCTGCCAGCCCAGCACTGAACATTGATGGCAACTGGTAGGCTAGCCGTGTGACAGAAGGCGTACTCGATGTTCAGGCCAAGCATGGTCGTCTTGCCTCCAAGACCCATGGGCCCGATCCCCAGCATGTTGAAAGACTCGAGCAGCTCCGTCTCGAGCTTCGCGATTTCCGGATCCTTGTGCCTCTGGTTGATGGGCCTTAGGAGCGCCTCCTTCGCGAGCTTCATGGCAATGTCCGCAGATCCGCCGATGCCCATTCCTATGATAGTTGGCGGGCACGGGTTGCTGCCAGCCTTGAGGACCGTGTTAAGGGCGAACTCCTTGATGCCCTTGATCCCCTGGGACGGCGTCAGCATCGCGAGAGCACTCATGTTCTCCGACCCCGCGCCTTTGGTCATGACGGTGATCTCGATGTAGTCCTTGTTCCCAACCTTCCAGTTTATGAATGGCATCCTCTCCCCGACGTTGTCTCCAGGGTTCTTCCGGGTGATGGGGTGCACGGCGTTCGGCCTGAGCGGTACCTCCTTGGTGGCCTTCCTGACACCCTCCACGATCCCCTTCTCCACGTCCACCTCGCAATTCCTCGGCAAGGTCACGTAGAAGATCGTGACGCCCGTGTCCTGACACATCGGCGTGTTCATCTTGACCGCGAGGTCGATGTTGTCCACGATCGCCTTCATCTGCATCTTGGGGACTTCGTCCGTTTCTGCAGCATATGCCTTCCTGATCGTTTCCTCGACGTCCGCGGGAAGCTTCACCACGGCCTTTCTTAGAAGCTCCACGACGGCGTTCTGAATATCGGCTTCCGAGACCATTGTTCCTAAACCCCCTCGGCCTCGGAAGGTCGGCAGAGAATTAATGCCTTTTGCTCGGACGAGAGGCGAATAGCACGACTACCAGCTATCGCTCAGCACGAACGCTCCGAGGTTCGTCCTCACAAACCTTATCTGGTCGCCCTTTCGACGGAACCCGGAGGGTTTCCGGACGTCCAGCGGCTTCATCGTCTCAGGGTCCAGTATCTGCATCTCCTTCTCCGACTCTGTCAGCACCACAGCCCTCTGAATCTCAACGGACGGGACCACCAAGGAACAACCTTCCAGATCTCTGAGCTTGATGGGCCGGTCCTCCCCGCTCGAGACGTCTATGCCGTGGATGACCCCTTTCGACATCCCCCTGACGAGGTACAGGTCGGAGCCTTGCCTGACCACATCTCCCTTGCCGAAGCCGGGGAAGCGCACGAGGAAGGTCATCCTGTAGATCTCCCGCCCGTCCCTCCTGCCCCACAGGCTCGAGGACTCCTTGTACTCGGCGCACATCGATTCCTGGAACTCGCGGGCGACGTTGCGGGCTGCTGACGCGGTGCTGAAGTAGAAGTCCAGGCCGCCCTTGACACGCTCGACCCTGCTGAGGAAGACCTCGCGCGAGCCCCTCCGCATCGACTGAACGCGATCCCGAACACGCTGCTCAACCTCGCGCTCCAAGCGCTTCTCCAAGGAGGCGCCGCTTCCCCTTACCTGCAGGATAGCCTCGTAGTAATTCCCCTGCTGCTTCGAGCATTCCTTGCAGGAGCCACGCTTGATCCTGAGCATCGTGCGAAGGTCGCGCTCGAACGCGGCACCTCTGACGGAGAGCATGACCTTCACGCCCGCCTCCAGGTTCCGCTCGTCCTTCTCCGTCAGCTGGATGGCGATATCCGACATCTTCGCGTCCTTCGATAGGACGAGAGCCTGCTCGACAGCTATCTGGGCGGCCTCGCGAACAGAGCCGACATCCTGCCACCCGTCTTCCGTCTCGATGGCAGAGCAGTGGGCACAGAGCGTGATATCCACATGCTCTGGAAGAGATGCCTTCACGTGCTTCTTCGAGAAGCATTCGCGGCAGAGGGAGTCTATCAGCTCCTCCTCCCGCCCGCACTCCACGCAGAACAATCAGATCATCCTCGCCATCTGCGCGTGGGGCACGCCGCCAATCAACAGCACGCACTCAGGGTCGACAAAACCGTGCTTTATCGCGACGTCGACGGTCCTCTTGCCGACGAGGTTGGCGACCGTTGCGAACTGGAGCCTGCTGACGAGCCCTTTCTCGTCCGCCTGTTCCCCCTTGTAGAACCACTCTGACACGTGTATCCTGAGCCCGTTGCCCTTGAAGGTCCTGCCAAGTATGTCGCTGTCGCATGCTGCGACCAGGAGCTCCCGCCCCTGCTGGTGTATCTTGACCGTTATCATCCGATGCGCTCCTCGCTCGCGAGCTTGTAGAAGCCCGGCTGTGGGGAGTATATCTCCCCGGCATCGCTCAGCCGCTTAAGCAGGGCGCGCACCTTGTCCTCCTGGATGTTCTCAGAGGAGGCTTTCTGGATCAGCTCGTCAGCGCTGACTCCCCTGCGGTCCTCGGACAGCTGCTGGATGAGGCTGCGCAGAACGTAGATCTGCTCCCTCTGGCTCCTGCTAGTGCCGGTGGCGATGAGGTCGATATCGCGCCTTCCGCCCTCGCTCGCGACCTTCGTGAGGTAGTAGTCCACTATCTTGATCGCTCGGGTCGCATCGTCGGCGCTCACGAGCGGCTGGAGGCGCGCACGCGCGCTCGCCTCAGACATGCGGATAAGGGCCTCCAGCTGCCGAGGGGTGATCGGGACCGATTGGCCCTCCCCCTCGCCCAGCTTCCTGATCGACACGTAGTAGTTCTCGAGGGTGCGCATCGCCTCGTCGCTCATGACCGGAGTTATTCGTTTGCTGTAGGCCACGTACTTCCTCAGGAAATCCCTGTCCATCGATGGCACGAGGTTCTGGCTCTCGCGTAAGACCTCCTGGACATCCACATCAGGTATCTTGCTCGGCTCCTCATGGAGCATCACCTCGCCTCTCCTGTGGGTCTTCAGTATGTGTTTGGCGACTTTCCTGTCTTCCACGGAATCCGGCCTGTCCGTCATCGTGAATATCGCATCGAACCTCGACAGCAAGGCGGGTGGGAGGTCGATCTGCTCGGCGATGTTCCTGTTCTCGTCGAACCTCCCGTACTTCGGGTTGGCAGCCCCGAGCACGGCGCATCTGGACTGGAGGGTAGCGGTTATGCCGGCCTTCGCAACCGAGATGGTGCCCTGCTCCAGGCTCTCGTGAATGCTCGACCTGTCCTGGTCTGTCATCTTGTCCAGCTCGTCGATGCAAGCAAGGCCCTTGTCAGCAAGCACAAGCGCTCCTGCCTCGAGCGTCCACCTGCCCTCCCCGAACTCGTCCTTGACCGCCGTGGCGGTCAGGCCGGCGGCAGAGGACGACTTCCCAGATGTGTATATGCCCCGGGGAGCCAGCTGGGCCATGTACCGCAGAATCTGGGACTTGGCAGTGCCAGGATCTCCTATGAGAGCGATGTGGATGTCTCCTCTTATGCGCGTGCCATCATCCATGACCTTCGGCACTCCCCCAAAGAGCTGCAGCGCCAGTGCCTCCTTCTCCTGCGTGTAGCCGTAGATTGTGGGCGATATCGATGCGATTATCCTCTCGAATATCTCCGCGGTGGAGGCGAACTCGCGTATCTTCTCCTCATCCACGGGCGTGATGGCGATCTCCTCGTACTCGTGCTCCTCGAACTCGATGGAGTTGATGTCCAGGTTGATGTCGAACAAGGTCGACCTCGATTGGCCCCCTTTCTGTTGGCTCTTCAGAGCACCGTTGAGGATGATACGGTCACCCGGGGATATTCGTCCCGAGAGATCGTCATCAATGTACCCCACAAGCCGCTCTGGCTGAGAGCCGCCCCTGAGGCCTTCCGGGGCTTCCTGTATCTCTATCTTCTGCGTGTCGACGAAAGTGGAGGGGTCCGTGAGCAGGACGAACCTGGTCGAGCCCGTGCCTCGCCCGCAACCACCCGTGTCCTTGGAGCACTCGAGAGGCTCCCTGAACTGCATGCCGTCCTGTTCCACCGTTGTATGCGCGTGGCAGCGAACGCACTCGAACTCGGCAATCGTGACCTTAGGCCTGACCTCGGTCGCCTTCCTCACGAGGCCTTCGACGGCAACAAAGGTTCCCAGGTGCTTCGCCCTGAGTTTCCTTATCTCGATCCTCGAATCGCGGGGCAGTCCCTTGATCCTGAAATGGACGAAAGGGCTGGTCAGGGCGTGAGAAACCAATCGCCTGACGGATTCCTCCGCAGACCGGATAGAGAGAGCAGGATTCACAAGCGTGTAGTTCGCCAGGTCGGGGTCGAACTTCTCAATCTCCGCGAAGTCCACGAATATGCTCCTCACATCGGGGTAGAGGTCAGCGATTGCAGACACCTGGTGCCTCCGCTCCTGCCCTCCCAGGAACTCCTCCCAGATGGCGACCAGATCTTCCGGAGTGTACTCTTTGGGCATTAGGCCTCCCCCGAGACTATGATGCGATAACCCTTCCCCTGCCGGACGGCCCGGCAGAAGGGAGAAGGGAATCAGCTATGTGATACAAAAAGCTAGTTGGTCTGGACATCTTTGTTCCTTTCGTTTGCAGTCAACATACGTTCCTGCGCCTCGACCACCTCGCCGCTCGTGCTCGCGCGCTCATATCTGTCAAGACGTTCTTGGTTTATCTCCAGGAACACCGGACCCCATTTGAAAAGCCCCATGAGCCTTGCCGACTGGTCTTTCTGGCCAAGTATGTAGAGAGCTGCTGCCAGTGCCTCGGCGCTGCTGAGCTTCTGGGGTCTACCGAAGTTGGTTGGGTTCGCGGCCAACAGAAACGGCAGCGCCCTGTGCCTGAGCCCGCCCCTTAGCCTCGGGAATCGCTTCAGTCGCTCCCAAGAGCAGTCGAGGACAAGTATGCCGAACTTCTCTGCTGAGTCGCGGTCTTCCCTGGACAGCGCCTTCTCCGACTCCGGATCGAGCACAATAGCACCTCCCGGTATTCGCCGTGCCATTGAGACTGTGCGGACATGCCCGAAACGCACCAACTTCGCGGCGGTGCATTTCTTCGGGTCGTCCTCATGCTCCATGAGCGCGAAGAGCCTGATATCCTGCATCGCGCAACCATGCGCTGGGGCATCTATAAAGGGATTGCCCTTGGACAGACGAAGCTGGACGATTGTCCTTAAAAGGGAAGGAGCGATTACATACACGCCACGATGACGAGAATATTCCTGCTGACCATGTGATGACAGACGGGCGATCCGAGTGGCGACCACCAGAACGAAAGAAATATACACCGGGTAGATATCCGAGAGACAAGGAGCGTTGTCCGATGGTGACTGGTTTCGACTACCTGAGCCATGACGAAGGCTTGCAGAGCCATTGGCTCAAGAGATTCGTGGCAATCGTCATAGACAGCATAATCATCTGGCTGCCGATGTGGATAATCCTCACAATAATCGGAGTCTCGTACCTCGTGACTGGAGGGTTCTTTGGGATCTTGCTCTTCCTGTACTGCGCGTTCTTCGAACTCCAGATCGGAGGGACACCCGGGAAGATGCTCATGCACATGAAGGCGGTGCCCATGCAGGGAACGAAGCTCACGGCGGCACAGGCGTTCATGAGGAATGTCTCGAAGGTCTTCGTGCTCCTGCTGCTTCTTGACTGGATTTTGGGGCTGCTTCTGGACACCGCAGACCCGCGGCAGAAGTGGACCGACAGGGCGGCGAGGACATCCGTGATAGTCACCGATCATCCGGGCGGCACGTGAGAGGAGCTAGGGCACCCACCAGACCCAGCCTCTGAGCTCGAGCGACGCTTCGCCCTTGATCAGACCCTTCTTCCTCATCTTCGTGAGAAAGAGGACCGTCTGATCCGGACACCTCTTGTGCTGCTTCCTCGCATGGACCTCGATCTCCATGGTCGTCATCCTCCCGGATCTCCTGAGCAGGTCTATCACGAAATCCTCGGCCGAGGATGTGTCCATGACCTCGACCTGCACTTCGGAAGGCATGAGCCCGAGTATAGCAAGCTGTAGATTAGCTCTTTCCAGGAAAATGAGTTGTCCTCGGGATCGAATGGATTTGAAAAGAAAGGGGGGAGTAAGGGGTTTGTCACGTTAGACACTGAAAACCTGATCTAGGTCTGCAGTTCCTCTTCGCACATCTGGTCGTCCGTGGGGTTGTATATCAATCTCAGGAGATAGTCCGTGCCGCCGTCCCACTCCTGGCCACCTGCGAGGTCGACAACTACGTAGTCGCCGCGGTCCAGTCCGCCGTTACCCGTGAGATCGGTTATGTTCAGGTAGACGTTGACGGTACCAAGGACTACGGACGCGTAGTTGTAAGTTATTGGGTCGCCGGTGCCTAGGTCGTCACTTGTATGGTCGTCCCACGCGATTATGTCCGTCCCATCGTCCAGCTGGAAGATTATGTCGCCCCACTCGGCGTCACTCGTCGGCCCAGCGAATATCACCTTGATGCCGTCCGCGCCGGTTGTCTCTTGGTCCTGAATAAGGACCGTCGGGGTTGATTCTCCGCCACCGAATCCCAGGACCATGACATATAGCACGGCCGCCAGGACAACGGTAATCGCAACCATCAGGATGGTCGCGATGACGGGGGACACAGCCTCGTCGTTCTTTCTCATTGCCCACGTTTTGTTCATGTTTTTGTCCTCCTGCGAGCTGGTTAGGCCCGCACGGACAATAGTACGCCCGAGCGGAGTTTAAATACCTTGTTAGCTGGTTCTCAAACAGAATCGTTATCAGGTTCGATAATTGCCGATGTATGGTATCTGGCTATGCCGCCAGATTGGGCCCCATGAGAAGACATAGTCTTCTTCCCCGAAACGGGGGCTATAAGAACGTCGCCATTCCAAGAAAAGTCGACATCGCAGCTGAACCTGAGCACCTGTCTAGGAATCAGCCCACGGCAGGCTTGATCCCGGTCTTGTCGTAGACGCAGGGTATGATGCCCACCATCGCAGGCCGGTTCCTGACCTTTTGGACTATGATGTACTTCTTGAACTCGTGACCGACCTTCTCGCGGTCGAGCTCCAGGATGACATCTGCGAGGTCTTCGATGCTGCTCTGTATTCTGGACTCGTGAACGCCCTTCAGCATGGTCATGAGGGTGACGCTCTCGGAGTGCTGAGTGTGCGCCTTGATGGTCCGCATGGCCATGAGCACCTCGGAGCTGTCGTAGTTCTCGAGGAAGAAATCAAGGGAGTTGATGACCGCCCTGAAGGGGGGCGTGAGCTTCGATATCTCGTAGGATGTGAACGTCAGGAAGTTCTCCTCTTTCATCGTGTCCTGTTCCCTGAAGCGCCTGATGTCGCCGAGCTTCACGCCCTCTTGCCTGAACCGGCTGATGTCCAGCTTCTTCGCAAGCACGAGCTCATAGTACTTGGTGCCCACGTTCACTATCTTCAGGTCGGTCCTCCAGCCGTATTCGCGCATGACAGCCAGCACATCCTCGTCACGCTCGGTGGTTGTGAAGTAAGTCACTGGCTCCTGGCCCGCCGAGGCGAACTGCTTCGCAAAGAACTCCGTCCCGGAGCCCGGGTTGCCGATCACAAGCACTGTGGATCCCTTCTGGATGCCCCCTCCAAGATTGTCGTCGAGGGCCGGTATTCCGATGCTTGTGAATTTCATGTCATTCCTCTTTCTCGCTCGCTCTGATGCCGTGGTCGCAGACCAGGTTCACCATGTTGGACAGCTCTGGCGTGGAGTGTTCCTCGACTGAAAGGATGACTGTGTATGTCTCCTTCGACCTGAGTCCCGAAACGAGTATGTGCAGGAACTCCGACAGTATCCAGTTGTTGTTGTGTATCGCCAGGGAGTTGATGGAATCGATTACGACGAGCTTCTCCTTGGCCTGAGACCGCTTGATCAGATACTCGACCTTCAGCATTATGTTCTCGAGCATTGTGGGGCTCTCAACGAGCGTGGTATGCTCATCAACCTGAATCGAGCCCCCCATCATTATGTGCGATATGCAGTCCACGAAGTATATCCTGTCCGAGGGTATGTCCAGCGCCTCGAGGACGCGCTTGATCGCGTCCGAGGATATGGTCGCGCTGACATAGATGGTGTCCATCTCCTTCTTCCTCGCGAACAAATCGAGGACCCCCCTGATGACGTCCAGATAGTTGTCAACGCTCATCTGGAGCGACACGGCCGAGGAGGGCGGTGTCTCGGAGAGCTCGTCGGCGATCTTCTCCGCGCTCATTCCTTCCGGCGTCATCCTGTGCTGCCTCCTTTCAGCAGCGGCACCAGAAGCACTCCCATCGAGGTGATATCGAGAACGTACTTCGCCCTCGAGTGCATGGTTCCACGCATCTTGATAACCTGGAGAGTCCTGAGAAGGTCGCCTCTGCGCTCCATGTTTGCCATGAGGACGATCCCGTCCGCGATTGCCTCCTCCACTCCGAAGCTCGAGTACGCGCTGGAGGAGGGCGCCACCTCGCCCACCAGTATGGATGTGCAATTGAGGTCGGAAAGCGCCTTGCTGAGCTTCAGTGTGAAGTCCCTGATCTTCTCGGATGTCTTCAGCTTGTAGCAGACTGATGTGATCGAATCGATCACTAGCCTCTTCGTCCCGAGCTCCTCAACGAGATCACCGAGGGCCGCAACGAGCAGTTCAATTTCCTCCTCGCTTAGCTCGGCCTTGGTCATGCCCAGGCGTTCGTACATGATCGGGAGGTCGACGAAGACGAGTCGGCCAGCCTTCACTAGGCTCTTGTCGAAGAACCTGTAGGGTATGATGTTCGCAAGAAGCTTGTCAGAATTCTCAGTTACGGAGACGAACAGTGAGTTCTCACCTCTGATCGCACCGTGAATCAGGAACTCCAGCGCCAGAGAGGTCTTGCCCGTACCGCAGCTGCCAGTCAGTAGAACCGTGTTGGACCTCGGTATTCCACCATAGAGGATGCTGTCGAGCCCATCGATACCCGTGACGCATCTCTCGCGCTCCGTTGGTTTTTGCGGCATCCGACCTCAAGTATGCTTGGAATTGGATATTATTGTTTCTTCCTGGACACGTCAGGAGCCAAAAGCTTGCTAGAGGCCGAGTCAGTATGTCGATACGACACATATTTAACGAGGGATTGAGGTTTTCGTGAACGATGAAGACGGTGCTTCAGGTGGCCCTGGACCTGGTCCACGGCGACCGAGCCTTGAAGATCGCAGCGGACGCTGTCAGGGGGGGTGCTGAATGGATCGAAGCAGGGACACCTCTCATCAAGAGCGAGGGCATGGAAATCGTGCGAAGCCTGAAGAAGGCATTCCCGTCCCACACCATCGTCGCGGACATGAAGACCATCGACGTCGGAGGAACCGAGGTCGAGATTGCAGCCAAGTCCGGTGCCGATGTGGTCGTGATTCTGGGAGTCTCGTCTGACCCCACGATCACCGAGGCGATCCTCAGCGCGAGGCAGTATGGCTCGAAGGTGATGGTCGACCTGTTCAATGTCGATGACAAGATCAGGCGTGCCAAAGCCGTCGAGAAGATGGGTGCGGACTACTTGTGCGTCCACGTCGGCGTGGACGAGCAGATGGTCGGCGGCAACCCCCTGTCGAAGCTTCGCGGCCTGTCAGATGCTGTTCGGATCCCCATCGCGGCCGCTGGGGGGATCAACAGCGAGACCGCGCCCGCCATCGTCAGGGCCGGGGCGTCCATTGTGATTGTTGGAGGAGCCATAATCAAGGCCAAGGACGTGAAATCTGCCGCGAGGGCGATAAAAAAAGCCATCACGACCGGGAAGAAAGTCCCGACCAAGCTTTTCAAGAAATACTCGGAGAAGGAGCTTCGTGTGGCCTTCGGCAAAGTGTCCTCGCCGAACGTCGCGGACGCACAGCACAAGAAGGGGGCAATGAAGGGAATACACCCGAGAATCGCCCATGGAGTGAAGATGGTCGGGCGTGCCCTGACGGTCCACACGGTCAATGGCGACTGGGCGAAATCGGTGGAAGCGATAGATCGTGCCAAGCCCGGGGATGTCATCGTAATCGATGCGTGCGGAGGGGAGACTGCCGTATGGGGAGAACTCGCCTCCTGGAGCTCACGAGTCAAGAAGGTCTCGGGCGTCGTGATAGACGGGGCGGCGCGGGACATCGATGCAATATTCGAGATGCGGTTCCCGTGCTTCTCGAGGCACATATCATCCAATGCGGGAGAACCGAAGGGATACGGCGGTATCGGCCACGAGATAGTCTGCGGTGGCGTGGTTGTCCGGAGCGGAGATTGGGTCGTAGGAGACGAGAGTGGCGTTGTGGTCGTGCCTCAGGAAAATGCGGTCGAGGTCGCGAACAGGGCTTTGGACGTGTTCGAGAGGGAGAACCGTGTGAGAGAGGAGATCAAGAAAGGCGGCACTCTGTCGAGCGTTCTGAAGCTCGAGAAATGGGAGAAGGTTGGCTGAACTGGTAGGACGCGCTCATCTGAGCTGACCGGTCTGTTCGGCGAGGGCCCTAAGTCTTCTCACACGCGACTCGATAGGCGGGTGGGTCATGAAGAGCGATATCACTCCCGCGCCCCTGAAGGGATTGACGATGAACAGCGAGGCACTCGCCGGATTTCCCCTCCGCATGGGGTTGTTCCTGTTCGCTTGTTCGAGCTTCTGCAGGGCTCTTGCGAGGGACAGCGGCCTCTGGATCATCGTTGCACCTTCGTAGTCGGCCTCGTACTCTCTGTTCCTTGATATGGCCAGCTGAACCAGCAAGGCTGCGATCGGCACGGTTATCGCGACGAGCAATAGAATCAGCGCGTTTCCGTTGTTTCTGCTGTTCCCGAGAAACAGGCTCCACCTAGCACTGCTCGCTGCGAATCCGATAGCCCCTGCAATCGTGGCGGCAGCCGACATCACGAGTATGTCCCTGTTCCTCACATGCGCCATCTCGTGTGCCAAGACGCCTTCAAGCTCGTCATCGTCCAGCAACGTGAGAATCCCTTCCGTGACCGCGACGACCGCGTTCTTCTTGTTCCTGCCCGTGGCGAACGCGTTCGGCGTTTGGGATGGGACAATGGCCATTCTCGGCATTGGCAAGTCCGATTTCAAGCAGATGCTTGAGACTACTTTGTGCAGCCTTGGAGCTTCGTTCTGCGTCACGATCTTCGCGCGGTACGACCGGAGGACTATGGAAGAGCTGAAGAAATACGCGATGAGGTTCATCAGGGCGGCCAACCCCAGGAAGAAGAACATGCCGTAGAGCGGGTCGGCCATGAAGAAGTAGCCAATGACATATCCTATGAACATGAATAGCAGTATCAAGGTCCCGAAAAGGACCACCGTTCTGAGAGTTGAATGCATTCTCTGACCTCTCCCCTGCGGAAGCACCCTTGCGCAGTTCCTTCTACTCGGGGGCGGGATAAAAGCATTTCGCAGGAATCCAAGTTCCAGTACATCGTGACTCCTCATGGGAACGTATAGGTTTATTGGGAATGAGCGCTTACCACCAACGGCACGGGGGAGATCGCCTCCAGCTTGGCAATTCCTGAAGGTGTTCATGATGGAGACCGCTAACGACAAGCTCGAGAGAAGGCTGTACAGTCACGACCTAGCGCCACTTCCGAAGGAGATGGACTTGATATTCAAGACCATGCCCGACCAGGTGGTAAGACCTGGGTACACTGAAGAGGTTGTTCAGATAGTCAAGAAGGCAAGGGCCATCAACAAGCCGATAGTTCCCAGAGGGGCCGGCACTTGGGGCCTGGGCGGGTCCGTTCCTGTCAAGGGCGGAATCGTTGTCGACATGACTGCGATGAACAAGATTGTGGCGCTGGATGAGACCAACATGATAGTTGTCGCACAGCCCGGAATCACCTGGAAGGCGCTCGCGGATGCGTTGGACGCCAAGGGGTACTTCCTGCCATGCTATCCGAGCAGCGCCCCATCGGCGACCCTGGGAGGCTGGATCGGGACAGGCGGGACCGGCATCGGGGCCTACAAGTACGGCAGTGCCGGAGACATCGTGCGCGACCTCGAGGTCGTGCTTCCGACAGGAGAGGTGATCCACACAGGGGACAAGCTCGTCACTCAGAACGGTGGAGGGCCGAATCTGAACTACCTCTTCGTCGGCTCCGAAGGGACCTTGGGGATCATCACTGAGGTGACCATGAACATACTGCCCAAGCCCGAGGAGTTCAGGCCGGTTGCCTACACTTTTGATGACCTGAAGATGTTCGCTCCCGCGCTGAAGAGACTGGCCCGGAGCAGCGTCGTCCCGATGCACATCATGTTCAGCGACAAACTGCACTTCGACTACCTCAGAGCGGCGGGCAAGCACGCGCCCGAGGTGGGGTGCATGATCACCTGCGCCCTCACAGGCTCGAAGGCCTCCGTGGACGTCGAGGAGAAGCTGCTGGACGAGATCATGGCTTCTGCCGGGGGCAAGAAGGCGTCCAAGGAGACCGCGGATCACGAATGGCAGGAGCGCAACTACGAGTTCAGGCTGCGCGAGTTGGGCTTCGGGGCGATCCCGGGCGAGATACTCATCCCGATCGACCGATTCGACGCCGTCGTCGAGGGAACCAGGAAGATAGTCAAGGAGCTGAAGCTGAAGGCACCCATGATAGGGACCGTGGTGGACAACAACACCGCGATGCTGATGCCCTACTACCTCACGGACGAGCACAAGCTTGTGGCATCCACGTCGGCGATGGGGTTCGCCAAGAGGCTCGGAGACCTTGCGTTCGAGAACGGCGGAAGGCCTGTGGGCCTGGGGATATTCTTCGCAGGCAACCTCGCGAAGTACCGTGGAAAGGGCGGCGCCAAGCTCATAAGACAGATCAAGGAGGTCGTGGACCCCTACGAGATCATGAACCCGGGGAAGCTCGTGGAGACTGGCACCAGATACGGCATCTCCATACCGGCGTTCTTGATGAACTTCGGGATGCACGCGATGGGGTCGTTCAAGAGGATACTGCCCAGGGACAAGATGGGCGAGAAGGAGCTCTCCAAGCAGCACGAATAGTGTTTTCGAGCCGGCTCAGACGGCCCTGGATGAGGTCCCTCGGTACACGGCGACTGCCTGTGCGAGCGACAGCCCAATGAGGCCGCCAATCAGGACCTGCCCCGCGTTCCACGGAAGCTCGAAGAGCGCGTAACCAAGCCCGAAGAAGATCCATTCCGCGACGAAGTACGTGGTCACCATGCATATGCCGCCGGCCCATATGCCGAGTACCTTCGCCCAAGTCGCGTTCTTCCACGCGCCACCAAGCACGCCCGAGACGAACCCCTCTGTCCCCTTTGCAACGAGCGTGATCGGCGCGAAGAAGCCGTACCCGAGCAGGAGGTCGGCTGCCGCAGACCCGATCCCTCCGCATATCATGCCGGCGCGCCAGCCGAAGGCAAATGCGGCGAAGAAGACCATTGAGTCCCCGACATTGAAGTAGCCTCTGTTCGGCAGAGGTATCACGAGAGTCATCGTGATCGCGGTCGCCAGCACAGTGAGAACGGCATACAAGGCAACGGTCTTCGGCGAGACGAACTTGGCTGGGCGAGGACGCGCTTCGCCATCAGCTGTCCGGGATTCCATACTGGCCGATGACATGACGACAAGCACCTACCTGCAGCCTCCAGGCCACGAAACCCTAAAGTGGCACCGAGAAAATGTACTTTGCTGTCGCTGGAATAGCGAATATGGCTATGGAGATGCAAAGGGCCAAGTAGTCGACCGGGCGCATCCACAGCTCGCGGAGATAGGTTCTGTCCGCGCGGGCACCGTATGCCCTCGACTGCAGGGCGAGAGATAGAGTGTCCGCGGTCTTGAGGGCCATGATTATCGTGGGGACAAGGACGGAGACGTAGTTCATGGCCCGCTTCTTCAGGCTCCCCTTGTCTAGCTCCATACCGCGCGCGCGCTGCGCGTCCTTGATGGACTCGACGGTGGCTGTGAAGGTCGGTAGAAACCTGAGCGATATCGAGAGAGAAAGCCCGAAGTCGAACCTCAGGCCCATCTTCACGAGGGCACGAACGAGGTCCCCCTGAGAGGTGGTGAACATGAGGATGTACCAGACTACCGCCAGACAGAATACTCTGACGGCTGTCTCCAGCCCGCCCAATATCCCTGGCAGCGTGATCTTGATCAGGCCGAACTCGAACAGCACGGGTGTACCGTGAGGGTCGAAGAACGGCCAGAGTATGATGATGAGCACCATCACCCTTAGCACATACCTGAGTGCGATGAGGGTCTTGCTCAAGCTGGCCCTGCCGATGAATATCAGGCCTGCCAAGGCGGCTGCGAGAATCAGCAGGTAGACCAGTTCGGTGATGATGATAGCCAACAGGCTCAGGAAGACCACGGAGACGATCTTCACCCTGGGGTCCATCCGATGGAGGATCGTGCCCGATGCGGTGTAAAGGTCCACGAATCCGCTCATCTCGCACCTCCCTTCTCGAGCACTATCCGCAGGACTAGTTCTTGGGACGAAAGGACGTCCTTCGGGATGCCGAGCTTGGCGAGACGATGAGCCAGGAGAGTCACGGGCGGTGGAACGAGGCCGCAGTTGCGGAGAACGTCAAGGTCTGCGAACGCTCCTCTTGGGTCAGAGTCGAGAACGATCCTGCCGTTAGTCATGACCAAAACCCTGGACGCGTACTCGGCCACAATCCTCATGTCATGGGTGATCAGGACGATGGTTCGTCCCTCACGGTTCAACCGAAGGACGTTCTCCATGAGCACTTTTGTCTCACCTGCATCCAGACCCGTCGTGGGCTCGTCAAGGACGATCACCTGCGGGTCCATTGCTATCACAGAGGCGATCGAGACCCGCCTCCTGTTGCTCAGCCTTAGCGTGTGTGGGCTCAGCTTCCTGACGCTCTGGAGGCTCATGGCCTCTATCGCGTGTTCAACCTTGGCCCTGATCTGGTCCTCTGGATATCCAAGGTTGACTGGACCGAACCTCACCTCTTCGTCGACAGTTGCGCAGAACAGCTGATGGTCTGGGTTCTGGAACGCGTAGCCAACGACCCTGGACAGCTGAGCAACAGTCTGGTCCTCCGCTGCTCGTCCGGCGACCACGACCGTGCCAGCTGTCGGTCTGAGGAGACCGTTCAGGTTCTTGGCAAGCGTGGTCTTCCCGCATGCGTTGCTTCCAACTATTGCCACGAACTCTCCCGATCGTATGTCCAGGTTGACGCCTCTGAGCGCCTCGACACCTCCTTCGTAGACGTATCGGAGATTCCTGACAGAGATTATTCGTTCCCCGCTCGATGCGGGAATCTTGTTGGGGATCAGGATTTCCCACCAGCCTTCCCAGAGAGATATGTCTCACTGATCGCCTTGGCCGCTTCCTCAACATCGAGGAATGCAAACCGGGATTCCCCGGCTTTCGCATTGAGCAGCTCGGACACTTCAGACATCTGGGTCGGTGCGATTCCTATCGACCTGAGTCTGTCTGCATTTCTGACAATGTCCCGAGGCGGGCCGGAATCAACTATCCTTCCGGCCTTCATAAGAACAATCCTGTCGGAGAAGGCGATGGCCTCCTCCGGATCCCGCTCCGCCAACAGGATGGTGACACCGTGTTCTTTCCTCAGATGGCTCAGTACTGAATAGAGTTCGAGCCGCCCTATCGGATCCAGGGCGTATGCAGGCTCGTCAAGTACGAGCATCTCGGGGCGCATCGAGAGAGCGGCCGCAATCGCGACGCGTTGCTTCTGCCCGCTGGAAAGGTTGAAAGGGGATCGGTCGCCGAGGCCTTTCATCCCCACCAGGGATAGAGCCCATTCCACTCTGTCGATTATCTCCCGCCTTTCCACCCCAAGATTCTCGGGCCCGAAGGCCACCTCCTCCTCCACGGTCATGCAGAAAAGCTGGCTCTCTGGCTCCTGGAAGACAATGCCGACCCTCTGAGACAACTCTGCAACAGTTTGACTTCGGACATCCTTGCCGAAGATCTCGACGGTGCCTTCCAGGGTACCATGGACAGCGTGCGGGACGAGGCCGTTGGCCAGCATGCACACAGTCGACTTGCCCGAGCTGTTGGGGCCGAGCAGCGTAACGAACTCCCCTTTGGTGACTTCCAAGGAGATACCATCCAGAGCATAGGCCTCCGAGTCCTGATGCCTGAATCTGACATCCTTCAGTCTGAGTAGTTGCTGGGAGCTCATCCGCGAATCGCCGCACAATCGGGCGATTCTCTATTAAACCTTTGTAGCATCGTCCAGGAGAGCGTCCGGAAAGGGGCGCTTCCGCAGATTATCTCTCCGGGTTGCGGACGACACGCGTCTTTCTGATTGGCGGGGCTGGCGGCGGCATCAGGCAATAGAACTCCTTGGAGCCCCGTGTCTCCATCCTCACACTTCCAGCTGATATCAGCCTGCCCAGCGAGAGCGTCACCTTGTCCTCGAAGTAGCCTGTTGAGGCGACGATCTGCTGTATCGTCCTCCCATTCTCATCCAGAAGCGCGAGTATCTCCCCGTCCGTCAGGTTTTCCGGGTGGCGCTTGTCCTTAACCTCGGCGATTTGGACGAGGTTGGCCCGTAGAAACTTCTTGCTTGCAGCCTTGAACTTGTCAATATCCTGGTCCAGCAACCTCTCCAGCTCGGAGACGTCCAATCCCATCTCCTTCCATCGGTCGAGCTTAGCTTTGTAGAGCTGCTTCTTAGTCTCAATCGGCGTCTGGCCCAAGTACTGCACGGCGGGTTTTCTCTCGTTGTCCACAGAACTCTCGTGGAAGTCCATTCTCGAACTGAGAGAGTACCAAGCACCGGATCCCTTGAGCGCAGAGTGTACCTCTTCGAGCTTGTCGAACAGCCGCTCTTCCTCCCCCACTGACAGCTCGAAATCGTAATCCCCGACAACGGGGGTTGCACCGATGCGCATCATCCGCTCGATGACCTGCTTCGGAGACTCCCCATCGCTGCTGAGTACCACGCGCACGTAGGTCTTTCTCATAACTCACCCGGGCTGGCATTCAAGATGGGACTGGGGGGTTTTTATGTTTTCCGAAGCCCGCGATACTAGCAGCGGCATAGTAGCTGTGGGCTTAATATACGAGTCAGTGGCATGACTCAGAACAATGGCTGGAGACCCATCAATCAGGTTCGTCATGAGCCTCTTTGCCAGGCACTACAAAGAGTGCTCCCTTTTCATGCCCGACAGGTTCTCCAAGAGAGAGTTTGGATTCATGTTCTTCGACCGGGACTTCGTCATGCGACACATCGGGTTCCCGTCGAGGGCTGCACTGAAGAAGTACCTGGTCGAGCAAGCCCCCGCGCATGCCTATTACTCATGTGCATACTATGAGAGGCCTGGCGCACCCACGATGGCGGACAAGAAGTGGTTGGGAGCCGACCTCATATTCGACCTTGACGCAGACCACGTGGAGGGCGCGAAGAACCTGCCCTATGAGCAGATGCTGGAACGTGTGAAGGAAGAGGTCAAACGGCTCATTGACGACTTCCTGATGGGCGACCTCGGGTTCGACGCGGGCGACATGAGGATTGTCTTCTCTGGCGGCAGAGGCTACCATGTGCACATCAACAGTCCGAAGGTCCTGGGCCTGTCAAGCCATGAGAGGCGGGAGATCGTCGACTACATCACTGGCACTGGCCTGGATTTCGACTGGGTCTTCACATCTACTCCGGTTGAGAAGGGGCGGTACTTGGAGCGCGTGGACGTCGAACATGTCAGGAGGATGCCCAGACTCGAGGATGGAGGGTGGAGGGCGAGGATTCGAAAGGGGATCGACAGCTTGCTGGATGAGCTGGAGAGCTCGAGTCCTGCGGAAGCGAGGAACATCCTTCTGAAGACGATTTCGGAATCGGACAAGGAGATCGGAGAGAAGACGATAGATGGTCTGTACGGCGATCTCCTCGGGAAAAGAAAGGGGCCCCGAGGAGTGGACAGGATCCGCAAGGAGGACACCTATGAAGTCTTCTCCTCGGAGCGGCATGCGAAGGCGTTCCGCGAGATCGTCGAGGTGAGGGTGAAACCGAAGATGAAAGGAGAGACGGACGAGCCTGTCACTTCCGACACGAAGAGGCTCATAAGACTTCCGAGCTCGCTGCACGGGAAGACAGGTTTCGAGGTCGTCCCGATGGAGAGAGAAACCCTCGATGATTTCGACCCGTTCGATGACGCCATCTCGAGGTCTTTCGGGGATGCGGAGGTGGCCGTTGTCTGCGAGAAAGAGGTCGATGTGAGGCTGCGAGGCAGGCATTTCTCGCTCGAAGCGGGAAGGAACCTGGTGCCTGAATTCGCGGCGGTCTACCTGGCCTGTAGGAAACTGGCGAGAGTCAGTAACCACTAGCAAAAGTATTTATTGCGTCTCCGGCATTTTTACAGTCAATGCCAGTTAACGGCAAAGTCCTGGAAGACTCCATCAGGCTGGGCAAGATACGCAGGATAAAGCTGGCGCTGTTCATCGTCCAGACGGCTGTCCTCATTGCCCTGGCATTCGTCGTTGCCTTCATCGTAGGAGGTGCCACGATCACCCCGGATCTTCACATCCCGATCCCCGTGTTCATCGCTATCGTCGTGCTCCTCCTCTTGGTTGTATGTCTGGAGAGCTTCTTCTTCAGAGTGCTGGAGATCAGGTTCGCTCGTAGCTCGAGCGCGAGGCACCTCATGGCGAAGAACTCGATTAAAAAGGCGATGCTGATAGCGGTGATATCAGGAGTTTTTGCGACTGTGCTTCTGATGCCAGCGATCGTCAACAGCATCGAGGAGGCGGCAGAAACCACAGAGCTGCTGACTCTCATCTCCGACAACGTAAGCTTCTTCTCCTCCGATCCTCTGGCGCTCATGACAAATGCTCAGCTGGAGGTAACGGCCGACCGAAACGTGTCAGTGTATCTGGTCACGGAGAGGAATTTCGAAGAGAATGAGGACAATCTCGGAGCACTTTTCAGCCTTCGATTGAACAAGAACAACTACTTAGTTACAGGTGATCGGCCGCTTGTGATAGATGTCCCCACTAACGAGTATGCGCAGTACAGGCTTGTCCTGGATGATTGGGACAATCCGGGCACGAGCGCTATGGTGACTATGCTCAAGACAATGTCCTCTGTCTTCACGGACGTCGCCTCGCTCATGCTCTTGGCCATGGCAGTGGGGAACGTGGCGTGGATCGCGTACCTGATTCCGATCGAGCGCAAGTACTCGGCAGGGTCCATCTACAAGTGAGATCAGGCGAATGAGCAGCACATCGCGCTCTTTCTTATGGTGTATCCTTCCGCCCTCAGCTTCTCAACGGTGGAGTTGGCCGGAAGCACAATCCCGTCGAGCCCCGCAGCCACAAGTTCGGCTTCCGAAGACCTATCCAGTTTGGACCGCATGCAGCCCAGGACCAGCTTAGCCGTCGGGAGGTTCTCCTTCGCGTAATGGACAATGGATAACACATCGTCCTTCGACGGTGGAGGAACGGACGCGTACGGAGTTCCCTTGGTTGGTATCAGTGACAACAGGATCAAGACTCTGGGGGCCAGCGAGCGCAGCTTCTCTACCGCCTGTTGTTCTCCCTTGAGGTGGCCACCGTGAATGCCGATGCATATGTGGGGCGCAACCAGGGGTGCACCGTTTCGAACAAGCCCCTCGACGACTCTCAAGTAGTCATCAGCACGCGCATCGAGGCCCAGTACTTCGCGGATAGTCTCGTCGCAACCGTACACATCCACAGAAAACGCGTCGATCCCGCTTCGTACCAGACCAGGGATCTCGTTCTCGGGGCACAGACCGATGTGGGCGTTGATTTTCAGGTCCGTCGTCTCCTTGATTGTCTGGACTGCTGGGATGTAATCCGAGAGGCTCAAGCGCCCATTGGAATCAACCCCGCCGCTGAGGAGGAACCCTCTGCCACCCCTTTCCGCAATGACCTCGGCCATCTGTATCAAGTCATCAGGAGTCAGGGCGGGCATCATTCCCTCGAGGTACTTGCGAGAGCAGTGCTTGCAGTTCAGAGCGCAGGAGGACCCGGTCACAGAAATCGCAGGAAAGCTGCTTCCAGGGTAGAAGCAGTCTAGTACGCGTCTCACGAAACGTTCTCATTGCGCCATGGGGTAATCAATCTTGCGCGTTGACTTCCGTGACACTACAAGCACCGGGCAAAAGCTTTATTTGGCTCGCCTCATGTAGGGCGCTGCTGGTCTAGATGAAGGCTTTCGAGATTAAGGGACAGCTCAGGTTGTCAGTCCGTAAATGGCAGCGGTTCTCAATCGAGGTCGCATCTCTGGACGAGAACGCCGCCGTGGACAAGACCCTTGCCCTTATGGGAAGCAGGCACAAGGTCAAGAGGAAGTTCATCAAGATTGAGCAGGTGCGGTCAATGAAGACCGAGGAAGTCACCGACTCCGCAGTCAAACACATGCTGGAGGCAAGGAAGTGACTGAGGAGGATGCGGTCAGCGAACAGAAGCTAAGAGAGGACTACGCGGTCCTCGAGAACGCTCGCGCGCAACTCGATGGCCTGGTGAGACAGCAGCAACTTGTCCAGCTAGCGATCGACGAGCATGTGCGGGCAAGAGAGACGGTCAAATCCTTGGCGAAGGGCGCGGCAGGAGACGAAATCCTAATGCCCATAGGTGCGGACTCGTATGTACATGCCAGAATCTCCGACCGCAAGGAGGCGATTGTCGGTGTGGGGTCCTCCGTGTCCATAAATAGAACGCCCGAGGAGGCCGAGAGAATTCTAGATATCAGAGTCGACGAACTCTCGCGGGCGTTCAAGTCATTGGCCGAAAGGGCAGCTCAGGCCGAAGGTGCGATTCAGGAGCTCTCGGAGAGAGTTCAGGCTCAAATCGAGCAGATCGAATCGCGCGGGAAACCCTGAGGTCGGCGGATGTTCAAGGCTCTTAGGGACAAGCTACTCTCCGTGTCGGACCAAGCCAAGGTCAAGTCCATCGAGGATGTTTCTGAGGTTGTCGACGAATCCGGCAGGCGTCTGAAGGACAAGGTCCTGGACGACATCCTGGGCGAACTGGAGCTCGGCCTGGTCGAAGCCGATGTCGCGCTTCCGGTAGCGGAGGAGCTCACCAAGATCATAAGAAACGAGCTGACCGGGAAGAAGATAGACAAGAATTTCCAGATTGAGGAAGCTGTCAGGCTTGCTTTCAAGGCCGCCGTGAAAGAGGTGCTCTCTGGGAATACGTTCAATCTCACGGATCGGATGAAGTCGAAGCCCCCTCCACTAGTTATCATGTTCGTGGGCATCAATGGCGGCGGAAAGACGACCGCCATAGCCAAGCTCGCGAGCAGACTGCAGAAGCACAGGTTCACCTGTGTCCTTGCCGCGGGGGATACCTTCAGAGCGGGGGCAATCGAACAGCTGACGATCCATTCGGAGAAGCTCGGATGCAAGATCATCAAGCACCAAGAAGGAAGCGACCCCGCTGCGGTCGCCTTCGACGCGGTCGAGCACGCCAAGGCCCGGAAGAAGGACATCGTGCTCATCGACACCGCGGGAAGGATGCAGACTAACACCAATCTGATGGACGAGATGAAGAAGATCAAGCGCGTGGCGAAGCCGGACATCGTCTTCTTCGTCGGAGATGCGCTTGCCGGCTCCGACGCGGTCCAGCAGGCGAAGAAATTCAACGACGCCATTGGGATCGATGGCGTCATCCTCACGAAGATCGATGCCGACGCGAAGGGTGGAGCGGCCCTTTCAATCACCAAGACGATTGGGAAGCCGATCGCCTACGTGAGCTTCGGGCAAGAGTACGACCAGTTCAGAAGGTTCGACGCCGACTGGATGGTAGATCGACTGTTCGACGAACCACGTTCGAAGGCTCCACAGGATCTCTAGCGAAGATTTGCGTTCTTGCCGGCGAACAGCAGGGCGTACACCTTGGCGTCGGCAACAAGGTCTTCCACATTCGCGTACTCGTTCGCGTCATGGGCGGTTTCCGGTATAGTGGACCACACCACAGCCTCGATCCCCATCCGCCTGAACGGCGCGGCGCACGTTCCCCCACCGATTCCAATTGCGTGCGGTTTGACTCCCCTCACGATTTCAATCGCCTGGGAGAGCCTTCTCACGATCTCCGAGTCGGCTCCTGTTCTCGGGGCAGCGTCTGCTCTCTGTAGAAAGGTGACAGTGATTCTCGCTCCACTACTAGCTTCGTGCTGATCCGCCGCAGCGCGAAGTAGCGACATCACATCCTCAAGCTTGTATTCGGGGAGGACTCTGAAGTCGAACGCGAACACCATTCGCCCCGGCACCGTATTGATGTTGGGAGTGGTGGGATCGCACTTGGTGGGTTCGAATGTGCTCGTTGGGGGGTCGAAGACCGAATCCGAAACCGAGAATCTGCTTCGCAATTGGCTCACAACATCCACCAAATATCTCGCCCCCACTTCGAAGGCGTTTATTCCTCTGTCAGGGGTGCTGGCGTGAGTCTGCCTGCCAACCACTTCCACATTCACCCACGCAATGCTTTTCTCGACCACTGATATCGCCGCGCCATCCGCCACACCGTGATCGGGCACGACGATCAGGTCGCCCTTTTTGAATATCCTCTTCCCGAGGAGGAAATCTATGCCGTGAACGTTGCCGTGTTCCTCATCGGAGACGAATACAAGGCCCACATCGTATTCCGGGGTGATATCCGCCTTAAGCAAGCTATGCAAGCCATACAATGATGCAATGAGTTCCTGCCCGTTGTCTTCTGAGCCACGTCCGTATATCCTGCCGTCAACGACTTTCGGATCATATGGAGGGTATTTCCATGCACCCAAGTCGCCCTCTGGTACGGTGTCCATGTGGGTCACCACCCACACCGTTCTCGCGCTCGATTGACCGCGTGCTCTGACGACAATGTTCGGGCGCTTCCCGGTGGGAACAGAGGGATCAGAGGACTTCAGAACCTCTATCGATCCGAATCCGAGCTTTCGGAGCAGGTCCACGAGGAAATTGCCCCTTTCCGCTTCCCCTTGGTCTCCGTTCTCGGGCCCAACGGCCTTCACTCGGAGCATCGCGACAAGGCTGTCGACCATCTGGTCTCGCTCTCTGTCGACAATCTCCACAAGAGACCTGCTATCCATGTTCACAGTCCGTCCATCGAACGGGCTGGGGAATGAGATTCAAGTATTTCTCGGCTGTGAGTCTCGGAGGCTCAGCGCTCGACAAGCATAGCTACCGCATTACCGCCGCCCAGGCAAAGCGTTGCGAGGCCTCTCTTCGCGTCCCTTGCGCGCATCGCGTAGATGAGCGTTGTCAACACGCGCGCGCCGCTGGCTCCGATCGGATGCCCCAAGGCGACCGCGCCGCCATTCACGTTGAACTTGTTCTCTGGAATGCCCAGAGACCGCATCACTGCTACCGATGCTGTCGAGAAGGCTTCATTATGCTCCACAATGTCAACGTCGTTGATGGAGAGGTGGTTGCGTTCCAGGAGTTTCCTCACGGCAGGTATCGGGGCTTCCATGACCAACTCGGGTTTCAGCCCAGAAGTGACATAGTCGACGATCCGAACCATGTGCTTCAGACCGTTCTGAGCGGCGATTTCGGAGTCCATCACGACCAGGGCGGAAGCTCCATCGTTGATCGTGGAAGAGTTGCCAGCAGTGAGAATTCCGTCACTCTTGAAGACCGGTTTCAGCTTCGCGAGAGCTTCCAGAGAAGAGTCCTCTCTCGGGCCCTCGTCGACCGAGCACGAGAGTGGTTCGTTCTTGGATGGAAGCTCGACCGGCACGATCTCGTCCTTGAAGGCCCCGGACTTCATTGCGGCAACGGCTTTCTGATGGCTCCACAGTGAGAACTTGTCCGCGTCTTGGCGGGTTATGCCGTGCCTCTGAGCCACGATCTCGCCCGTGTTGCCCATGTGATAGTTGTTGAAGACGTCCCACAACCCGTCCCGCACCATAGAGTCCACAAGAGTGGAATCGAAGAGCTTGTAGCCGAAACGGGCTTTCTCGAGGAGGTATGGCGCATTCGTCATGCTTTCCATTCCACCGGCCACAACTGTCTTCTGTCTTCCGAGCAAGACGCTGTCCGCAGCAAGCATAACGGCCTTCAGGCCGGATCCACAGACCTTGTTTATGGTCATGGCCGCGACCTCATCCGGCAGACCGCCCCACAGAGCCGCCTGACGAGCCGGATTCTGCCCAAGACCGGCAGGCAAGACGTTCCCCATAAGGCACTCTTCGACTTCCTTCGGCTCGACACCGGCCCTCTTCACAGCCTCTCTCACAGCGACCGCACCCAGCTTGGCCGCATTCACGTCCTTGAGAGCGCCGCCGAACTTCCCAACAGGAGTCCTGACTGCGCTTACGATCACTGCTTCCCTCATCGCCCATCACACGTCCAGCATCCGAACAAGGGGGATGCTGCATACCGATATTTGTGATTGGCATGACGATACTTATAGATTGTCTATGTTACCCCTCGACATTCGCCGTATCGGCTTGTGAAGGTGTCTCCTGGACGCCACCGGCGGCTCGTACCATCCAGGCTTGACCCGGCGAGGATAGACTCGAAATCGGGCGGAGCCCCGAGGGGCCTTTGCCCCGCACAACTTGCAGCGATAGCCCTGGTCAGTTCCCATTGAGCCCATGCTTTTCCCGCATCTCCTGCATACAGGATTGTGAACCTTTCGGGTGTCCGCCACCAGCGACAGGATGCGCATCTTCTCAACATTCAGGCTCCTCGGTGTCTGGCGGACGGACCCGCACAGCTCCACCTTGTCCCCGGGAAGCAGCGAGCGGGCAACATCCCTGAAATCCCTTGAGGGCTCGTAGAAGGCCGCATCAATCTCATCACCGTCGGATACCCCGACGATGACGTGGCCGCCCGGGATTGTCACGGGCATGGAGGCGACTCGGACCCGCAGCTTGGCGGACATTCGGGGTGATAGTGTGCGAACTGAGCGAGTGACCAGGTGATCCTCAGTTGCCTGGTTAGTCAGGAACAGCAGCCACTTGTCGGGCCGCTCGCCCTTGATCATGGTCCGCGCCTTCACGAGCTCTGCGGCGGAGTCTCCCCTAATCCCAAACAGAATCGGGCAGGGGGAGCCAGGAGCGATGGCAATGTGGTCGTTCAAGTAGTCGTAGTTGTTGAACGTCCATCTCGTGCTCCTGTCCATCGCGATCACGCTCCTTGGGTCGATATCGCGCGGAGTCCCGACGAGCTCTGGCTGACGGTATGAGATGACCTCCCAAGTGCGGTCCCTGGGACGCCAGGACATCGCTGCAGCAGCCCCGATTATCCCTCGTCCGGACTTGAACTTGCGGTATGATGCGCCCATCGACTTCAGAAGAGATTCCGCATCGGAAAGTGGGATGACCTCACGCACCGCCTTCCAGTACAGTCCGGCAGGTGGCCTCTTCGAAGAAGCCACGATCCCGGGGTTAGTCTTGGAGCACTCGAAGTGCGCGAAGCGTTTGAGGACCTTGACGGCTCTAGCCATGATCTCGCCCTGATCCACGCTCCTGCCGGAGGAGTGATACCGCACTTGCTCGCCTCCAAGGTCGCCACAGACCTTGCCGGCGCCAGATGCTCGGCCGAGCGGTAGGCATATCGCAGCATTCCCCCTGGTCTTCCACGGGATGTTGGGATTCAATCTGACAAGCCGGGGTAGGCCAATAAGGTCGAAGTCCCGGAACGCCTCCAGCATTAGCGCTGCCAAGTAGGTTGTGCACATCCCCTCGGGAGAATCTGTGTCATCGAAGGCTAGCAGAGTCGCGGGCACGGGTCCGCCCATCGCAGGGATTGCTGAAAAGGATTGCCATGCTTATGGCAAGCCCAAGTCCTCGACCGAGACGATAAGGGTTCCTGAATCGAAGTCGAAGAAGACCGTGCCGACGACAACGAGCTCGCAGCCAATGAATTGGTCGAGGGGAAGCGAGTCGGCGTCCAGCCCGAGGCTGCAGGATCCGTCGAGGTCCTGGATACGAGTGCCTCCAACTACATGGTCAGGGATGATGACCCCCTTCACCTCGACAGTATCTCCATTGAAAAGCTGCCAGCATTCTGACAGCATCCTTACGGTGACTACTTCCTGGGATTGCCGGAGCAGCAGCACCCTGTCGCTTGATGTGTAGACAACCGGCGTCCCTCTGGAGGAAGACACTTCGCCCGTTACCTCGAGTTCGTCCCCTGGGGTCGCGTAGCCGCTCGGGGGAACAGATGACCCACCAGAGCAAACGACCTTGACCTGAGCCCGGCAATCGGGATCGGTGAGGACCATTCCTTCGGAGCCCCCTTCGTACATCCAATGCTCGACAAGGATCCCGGAGACTGTCACCTCAGTCCCATCCTCCACAGCGGACAGCTGTGGTATGCTCAGCGTTGGTGGGCCGGCGGGATAGGCGAGCAGCGTGATGGAAGCGAGTGAGCAGGTGAGAAGAGCTGCGACCATTCTCGGGCTGGCTACGCGATCTCGCACGGAGAGCATATGGATTATCTAGGTGTTGCCTCTCCCGTTACATGTAATCGCCCAAACCCGGAGAATGATTATTATACTGGTCGATTCTCAGGGTTCACAGGTGTTTCGATGGCCAAAGCCTTCCTCACCGAGTACAGGCTGGAAATTGCAGTATTCCTCGTTCTGCTTTTCAGCATCCTGACGCTTGTCAGCTCGGTTGAGATCTGGCTCCTGGCAGGTGATACGGCGAGCCTTCCCTCATTCTTGTCGTGGCTCGAGAACCTCGCGTCCGGACTAGGTGGCTGGGCGTCGTGGGTCGTCATAATCGCTCCGATAGGGCTCATCATCTCAGGCTGGTGGTTGTATGATTTTTTCAGGAAGACCAGGAAGCTCACGGGGCTGATTGACACAACCAGCAAGGCGAAGTTTGTCAGGAACCAGGATGACATAGAGTATCTCGCTTGGTCCCTCCCGCAGAGGTACGAGGACAAAGTCATTTCAAAGAAGCGTGAGTTCAAGCTTTGATTCATCAACCGAGGGGGGCCCCTTCTTTTCCGATGGAGGCTCCGTATTGTCCATGGCCCGTTTGGTTGGCATCTGTTGACAGATCGATTGCGCCGATTGATTCCAGCATCGCTATGATCCTGGGCCCATCTTCGGGCCTGCATTTGATGGTTACCTCGACGTACTTGCCAGTCGGTTCTTCAGAAACCGTTGCATTTGCTCTGACTTTGGACAAGAAACTATAGGATTGGCTTGTTGGAGGCAACCGTGCATAGATGGTGAAGACTCGCCTTCCCACCTTCGCAATCTGGTGAACGAGCTCTTGGATTCCTAATCCTGTTAATGCAGAGACGACAACCAAAGGATACGAGCCAATGATGGGTTCTACGGTCTGTCTTACTTGCTTGACGTGTTCGGCGGTTACTTTGTCGATCTTGTTACCAACGACAGTCATCTCTCTTCTCTCAATACGAGGCATCAGTATTTCTAGAGAAGTAGTCAGTTTCATTTTGATACTGCTCAAAGACTCACTGACATCAATTACCAACAATATCATATCAGCATAGAATATCTCTTCTAACGTTGACTTGAAGGCACTGATCAGGTCCGGAGGAAGATCACGGATAAAGCCGACCGTATCAGACATCAGAATCGTACCGTCGACACCTCTTACCTTCCTGGTCGTTGTAGACAGGGTAGAGAACATCCGATCATCGACTTCGGTTGTCGCCTCGCATACTCTGTTCATGAGCTGCGACTTTCCAGCATTCGTGTAACCCGCTAACGAGACCAGCGCATATCCGCTTTCATGTCTCTTCGTCCTCAGGATCTCTCTTTGTTTGGACAAGTCTTTCAGACGTTTCTCTATTCGTCTTGCCTGGCTTCTTGCATGTTCATAGTAAATATCAGTAGCGTACGCGCCCCCTGCCAGGAAACCTGGACGGTCCCCTCGTTTCGCCTTGTGTATCCATTCACGCAAGAAAGGCAGCTCATACTTCAGCTTGGCGAGTTTCACTTGCTCGATAGCTTCGGGAGTGTGCGCATGACTTGCGAAGATTCCGAGGATCACGCCTGGTCTGTCGATACACTCTTTCTGAAACTTCATCTCGAGATAGTGATGCTGTGATGGCCTAAGGTCGCCGTTTATCACTACGAGTTCTATGTTCAACCCCGAGATCGCATCTGATACCTCGGTCAGCTTCCCTGGACCTAGATATCCCTGTTTGTGAGGAAGCACACGCTTCTGAAGGAACTCGTGTTCCACAGAGACGCCGAGAGTATCCAATAATGATCTGATTTCCGTGGTGTCTTCGTTCGTAGTAAGAATAATCGCTTTCCTCATGCCATTCACTTGCCGAAGATAGTCGAGAGGTAATGATTTCTTCTATGCCTGAATCTATAGCCCACCCAATGAACCTCACCTTCCGCTGGAGCAATATCCACAGGAAACGATTGGCACATGGCCGAGGGCGTTCCACAAGAAACAAAGGGGTCCCCCTGTTGTCACCGCCCTCTTGTCAGCCTCGGCTTTATTATTCGGCAGCTCTCATTTTCAAGATATACTGGCCGGACCTTATTGTCCAAAATTCTCGTGCTGCAAGAAAAATGAATTCGCACAATAATATTAACGCTTAAGTAGACTACATCGCATTCCCTTTTCCCCTCTGTTTCAAATGGATTCCGAGAGCGGCTTCCATAGGAAATGACGGGGGAAGGGAAGGCCAGTTTTGAGACTTCGGGGGAGCGAGATGCAGGATACGATATTCCAGCAGTACATGAGATCCAAGTCCCTCTTCAAGGGAGACAGGGACATTCTGAGACCTTCGTACATCCCCGACGTCCTGCCCCACAGGGAAGAGCAGATCAACCAACTGGCGTCCATACTCGTCACCGCGCTCGAAGGCCAAAGGCCGTCGAACGTCTTGCTTTTTGGCAAGACGGGCACTGGGAAGACTGCGTGCATCAAGTACATCGGGAAGGAAATCGAGCGGGCCAACTCCGACCTGAGGAATGTCAATTTCATCTACATGAATTGCGAGGTAATCGACACTCAATATGGTGTCCTCCAGACAATCGGCAATCGGTTCATCGAAAACTTCGAGGAGAGAATACCGTTCACCGGTTGGAGCACCGAGCGCGTGTACACTATCCTCAGGGAGAAGATCGACGAGAACAAGCGCGTGATAGTGATCGCGCTTGATGAGATCGACAAGCTCGTCTCGAAGAGCGGGGACGATGTGCTGTACCACCTGTGCAGGATCAATGATGACCTGAAGAACGCCAAGGTCAGCGTAATCGGCATCTCCAACGACCTGAGGTTCATGGAATTCCTCGACCCGCGGGTCAAGAGCTCCCTGAGCGAGGAGAAGATGGTGTTTCCGCCATACAACGCAGAGCAGCTGAAGGACATCTTGTCCCAGCGCTCGAGCCTGGCGTTCGAGGATGGAATCCTGGAGGAGTCGGTGATACCTCTGTGCGCTGCGTTGGCCGCCCAGGAGCACGGAGATGCGAGAAGGGCCCTAGATCTCCTCCGCGTGGCCGCGGAGATCGCGGAGAGGAACCAGATGCCGGTCGTCACCGACTCGGACGTTACGAAGGCCAAGAACAAGATCGAGCTCGACTGTGTGAATGAGGCCATCCGCACTCTCCCGGTGCAGTCCAAGCTCGTTCTCATGGGAGTTATCATGAGGCAGGAGCGCGGCGACAACAAACTGACGACCGGAGATCTCTACGAGACTTACAAGGAGCTCTGCCAATGCACATCAATGGCAATACTGACTCAACGCAGGATCACGGACCTTGTTTCGGAGCTCGACATGATGGGGATCATACACGCTCGTGTGAAATCCTTTGGCCGAGGGGGGAGAACGAAGGAAATCGAGCCGAGCATGCCCGTGACGGAGGCAAGGAGAGTGCTCGAGGAGGACGAAATACTGAGCCAGCTGAAGAACTACAAATTGCGCTTCCAGACCACTCTCATGTGAGTCTCAGTAGCGTTTCGTGGGTCCTGCCACCGGCTCGGCCGGGTCCTCCGCCTCCGTCTTTTCCCCAGAACTGTGGGAGGCTGCGTCCGCTTTTCTCTTCTTGGAAATCATTCGCTTCTCTCTGTATGTGAGGACGATGTCGATGATGACCGGCAGGAGGATGATGAGGATCAGGGAGACCCACAGGTCCGTGACGCTGTTCTGCGGCGCAGGACTGCCGAGGGTTCCCGTGGTCCACAGTTTGAGAAGCCCGAACCACGGGATCTCCCCACGAGCTTTGCCGACAACCCAGGTTATGTGCACCGGGTTCGAGCCGTAGGATTGATCGACTGACGGGTTGTGATCTCCCTTCGTTATGAATCCGCTCAAGTACGGCGCGCCGTTGAGATGGGATATGTCGATGACCACGCTCGCATGCCTGTAACCCACATCATGGATCGTGAGCACGCTGGTCAGACTTGTCCAGTTGTCCGCAGGGTCAGAAGCCGACCATTTGCTCACAGGCAGATACTGAAGGGATTCCGCCCTGTAGCTCTCGCCGTCCGGATTCGCCTCCAGGTAGATCATGGCTCGATGGATTATTGGCGTCATGATGTCCTGGCCGTTCACCTTGTAGACAACCACATCTCCGTAATCCCCGTAAGTCCTGTGGCCCGACGCGAAGCCATCGACGTATGTTTCGATGTCGGCCACGGCATCTACTTCTTTGACGAGGACGAGGTCACCAGTGTCTATCACACCCACTTCGCTGAGGTTCTCCTCGCTGTGCATCATGCTGTTCGATTCGACGACGACCAGAGGAGGCCACTGTCCTGTGTACGCGAACATCGCGAGCAGAATCCCCGCGACAAGAATCGCCGCAACCGCGGCGTCCCTCAGGAAGAGATACGCGCTGCCCCTTTTCTTGTCTTTCTTCTTCTTGCCCTGAGAGCTAGCCACGGGGCTTAGAGTGAAGCCCCACTATAAAATCAATATCCTTATTTCGAAAGCCGCTTCTTCGTGGTTTTGGAGCTCTTCTCCACACTCTTCAGGTATGTCTCGATCTCCTTGGCCACGTTCCGGTCAATGGGCTCAACCTCGTGATCCTTCAACAATCTCGCAGCCTTCTCCCGTGCTGCTCTGGCGATGTCTTTGCTCCCTTCTCTGGACCACGAATCCCGCGAACGTCGGTCAAGTAGTGAAGGAATGAATATCTCTTTCTTGAAGGAGGCAAGGGTGAGCGGCGATGCCAGGAAGGATGCTGACGGGCCGACTCTGCAGATATCGTCCACCGCCAGAGTCTGGTCGTTCACATCGATCCCGTCTAGTATCCGCGTGACCATGCCCGCGATCTCATCATCGAGCACCAACTTCTCATAAGAGATCGTGAGGCTCCCTTCGAGAGACCCGCAGGCATCGTAGATGAAGTTCATGCCGGCCAATGCAGCGACGAGCATGTTCGTCGAGGTCTCGAGTGCAGCCTGCGCATCAACAAGCTTGGAGTCCGAGTTGCCGCCCGTGCCTCTGCGCGGAAGATTGTAGTACCTGCCCAGCTGACCTGACGCTATGTTGATAAGGGCTACTTCCGGCCCTCCGAGTGCAGCCGATCCGGTCCTCATGTCCATCGCGGCGGACACAGTACCGTACATCACGGGGGCTCCGGGGTTTGCGAGCTCAGAGACCATTATGCCTGACAGCACCTCAGCATTCTGCTGGACAAGCAGGCCTGCAAGTGTCGCCGGAGCCGTCGCTCCTGCGAGCGCTTCGGAGGCGAAGATCATGGGCTGTCCATACTTCGCGTACACGATCGCACCCTCGGCCAGTTCTTTTGACAGCTGAAGCGGGCTGACCGGGTTGTTGAAGCCGAGCAGGCAGGGCTTCCTGACGAGCTCGTCCGAACTTCCTCTAAGGATGGACGCCATTTCCACTGTCTCCATGGCCTGCTTCCCTGTGTAGTTCCATCCGTCGGTTGTCTTGATCGAATTCTTCCAATCTTCCCACATGACGCGAAGGTGGAACAAGTTGGGTGGCACGTCCGACGGAGTGACCATCATTATGACGTTATGGATGTTGTCACAAGCGTCCGCGAGCTTCGCGAGACTCCCCACGTCTTTGAGCGTGCCAGGCCTGACTCTTCCGTCGAGGTCGTGGACCCTGACCGCCAGCCCCGAGACCCCGAAATGAACGTAGTTCCCGCCGAAGCGCAGCTTGTATTTCGGGTCCCTTCCGTACATGATGAACTCCGATGGCGCCTTCCTGATCGTCTCCTTCAGCAGGCTCTCCGAGATTCTGACCATCAGGCTCCTGTCATCCACGTCTGCGCCTGCATCTCGGAAAAGCCCACGAGCCGCGGGGTCCCACACTTTGATGCCCTTTCGTTGCAGAACCTCCAGCGTCGCACCGTGTATCTTGTCAAGGGCGTTTCTCGAAAGGAGTTCGAGCTGGCCCCCCAGGGGTTCTCTCATTGACTGCGCCCTCCCATCTTCGTCTTGACGTCGAGACCAAGGACATCGAGGTCGATGTTCCCGCCGGTGATGACAACAGCGACTTTCTGGTCTTTTCCCAGGCTCAACTTGTGTTGGAGCAAGATCGCGGGCCCGACCGCGGCCGAACCTTCGACCACTTGTCTCTCGTGTTGGATTATCCAGAGTATCGCGCTTCGTAGTCCACGGTCGTCTGCCAGCAGAATGTCGTCAACGTACCGAGCAACGTGGTCCATGGCCATTTGCGAGATCTGTCCGGCGAGTCCGTCCGCAAGGGTAGGCTTAACCGGCAATTCCATGACCCTCCGAGCCTTGAGGCTGTCATGCATGCTTCTAGCTGCGGTGGTCTGAACGCCGATCAGTACTATCGAGGGGTTCACAGTCTTCGCCCAAACACCGACTCCAGTGATGAGCCCTCCCCCGCCGACAGGAGTAATTATCGTGTTCACATCCGGGACATCCTCGAGGATCTCGAGCCCCACGGTCCCTTGGCCTGCCATGACCTTGTGGTCCTCCGTGCCTGGGACATAGACCGCCCCGGTCTTTTTCGCGGTCTTGAGGCAGTGAATCAGCGACTCGTCGAAGTTCGCGCCCTTCAGGACGATCCTTGACCCCAGAGCCTCGCACTTGGCTATCTTCACTTTTGGCGCATTGACTGGAACAAAGACCGTCGCATCAACCCCGAGGATCCTTGAAGCCATCGATATGGCCAGAGCGTGGTTGCCAGAGGATGCAGTTATGACGCCCTTCTTCCGCTCTTTCGGGGAGAGCGAGCATATCTTGTTGTACGCACCCCTGAACTTGTATGCCCCGGTCTTCTGGAGGTTCTCCCATTTCAGATACACATCGGCCCCGGTCAAATCGCTGAGAGCCTTGGAATGGGTCAACGGCGTCCTGACGGCGACTCCCTGGAGGTTCTTCCTCGCAATGAGAACGTCCACAGCAGATAGGGCCATGTCGATCATCTCTTGGCGCACTTGCCCAAATGCGTACTTCGGCAATCAAGCTTGTTGTCGAACCCTGAGGAATCTCGGCAAGACTCTTGGGCCGAAGACCTTTATGTGTGCACATCGCATACGATAATGTCCTGTGGCGCAAGCAATGCGTCTCCTGTTCCAGACTCGAGGTTATCGGCTGATTAAGTGGAGGCTGTGGCTGGCGATACAGGGTCATGCGAGGTGAGATCATGGGGGAGAGCACCGACAACATTCTTGGCGAGCTACGCCGAGGGCTGCGCCCTCCGACCGAGGAGGAATGCAATCACGCCAAGGCAAGATGGCTCTTCGGGGACAGCGCTGAGAAGATGATGAAGCACGCCCCATGGAGTTTCCTCCTGGCGAAGCTCATGTGGAAGAAGGGGGAGGAACCGTGGCGGAAATAGCCGAGGCGATGGCGTCTCTGGACAAGGATGCGCTTCTCTCCGCAGTCAGGAAGGGCCTGGCCGCGAACGCCGACCCGATGTCGTTGGTCGAGGAGGCCCGCGAAGGGCTGGAGCGTGTGGGGTCCGAGTTCGAGAAAGGGAAGTACTTCCTGATGGAGCTTATGTGGGCATCTCAGATGTTCAAGGATGCGATGGTTATCATCGCCCCGAAGATCAAGGAGCGCTACGGAGTGACGGCATCCAAGGGCAGGGTCGTCATGGGGACCGTGAAGGGCGACATACATGACCTGGGGAAGTCAATCGTCAGAGACCTGCTCGAATGCTCCGGATACGAAGTATCCGACCTGGGAGTGGACGTTCCGCCAGCTGCATTCGTCGACAGAATCCGTCAGGTGAAGCCGCAGGTCCTTGGCATGTCTGCGCTGCTGACTGCGGCCGTATCCCAGGCCTCACTTACCATAGAGGAGATCAGGAAGGCAGGGCTGAGGGACGACCTCAAGATCATAATGGGAGGAGGGGTCGTCGGCGAGATAAAGGCAAGCGATTTCGGCCTCGATTATGCGACGGTGAACGCAAGGGAAGGCATACGTCTGATAGAGAAATGGATTGCGGAGGCGAGGTGAGCCCCGTGAAAGAGACGATGTCCTGCTACGAGCGGCTAGAGGTAGCATGGAACCTGAAAGAAGCAGACCGAGTCCCAGTCGCTCCAGTGAACTGCTACATATTTCCATACCTCGGCGGCATCAACATGAGAGAGATGTTCCTCGAGCCCGAAAAGCTGGTCAGGGCGACGATCAAGGCACGTGAACTGCTTGGAGGAGGGGACAACGTGGACCCGAACATAACCACCCTCAATCACCTGAGCATGCTTGGCCGCGCAGGGTGGGACCAGGCGACGCTCGACTGGCGCATCTGGGACGACTTCCCGCCGAAGGGCAACCTCCCGAGCCTTTACGAAAAACCGATCATAGAAGACTATGACGACGTCATGCGCCGGGGCTTTGCGCCGATTCTCTACAACCTGAAGCTGGAGAACAACATACACACGAGAAGTGCGGACGACTTCCTGTTCTACGAGTTCGATTATCCCAAGGTGTATGCGGCAGCTTGGCGTGGGTTCTGGGAGGACCAGCAGGTGCCACTGCTGATGGGTGGCCGCGCCTGTCATCCGTTGGACATGCTTCAGTATTACAGGGGGATATCCAATCTCACAAGGGACATATTCGAGCGCCCGGAGAAGGTCATCGAGATGTGCGAGTGGCTGATGGAGTACGAGTCCACGCTCGCGATGCGGGACGCGATGGTCATGGGCGCAGGGGAGGTCCCTGGGACTGAGGTCATATTCTTCATCAACGGCGGTCCGCCAGGCATGTCACCTCGAATATTCGACAGATTCTTTTGGCCGATTGCCAAGAAGATGATAGACACATTCGTGAAGAGAGGATTCAAAGTCCATTGCCATTGGGACAACGACCTCACCCCCAACCTGAACACCATGAAGGACATGGCCAAGGGCCTGCCGAAGGGGAAGATCCTTCTGGACCTGGAGAAGACGGACATGAAGAAGGCAAAGGAAATGCTCGGCGACTCGATCTGCTTGTTCGGCAATGTACCTTCTACTATCTTGTGCTACGGCACGCCTAACGAGGTCGACAAGTACTGCAAGAAGCTGATCGACGATTGCGCTCCCGGAGGGGGGTACGTCCTGTCCACAGAGTGCGAGACGCCTTGGGACTCCAAGCCTGAGAACGTCAGGGCGATTGTCGAAGCTGCGGAGAAATACGGCCAATACAGGCGATAGTTGTCTGTCAGAGAAAAATAGACGGAGGGCTTCCCCTCCAGTCTGTCGAATGCGTTTGACTGACTAGCCGGAGCACGGGCAGTTGTTGCTGTCGTAGTCGTACTGATAGCTGTAGTTCCAGTCGTTCTTCATCGGGCAGCCATCGGGGGACTCGCTGTAGCTGTAATTCCGGCTCCATTCGTGCATGTGACCCCCTCGATCATCATCGTCCGCATAGCGAGAGCCCTCCCAGTCGTACATGTGGCCATCGCCCATGCCTCCCATCCCTCCGGTGTCCCTCGGCTGAAGACCGAAGACGCTCGATGTAGTGCCTGAAGCGACTACGACTCCTGCAACGGCTACGATGGCGACTGCGCCAAGGGCCGCTAGCAGCACTTGTGTCTTCATTTCTTGTTCACCTCTTTGAGCGCGGGAAAGGGATTCATCCCTCCGCGACTCTGTGTGTTGTTTTGGCTGAAATGGTATTTGGATGTGTGCTGAAAAGTACTGAAATCGTTTGCAGAAAAGTGAAAACCAGCTTGAAGTAGGGGGCCTATCGCTTGAGTTGTATCTTCACCCGGTTTGTCGCGCCGTATCTCTCCTTCGAGATGATCCCTTTCTGAGTTAGTTTGTCTAAAAGCCTTGACACCTTCGCATTTGACATCTTGGTTCTCAATATCAGGTCCTTCTGAAGGGCCTCTCCTCCGGAGTCCATGATCGCCTTGAACATGTGTCTCTCATCGCCAGTCAGGAGGCGCAGCACCAAGTAGTTCTCTTCCTCCGTGCCCAGGTCCCCAGCGTCGGCCAGTTCTTTCTCTTGCACCTCTGTCGACTGCGCCCGAGGAGTGTCAGCGGAAGGCGGGAGGGGCGTCACCGCCTGAGGCATCTTGGGTTGTACCCAGTTTGGCGGCACTGGCTCGTATTCCTGATATGCGAGGGCCAATGCGATTCCCGCTACTATGAGTACTGCTGCCAGAAGGATCAGAGCCACACCAGTGCTGCTGTAGGACGCGCGCATGCCCATGTGGCTGTCATCAGCAGTGTCCTGTGGAGCCAGTAGGGAGTAGGCCAGTATGACTATTCCTACAGCGGCTATCGTGACAGCCAGCAACTTGATCCACTTGGTCATATGGACTCCTTGTGCAAGCGACGACTAGTCTTTCGACACTATTTGAAATATCCCCCAAAAAGCCTGCCAGTCAGGCGGCGATGCAAATCTACAAATTCCACAAGTCGCTTCGGACAGAGGAGGCTGAGCGTGTCCGGGAAATTCAAGCGGGTTGACAAAGACCACTACTTCATGAACATCGCCATCGAGGTATCTCGAAGAAGCACGTGCACGCGGAGGCAGATAGGTGCGATAGTGGTGAGCGATGTTGGCGAGATCAAGAGTTCAGGCTACAATGGAAACCCGAGGGGATTGCCACACTGTGATGACATTGGATGCATTCGAGACCAACTCGGAATACCCTCAGGGACAAGGCTCGAGACCTGCACAGCTGTCCACGCGGAGCAGAACGCCCTGATCCAGGCGGGCACGAATTCCCGCGGCTCCACACTCTACTCGACGATTGTACCATGCCCAATTTGCGCTCGGATCATACTCAATGCCCAGATTGAGAGAGTTGTGTACATCGATGATTACTCGGACCTTGCTGGGCTGGAGCTGCTCAAGCAGGGCGGGGTCAAGCTGACGAGATTGAACAAGAAGGACTTCGCCGACAAGTTCAAGCAATAGGATACCCGCCGAGGTCGGACTATTCTCACGGCAACATTCGCATGTCGTTAGATGTCGATTTTGGCTCTGAAAAAATCCGAAAAGTCAGTGCCCGTAGCCTATTTATATCGAAAGCCGCATCATCGACTGGACGCGTGTCTGACTTGGGAAAGGCAGAGATTCTCCACACCATCAAGGAGGCGGAGGAAAAGGTCCGCGAAATGACGAGGGATGGCGAGGAGAAGCGCAAACAACTCCAGGCCGAGGGAAAGAGAAGGGCAATTGAAATTGCCGAAAAGGCCGAGGCCGAATTGAAGAACAGAATAGTGGCTCAGACGGCAGTTGTCAAGTCGGATATAGATAGGCGAAAAAAGGCCATACTCGAGGACGGCTCGGGGAAAGCCGATGCATTGGCCTCGAAGGCCCGCCAGAACATTGGCAGGGCCAAGGAATTCATTCTTTCGGAGTTTGAGAGGTCAATTGATGCTTAGACCTGAGGAGATGACCCGTGCGGTGATTGTGGGGTCGGCGCGCAATCTCGACGCGACGATTGAGTGCCTCTACGACCTCGGTGTACTGCACCTCATAGATTTTACAGAACAGGACGAGGAGTTCATGTTGGGCCAGCCACTGGCAGGAGCCTCCGATGCTTCACAGAAGCTGCTCAAGCTCAGGGCGATGATTCGAACCCTGAACATCGATGAACACAAGCCCGTGGGTCAGATTCCAGTCCAGGAGCTCAGGGACAAGCTCACGCAGGCACTCGCAACACTTGATCTGAACACATCCTCAAAGGCGGAGGACAGACAGCGCATCCAATCGCTCATGCGGGAGAGGGAGAGCGAGATCAAGTCTCTCGAACCCTTCAGACAATTCGGCATCCCAGTCGAGGATTTCGATGGATATGACAATGTGTCGTCCTTCGTCGGGATCTGCAAGACCGCTCCCGGCCCGGCTCTCTCGTCGAGACTCAGCATGATGGAGCTCTTCGAGGAGGTCAGGAAGCCCGATGTCGCGGTCGCCGTATTTGTCAGAAATGACGACAGGAGTGAGGTGTCCAGGATTCTCGCCGAGCACGGCTTCCAGGAGGTCAAGCTGCCAAGACTCAAGGGTGACCCGGGTGAGATCATTGAGCGACTCACAAAGGAAATCGAAAAGCTAAATGCCGACCTCCAGAGGATAGAGACAGACCTCGATGCAATCAGAAAGAAATTCGCGGATTTCATCATCGCGTCAGAGGAAGACCTCGCAATTGAGGTGCTCAAGGCGGAGACGCCCCTGAAGATCGCGGCCTCTGCAAACTCGTTCGTAATCGACGGGTGGGTTCCTTCATCGAGACTGGCTGATATCAAGACAGCTCTGGGAGACCTCACGGACGGCCATGTGTTCGTGGATACAGTGGAGGCCCATAAGGAGGAAGAGCCACCTGTCAAGCTGAAGAACCCAGGGGCGGTGAAACCCTTCGAATTTCTGATAAACCTGGTGTCGACCCCGAAATACGAAGAGATCGATCCAACGCTCATTCTCTTCATCACATTCCCGCTTTTCTTCGGATTCATGATTGGAGACCTGGGCTTCGGCCTGGCCCTCGCAGCACTCGGGGCATTTATCAGGGCCAAGTTCCGATCTTCCGAGGACCTGTCCAGGCTTGGGACGATCATCCTCCTGGGAGGCATCGTCGCAGCTATTTTCGGCATATTCGTTTTTGCAGAGGCGTTCGGCATCCCCTTCCACCCGCCTGAGGAGAGCCCAGACGAGTACACATGGCAGACAGTCGTCGACATCCCGGTCCATCCAATGCTCGACAAGATGCACGATATCCAGGAGATGCTAGCCATTTCTCTCGTGGCAGGCTGGCTCCACCTCTCGGTCGGATTCATTTTTGGCTTCGTGAACAACTTCCATCACAACAGGAAACACTCCTACGGAAAGGTCGCGTGGTTGGTCCTCCTGTTGGGCCTGTTCGCGCAGCTGATGGCGATTGCAGGCAACTCCACGGCCACGAGTGCGTTCATCAACGACACAGTGCTCTTCTGGATGCCGGGCTCCACCATTGATGTGATGGGGATAGGTGTTTTGGTCCCTGCGCTGGCGATGATCTTGGGTGCGGTCACCCTCCTGCCATTCACTGAGGGGGCGCTCGCTCTGACCGAGGTCATCGGCCTATTCACCAATCTGGTTTCGTACGCGAGACTCGCAGCGCTCTCGGTCGGAAAGGGCGCCATGGCCCTCGCGTTCAACTCGATGCTGTTGCCATTGGTGTTCGATAGCGGGAACATCCTCATAGCGATTGGAGGGGCATTAGCGCTGATAGTGTCCCAGCTTTTCTTCGTGTTCTTCCTCGGTGCTCTGTCATCGGGGATCCAAGCGGTAAGATTGAATTTCGTGGAATTCTTCCTCAAGTTCTTCGAAGGAGGCGGAACGGATTTCAACCCTCTGAAGTACGAGAGGAAGCACTCAGTGGCAACGAAATAGGAGGTAGGAAAGAGATGGCACTAGATCCGGAAACAGCGGTAGGAGCGGGTCTTGCGCTGATCGGTGCGGGCCTTGCGATTGGAATCGCAGGTCTCGGAACGGGTGTGGCGCAGGCCCAGATTGGAGCAGCAGCGGTAGGCGCGACTGCAGAGAACCCAAAGATGTTCGGGAGGGGCATGATCCTCATGGTGCTTCCCGAGACCATCGTGATTCTCGGCTTCGTCGTGGCGTTCCTGCTGCTTGGTGCAACGTGAGCGACAGGGAAACGGAAGTCGAGCTGGCGGATGAATCGCGGAGTGGATAGCGCATGAGCTTGGACAAGGTCGTCGAAGACATCCTCTCTAGAGGTCAAGAGAAGAGACAGGAAATCGTCCGTCTCGGTGAGCAGGACCGAGATGAGCAGATCAGGCAAGCGGAGAAGAGAGTCGGACAGAGCCGCGACAAGATGGAGAAGAGGACCAAGGCCATGCTCTCTCAGCTCGAGCAACAGGAGCTTTCCAGCGGGGAACTCGAGTCGAAGAAGATCATTCTTGTTTCGCAGAGGCAGGTCATGGAGGAGCTGAAGGAGGAGGCACTCTCTCAGCTCGCGAAGTATCCATCGGAGAGCAAGAAGAAGATTTACTCGAAGATGGTATCGCGTGCGAAAAAGGAATTCGGGGACTGCGTCATCTACTCCAGAAATGAAGACAGGGCGCTTCTGCAAATCCCATCTGGGATGAGGTTCGGAGACCCTATAGAATGCAGAGGCGGACTCATCTTCGAAAGCATGGACAGAAGCATCAGGCTGGATTTCCGGTTCGAGACCCTGCTCGATGATGTGTGGAACGCAAAGCTGCAAGAGATATACGGGAAACTGTTCGGGTGAAGACCTAGCATGTGGCCGTTCACAAGAAAAGGAAACTACGCATACGCGTGCACGCGTGTCAAGGCAAAGAAGAGTTTCTTGCTCTCCAAGGACACCTACTCGCGTATGCTCGTCATGGACCTGTATGAGATAGCTAGGTCCTTGGGGGAGACGCAGTACAGCCAGGAAATGGCAAGATACGCGTCGAAGTACTCGGGAGCGAACCTCGTCGAGGTCGCGGTCACCCGAAACCTGGCACGGTCGTTCTCCGAGATATACGGCTTCACGACCGGACATCTGCGAGAGATGGTCGGCGACTACCTGAAGCGATGGGACACGTTCAACGTCAAGACCGTACTGAGAGGCAAGGTCACGCACGTCAACGAAGAAGAGATCGTGGACACCCTCATACCCGCCGGCAGATTCTCAGAAGAATATCTCAGGTCGCTGGTAACGATGGAATCCATCCAGGAGATCATGGACTCTCTTTCGCAGCAGCCCTCGCTGAACCTGACTCCGGAGCTTGTCCGGGAGGTTGTGGACACAGGGCGGTTGGCGACCTTGGAGGACCATCTCGACAAGATGTACTACTACGATTTGCTTAAGACGCTGGAGGAAACCAGCAGGGCCGAGCAGATGTTGCGCAGATTCGCGAGGCATGAGATCGATGTCACTAACCTCAAGACTCTGATAAAGCTGAAGGCAGAGAAGCTGCCGGAGGACAAGATTCAGAAGTACCTGATCCCAGGCGGATTCGATTTCAGCATGGAGCGGCTGAGAGGCCTCGCGCGGACGGAGGGTGTCAGCCCCATCATCGAGGAGATCGAGAAGAGCTCCGCGGACTCCCATGTCAAACTCGGGATCGACAGCTTCAGGGAGGACGGGAAGCTGTCGGACATAACGATCGCCCTCGACAAGGCGTTGGTGAGCACAAGCGAGAAATTCGCTCACTTCTATCCGCTTTCAGTGTTGCCGATAGTGAACTACATGATCAGGAAGCGGGCGGAGATAGCAAACATACGAGTCATTGCGAGAGGGAAGCAAAGTGGCCTGTCGAACAAGGTCATCGAGAGTCTGTTGGTGACATAGAATGCAGATCGCTGTTGTCGGTTCGGAAGAGTTCGTCACGGGCTTCAGGCTCGCCGGCATACGCAAAGTCTTCAGCGTGGCGGAGGACAAGCTGGCTGAGACGATAGTCCGGGTAATGGACGAGCAGGAAGTGGGCATTCTGGCAGTCCACACGAAGGACCTGGAGAGACTTCCGTTCCAGCTGCGGAACAAGATATTGGCCAGTGTCGATCCCGTTGTGATACCTGTGGGGGAGGAAGAGGGCGACATGAGAGATAAGATTCGAAGGGCGATGGGAATCGACCTTTACAAATCGGGTTAGAAGGAGCGCGGGAGCATGGCGGACAACAAGAAGGGCAAGATCACAAGGGTTGCGGGGCCGGTCGTCACAGCCGAGGGAATTTCCCCGAGGATGTACGATGTCGTGTTGGTCGGCGAGCTGAACCTCATGGGAGAAGTCATTAAACTCGTCGGCAACAGGACCGTCATCCAGGTCTACGAGGATACATCGGGCATCAGGCCAGGTGAGGACGTGGTCGACACAGGCGCCCCCCTGCAGGTCGAGCTCGGGCCCGGGCTCCTGTCCAGCGTGTACGATGGCGTCCAGAGACCCCTTCCTGTCCTGAGGGACAAGCAGGGTGACTTCGTGTCAAGAGGAGTGAGCGCGCCTGGCCTCGACAGGACCAAGAAGTGGGCCTTCAAGCCTGTCGTTAAGAAAGGCGACACTGTGGGCGCGGGAGCGATAATCGGGGAGGTTCCTGAGGGCAACATAGTGCACAAGGTGCTCCTTCCGCCGAACACCAAGGGCAAGGTCGAGTCAATATCCGAAGGCGAGTTCACGGTCGAAGATGTCATCGGCGAGTTCGACACCGGTCACAGGATGAAACTGGCTCACAAGTGGCCGGTGAGGCACTCGAGACCCTATGTTGAGAAGCTGCTTCCCGACATCCCATTGGTCACTGGTCAGCGCGTTCTCGACATGCTGTTCCCCCTCGCAAAAGGGGGGACGGCTGCAATCCCCGGAGGGTTCGGGACGGGCAAGACGGTCACATCACAGCAGTTGTCCAAATGGAGCGATGCCCAGATTGTCATCTACGTCGGTTGCGGCGAGCGCGGGAATGAGATGACCGAGGTGCTGACAACTTTCCCCGAGCTCGAGGATCCCAAGACGGGGAAACCCCTGATGGGCCGGACGGTCCTCGTCGCGAACACGTCTAACATGCCAGTCGCGGCGAGGGAAGCATCGGTCTACACGGGGATTACTATCGCGGAATACTACAGGGATATGGGATACGACGTCTCCCTGATGGCCGACTCCACGTCAAGATGGGCGGAGGCTATGAGAGAGATTTCTTCGAGGCTCGAGGAGATGCCGGGCGAGGAAGGCTACCCTGCGTACCTGGCCGCTAGGCTCTCGGAATTCTACGAGCGCTGTGGCCGGGTCAGGATCCTCTCAGGCGGCATTGGTTCCATATCGGTCATCGGCGCGGTGTCACCCTCGGGCGGTGACTTCAGCGAACCCGTGACGCAGAACACGCTGAGAATCGTAAAGGTGTTCTGGGCCCTCGACTCGAAGCTCCGCGAGAGAAGGCACTTCCCGGCCATCAACTGGCTGACTTCGTACAGTCTTTACAGCCCCATACTCGAGGATTGGTACCGGAAGAACGTGTCCGAGGACTGGAACAAGGTCCGCCTATGGGCCATGGAGACCCTTCAGAAGGAATCCGAATTGCAGGAGATCGTCCAGCTGGTCGGCTCGGACGCGCTTCCCGAGGAGCAGAGGCTTACGCTCGAGGTCGCAAGGATGATCAGGGAGTTCTTCCTGCAGCAGAGCGCATACCACAAGGTGGACACCTACAGCCCGTTGAAGCGGCAGTTCGAGTACATGACCGCGATCCGCAAGTTCTCGGATCTGTCGAAGAAGGCGGTCGCGCTCGAAGTGCCGTTGGACAAGATAATCTCCCTTCCGTGCAGAGCCGACCTCGGAAAGCTGAAGTTCGAAGAGACGATGGACAGGGATATCAAGACCGTTTCCGCTGCGATGGAGCAGCAGTTCTCCAAGCTGGGGGTGTGATCGGATGGCCAAGGAATATCACACCATCAACCAAATCGCAGGGCCTCTCGTTTTCGTCGAGAAGACCGAACCCGTCGGCTACGGGGAGCTCGTCATGATATCGCTCCCGGATGGCAGCACGAAGAGGGGCCAGGTACTGGACACGTCTGATGAGGTCGTTGTCGTCCAAGTCTTCGAAGGAACGGGCGGCATAGACAAGGCATCGGGGGTCAAGTTCCTCGGAGAGACGGTCAAGATGCCCGTCGCAAGGGACATGCTCGGAAGGATATTGTCCGGCTCCGGAGACCCCCTCGACAAGGGCCCGCCCATCATTCCAGAGAAGCGCTTGGAGATCATCGGCGCGGCCATCAACCCGTGGGCAAGGGACAATCCGCAGGAGTTCATACAGACGGGCATTTCGTCGATAGACGGCATGAACACGCTCGTCCGAGGTCAGAAGCTGCCGATATTCTCAGGCTCGGGATTGCCACATAATGACATAGCTCTTCAGATCGCCAGGCAGGCAAAGGTCCTGGGAGGCAAGGAGGAGTTTGCGGTCGTGTTCGCCGCGATGGGCATAACGAGCGAGGAAGCCCAGTATTTCATGAAGGACTTCGAGCGCACCGGGGCCCTCAAACGAGCAGTCGTCTTCCTCAATCTGGCGGACGACCCCGCCATCGAACGCCTTCTCACTCCGAGGCTGGCGCTTACGACCGCCGAATACCTCGCGTTCGAGCTTGGAATGCATGTGTTGGTCATTCTCACGGACATCACGAACTACTGCGAAGCGCTGAGGCAGATAGGCGCGGCACGGGAGGAGGTACCTGCCAGGCGGGGGTATCCTGGGTACATGTACACGGACCTCGCGAGCCTGTACGAGCGCGCGGGCAGGATCAAAGAAAAGAAAGGATCGATCACCCAGTTCCCGATCCTTTCGATGCCGGGGGACGACATAACCCACCCCATCCCGGACCTGACCGGCTACATAACGGAGGGCCAGATCGTCGCATCGAGGGACCTGCACAGGAAGGGGATATTCCCGCCCGTCGCAGTCGAGCGGTCCCTGTCGAGGCTCATGGGTCAGGGCATAGGAGCCGAGAGAACAAGGGAGGACCACAGAGCTGTCTCAGATCAGATCTACGCCGCATACGCGGAAGGCCGGGATTTCAGAGGGCTCGTGGCAATCGTCGGCAAGGAAGCCCTCTCTGAGAGGGACAGGAAGTTTCTGGATTTCGCAGACTCTTTCGAGGACAGGTTCGTGCGCCAAGGAAAGGACGAGGACAGGACCATTGGTCAGACCCTCGACCTCGGCTGGGAACTGCTGTCGTCGCTCCCCGTGGATTCGCTCACAAAGATAGACAGGAAGATAATCGAGAAGTACCACCCACTGATGAAGAAGAAGTGAGAACCAGATGCCCGTACGCGAGATTCAGCCCACGAGGTCGGAACTCCTTGAGGTCACGAAGAAGATAAAGCTTACCACGAATGGCCACAAGATACTCAAGCTCAAGCGGGACGGCTTGATCCTTGAATTCTTCAAGATAATGGACCAGGCCAAGGACCTCAGGACGGAGATCGCAAGGCGGTACCTGGAGGCCACGCAGAGGATAGCGATCGCCAATGCTGTCGATGGCGCGATAGCCGTCCGGTCGGCTGCATATGCGCTGTCCAGGCTCCCCGAGATACAGCTCCGCAGCAGGAACCTCATGGGAGTCGTTGTGCCGGATATCAAGTCGAGCAGGATATCGACCCCCATCGACGAGCGCGGGTATGGCATCATAGGGACGTCTCCTAGGATAGACGAGGCCACGGACTCCTACGAGAAGCTTGTGGAGACCGTGATCAAGGCTGCGGAGCTCGAGACGACGATGAAGAAGTTGTTGGACGAGATTGAAAGGACCAAGAGGCGGGTCAACGCGCTAGAGTTCAGAGTCCTTCCGAACCTCGAGGAGGTAGAGAAGTTCATCAGGTTCAGGCTCGAGGAAATGGAGAGGGACAACACTTTCAGGCTGAAGCGGGTCAAGGGCAAGACCGCCAAGCGGGCGGGGGCATAGCCTTTGGTGCTCGAGGAGCTCCTTCAGGATAAATCAAGACTGCTCAAGCTGGTCTGGATTGGATTCATCATGAGTCTGGTGTTCATAGGGATCGGCGTTTACTACATCTTGGCCGAACTCGTTGGCTGACCGGCTCCGGACTTCAGACAAGCCCTTTCTTGCTTAGGTATTTGCCTCTGACAGACAGCGCATGCAGCGCGGTTATCGCCCTTTCCGGCACCGGCATCACGGGTATCCCGTGCCCGTCCAGGAACCGTTCGGATTCAGGATCGTCGATGCCTGCGAAGCATGCAACAGTCGGCTTGCCACTCAGCTTCGCGGTGATGGAGATCCACTTCGCAATCTGAAACAGGTTGGTGGCCGCCTGTCTCGCGGCAATGACCAGGATGCCCTTGACCTCGGGCGAGGCACCTACGACCTTGAGGACATTGGCATATCTCGCAGTGTCGGCGTCTCCGATGATGTCTATTGGATTGCCCCAGCTCCACGTCGGAGGGCAGACCTTCCCGATTTCCGTCAGGGTCTCCTTGGAGAGTTCTGCGAGCCCCAGGTCCATGTCACTTGCGCAATCGGTCGCAATCACTCCCATCCCTCCCGCGTTGGTAACGATTGCGATGCCGTCCCCAATCATCGGAGGCTGACTCGCAAGAGCCTGGGCTGCGTCAAACAGCTCGAACATCGTCTTTGCCCTGTAGACTCCGGTCTGTCTGAATACAGCATCGAAGGACGAGTCCGCACCAGTCAGGGCGCCAGTGTGCGACCTTGCGGCACGTGCCCCTCTCTCGGACCTGCCCGCCTTCAGTATCACTATCGGCTTTCTCCTCGAGGCCCCGTCGAGTGCCTCGAAGAACTCCTTTCCCTTCCGTGTCGACTCCATGTAGGCCGCGATGCACTTCGTTCTTCTATCTTTCGCGAAGTACGCTACTAGGTCCGCGTCGTCCGTGTCGGCCTTGTTGCCCGAGCTGACGAATGCGGAGAATCCCAACATCTCACTGACAGAATACTCGATTGCCGCGGTGCAGAAAGCACCGCTTTGGGAGAAGAAAGCGATTGAGCCCGCAAGGGGCGCCATCCGGGCGAAGGACGCGTTCAGGTTGTGGTGAGGTGAGATGACTCCAAGCGAGTTCGGGCCAATGATCCTGATCCCGTACTTCCTCGATACCTCCATCATCCTGTTCTCTCGGTCCTTTCCTTCCGCGTCCCCTTCCGAGAAGCCCGCGGAAATCACAGTCGCAGCCTTGGTGCCCTTCTTACCAACCTCTTCCAGGACATCTGGAACGAGTTTGGCCGGAACCACAACCACCGCCATATCGGGAACCTCCGGGCAGTCAAGGACAGAGGGATAGCATTGCATGCCGAGGATTTCCTTATGGTTGGGATTGACAAAGTACACGTCTCCCTTGTAGCCCTCGCTGAGTAGATTCTCGATAAGGATGTTGCCTATCTTGCCTGGCGACGGAGTCGCACCGATGACGGCAACGGATTTTGGCCTGAAGAATAGGTCCAGGTCGCGCACGGAGACGGAATCCACTGGGCCGATATCAAACCTTTGACTCAGTTAGCTCGAGAAGTCCTCGATCCAAGTCTCCCCAGTGCCAAGGTTCGTCATTGGCACCTTGGCCGGGTCAGGGACTTGATTGTGCATCCTCTGGTAGGAAGTCTGCGACTGCCACGCGGAAGCATTGATCAACTTGATGCCTCGGTATTCATCGACTCTGCACCCATGTATGTGACCTGTAACGAATATCTCGGGCACGTCGTCAATCACGAGGTAGTCCTTCTGCTCAGGAGCCAGGGCCGTTCTCTCTCCGTATATCGGCGCCATGTGTCTCCTCTTCAGCATCTCAATCATGATGCCCCCGGGGTCCTCGTACGAAAGGTTCCTGATGTTCGCTTTCAGGTCGTCCATGCTCCTCCCGTGATATGCCAGAATCCTGCGCCCTTCAATCTCCAGGTAGCACGGGTTTCCCACGAATGTAATCATCGGGTCGAACATCGATGTGATGTCCTTTGACAGTGCAGGCTGAGGTTCCGCGAGCCGGACAGCGTCGTGGTTTCCGGGCATCATGACAATCTTGATGCGCTGAGGGATTCCCTTGACAAGCCTCGCCAGCTCTGCGTACTGAGCGTATACATCCTCAATCAAGAGCTCATCCTCTTGGCCGGGGTAGATACCAATCCCATCGACAAGGTCCCCCGGCATGACAATGTATTTGATGTCCTTGGCGGTGGGATCGCGATTGAGCCATCCGACAAAATTGTTCCATTCATCGTGCAGGAATTCGGTGCTGCCGACGTGTATGTCAGAGACAAATGCCACTACGGAACCAGAACCGTTGGGGACCATGCCGCTGTTGATCGGGACGTCCGGCCGGATGACGTCCTTCGCCACCAGAAGCTCTCCGTCCTTGCTCATGGATCCGACTACACCCAGTATCTCGTCTTTGATGAAGGAGTCCATGCCCTTCCTCGAGTTCTTCATCACGAGCACTTGGATCGTGCCGTCATCGTCCTCGAGGTCGACTATCGTGTGACCGTTCTTCGTCATCCTGGCCTCGTTCACGATCCCAACGAACTTGACGTCCCTCTGCATCCTTTTGGCCATCGATATCGGCACCAGGCCCGAGAGTTCCCTTCTCCTTGAGAGGATCTTCTTTATCACGGAGTATCGGTCGTTGAACAGCTTCGCGAAATCAATCACGTTTCCCACGCATGTGGAGTTCCCCGTTATGTCCCTTAGTATTCTGATCCCATCCTCAGGCGGGGGCGTACGGCGCACTTCCGTGGAGACAGGGCTCGCAGCGTCTTCTGGGCGGACCAGCTCACGCCTTGGCGTGCAGGTCAGGTAGTTCTCAACGTCTGTCCTCGTCAGAACCAAAGGCCGATTCTCGTGATCTCGCAGGATTATGTTGACGCATTCCATCGGGTTCTGGGATCTCGATAGCAGCTCGGCAGCATCGGGATCGATGAGGATGCCTTTCTCAGAGAACGCCTTCAGAATCCCCTTTCTCATGCCAGAAATCCTAGCGCGGACGTGTTTAAATATCTTTTCTAGTATGGCTGGCGTGTGCTCGAAGTTCGCCTAGTCGCCCGCTGCTTCCCGACCGAGGAGAAGGACAAGGTCGCCAAAGCGATGTCCAGTCTCTTCCCAGACATACGATTGGAGGGAGACGACCCAATAGTCGGGACATCGCTATCCACGGATCGATTTGCCGAGCAGCTGAAGAGACAGAAGATAAGAGACTCTGCGAGAGCGGTTCTCAGGCGAGGGATTCGAGGCAACTCAACATCATTTCGCATTAACAAACAAGTGGCTGCGGTCGGGAAGATATCTTTCTCTGAGGAGAGCCATCCGCTTGGCGACATTGAAGTGACGGTGTTCTCAGATGGCATCGAGCAACTCATAGACTCGATTGCGCCGTCAACGCGAACGGAGGCGACGAGATGATCGGAATAGGCTCCCCCGCTTTCTGCCAAACGCCTTTCACCCATATGCTGGAGGAGATATCCAAGATATTCGACCTCTGGGAGATCCTAGCGGAGGGCGAGGATAGATTGGAGCTCGCAAAGGAAGGGATCAGGTACGGTATGACCTCGATGGGGATGCATTTTCAGGTTCACGCGCCTTTGAGCGACGTGAATATCGGCAGCGTACACGAGCCGATGAGGAGGGCCGCAATCTCGGAAGTCAAAGACACGATCGCAATGTGCGAAAAGCTCGAGATACCGTTGGTCACCCTTCACCCCGGATTCGTGCAAGGAATCGCATTTCTCGACAGATCGAAAGCAATCACGAAGACCAAGGAGTCCCTTCTGGAGTTGTCGAAATTCTCGATGGAACATGCCGTCGAGCTGGTCGTTGAGAACCTTCCAGCGAACATAAATGGTACGTGCACTCACGCGAGCGAGCTGCTCTCGGTCCTCGAAGGAACTGGCCTAGGCATATGCTTCGATATGGGCCACGCGAACACCGCTGGTCAAGTGGACGAGTTCCTGAAGGAGGTTGGCAGGTTCCGAAATGTGCATCTGCACAACAACGAGGGCGAGTGGGATCAGCACAATAGGATCGACGACGGTTCTGCGGACCTGGAGAAAGTGGTCACAGCCTTGAGAGGGCGCTACAAAGGGAATATCATCATAGAATCCACTGATCTTGAAAGCGGCGCCGAGAGCAGGGCTGTACTGGAAAAGCTGCTAGGATAGGTTGCCGCATCGAAGGCATTGGAATCTGCCTTCAACCCAACGTGCCTCAGTATATCCGCACACTGGGCAGACATATGCCCCCCCTCCCCAACTCTGGTATGTGCCGGCCTGATTCTGCGGGGGAGGTGGAGGCGGTGCCTGGGCTGGCCCATAAGTACCATAGTATGGAGGTGCCCCGGTCTGGGAAGGTACATAGGGTCCGGGGTAGAACCCCGCAACTGCAACCAGAGTCGGTTTCGGTTCGAGCAGCTTGCTCTCAGTGAAGAACTCGATGATTCGGACAATGTAGTACGTGAAGAACCCAGCCCCTATTCCTGCCCATATGACGACCGCGACCGTTGTCAGAATGGCTATCGCCAAGGAATCGAAAACATCTGCTGGCATGCTCAAGTAGTCGAATGCGAAGTGGAGCATGATTGAAGCGTAAAGGCCATACTTCAGGTACATGAAACCGAGCGCAAGCCCTGCCAGCGCAGAGGGGGCGATCTTCCAGGCACCCCACGCTTCGAAGTGCGCGAGGCCGAAGATCAAGGATGACACGACGATCAGCAATACCTCAGAAGCACCCAGGTTGAACCCCCCTCCCAGGAAATACGAATGGCGCTTCCGCTCGAGCTTATCCGTCATCAAATCGTAGAGCAGAAGAGGTACTCCGATCATCAGGACTCTGGTGATGATTTCCTCCCAGACAGAAGCGTTCGCCAGGAGGAAGAGCATCTCCCAGACATCGGCGTCCTCGCCCGGGACCTCGACATCTTGTCCGAAGAGCAGCATCAGATACACAAGTACCATGTTGAAGAACAACACGGCAAAGAGAAGGCCACACATTTCGAAGAACGGGCTGTGTTCTCTGGGCTTTCCTTTTCCGGTGATCTCGTCCCTGAAACCCCTGAAGCTCTTGAGGAATAGGAACGCTGCAGAGGCGACAATGACCGCTACGAGGACCAGATAGTACAATTGCAGTACGCCGCCTGAGAGCTCCAGAAGGGGGACTATGACAGGGAGCACAATGAAGAGTGTGTATGAGTATCCGTCGGAAATCTCAGGCAGCACCATGTTGATGCCGTAGATCAGAGTCACCAGAGCGGCGACGAGTGATAACACCACTGTCGTCATGAAAAAAGCGGATATCGTCCGGGTGATGGACCGCCAGTTTCTCTGGGGCACAACATATTGGTACTGAGTCCTATTGAGCGCCCAGGTCCTCCAGTCCTGAGGTCCCGTTGGGGGCGCATTCCTGATCGATGGTCTTATGGTCCCGCACGCTTCGCAGAATAATGCTCCTTCTCGAAAGGCCGTGCCGCACTGCGGGCAAATATCCCTCATAGCGGGCGGTGGCGACGTTGCTGGCTCAGGTTCGCTTGCCACGACGCGGCTCAACAGACTCGGCTCTATATTACATTATCGCAGCAGCCATATCGCGCCTCAATTTCGTTGTCAAGGGGAACGGACGAGGATGTCAGCGATGTGTTGCGGAGGCCATGACTCTATCCCAGGCCGACCAGCTGCGCGATTCCCAAGGTATTCAGCGACGAACGTTTATATCAAACGAGAATATTCGAGAGTCGCCTAGCTACGGAGGCAACCGAATGGATGACGAGAAGGATACAAAGGTGCGGTTTGAGACGTTGAACGCGGAGAAGATACCGTTTGGGAAGAACAACTTCTTGGAAGTTGCCCGAAAGAAGGCAATCACGGATGAGGGGGACAGCGAGTTCATCTCAGTATCCAGAGGTTATTACCTTCCGGATGGAAGCGAGAAGTACAAGAAGTCGATCACCATCCCGGACGACCCTGCGATAAAGGCTTTTGTGACTGAGAAGATAAACAAGCTCTGATGTCATTTGACCAACCCGCCGGCATCACAAGGTTGGGAAGAAAGGCGAGGAGTCTGATCGCCTTCCCCATTTTTCAACTCTTTAATTTACCTTCTTTTCTCTCGAGTATCATTTCCAGATAGGTACGAGGCTCGAGTCTCTCGAGTTCCAAATCCTTTCTGACGGATTCCATCACTTTTGCGGAGTATTCAGGGGACTCTGTCAGCAATTCTATCTCGACATACTCCCCGAGGTCCTCGACATCGTCGAGATCCACCCTGAGCTTCTCCAGCAGGTAGCTGTTGCGCTTCTTCCTGATAACCAGCCGCTCCCTGAATCCGAGCCTCTCCACGATTCTCTGTGCCGCAAGCGCATCGTTCGGACGCACGGTTATCTCCTCGCGTGCCTTCGACCCCTCGAGTTGAATCCGCGGACCTTTGTACGTTAGCTCGGAGCCCAGCTCGGTCTTTCTAAGTCGTAGCGACTCGTCAGTCCTGCCGAAGTCCCGAGAAGGATGGGAGAAGTACACGTCCTCGACGGACTCGGCACCGAGCTTCTTGGCACCCAGGCGTTGGAGCGCTTTCTCGACCTTCTCGTTGCCCGGTGACTTGAATTTCGCCTCTACCTCTAGCACGTCTATCCCAAAGCCTGTCACGTCTAATTAACCTGTGTTGGCCGTGATTATCCAGATTGCGAACCATTACCAAAAGGTATAAGTCAGGATGAACTGATAGAAGCCCCCCCGATAAAAGGTGACTATTATGGAGCAACCAGAGCGTTCCATAAGGCTCAGGAGAGAGGAGCTTGTTGAGATAAAGAAGCTGTATGAGACTGTCATGACTTTCGCATCGCACGGGATGTTCTACAGAAGCGGCAGGATAGTCGGGGACCGTCTCATACGACACGCAGGAACCGAGCTCGTCAGGATCAAGGACGCGCTGATCAAGGAAGGCTGGGTTGCAGACATCAGTTTCGAAGGGGATACGATATCCGTCGTGGGATCGATCGAGGTTTTCAACTCCGACTCTCCGACATGCCATATGCTGAGGGGCATACTGGCCAAGGTATTCGAGGAGCGTTCAGGCAAGGATGTGTACTGCCATGAACGCAGGTGCGTCTCCAAGGGAGACGACAAGTGCGTTTTCGTGATAGATACCGAGGTGATGTGATATGGTGAGGAAGACCACGGGCATTCCTGGCTTGGATGGCATGCTTCAGGGAGGATTTCCATTTCCTTCAGCGATCCTCGTTGCCGGGGAGCCCGGCACTGGAAAGACCACTCTTGCGGTCCAAAGCTTGTTTCATGGCGCCCGACAGGGCGAGAAGGGGCTCTACATCACTGCGATATCCGAGCCCCAATGGCTCGTTCAGAAATTCCTGTCGTCCTTCACGTTCTACAATCAGGAACTTGTCGAGAAGAACGTGGTCAACTTCGTCGACATTGGCCCGACATTGCTGAAGAATCCCAGCGACATGCTGTCCATCATCAAGAAACAGATCGAGCGTTTCCAGCCTGTCAGGATCGTGATTGACCCCATCACTCCGATGACCGATATGCTGCAGTGGCGAGGGGAGACGCGGGAGTTCATGCATGAGCTGTTCGCCTATCTGAAGGCCTTCGAGTGCCTCGCTATGGTCACAGCAGAAATGTCGTACGATGACATATCGCACAGCCAAGAGTCGTACATGGTCGACGGGGTTGTCATGCTCTCCTACCCGGAAGAGGAGAAGGTCAGACGGAAGTTCCTGGAAGTGCTGAAGATGAGAGGAACGAAGCACACAACGGGAAGGCAGCTCATCGACATAACCGACGAAGGTCTGGCTGTGCAGGCCGGGCTGAGGTAGAATCGGCACATGAACGGCAAAGAAGAGCATGTCATGAAGAGCGGTAGTTCATACCTGTTCACCGAGAGGAGCGTGGCACATGCCTTCGAGACCCTCAAGAGACTGATGTCTGAAGGGAGGAGGGCGATTGTGATATCCCGCACCCATCCCAGCAGGGTCCAGCAGGTGCACGGTGTCGACTGCCCGATGATGTGGATAGCGAAGACGACAAGACCGGCCGGAGGAGTCATCAGCCTGGAACCGACGAGGCTGATGAAGATCCATAGCACTGTCTCAGATTTCATAAAGGCCAACCCCGGCTCAGTAGTCCTGTTGGACGGGCTCGAGTATCTCATAACCGAGAACGGCTTCGGCCCCGTGATGAAGACCATCCAGCTGACGAACGAGGAGGTCGCCATGACTAATTCCTTCCTGCTGGTGCCTATCGATCCCAGGACTCTGGAGATCCAGCAGCTTGGATATCTCGAGAGGGAGTTTTCGTCGCTCGACTCGAAGATCAGTAGCCCTAGCGCGTGACCCGCGATTGCCTACGTCATTATTTCTAATTGGAGAGCGCTCAAGGTCCCGATGGCGGAGGATTCTGCCCTGGGAAGGATTCATGTCATCACTGGCCCAGGGAAGGGCAAGACAACGGCCGCATTCGGAATGGCCCTCCGGGCGGCAGGACACGGCTTCAGAGTCTGCATAGTCCAGTTCCTCAAGACATCCGAGACTACGGGCGAGGTCATAGCGGCCCGGGATGTCAAGGGCATTCAGATCAAACAGTTCGGGACCGGGGGTTTTGTGGATTTCAAGCACATAACAGACGTCGACCGCAGCTGCGCGGGCAAGGCTTTGGCATTCACCTCTTCGCTCATGGAGAAGGGAGACTGTGACATGGTCATACTGGACGAGGTCAACACGGCAGCCCATTTTTGCCTCGTGAACCCCAGCGAGGTGGCGAAGATCATCAGTGCTCGCGCGAAAGGTGTCGAGGTGGTATTGACGGGGAGGAACGCCCCCGACGAGTTCGTTGATATGGCGGACTATGTCTCCGCAATCAAGGTGGAGAAACACCCTTACGATGCTGGACTCAAGGCCAGAAAGGGAATCGAATGGTGACGGCCACTAGCTGTTCTTGGTTCTGAGAAACAGAAGATATTTGATCTCCTCGGGAGTGAACACGGAATTCTCCCTCAGGCCTCTCTCGTCTCCGTCCCTCAGCATCTTTAGGGCCATGGGCTGTCCTCGTGTTATCATCATTATTCTCCTTAGCGCGTCTTTCTCGATCTTGTCGTTCCCCAGAAGTTCTCTCGCGCTCTCCTCGTCAAGGCCCTTGATCTTCAGCTCTCGAACGACTCCGGAATCGACCTCTTTCTTGTGGTAGAACCAGTTGTATGCGGGAGTCTCTTGCCTGGCCGTGACAATCACCTTCGCTTCCCCCACGAGGTCGATAATGAATCCGAAGAACTCGACGACTTCCTCACTGACGGCGTAGTAGTCATCAAAAACCACGAGAACCGTCCTCAGATCAAGCACATCTTCCAGGGTCCCGGCATCCTTGTTGACCGTTGCCCCGAAGTCACGCAGCCTCTTCTGGAGCTGCTCGGCCGTGATGTCCTTGTCGAGCTTTATCCACAGGATGTCGAGGTCTTCCTGTTCTTCCACGAACCTTCTCACGAGGGTGGTCGTCCCGTAGCCCCGGTTCCCCAAGACCACAAGGATCCGAGCGTGAGACTCCATGAAATCGTCCATCTCCCTGAGTTCCGGGTCCCTGCCGCAGAACCCCTCCTGAGATGGCGCCCCCTTCAGGTCCTTCACAGGGGCTCTTCTGCGCTTGTCTATCTCCACAACCCCGTCCCTCATTTGGGATATTGCCGCGATCGCTCGTTTCTTCCCGACGGCGGTCTCGATGTCGCTTCCCTTCATCGTAGCGGTTCTTCCATCGGCAAGCACCTGAAAAACGGAGGCAAGAGCCTCTTTCCACAGCTGGTCCGCTTTCTGCAGCCCTTCAGGGCTTAGGGTATATACGTTCATCCTACGCTCGTGTCCCCGAACACGAGCGGTCAGCTCCGAAACCGTCCCTTCTTTTACCAGACTCTTGACGGCCCTAGGGACGTGGGTCCGCGAGATTCCAACAGCCGATGCTATTCCCGCCTGAGCCGTCTCTGGAGGGAACTCCTTCGGTGGTATGTCGGTAGCGAATCTCGACAAGTGGAGCAAAACCCTGTCGTTCACGCTCAATTGGCCAGGCTCAGCCATCAGTGCGTGTCATGAGCCTGTTCTTATATAATCGTGGTGGTTTTTCAGAACAGGCCTCTCAGACACGTTTCATATCGGGCTGGTAGTTGGTAATGACCTCAACACGTTTATATACGGTCCTTCACGTTGAAACGCACCAGTAGCAGAGAAGCCTCTCCCGTCCCCCGGAGAATTGAGAACATGGGTTTCGATTCCAGAAAGAGGAAGTCTTGGTCCGACCAAAGCGGTGTTTCCGAAGTCGTGGGCAACATCATGATTCTCATGATAACCGTCGTGCTTTTCAGCACGATCGTGATCTACGTCGGTCAGATCCCCACACCGGAGCAGCAGACAAAGACCGATTTTGCGGCCAGTGTCAGTTACTATGACTCATACACTCGTGCCAACGTGACTATCAAGCACGTTGGGGGAGAAGCGATGCTGACCAGGCACGTGGCTATCCTCATAGAGATCAACGATGTGATGGAGCGCTACAACCTCACCGACGACCCTGCCTGGACTAGCAATGAATGGACAATGGGCAAGTCCTGTGTTCTGAGCATATCTGGCACGACCTCCACGAGCAGGATTGCAGTTACCGTCCTGGACCTCGGAAGGGATGCGGTGGTCTGGACGAGCGAGCTAACTGGAGGTGCTGGGGGCAACCCGCCTAGCATATTACAGAGATACGCTGACTCCAACTGGAACACGCCCACCCCTGACCCGGTCAAGGAATGGGACAAGTTCGTGATATTCGTGACCATCGTTGACGAGGATGGAGACCTCAACTACTCCGACGTTGGCGAGAAGGGGGTCTGGATCGACTCGAGCTCGATATATTCGGGACAGACCCATAGGACCCCAGACTGGGTTGATCCCACCACAGGGACCATCTTCCGGTGGGACTTCATGACCAACACCTCCCACGACTCTGACAAGATAGATGGCGCAGTCGTCAAGATCTATGCATGGGACCAATCCAATCACAGGTCCGTCTCCTCGTTCATTCTTCAGGTGACAGTCCTCCCGACCAATTATGAATTGACTGAGTTGGAGGTGCCGACCTCCCAAGGTGAGAGTGGCATCCCGTCGTACATCACTTACCCCAGCGGACGTCAGGGATTTGGAGTGTACGGAGAGAACCTGACCTCTGTGCAGGGTCTCGGGACCGCGAACATCAGCGACTCGAGAACCGAGTTCTACAAGGACGAGCGGGTTTTCATCAGAGTCGCGAGCCTTGATATGGACAACATATACGGCGAAAACAAGATGACGATCAAGGACCAGAGGACTAACACCGTGTACATTCCGGAGTACGAACCGGAGCTGAACAGCACCGTGGAAGAGCCCTTCTACAGGTACCGCCACGGAGGCAGCGCTCAGGTGTTCGAAGCTGTGTTCAACACGACGCCCCTGCCACCGGGCACATACGACGTGGGCATATCCCTCGGGAGCTCGAGCACGACCAATCACTTCTTCAAGTGCAACATCTCCCTGACCATAAACCAGACCGGCAGCGTGATAACATACTTCCCCAAGCTGTTGCTCTACAGTGACCCTGATCTCACTGTCCCGTGGGGCAGCACTAGCGATAGTCCGTTCAACGCGAGCGGTTCGGAAGGAAACAACAGGATCTATCTCTTCATCGATGTCCAGAACATTCCGGACCCATTCGTCTCTCCTCAGGTAGAGGAGATCAGGATGAGCGATGCATACGGGGATGTCCAGGTTTACGGCAGGCCTCCGCAGATACCGATGCTAGGATCATGGAGCGGCGCTCGTGGAGTGACCGGTGGATATGTGACCTACATCGACCTGAGAGTCAACAATGGAGACCAATGGTTGCCGGGGACTCAGGCCTACTCGATCATCGTGTCACGCATCGTTGACGACAACGAAGGGGTCTATTCGCTCTCTCAACAGGCGTTCGTAACCGGAATGGCCGGCAGGAGCTCCTTCTTCGTCGGCTCGAACGGTATATATCAGGCTGGGGGCACGAACAACTTCGTTAACACGGAGAACCTGTTCCACATCAACTACAACAACTTCTTCACGAAGTCTGTGCTGTACACGCAGTACATGAGCCCTGCCGCGAGCGTCCTCCACTGGATGACGGCGATAGGCGTCGGCGACTTCGATGGCGACAAGGAATCCGACATGATCGTCGCCCGCTACTACCCGAGCAAGGGGTCTGATCCCGCCGCGGGATCGCTGCTCTACTACAGGAACACGCTTGAAAAGTACGGCACATGGCAGGGTCCATTTGTGCTCGATAGGGCCAGAAACGATACCCTGACTACGAAGATCACAAGTATATCGATAGGTGACGTGAACGGCGATAGGGACAACGACTTCGCCTACAGCACCGATGCGAACAAGGTGGCGATCTACTACAATACCTTCGGCGCATACGGCGAGATGTTCAATTACAACTTCCCGGGGACGGTCTCCAAGATAGCGCTCGAGGACATGACAGGCGATCAGATAGCGGACCTGATAGTCCTGAGCGCCGGAAAGGTCTATGTGTTTGACATAAGCAGGTGGACAAGGTCCGCATCTCCGAGTGCGTTGACCACAATACCCAACCCTGCATCGCTGGCGTCCACGATTGTCGATTTCGACATCGCGGACGTGAACCTTGATGGAATGCTGGATATTCTGACAGCCGACGCCACAACAGCGTCGCACTCCGACATCAAAGGCGTCTGGGTCAACCTCTACAGGCCTAACGCCAACCCCACCATCAGGGAGCTGGACGCTGCCGCTCCTGGGTACAACCCGAGATGGTTGTCTGGTGAGTCATTCTCAGACATTGGCAAGATCGAGGCCACTCAGTCCGTGGACGGCAAATACCTCAGGCTCGAGGAGAACTCGTCATCGGAACCGTTCCCCTGCAGCGTGGGCTATCAGATGAAGATCCTTGGCAACTCCATGCACACGGACCAGACGCTCTACGTCAACGCACGGGCGGTGTCTGGGAACGATGAAGCATTCTATGTCTACTACTCCACGGACGCCCAGTACTACACGCTGGCTCTGTTGATCGGCAAGGACGCCACGAGCTTCGCGAACTACTCTATCAGGCTCCCGTCGAGCGTGGCTGGCAAGGATATCTATATCCAGTTCACGGACGCGTTGAACTCTACCGACAGTGTCCAGTCATCCTTGGAGATCGAATATGTGTGTGTGTCGTCGTCCAACTACGGAGGCTACATGGACAGCGTGCTGCCGCTGTACCTCAGGTACCGCGTGAACTCGGACGAGACGGTTCCAACCTTCAAGGCGGTCCGGGCGGCCAACATAGACGGCATCGGGGATGGGACGCTCGAAGTGATCTGTGCGGCCGACGGTGGATACGTGGGGTACGATGGCACGAGTAGGATAGGAGGCGACTGGACCTACACGGACGCGAACATGTACATCTTCGCGACAGGAATGACGGGAATCTCCGCGACACTCTTCAGCGTGGCTGACGCGAACGGAGACGATTACAGCGATGTGATCATCGCAACAACCACAGTGCCAGATGCCACTCAGATCAACAAGCTGATAATGCACATCAACCTCTACATGCCCGGTGACCCGGACATGATGCGCGTGACCGTGAAGGACTTCTACGCGGGTATGGTCCCCGACCAGGAGGAAGGCACGATGGTCACGCTGGTAGTGCAGAACCCGATCGAATTGGGCTGAAACCCCTTCTAGCTCTTCTTCACCTTTGCGTGGTCCGCGAGCTCCCGCTCTAGCGACTTGACAACGTCTTCGGACCTTTCCAGCTCTATGACCACCAGCAATCGCTTGGAGGACCGTAGTTCTGCGAGGATTCCATTGGTCATGGCTTCCGTTCGCTTCCTTTCAAGCGTTGCGAAGCCCTGGATGCGGTTCACCACCTTGTCCCATTCCCGTACGAACTGGTCTGCGCTGGAGGCCCTGAACCTCTTTCTCTTCAGCCACCAGGTCCTGGTCGAATGTCGGAAAAGGTCCGTGCCCGAGACCGAGGCGCAGTAGAGGTCCGTATAGTCCGATTCGTCTAGGTCGATGGGGACGATTGGCACTTGAAAATGGTTCGAGATCTCCAGGGCCGCGACATAGCACGGTGGGGGGCTCGCGACGCTTCCGTACCTCCCGAGCTGTCTCGCATAGATGTACTCGTAGCGCGAGAGCTCGGGAGAGTAATCCTCCGGGATGTTGCGCAGTCCATCCAGCTCCTCCTTTGAAATGGAGATCGCGATCTTGTCGGGCCTTACCTGCTCGAAGGCCTTCATCACCTTCTCCGTCTCGGACTTGAGGCCCTTGATCACGGGGACGACGAACACCCTGGATCCCTCTGACCCAAGCTCGAGAACGGTCATTCCTTCTTCCTTCTCTCTCGTTGGAGGATCAGTTCTATGACGTCATCTGCGTCGTCGGCCCTTCGGAGCTCGTCCTTCGATATCAGGGGGGTTCCTTCTATGTTCCCAATGGACACCTCCTGCCGTACGAAGATCACAGATTTCTTCTCCGTCACCCTCGAGATGTTCCCAACGATCCTCGCCTTGCGCGCGGTGAGCTGCGGGCTGTCGCTGACGCCCGTGAGCATCAGGAACTCATCGTCGCTCGCAAGGGCGTCGAATGGGCACCTGATCGTGGGAACCACCGAGTATCCGAGCTCGCGGAGCATCTCGAACACGTCCTTGTTCAAACCCTTGAAATCGTCGAAGGTCCTGAGCATTCGCTCCATCTCCTTGGAGTAGGAGAACGGATCCAGAGGCACAACTATCGGCTCGTTCAGGAACTCCTCGATCTTGACTGCGATCTCCACCATCGCCCCCATCCCGCTCTCGTACATTTGGATGGCCTTCCTCGAGACCCCAGCGGCCTCCGCCAGCATGCCCAGGGATATGTTCCTGTTCTGCCTGATGCGCCTGATGAGATCCCCGTCCAGCCGCACATAGAGGCCTCCGGGCGCGGCATAAACGAACGGGGGCACCCCCTCCAACATATGCTCCGTGAAAGTGTCGATGGACATGATCGGGATCCCGTACCTAGAGTACAGGATGCCTTCGTCGAGCTTTCCGGAGCTCGAGTGCGTCCCTATGACCATCGGCGTCCCGCCCAGGGCGTTCGCAAGCACTCTGAGCTCCTCAGCGTCGTCGCCCGAGAGTGAGTCGATGTTCGTCAGGGCCTTGATGATTAAGAGCTGCTTGTCCCTGCGCGCGACGATGTCGAAGCTGATGCGCCTTATGTTGTGCGGGTCGGAGACGAAGAAACCGCACTTGGCAAGGGTGTCGCGAATTCTTACTGCAAGATCCTCTCTCGTTGCGACCATGGGGTCATCAGTGTCCTACTGGCGATTATCGCATCTTACCTCTTGGTCTTTTCTAATCATCTGTACATGGAGTTGGGCGCCAGCTTCTCGTACTTCCTGAGCTCGTTCTCTCCCATGGGCTCGACGCTTTCCATGGCCTTCTCGAAGTACTTCATGCCCACCACGAGGCTCTTCACCTTCTCCTCGTTGACCTCTCCGCCCTTCAGGACGTAGTCCCTGATGGCGAGCATGACGGCCTCGTTGCAGACGGCCGCGATCTCCGCACCAGTGTAATGGTCCATCTTCGAGGCGAGCTTGTTCGTGTCGACATCGTCGTCCAGGGGCTTGTCCTTGGTGTGGATCCTGATTATCTCCTTCCTTGCCTCGAGGTCAGGAGGGCCTATGAAGACCAGCCTGTCGAACCGCCCCGGCCTAAGAAGTGCAGGGTCGATTATGTCCGGCCTGTTCGTGGCTGCTATGACTGTGACATTGTGAAGCGCCTCGAGCCCGTCCATCTCGGTCAACAACTGGCTTATCACCCTCTCTGAGACCCCAGAGTCGGATGTGGTGCCTCGGACGGGTGCGACCGCGTCGATCTCGTCAAGGAAGATGACGCACGGGGCGGCCTGACGCGCTTTTCTGAAGGTCTCCCTCACGGCCTTCTCGCTCTCGCCCACCCACTTGGACAGGAACTCCGGCCCCTTTATACTGATGAAGTTCGCCTGGCTCTCGGTTGCGACGGCCTTCGCCAGCAGCGTCTTGCCAGTGCCCGGAGGCCCGTACAGGAGTATGCCCTTCGGGGGCGTCGCGTTCATGTGCCTGTAAAGGGGTCCGTACCTCAGAGGCCACTCGACCGTCTCCATTAGCTCCTGCTTCGGCTCATCCAAACCCCCGATGTCCTCCCATTTCACGTCAGGTGTGTCCAGGAGCACTTCTCTCAGGGTCGATGGCTGCATCTCCCTGTAGGCATCCATGAAGTCGTTCATGGTGACCTTCAGGCTGTTCAGGACCTCGACTGGTATCTGCTCCGCCTCGAGGTCTATGCTGGGGAGGATCTTCCTGAGAGCACGCATGGCAGCCTCCCTCGCGAGGGCCGCTAGGTCCGCTCCAACGTAACCGTGGGTCATGCCCGCCAGCTGGGCAAGGTCCACATCGTCGGCCAGAGGCATTCCCCTGGTGTGGATCTGGAGTATCTCCAGCCTGCCTTCCTTGTCCGGGATGCCTATCTCTATCTCCCTGTCGAACCGTCCGGGCCTCCTGATGGCTGGGTCCAAGGCGTTCGGCCGGTTCGTGGCTCCTATGACCACGACCTTCCCTCGACCCTCGAGTCCGTCCATGAGCGCCAGTAGCTGCGCCACCACCCGTCGCTCCGTCTCCGCAGTGACCTCGTCCCTCTTGGGCGCGATGGAATCGATCTCGTCAATGAATATGATGCTCGGGGCGCTCTCCGCGGCCTCCTTGAATATCTCTCGGAGCCGCTCCTCGCTCTCGCCGTAGAACTTGCTCATTATCTCGGGGCCGCCAATCGACGTGAAGTTGGCGCTCGTCTCGGAGGCCACCGCCTTCGCCAGAAGGGTCTTTCCCGTTCCCGGCGGTCCGTGCAGCAGCACGCCCTTGGGTGCCTCCACGCCGAGCTTCTCGAACAGCTCTGGGTGCCTCAGGGGCAGCTCGATCATCTCTCTTACCTTGTCCACTTCATCCTTCAGTCCGCCGATGTCCTCGTACGCCACCTTGGGTCCCTTTGCGGCCTCTTCCTTGGCAGGCTTCTCGCTCAGTTTCAGCTGGGTGAAGTTCTGGATGATACCGACTTCTGCCGACGGGGAGAAGTTCTGAACCACGAGGTCGAACTTGCGTCCCATTATAGTGACCTCGATTATGTCTCCCTTCGCTATCGGCCGTCCTTCAAGTGCCTGAACCAGATACCCCTCGCCTCCCAGAATCTTGAGGGGCTGGGTCGGCGCGAGCGTGACCTTGGTGGAAGGCTTCGGCACGGTCTTCCTGATGCCCACTTTCTCGTCCAGGCCAGTGCCAGCGTTCCTCCTCATTGTGCCATCAATCCTGATGGTCCCGCGGTTCTCGTCCTCGGGGTATCCCGTGTACACGGTCGCGGCCGTGCTCCTGCTGCCCTCGATGATCACAGTGTCCCCCTGGTCCAGCCCCAGGATTCTCATGAGGGCAGGGTCTATCCTGGCAATCCCCTTTCCGTCGTCGGAGGACTTGGCCTGAACAACTCTCAGAATTCTGTCTTTCTTGTCTGCTGGCATGGTGAGCACCAATTGTGGTGTTGGGCAGGGTTTCTCGCTGGTTTAGGATTCAGAATCGGTTTCTGAAAGAACCGTGACTAGGTCCTGATCACTTCACCTGGACCTTCTTGGACTTCTTCTCCGGCGGCTTCGCCTTTGGCAGTTTCACCGTGAGAACGCCGTCCTTCAACTCCGCATCAGCCTTGTCTGTGACCACAGCGTCGGGCAACGGGAGGGACCTGTAGAAGCTCGAGTATCTGCGCTCCCTGCGGATGTATCCCTTCTCCTTGTCCTCGTCATTCTTCTCGAGATTCGTTTCGCCAGATATCTCGATGCTGTTCTCGGTGATCTCTATGCTGAGATTCTCCTTGTTGAGGCCCGGAACCTCGGCCTTGACTACATACTCCTTGCCGTTGTCGGTCAGATCCACTAGAGGCTGCCTAGTCAGCTCCGTCGACCAGGCTCTCGGAGCAAGGAATGCGCTCTCCCAATGGGTCCTGAAATCGTCGAAGAGCCTGTCCATGTCGCTCATCATGGTGACCGGGTTCATCCAAACGGGACCCCAGTGGTCTCTTGGCACGATGCTTTCTTTCCTCTCTTTCCTTCGGATCATGTCTTGACCTCCTCATCTCGAACATGTCGCGTGCGAAATTGATTATGTTAGCACTTCTATATGAAGATTGCGCAGCATGGGGTCGTGCCAAAAGAGGGGACTGGTCGGTTCCCAGAAGGCATGAGTTCAATCATTCGCGCTCGCCCCGCAAATCCTGTCTGCTACTATCTGCGCAGATCCTGGAGGATTGTATGATGGGAAGCTCACCTTGGCAAGCATACTCTCGTTCCATCTCCACCCGAAGGACGGTTCTGCGCCCGTGGTTCGAGTGGGACCCAGTCTCGAGCCCACAAGCACACTAATAACCAGCAGTCAGCATACTCCCTCGTTATGGTCGGAACGCTTGCTGGTAACCAGGTCGTCATCGCTGAGCCAGCCGAGGCCAGTCAGATTTACGGCAAGGGCTACTACGGAGTCCCCCAGTCCGGCGGGAGTCTGAAGCTCGACCTCATGGAAGCCATCTACCTTGTCGAGTCAAGCCGGCTGCGGGTCGAACAGGAGGGAAGCGAGAGGACCGCGAGCGATCTCCTCCGCCTGGCACACAGAACTTCGGAAGGATTTGAGGTGCGTTACCTGGTCTACCGTGAGCTCCGTCAGAGGGGTTATGTAGTGAAACTCGGCCAGCCGCCCCTGGACTTCCGAGTCTTCCCTCGAGGAGGCAGCCCCAACAAGACACCGAGCAAGTGGTGGGTTGCGGCGATCTCCGAGCGATCCGAGTTCGAGATGGGCAGGCTCCTCCAGGATCTGGACCGGACCGCGGATGTGAGAAAGAGGCTGTTGCTGGCAGTCGTCGACGAGGAGAGCGATGTCACATACTACGAGGTCCGAAGGGTGGTCCCCAAGGGGAAGCTGGTCGCCGTCGACCTCACGGGCTCTCACGAGGGGCTTCTCATGGCTGACCGCGTGATCGTTCCAGACTTGATCAGCGCAGCCGCGATCCACAGTGGCCACTTCTTCGGAAAACACATAGGTTCCACGCTGCAGCTGTCATTGATAGAGGCGACTTTCCTCGTTGACCTCGGAGCGCTCAAGCTGAAGGATGCCAGGACAAACCGGGGCGTCAGCCTGGCCATCCTGAAGAAAAGGGCCAGAGCCCTTCAGCCGGACTTCGACTTGCGGCTTGATGCATTCAAGGACCTGAAAGACAAGGGACTGATCGTCAAGACGGGATTCAAGTATGGCTCGCACTTCCGCGCCTACGAGGGGGACCCGGAGAGACAGCATGCCAGATATCTCGTGCACGCGGTTCCCGAAGGCTACACCGCCATGTGGCCCGAGGTGAGCAGGGCCGTCAGGCTCGCCCACGGCGTCAAGAAGGAGATACTTCTCGGCAAGGTCTCGAAGAAAGAGGTCGAGTACGTCAGCATGAACAGGTACAGGCCCTGATTAAATCCTGGAGCAGCCCGCGGACTTGTACAGCTCGTGTCTCCACTGGACTATCTGGAACATCGCGCAGTAGTCGCCGATCGTGTCCCTGAACGGTATTGGAGGGATCATGCCAGAGCATCCTATGCCGAAGCGCTCGCAGTCGTAACAGGAGACCATGTCAATATGACTAGCACGCAAGGGCTATTAATCCTTAGCCATGGCCATCCAGTTCAGAGGAGCTTCTGGGAGAGCTCGACGAGCCTGTTGGAATAGCCCCATTCATTGTCGTACCAGGAGAGGACCTTCGCGAAGTTGCCCTTGCTGCCGATGACCATGGTAGACAATGAGTCGATGACGCTCGAGTGTGGGTTGCCCACGACGTCGGTGGACACGATGGGTTCGGTGAGGTACTCCATTATGCCCTTCATCTTGCCCTCTGCGGCGTCCTTCAGCGCCTTGTTCAAGTCCTCGGCAGAGACCTGAGTCCTGGTTGTGAAGCTCAGATCCGTGACTGACCCGCAGGGAGTCGGGACCCTCATCGCGAGCCCGTTCATCTTGCCCTTCAGTGCGGGGATCACCTGGCCGATTGCCTTGGCAGCTCCCGTCGACGTCGGTATGATCGAGAGGGCGGCGGCCCTGCCCCGTCTGAAGTCCTTGTGGGGTAGGTCGACCAGTCTCTGGTCACCAGTATAAGCATGCACTGTGGTCATCATGCCAGACTCGATTCCGAAGGCGTCGTTGATGACCTTGGCGGGAGGTGCGAGACTGCCCGTGGTGCACGAGGCCATCGACACGACGTTGTGCTTCGCCTTGTCGTACATCTCCATGTTGACCCCGAGAACAAGGGTCACATCCGGGTCCTTGGACGGTGCGGATATCAGGACCTTCCTGGCCCCGCCGCTCATGTGCTTGGCAGCCTTCTCCCTCTCCGTGAACAGGCCGGTTGACTCTATGACAACATCCACTCTCTGCTTCTTCCAGGGAATCTCCGCCGGGTCCTTGACCTGAGTCACTTCCAGCCATCGGCCGCCCACCAGGATCGTGTTCCCGTTCACCTTGACCTCCTGGTCCAACTTGCCGTACACGCTGTCCCACTTCAGCATGTATGCGAGGGAATCGACCGGGGCGATGTCGTTCACGGCAACGATCTCGAAATCCTTGCCGTAGTTCTTCTTCTCGATGGCAGCTCGGAAGGCGTTCCTGCCGATCCTGCCGAAGCCGTTGATGCCTATCTTAACCAAGGTACTACCCGTCATCACAAATGCTGGACCAAGTAAAAAATATGCGCCCTCTACAGCCCCTGCAGCTCAGGCATCCGCTGTCTTGCATGTCGTCTAGCGACTGAACGGTCTCTGGAAATGGAAATAAGGGGTTTTCGATGAAATCAGAGTTGGACCTCGATCCCCAGCTTCTCGGTGAGCTCCTTGTACCTGTTCCTGATGGTGACCTCGGTGACCCCCGCGATGTCGGCCACCTCCCTCTGCGTCCTCCGCTCGTTGCAGAGTATCGAGGAGATGTAGATCGCGGCTGCCGCCACTCCCGTAGGCCCTCTCCCTGAGGTCAGCTCCTTCTTGGCGGCGTCCTTGAGGATCTCCGCTGCCTTGGACTGGACCTCGCCGGACAGCTTGAGCTCCGAGCAGAACCTCGAGATGTAGTCCTGAGGCTTCGTCGGCATCAGCTTGAGCTTGAGCTCGCGGGTCATGAACCTGTAGGTCCTTCCGATCTCCTTCCGGCCCACCCTCGAGGAGTTCGCGACCTCGTCCAAGGTCCTGGGCACGTTGCACTGTCTGCATGCGGCGTACAGCGAGGCCGCAACCACGCCCTCTATGCTCCTTCCCCGGATCAGGTTCTTGTTCACGGCCTTCCTGTAGGTCATTGCCGCGGTCTCCCTGACGTTCCTCGGCAGGCCCATTGAGGAGGCCATGCGGTCGAGCTCGCTCAGGGCGAAGGCCAGGTTCCTCTCGGTCGCGTTCGAGACCCGGATCCTCCGCTGCCACTTCCTCAGCCTGTAAAGCTGCGCCCTGTTCCTCGTCGGGATGCTCTTCCCGTACGAGTCCTTGTTCTTCCAGGAGATCTCTGTGGACAGACCCTTGTCGTGGATGGTGTAGGTCATGGGAGCGCCCGTCCTCGCCCTCTTCTCCCCCTGCTCCACATCGAAGGCCCTCCATTCGGGCCCCTGGTCGATCAGCTGATCGTCGAGGACTATCCCACAGTCCTCGCACACTAGTTCTCCACGTTCGTAGTCTCTCACAAGGTGAGCGCTGTTGCACTCTGGGCATCTCTCTATCTGTTCAGTCTCTTCTCTTACCTTTGCCATGCTCCCTCTCCTCTTGGACATAGACCTCCTTGCCGAGCACAGCAAGGGTTCTAAGTCCATGTCGGGGTTCTATCGCGACATACGGTGTCCGCACGGGCCCGAAGACCTTCGCAACCTTCCCAATCTCCCCCTTCACGTTGTCCCTCACAACCTCTCGCGGGATTGGCGCGAACCGGGCCTTCACGATGAGTCTTCCGTCATGCGATATATCCTGGACCACGCCTAGAAGACGCACCGGGCTCACCGAAATTTATATAGAGTTTGCGCTGTCGGGGCTATGTATGATGTTATATATAACGGTTTTCTTAAGCTATTTAAGCATTGAGCCCATCTAGGGGTCCGGGCCTCCCTCCGGGCAGGGCCCATGGGGATTCGCTTGACCAACATACCCAGGTCCCATCCAAGGCATGCGTCTCTTACACTTAGAGAGAAGCTGGTGGAGGGATTCAGAGAAGGCATCGTCGTCCCTCAGGGCTTGATAGCCCATGGCAGGGGTGAGATGTTCGACTATCTTCTTGGCGAGCGGACAACGAAAGAAGCGCAGATCGCGTCTCGCGCAGCCGCTGCGTTGCTGTTGGGAGCGAAGAAGCCGGTCCTTTCCGTGAACGGAAACGTCGCGGCCCTGTGCCCGGCCGAGATGGTCAGACTCGCCAAGGTATCGAGAGCCCGGCTTGAGATCGGTTTGTTCCACAGATCCGATGAAAGGGTCTCGAAGATACTGAAGCGGCTGGATGAGAACGGAGCGAAAGGAGTCCTAGGATTCCTGCCCGACTCCAAGATACCAGGGCTCGACCACCAGAGGGGTCTGTGCTCGAGGCAAGGGATCCACTCTGCAGATGTCGTTCTGATACCTCTCGAAGATGGTGACAGGGCCGATGCTCTTGCCAGGATGGGCAAGAAGACGATCGCGATCGACCTCAACCCGATGTCGAGGACGGCCCGCTCGGCAACTATCTCCATCGTTGACGAGGTCACGCGTGCGGTGCCCGAACTGATTGAAAATGTCGAGGACCTCAAGGGCGACCGCAAGGCGATGAGGAGCGTCCTCGCTGAGTATGAGAGGGATGAGAACCTGAACCTGGTCTGCAAGCGCATGGCCAGGAACCTCAAGCGGTTCCTGGACAGATGACCTTGTCTCTGAGGTCGCCAGCCTGGCGGAGTCCTTGATGGTCGCGGAACAACTGTTATTAGGTCACCTTTCGATTAAGCGGCCGGTAGCATGGCGAAGAATGAACTGCTGGACAAGGGCATCAAGAGAATAGAGTGGGCAAAGACCCACATGAAGGTCCTAGGCAAGATAAGAGAGCGAATGGTCAAGGAGAAGATATTCGAAGGGCTCAAGGTGGGGATGGCGTTGCACACCGAGGCCAAGACGGGCGTCCTGGCCCTGACGATCCAGGAGGCGGGGGCAGAGGTCAGGCTCACAAGCTGCAACCCACTCTCAACGGATGACTCCGTGGCATTGGCCTTGAACAAGGAGTATGGTCTCGAGACCTACGCGAAGAAGGGCCAGACCACGAAGGAGTACTACGATTCGCTCAACAAAGTCCTCGACTTAAGGCCTGACTACGTCATAGATGACGGCGCAGACCTGATATTCCTCATGCATACGAAGCGGAAGGAGCTTCTTCGGAAGGTCAAGGGTGCGAACGAGGAGACCACGACGGGCATCATGCGGTTGCGGTCGATGGCCCAGGAAGGCGCGCTCAGATTCCCGGTCATGTCCGTCAACGACGCCTACATGAAGTACCTTTTCGACAACAGGTATGGTACTGGCCAGTCCACGATGGACGGGATCATGACTGCCACGAACCTCGTCATCGCGGGCAAGAGCTTCGTGGTCGCTGGCTATGGCTGGTGCGGACGCGGGATCGCCATGCGCGCGAAGGGCATGGGCGCTGACGTGACGGTCTGTGAGGTCGATCCGATAAGGGCTATCGAGGCTAAGCTGGATGGCTACGCGGTCATGCCGATGCGGAAGGCCGCGAAGGAGGCCGAAATAATCGTCTCGGCTACCGGCTGCAAGGATGTCGTGACCGCCGAGGACATACTCGCGATGAAGGACGGTTGTGTGCTGGCGAACTCGGGCCACTTCGACAACGAGATATCCAAGGCCGCCCTGACGAAACTTGCCAAGAAGCACAAGATGGTCAGGGAATCCGTCGAGGAGTTCGAACTGAAGGGAGGCAAGAGGGTGTACCTCCTGGCGGATGGCAGGCTGGTCAACCTCGCAGCGGGCCAGGGCCACCCGGTGGAGATCATGGACATGAGTTTCGCTATCCAGGCCCTGTGTCTCGAGTACCTGGACTTCTCGGCCCAGACCCTGGAGCCAGACGTTTACGACGTCCCGGACCATATCGACGAGACGGTCGCGAAGTTGAAGCTTGAGACCATGGGCGTGGAGATAGACAAGCTTTCGAAGCAGCAGCAGTCATACGTGAGGAGCTGGCGCGAAGGCACCTGAGCGTCCAGTCACGCTACAGCATAGCTGCTCTCCATACTGTTCCAGCGGGATGGGAGAATCCCAATTTTCAAGTCAGTCAGCGAGCATACGGGCACTCGGGAGTGAGAGGGACTTGCGCCGCAGCAACATCCTCGGAGTATACGGCCACACCGCCATGGACGTGATATACAGCTCTGACGAGTTCCCTCAGCCGAACACAACCGTGGAGCTGAAGGAACGGCGGGAGCACTTCGGGGGCACTGGAGCCAACATAGCGAGGATCGCAGCCTCATTGGGAGTGAGGACTGCCCTTGCGAGCTACGTCGGGCACGATTTCCCGAAGGAGTTCATGGACGCGCTCAGGAAGAGCGGCGTGGACACGACGGACCTGATCAAGGTAAGGGGCGCGCGCACGCCATTCATCATACTGATATCTGACAAGGGACACAACCAGATAGGCTTCGTGGACCAGGGGGCCATGAGGGAGGCCGACCGTCTGCCGATCAGGACCCACACGGTCGACTCGTCAGAATTCGTTCACATAGGGACTGGGCGTCCGTCCTACATGCTGAAGGTGGCGAAGCGCGCTAAGAAGATGAAGAAGACCGTCGGTTTCGATCCGGCTCAGGAGCTTCATTACGTGTACACGGCCGAGACTCTCAGGCCGATCCTCGAATACTGCGACATTCTCTTTGCGAACTCCGCGGAGCTCGAGAAGTCCAGGAAGTACCTGAACCTCAAGGAGGACGTCGAGCTGCTCTCCTATGTCGACATGGTCGTCAACACGAGAGGCGATGAGGGAAGCAGGATAATGACCGACGGGGACGAGATACTTGTGGGGACCATACAGCCGGACAGAGTGGTTGACACTACGGGTGCCGGAGATGGCTTCAGGGCAGGCTTCTATGCTGGCTTGAGCCGCGGCCTGTCGCTGGAGGAGTGCGCGTGGGTAGGTGCGGCTTCGGCATCGTTCGTTGTCGAAGGCGTGGGTGCTCAGAGCATCCTTCCCACCTGGGATATGGCCCAGAGGAGAGCCGCCCGCAGGAAGTGCGTCTGAGGATGAGTGCGAGCGACGGATCGGCGGGGCTCAAGGTCCCACTGCGGATTGTGAAGAGGATTCGCGAGGCTGAACGAGCTTCCGTACTGACGGGAGCCGGAGTCTCTGCCGAGAGCGGCATACCGACATTCAGGGGAGCAGGCGGCATCTGGGAGAAGTACGACTTCAGGAAGCTGGCAACTCCCGACGGTTTTTGGAGCGATCCGCAGCTCGGGTGGGAATGGTACCAACTCAGGCAGAGGGAGATGCGGAAGGCCCAGCCGAATCCCGCCCACGAGACTATCGCGAGCATGGAGAACCATTTTCAGTCGTTCTCGGTTCTCACGCAGAACATAGACGGTATGCACAGAAGGGCAGGCAACAGGAACATCGTGGAGCTTCACGGAAACATATGGCGGATGAAATGTCCCAGGGACGGGACGCTCGTCACCATCGATGCGCCTGTCGAGTTCATACCACCGTTCTGCGAGTGTGGATCGATCATGAGGCCCGATGTCGTATGGTTTGGAGAGCAGCTCCCTGCAGAGGCAGTCGAGAAGGCGTCGAGCGTGGCATCGGGTTGCGACGTGATGTTCGTCGTCGGCACGTCCGCAGTAGTGTATCCGGCGGCGGCGCTGCCAATCCTGACCAAGAATTCCGGCGGGCTCGTCGTCGAAGTGAACCTCGAGCCGACGGACGTCTCGACATACGCGGACATCTCATTTCTCGGTCGCGCTGGAGAGATTTTGCCAGCGTTGTGGAGAATCATCGCCACCCCGAAAGGTTTATGACGGGACACCCCATTATACCGAAATGGTGAGGACCAGATGGCCGTGGGGTTTATACTTATTAGCACCGCGCCAGCGAAAGAGCATGAGGTCTACAACGAACTCCTTAAGGTGAAGGAAGTCGTGGAACTGCACCCCCTATTCGGAGAGTACGATTTGATTGCGAAGATCGAAGCTGAGGATTTCAACCTGCTCGGGCAGGTAGTTGTGGACAAGGTCCGGTCGATTCCAGGTGTGATAGACACTAAGACCCTTACGGGTATCAAGTTCTAGGCGGATTTGGGGAGAAGGGGTGAGCTAGATGGATCTGATGGAGTTCTTGACAGTTTTGGTGCTGGTCTTTGCGTTGTTCATGGTGCTGGCCGGCGTGTTCACAGCGTATTTCGGGAGCGGCAAGAGCCGCATGATAGGCGTTGTGCTGCTTCTCGTCGGACTCATCGTTGGCATTCTCTGGGTCGCGATGTCATACGGCGGCAGCGATGTGATAGATGTCGATCTATCCCAAGTCGTCTGGGACGCGTTCCTGTTCATACTCTCAGGGATCATTGGAGCCCTGGCGGCGATCGGCGTCTTCCTGCTCGCGATAATGAAATCCTGAGCACAGAAACCTTTTTCTAGAAACTACCCTTCTACCTTTTCCGATGAGTGTCCAGATAGTCTTGGGCAGCAAGAGCGACATGAAGGTTGCCGAAGGAGCTGTCGCGGTCTTGAAGGAGCTTGGCATCAAGTACAGGCTCAGCATCGCGAGCGCCCACAGGACTCCCGAACTCGTCGACAAGCTGGTCGCCGAGGCGGATGCCGAGGTCTTCATAGCAATCGCAGGACTGTCAGCCGCCCTGCCCGGTGTGATAGCCGCAAGGACCACCAAGCCAGTCGTGGGAGTTCCCGTGAGCGGGGCAGTCAACTTGGATTCGATCCTGTCAGTGGTCCAGATGCCCCCGGGCATTCCGGTTGCGGGAGTCGGGCTGGATAGGGGAGACAACGCCGCACTTCTGGCCGCCGAGATCATCGCCCTGAAGGATGAGAGAGTCCGCAAGGCAGTCTTGCGGTACAGGGAGAAACTCAGGCAGAACGTCATCAAGGATTCCAGGGAAGTTGAGGTCTGAATGTTCAACGCGGATAAGTTCATCGAAGAAGAGATCGCCAAGCTGAAGGCTGAGATCAAGGGGAAGGCTATCATCGCTGCATCCGGAGGTGTGGACAGCACCGTCTGCGCGGCGCTCGTCGGCAGGGCCATAGGCGACAGGCTCGTGGCCATCTATGTCGACACAGGCTTCATGCGAAAGGGGGAGACGGACAGCGTCGACAAGATGCTGAGGCGCCTTGGCGTGAACCACAAGGTGGTCGACGCAAGCGATGAATACTTCACAGCACTGAAAGGCGTGACCGACCCCGAGAGGAAGCGGAAGATCATCGGGGAGAAGTTCATACGTGTGTTCGAGCGCGAAGCCAGGAAGCTTGACGCTGAGTACCTGGTCCAGGGGACGATCGCCCCGGACTGGATCGAGAGCGGCGGCGGTCTCAGGGACACGATCAAGTCGCACCATAACGTTGGCGGCCTTCCGGAAGTCATGGACCTGAAGCTCGTGGAGCCGCTGCGGGACCTCTATAAGGACGAGGTTCGCAAGGTTGCGCGCGCCCTGAAGGTCGAAGTCGCGGAGAAGCAGCCCTTTCCGGGACCGGCCCTGGCCATACGTGTGATGGGGGAGCCAACAAGGGAGTCCGTGGATATTGTCAGAGAGGCATGCTTCATTGTTGAGGAGGAGATAGAAAAGGCCTCCGCTGCGGGCAAGATGAAGCTCCCTTGGCAGTACTTCGCTGTGCTGTTGCCGGTCAAGAGTGTGGGTGTGCAGGGGGACATAAGGGCATACGGCTACACGATAGGCGTTCGAGCCGTGGACTCAGTGGACGCGATGACTGCGACCTACTCCAAGATCCCGCATGAGGTGTTGGAGGTAATTAGCACCAGGATTGCCAACAAGATGAAGGACAAGGTCAACAGGGTGGTCTACGACATCACGAACAAGCCGCCGGCCACAATCGAGTGGGAGTAGGACCGGATCCGACAAGGCTACACGAGGATCATCCTTAGCCGTTCGTCCCTTGCGACGCGGTTCACAAACGAGCTTCCCGTTGCGTCTGGTCCTGGACATGTTTTCCGAGCATCTTTCGAATACTGCTAATTTGCCTTGAGCAGATGATTTATATCCCTGGGCTGTTCCAGTCTCCATGCGCATCCTAGTGGTGGACAACGGCGGCCAGTGGACACACAGGGAATGGAGAGTCCTGAGGGATCTCGGTGTGGACAGCGAGATAGTTCCCAACAAGACCCCGCTCGAGAACATCAAGGCTGACGGGCTGGTTCTGTCAGGTGGTGCCCCTCGTGTGGGCCTGGATCAGGAGAAGATGGGCCTTTGTGGGGATTACATCGACAAGGCTGGAATTCCCATACTGGGCATATGCGCTGGACACCAGTTCATGGCGACCCATCTGGGTGGAAAGGCGGGGCCGTCCAAGATACCGGAGTTTGGCAAGATGATGGTCACGATCGACAATGAGGACGATTTGTTCAAGGGACTTCCTGACACATTGGTCGCATGGGAGTCCCATAACGACGAGGTCCAGGAACTGCCCCCGGATTTCGTGGCGCTCGCACATTCGGACAACTGCCAGATACAGGCAATGAAGCACAACTCAAAACCACTGTATGGGCTGCAGTTCCACCCTGAGGTCGAGCACACTGACAACGGGTATGAGATGTTCCAGGCCTTCATAGACATCTGCGCGGCTCACAAGAAGGAATGACCTATGGAGCCAGAGCTCCTCGATGTTCTGAAGGAAGCGGTCGAGGGCAAGCAGCGAAAGGAAGACCTGATCAGATCCATCGGCAGAGCAGTGAGGCGGCGTGGGCTCAGCTTCGATCTCTACATTCGAATCGTGAGCGAGGTCAGGGGCCTCGCCAATTCCAGAAAGGTGGACATCGAGACCGCCGCCAGGACTCTTCTAGAGGGCAAGTAAGAGAAGCCCGAATATCACCGCTCCGATTATCACGACCGCGATGAGCATCCAGAGCGCGATTCTTTCATTGGACCCGAACGCAATCGGAATCGGGCCTATCAGGACGGCGCCTCCGAACTCCGTATTCCGCTTCTTCGGCGCAGGTTCAGCCTCATGCGCGCCCGGTTCATATTGCTGTTCGAAATACCCTTGCCCTGTGAAGAGCAGAACCATGCCTACGATGATACTGGCGAGAATGAGAAGTGTGCCGGCGATGAACATCCAGCTTGAGCCGGTGAACACCGGGAATATCAGGAACAGCTGGACCTCGGCTTCTCCCGTGGCCACTGCCGCAATGACAATGCCAATGCCTGCAATGAAGATGAATACTGGAACCAGGCCTTTGAGGGTCATCGGCGTCGGACCTCGATACTGACCAGCTTTGAATATGTCGTTGTCAGGTCTATCAATCTTTCCGAAAAGCCATTCCGAGCCGGGAAGTCTTTTATCCGCCGCCCACATTCACGGTTGGGGGGGTTTGTGGCCGCGCTCAAAGACAATATCTTCAGGATCCTCGAAACGAAGCAGTTCAGCATAGAGGAAAGAGGCGGCTACATCTACTGCAGCCGCGATGATGTGTCAGTCGTCATAATGATAGCAACGGAGTCCTCCCCAGGCGAGGTTGAGGACTTCGTGAAGGAAGTATCTGGCTTCCCAGGTCGAAAAGTGGTCGCCAGTGTTGGAAGAGTTGACGAGAAGACCCTGTCCCTCCTGCAGAAGAACAGCATACACTTCTGGGGCAGGGAGGAGATCGAACACGAATTGGGCAGCATGCAGCTGGACACGCCTTCGCAGACCCGCAGAAGCCTAGTGGACGAAGTGGTCCAGGACGAGCTCCCGCAGAGGCTCGTTGAGCCTCATGAGCTGTCGATTCCAGTGATTGTCGAGAGCTCCGTGGAGAAGGCGGAGAGGATAGTCAAGCCGAACTTCCTGCTGGAAGAGGTGAAGTATCTTGCCAGGCACGAGGTTGAGGGATACAAGTACGACCTCGAGCTTGTGCCTCACTATCTCTTCCACTTCGTGATCACCCTTGGGAGCGGAGACCAGAAGGCGGGCATCATCGCGGTGAACACTTTGACGAGGCATGCTGAGACCTGGAGATGGGGTTTCGAGCTCGTGGATGGGATCGATGTCCCGTATTCAAAGAGGGAGCCCAAGATTGACTACGAGGACGCTCGGAAGATCGCCCAGAGCGTGGTTGACAATGAGTACAAAACGCACACAGAAATCGTGAAAGACTATGGCCACGCGGAGATCATCGAGAGCAAGCGACCCGGCAAGGACCAAGTGTTGATCGAGTCCAAGGGCCTTGTCTATCTACCGATCTGGTGCGTCGAGGGCACTCGTGGCGCCATGATAATCAACTCTTCAACTGGAAAAATCATCTCGGAGCACGTGCACGCAGGCGCTGAGGCGTCAGAGACTAAACTAGGTTGAGCTTCCTGAGGCGCTCCATGATACCGGTCCAGTGGGTGCCCTTCCAGTAGAGTTTCTGGCATCTAGAGCATCTCCAGAACTTGTCGTTGTTTGCCAGGGCGCCCTCGGGCACCTTTCCAGACGCCTCCTCCTTGGGCAGGTCAAGGAGCTCGCCGTTGCACGCCGAGCATCGAATTGTCCCTTCGCTGAATTTCAGACCGAACTTCTGTCCTACTGCGCCCAGCTGCTTGTCAATGTCGTCAGGCTCGACGAGGAAGGCATTCGACTCCTTGGCCAGCTCTTTGTCTCTAGTCAGGATGAACCTGCTCTCTTCCCTCGCAAGCTTGGCGATATTGGCGTCATCCAAGCTCTTGTCGTAGACGGCGTCGTAGCCCATCATTCGAAGCCAGCGAGCCAACGACCCTAACATGTGGTCAGCGACGAACCTCGGGCCAACAGCTCCGGAGCTCATTTCACCACCTCGTATCTCAGTAGGACTCCGTTCCCCATGGCCTCGGCTTTCTTGAGCTTCAGAGCGACAATGGCCTTCTCAGACTCTGCGCCCTCCCCACCGGCGGGTGTCGGAGCCCTCTCTCCGCCGATCACCATGCTGCCCACGAAGATGTTCACCTCGTCTGCTATTTTGGATTGAAGGAATGACCAGATCACTCGCGAGCCGCCTTCGACCAGCATGGTGCTGATGCCTTTCCTTTCGAGGAGCTTAATCAGGCGCCCGAGGTCTATGTCCTCCTTTCCGCATCTGATGGTTTCCGCCTTCCGGAACACCCTTGTGCAGTCGTCATTTGTGACAATGATAGTCTTTGCTGCGCCGTCAAGGACCTGGGCCCCCGTCGGAGTCCTTCCGTAGGAATCGAGTACGATTCGCACCGGCTTTCTCGGTCTCTTGACATACTTCTCGTTCACGGTGAGTTTCGGGTCATCGGACAGCACGGTCTCGATCCCAACCAGAATGGCATCGGACGAGTTACGGAGCTCGTGAACCCTCCTCTTGTCCTCCTCGTTGGATATCTGAGTCTGCTTCCTGGTGCGAAGCGCAATCTTGCCGTCGGCTGACATCGCGCAGTTGATTACAACTCTCAACTGAATCGACCATTAGCATGACCAGCTCTGGTAAGAAACTTTCGGATGACGGCTGCCAGATGTTTTGGGGGCTTGAACCCAACAGCCGCGTATTCCGGGACCGTGTGTGGTCAGCATTCGGTGCAGCAGCTCAGGTCTGCGATGGCAAATGGACGGGATGAATCGCATCTGCCAATGCTTATAAGAGGACTATCTTATTCATGGCCGATGGACAAGACGGACATCAAGATTTACGAGCTCAAACGGATGGATCTTCGAGGAGCCACAATAATCGACGGCTTTCCCAGCGTCGGACTTGTGAGCTCGATCGCAGCCAATTATCTGATCAAGATACTGGATATGGAGCACATCGGGATCATGGACTCAGTACACTTCCCGACGGTCTCGCTGATACGAGATGCCAAGCCACTGAGCCCAGTCCGCATATACGCTGGTCGTAAGAGCCAGAGCGGGGACCAGATAGTGGCCTTCATATCTGAATTCCAGGCGCCATCCAACTTGATCCGGCCTATAGCGAACACGATGATAGGCTGGGCAATCGAGCAGAGATGCAAGATGATAGTCTCTCCCGAAGGTCTCGTGGTCGACCCCGAGCTCAGGGACAGCGCCGAGATATCAGATGTCGTCTTCGGGATATCGAGCACACAACGCGCGCGCGAGCTTCTGAAACAACACGCGATCCAGTCGTTCGAGGAGGGGGTCATCTCAGGTGTGGCAGGCGTCCTCCTCAATGAGGGGAGGAAGCGCGATTTCGATGTCATAACTCTGCTCGCCGAGGCCCACCCCGATTTCCCAGATGCAAAAGCCGCGGCCCTGGTCCTCGAGGCAATCGATGATATATTGCTGGGCGTCGACTTCGACGCGAAGCCGCTCTTCGAGGAGGCCCAGCGGATCGAGATGCACATCAAGGAGATTCAGAAACAGGCTGTGGCGAAGAAGGATGACAAGCAGGCGCCAAGGCCGAGCATGTATGGCTAAGCAGTACTGATTCTCTTGAGCGTCCCAATCGTTTCAACCGAGAATTTCTTGCCCAGGAACTGCTCAATGAGCCAGATGTTCGTCTCCGCATGGCTCGTGAGTTCCTCCGTCACGACCACAGACCCTGGCTTCGCCAATGCCATGTACGGAAGTACTTGGTCCGTCATGTGTTCGTCAATAGTCGCACCGGACCTCACGGTCTCCAGCAGGGCCTCCGCGCAGTGTTCTCCCAGAGCCTCGGACCTGACGCCTTTTGCGCCCAGCGCGGATTCAGCCAGGATCGTGTTCTCGCATGTCGCTGCCAGCACAATCCCAGCACCGGTGCTGGGACCGGATCGAATGTCAGATTCTATCCTCACGTCGTACGTTCCGGCCATCGTCTTCAGGGCCGAGTGTTTCATTCGAGTCACCACATGTTCTGGCAGATTCTGTGCACATGCAATGCCGCGCATTGACACAACCTTGCCCTGGGAAAGCAGCTTGATTGGGCGGAGTCCCCCTTCGGGGGAGATGTCTACCAGGACCTCTCCTCCGCCTTCAGGGTAGAAGCCTCTTGAGGCGAGCTCGATGTAGCATGACGGGCCGAACATGGAGAGGATGGGGATGTGCGCCAATCGCATGTAGTCAATGGGCGGCGCCCATCTGACATCGGTCCCCCCTCTCAGGGTAATGCGAACACCTGCTTTTGACAGGACAGCAGGGAGAAGACAACTCTGCATCACCAGGGAGACACTTCCGGCAGTACCTACATCGAACTCGAATTCTCCGCCAACAAGCTGCCCTGGCCTGAAGGTAATCTCCTTAGACCCGGGGAAGACTCCGTCTGTGTCAGCACCGCAAAGCTCCCCCACCGCCTCGATGCTGGTCACGTGCTGAGGCGCCAGCCCAGGCCTCGACCTGCCTGCCCTTATGTCCCTCATCCTTACCGGCTCCCCGAGGACAGATGAGAGCGACACAGAGGTCCTGAGTATCTGACCCCCACCCTCCCCGTGGGAGCCGTCGATCTCGATCATCCGCTCTCCGGCCTGTGCTTCCCAAGCCGCTTCCCCAACCAGCTCGAGACGAAGAAGACGATCATCATTGCCACCGCCAGGCCGATCAGAGCGGCTGCTACATACAGCAACCAAACGGGAGCCTTCTCGGCCTCCTGGGCAGCTCCGCTTGCCAGGATTACTGCTAGGCCGAGGACCTCCGCGATGAGTGCGCCAAATCCGAGAGCGAACGAGTACAGTCCCATCGTGCCTCCGTAGTACTTCTCATCGGAGGAATCCGCCATGAAAGCAAGGGCTGCTGGGACAAAGGCACCTGCCCCAAGCCCCAGCAGGCCGAGCACCGCAATGCCAGCGATCTTGAACTCGACATCTCCTTCTGGAGGGTACTGGTACACCTGGTCTGGGAAGACCAGCAACACGATCACGAGTCCAAATATGCTCAGCACGCCGTAGGCCATGACCGGGATCCTCCCCACTTTGTCCGACACCTTTCCCCAGAAGGGCTGAAGCAGCCCCAGCGCTACTCCCGCAGCTCCGAAAAGAAGTCCAATCTTTGTCCCGCTCAACCCTTCGCTCATGAGGATTCTCGGCAAGTAGGTAATGGCCAGCCCGAGGAGGGTGGCGATGATCAGCCATATGGGGAACATCAGCCTGACATCGCGGTTCTTGAAGACCTGCTTAAGCTCCGCGAAGCCTGAAGGGTGCGACTTCGCGCTTTTCGGGACCTCTGATATCACGTACTTACGCAACAACCACGCTGATAGCGCAAGGAATCCAGCCACCACAAGAAAGCCGAGCCTTGTTCCTGTGAGGTCAATGAGGAATCCTCCAAGGACGGCGCCCACGATGTATCCGATGAACGTGGAGTAGTCGAACCACCCCATCTGTCTTCCTCGGTCCTTGGGGTCGGCCTTGTCCGCGATCATGGCAATGGCGGGGGCCACTGTTGCTGCGGCTCCAATGCCATGAATGCCGTGCATCCCTGCAAGGAACCAGATGTTGTTGGACAATGAGTACAGTGTCACGACAATCGCTGCCAAAGCGGTCCCTGCAACGATTATTGGTTTCCTGCCGATTCTGTCGCTTAGTATCCCGAAGTAGTTAGCCGTGGCCATTTCAGCAAGCGGATATGGGATGGCAATTATGGCGACGTTCAGAAGTAGATCATAGTCAGTCTCGCCCGGGACGTATTTGGCAATCAGAAGGAGGAGCGCACCAAAAGCCGTTCTGAGGATGAAGGTCGAGATGTACAGGACCCTCAGATGCCAGGGAGTCCTGAACCCCATCCGTTTGACGACGCCCGACATTACTCCGCTATCAGCAGGTGTGCATACTTAATTCTTATGGGGACCATATCAGCGGGAGGGGGCATCGACTCCAATCTGGCATTCCCCCAGAATCATTTAAGTATGATTGGCCTATTCGCGTGGCGGTGCTGAGCGCTTGATCGACCCGATGTCCATTCTCATTCTGGTGTTCTCCCTAACGATAATTCTCATCAGTTGCGCAGTCTTCACGAACGGCATTGAGTGGCTCGGTCATAGGCTCGGGCTTGCAGAATCCGCAACGGGCAGTATTTTGGCAGCTGTTGGGACGGCGATGCCGGAAACGATCATACCCCTGATCGCAATCTTCCTCGGGAGCGATTCGGAAGGGAAGGAGATTGGAGAAGGGGCCATACTTGGTGCTCCGTTCATGCTGAGTACGCTCGCGATGTTCGTGGGCGGGCTCGCAGTTCTATATGCATTCAGGAAAGGGCGCAGGGGCCCGACACTCGTCTTGTGCAAGGGTCACGCGGAGCGGGATTTGAAGTATTTCATGATTGCATATTCTCTGACGCTGATCGCCAGCATCCTGGGCATGAGCTATTTCTCCGGCCTTCCTTTAGATCACTCGTATGTCAACTACATTCTGGCTGTGGCTCTCCTCGCGGCTTACGTTCTGTACATCCACAAGACTCTCAAGGACGAGCGCGAAGACACGGGGAACCGATGCCCACCTCTTCACGTGGGGCGGATCTTCGGTGTAGATCCAGAGGATGGAAGGTTCGGAATGACAATGATACTGCTCCAGGTCAGCGCATCACTCCTGGGCATCATCATAGGTGCGAAATTCTTCGTGGGCGGAGTGGAGGAGGTCTCCAAGGGATTGGGCGTTTCGTCCATTTTCATCGCGTTCGTCATCGCTCCCATTGCGACCGAGCTGCCTGAGAAGTTCAACAGCGTCATCTGGTACCTCCGCTCTAAGGACACCCTAGCGCTGGGGAACATAACTGGGGCGATGGTCTTCCAGAGCAGCATTCCTGTGGGTATCGGTCTGATGTTCACCCCATGGGAGCTGGAGCCCATCAATGTCGCCAGCATTGCGATGGCGCTCGTGGCGGCCTTCTGGACGTACTACGAACTCAGCCATCGGGGAATCAGCTACAGGATCATGCTCGCCTCCGGGTCATTCTACCTCCTATACCTCATTCTGCTGCTCGCGTTCATCCTGTGAGCTTTTGGGCTAGTAGCTTCGCTACTAAATCGCAGGACATCTGGCTCCTAGGTCGTATCGAAAAAATATAAGTACGAACCGTGTCAATCCATGGTCCGGATGGGATGCAGGCTGATTGCTATCGCACCGAATAGCGTCAGCTGTCCCCGGCTGGTCGTGCTGGCAAGATGATCGAGGAACCTCAGCTACTATTCCAACTTGGGTCGATAATGCTGCTCGCGTTCATCGCGGCGACCATTGCAGGCAAGGTCAACCAATCCGTGATGATCGGTTACATAGTCATTGGAATCCTGATCGGCCCTTACATCAGCATCAACATATTCGGGATCGAGTACAACGGGCTTATCGGGGACACGAGCCTTGTGGCGCTCCTATCCCAAATCGGCCTGATCATGCTGATGTTCTTCGTTGGGCTGGAATTCTCCTTCTCCAAGCTCAAGAGGACTCGCACGCCCGCGATAATACTCGCAGTGATTGACACTAGCGTCGGCCTGTTCGTCGGCTTTCTGTTCGCATCCGTCCTTGGCTGGCCTCTTGTGGACTCCATATTCCTGGCGGGCGTGATCGCCATGAGCAGCACGAGCATCGCCATGAAGATACTGTTCGACCTCAAGCGCATGTCGAGCCCCGAGGTCGAGTTCCTGATTGGCCTTGTGATTGTGGAGACATTCATCGCCATGCTCATACTGACGGTCGCGAGCGGGATGATCGTGAACCCGGACACATCACCTGCGAACTACGGTCAGCTTCTCCTGGGTATGGCAGCGTTCTACGCATTCTTCGTCTGGCTGGCAATATGGGCCGTCCCCAGGATAGTTCGGTTCTTCGACAGGATTGAGAACGACGAGTTGTTCATTCTCTTCGCTCTCGGGATAGTCTTCCTGACGGCGGGAATGGCTGCCGTGATGGGTGTTCCTCCGATCATCGGGGCATTCTTCATAGGGATGATACTGGCCGAAAGCAAGGTCTCTGCGAGAGTGCAGTCCAAGCTCGAGTCGTTCAAGGATGCGTTTGTGGCGATATTCTTCATTTCGTTCGGGATGATGATCGACCCATCGGTCTTCGGGTCGGTGGCGCTGATTGTGCTCGGGGCGATCGTAATCGTAGTTGTGTATGAAGCCATGGTGATGTCAGCGGTGGCCTATTTCCTGGGATTCTCGTCAAAGGCGTCCGCGACCGTTGGTACCAGCCTCTGCGGCAGGGGGGTTGAGTCGATCCTCTACGCCAGCGTGGGCAGCAGGGTCCAGGGGGCCACAATGGGGGCGCAGCTGAACGCGTTCGCGGGAGTGTTCTGTTTCATAGTCAGTGGAATCACACCCATGCTCGTCAAGCACTCGGCGAAGTTCGCTTCAGGATTCTCCAAGTTGCTCCCCAGGTCGCTGAAGTTTTCCGGGACAGTCATCTCCAGAACACTGGGCAAGATCGTCCTGCCATCCAACGCCGAGTCTTTCAAAGGAGCGAAGGCGACAGCAGCCGTCCTTGCCGCGTTCGTCGTCGTGTCAATTTCTGTCCTCGCCACGGATTCGGTTCCGCATATCATTCTGTCAGCAGTGGGCTTGGGGCTTGCCGGGGTGATTTTGGTGGTCACGCGCATTGAGGTGACTGACGTTGTGATGCATGTCAATTACTCCAATCTGGGAATACTGGCGAACGACAGGCGTCCGATAGTGTTTCTGGTCACTGGACTTGTGTTTGGGACAGCTTTGGCGGTCCTAGCAGTCGTTTTCGCCTGGGACTATGCCTGGCAAGTCTCGCTGCTGGCCATGGTGGCCTACGTCGCCTTCATCGTTCTTCTCATGGAGAGGACTTACAGGCTGCTCCGGCCCGTCGAAGATCACGCGCCTCCCAAGGTGTATCATATTCCGAGGGAGGACAACGAGGAGTCAGACCCCATCCCCAGCATCCCGAAACCTGTCTATGGCGGTGTCAGGGCAAGTCCAGAAGAGGTTCGCCTCTGACAGGGATGCGCCTCACTTCTTGCTTCCGTACTTGCCAATCCATTTGCTCATCTGAAGGAAATCGACTCCCCACCACTGTTGCTTCAGGAATGCTTCCGGCAGCAGTCCGAACTTCATGTACAGCTTGATCGCAGGCTGAAGTGCAGGAAGCGCGTAGAGCGAGATCTTGTGACCCCCAGTCTTTCTGAGATGCTCTTCGACTGCCGTCATCAGCGCGATGCCTATTCCCTCGTGCTGATGCTCAGGGTCGACGGTTATCCAGTTCACCACCCCGAAGCCGCTCTTGCCGAACACACGACCCAGCACAAGCCCGGTAATGTCGTCACCGGTCGATGCGAGGAACCCGAAGAACTCGGGGTCCTTAATCTCCTGGGCGAGATTTTCATAGGAGTGATTGCGGATGTCGAACTCCAGGGCCTCCTTTGGGTAAGTCTTCTTCAGATACCTCTCCCAAGTCCATCGGCCAGTCTTAGCTACGAACTTGGCAGCGGCACTGCAATCCCCAGCGGTCAATGGCCTTATGACGTTCTTCTCCTGCCTCGCAGCCAAATTTCTCCCCCGGACTGGGGGAGAATTGATTTCAAAGCTAATACATTCTGCTCATGCGGTAATCGTATGGAGAACCCAGAAAAACATGTGATGCAAAGCGAATCCCTATCAGGGAGTCAAGCCTTCAAGGAGTAGGCATGAATCTAATATCTGTGAGAACCAGCGCCATACTTGGCATCCTGGCACCGACCGTCTTCCTGGCGCTGTATGTCACTGCAATGTCCATTGACGACACCTATGAGTTCGGAGAGAACTACCTGAGCGACCTCGGAGTGGGCAACAGCGCTTGGGCGTTCAACTCGGCTGTGATATCTGCTGGTTGTCTGATGCTGCTCATGTGTTTGTTTGGCCTGAGGCCAGTCCTTGGCGCTTTACTGATCTCACGGGCCGCAGTGCTATTGTTCCTGATAGCCTCAATCTTCCTCGTGCTCGTGGGCGTGTTCAATGAAGACTTCGGCGACCTGCACGGGGTCGTGTCCTACGGCTTCTTCCTCTCGATGTACATTTGTTTCGGTGTCCTGACTGTCGCGTTCCACAGGTCAAAAGCCCTTGGTACGATTGCGACCATCGAGACAGGGATCGCCTTCGCGATCGGCCTTGTGGTCTCCGTTGGAGGCGGCACCCCGGCTGTTGAGACCATAGCAGTCTTTGTAGTTCTTGTGTGGGGATATCTGGTGTCCATCGAACTCCTGCTGAAGGAGAAGAGAGCCCGGGTACCCCGCCCGGGTTCTACCTAGCAGCTAGTCCGAAGGAATGTTTATTGAGCTTGCCTGCGTTGGTCCGCTCGCGAATTACGCTCCACCACGGGGGCATATCAAATGAAGGCAAAGGACTACATAAGACTCGATCAGACATACGGGGCACACAACTATCATCCGTTGCCAGTCGTGATATCGAAGGCTAGAGGCGTTTGGGTCTGGGATGTCGAGGGAAAGAAGTACATCGACATGCTCAGCTCCTACTCCGCCATCAACCAGGGTCATTTGCACCCGAAGATCGTGAAGGCAGCGACTGACCAGATGAAGAGGGTCACACTCACTTCGAGGGCCTTCTCGAACGACCGGATGGGCAAGTTCCTGAAGAAGCTGTGCGAGGTCAGCGGCATGCAGATGGCCCTTCCGATGAACACTGGCGCTGAGGCGGTTGAGACCGCAATAAAACTCGCCAGAAGGTACGCGCACGAAAGGATGGGCATAGCGGAGGCAGAGGGGGAAATCATCGTCTGCGAGAACAACTTCCACGGCCGAACCACGACCATCATCAGTTTCTCCAGCGACCCCGATTCAAGGAAAGGCTATGGGCCGTACACTCCGGGGTTCGTGATGATCCCATACAATGACCTCGAAGCCTTCAGGAAGGCTATCAATAAGAAGACCATCGGAATACTGGTTGAACCGATCCAAGGAGAGGCAGGGATAAACGTTCCATCCCAAGGCTACCTGAAGGGGCTCAGGGAGATATGCGACGAGAAGGGCGTCCTGCTGATCTTAGACGAGATTCAGACGGGCTTCGCCCGGACGGGGAAGATGTTCGCCTACATGCATGAGGGGATTAAGCCGGACATACTATGCGTCGGCAAGGCGCTCGGAGGGGGCCTGTACCCTGTGTCGGCGGCACTTTCCACTAGGAAGATCATGAGTGTGTTCACACCAGGAAGTCACGGGAGCACATTCGGAGGGAATCCGCTGGCAGCAGCGATAGGCAGCGCATCTCTGGATGTTCTCGTCAAGGAGAAGCTTGCGGACAGATCTCGGAGGAGGGGGGCTTACTTCGTGAAGCGGCTCGGCGGAATCAAATCGCCCAAGATCAAGGAAATCAGGGCAAAGGGGCTTCTCATCGGTGTGGAATTCCATCTCAAGCCAGGCGAGACTGTCCGTCCGATCTGCGAGAAGCTCATGGAAAAAGGAGTTCTCGCGAAAGACACACACGAGAAGACTATCAGGTTCGCTCCTCCACTAGTCATCTCAGAAGAAGAGATAGACTGGGCGATCGAACGCATCAAGCCAGTATTCGAGGGCGTGTGAGAGTTGCAGGTAGCTAGAACGGGTTCAGTTATCATGCTTAGGCTTGGGCACGGAGAGAACATACTTGAGCAGATTGAGCTCGCCGTCAAGGAGGAGAGGTCGACCATGCTCGTCGTGACGGGGCTCGGCATGATATCAGAATTCGAGCTCGGCTTTTTCGACAGAGGAAACTACATCAGGGAGGAATATCAAGCCCCTCATGAACTCCTGGCACTCCAAGGGTCGGTTGCGACTGAGGGCGAACCAAGAATCCATATTCACGCGACTGTGGCGGACAGAGAGCACAGGGCGTTCGGAGGCCATCTGATGCGCGGGAGAACGTGGATGAGCAATGAGATCGGCCTCCTCAGGCTGGAGGGGCACAGATCCCGCAGGACTTACGACGAGGAGAAGAAAGTGGGCATTCTCGACATTTGAAGAGCGGGGGTTCAAGCAGAGGCCCAAGGTGGCATGGGTCATGTGGCGGCAGATACTTCAAGCGGTCCCATGCTCCTCCGGAACTTGCCAGCGGCGAACTCGTTCTCTTGCCTTAGGGATCATAGCTAAGAGTCCCACTCGCGGTGCACCAGCACCAGAACGCCCACCCTGGCACAAGCCGGAAGTCCGTGGTCGGCACGCCTGGGTAGTAGGACTCATAGGTCTGCATACGGGGGTCCCAAGAGGCGACAACACGAATGCCTCCTGCGACGCTGTACATCATAGGTATGTCGCTCGCGTTCCAGGTTGTCTTCAGCGAGGTCAATCCGACTAGCGCCCATCCACCGCTCGCTGGAACTCCGATGTAATAACTCTGCTCTCCCGTCGGGAGGTCTCCTTCGAGAGTCAGTGTCTTCGCAGTGCCCGAGTAGATCCAATACCCCTCTCCTTCCTCGATGGGGAAGTTGGAGCCCGGCGGTGAGGCGCCGACGTAGTAGTTCCGGTCGTAGGTCTGGCTTAACGGATCCCAGGCGCAAACGACATCCATAGGCGCCAAGCTCAGGTTGTTCGCCATGTACCAAGTGTTCACGAGCGGCACCGTGACCATGTTCCAGCCCGCCACGAGGTTCAAGTCAAACGAAGCCCGATTTACGATCAAATCGATGGGGCCCATTGTATCCGACCATTGCCCATCAAACGCGGTGACAAAGGCCAGGTAGTATCCGAGGTCTTCGTACGCATGTCCCGCGTACACGGTCGAGTTCGGTTCTGTCTGGACGGTATCAGATGTTGTTCCGTCTCCGAAGTCGAAGGTGAGAACGCAGATGTCTGAATCATAGTCGATCGCTGTGGCCCAGAACGTGACTACCTTTCCAGTTGAGGGTGCTTCGTTATCAACATCGAACGACACTATGATAGGGACATGGCCCGAACCGTTGACGTGCACGAATCCCCAGTCTGAGTTGTTGTGCCCAGGTAGGCCGGTGAGGTCATCGATCCACACTGTCAGATTGTACTCTCCCCGAAAGATGTACGTGTGTGAGCAAGTGGCCGTGAATGCGCCTCCTGTAGACTGATGATCCGTCACAGACGTGCCCCCGTCGCCCCATGACCATGTGAGGCGAATCGAATCATTCAAGTCAGAATCCGTGCAGTAGGACGAGAACATGTAGGATACCCCGTGATACACGGACGGTTCGTCCGGGACACTCACTGAGGGAGGCGAGTTCTCAGTATCGAGCACAATCACATCGGAGGTGATTTCTGCGATGTTGTCATTGGAGGGAAGCTCGAGTCCAGTGGATATTCCAATTGAAGCAGTGCCCAGTAATTGCAGCAGGCTGGCGAGCCACGCAAGCAGCAAGATGCTTGAGGGTCGCGTTGCCCTTGTGAACGGGGTCACACTTTCGGTCTGGAATGGACGCCTTCTCATCATCCCACAGAGAGGCAATTCCTCGATGACATGACGGAAGCCATCATAACCACCGAGTGCCGCATATCCTCTCCCCTCCGAAGAGTCCACCGAGACAACGCTATTAATGGATTCCTGCAGAATAGGGAATACGCGCGAATCGAAGCCCATCAGTTGGCATTGTGTTGATGAGGACTGTCAGCTCCAGACCTTCTTCTTCAGCCACTAGCCAGACCCTCATGACCGGTATCTGGGTTGGAGTCCTAAACGCAAGCACAACTATCTCAGCGAATCCAAGACAAGAAATCGGGTGGGCTTCGAAGGGTCCACAAGAACCGAGACCTGCAATCCGATCTCCTCTCTAATCTTCTTTGTTGGAATGTATCCGCCGATCTTGCGAGTACTCCAAATTGTCTCCGCCTGGAACCTGTACGTGTATTCAACTTCTCTCTGGTCTCCGAAACCAGTGATATTCGTGATGGTCGCTCTCGTCTCCACTCCACAGAATCGATTCGTAGAGCTGCGCCCTCCATCTGAGGATCACGATTGACACGAGTGTTTCCGAAATCGCAAGCGCCGGAAGAATCCAATCGGACTCGGAACCAGGGTTCCAGCCTTGGAGTTCGAATGCGATTATCACCACGACCCACAGGATGATTGGGGCTGCAATCGATGCGAACACCAGGACATCTCGTGAGAGCAGCTGCATAGGTGTAAGTCTCTGATATTCTGATATGGCGGATCCCAACGTGTTTTCGTCCCTCGGAACGTTGCATGGACAGAACGGTATATGCTGGTTTCCTCTCGATCCCATGGTTCCAGGCAAACGCAGGATGTGTTCGAATGGAATCGAGAACGGTCAGTTCAAGCGCGTCTGTTGAAGCGATGCCTATCCAGGAACTCTTGTCGGAGAATACTGGTCAACTAGTGCCGTTCTCAAGAGATATAGGGGTGCTCCTCTTGCGACTGCATCTCGTGTCAGATGGTTAGTAGACCTCCAGTATGCACACTGCCGTCTAGTACTATTCGAGGCCTGTTCTTCTCTTCTTGCTTTCACGCATTTCTGCCGAACCTTCGCCCTTCCTTTTCCTCAGCAGAATCAATGTGGCCGCCACGGCCACCACTGCCACCGCTACGCCCGCCCCAATCAATAGCATGTTCGAACCGGCACCGCCGTCATCTGTGTCATCTGATGTCTCAACTGGCTGAAGAGCAAGGAACAGTGGGTTCGCACCGAAGTAGGGAGTCATGGTTCTGCCTGGGTGCACCTCTGGGTCGCCCCAGTTCGTGAAGTGCAGAGTGCTCCAGGCAAACAGATCATATGGATAAGTGATTATGATCATCCCGGATGATTCGTACCAGATCCTCTGCATCTCGAACACCGTTTGCTGCCTATCTACGCCCGTCTGCTGCATCTGGAGCAGGAACATCTCTTCGTAAGTCTCGTTCACCCAGTAGGTGTCAGTCCAACCGCCTATCTGAGCCTCCGTGTGGATTCCCAAGATGTACGTGGGGTCGAAATCCCCACTCCAGTACCACATGAAGACGTCGTGGGATGCGCCATACATTATTTCGGTTTCCATCGTTCCCTCGTCGACAGGCTGTATCTGAACGGAAATGCCGATTTCCTCCCACATCTCCTTGATGTACGGGGCCGCGGACAGATCCTCGGGAGCATCGTTGCGAACCATGAAGTTGAAGCTCAAAGGAGTGTTGATGGCTGCATATGGGTTATCAGTCCTGTTGACGAGCCTTACTCCCTTGTCGTTCCACTTGTCGTAGCCAGCCTGGTCCAACTCTGCGTTCGCGCGTGTCAAGTTGAAGTTGAGGCACTCTTCTTCTGTCTCTGGCTCCCAGTGATAAAAGGGGACCATGGGCGCAGGTAGGCCATATCCGACATCGCCATAGCCCGCCCAGACTGTGTTGATAAGGTAGGGCTTGTTCATTGCCAGGTGCATCGCCCGTCTGATGTGCTCATCTTGAACGAGGTAGTTGCCCTTGGAACCAGTTGTGTAGCAGTTGAACCCGATTGTGCTCTGGTAGTACCTGTCCACCTCTACCGTCTCGACGTTCGCCTCCCCCTTCAAGGAGTTGTAGGTCAGGGGCGGGAATCTCGCGAGATCGAGGTTGCCGTGTTTCAGATCCTCTGCCATGACTTGGTCGCTGCCGTAGAAGTAGAACACCAAACGATCGTAAGCCACTGGCCCAAGGTGATAGTCCGGATTGCGTTCGAGGATGACATACTGATCTCTCGCATAATCGACGAACATGAAGGGGCCGGATCCGATTGGATGCTCGTTCACAACGCTGTTCTGGATTTCGCCGTAACTGTACTGTCCCCATATGTGAAACGGGACGATTGGGAGCATGAGATTGTCCACGTGAACGCTGGGTATCTTCAGATAGACTTCCACTGTCGTCGAGTTGATGGCCCTCGCGTATTCTGCCGTGTCATAACTGATGTATGGTGTGAAAGCCCACATGGTTTCGTTCAGATTGACGTTGATGCTGAACTCCACGTCCTGCACAGTGAGGGGTTCGCCGTCATGCCATTTAACATCCTGGGCTATTGTGTAGCGCCAGAGTCTGTTGGCGCCTTCATCGACATCCAGAGTCATCGGGTTGTCGGCCTCGTTCCATCGGTCGACTTCCCAGGCGGTCGCGATGTTCGGTTTGACATTGAGGTCTTCATCGTATGTCAACAGCCGATCGTAGATGTTGAAGAGCGTGACGTAGGATGAGTCTTCATATGCCAAGAAAGGATTCAGACTGTCTATCCCTTGGAGCATACCCACCTGCAAAGTCGTTGTTTCGTCAGCAAGAGCTGTCGCACTTGAGCTGACTGTCGTCAAAAACACGCTCACACACGCGCTCTGCGCAACGATCGCCAGTGCAACGCACACGGGTCCGAGAACCGAGAGACGGTTCGGAAACTTTCCATTCACGGACATTTCCCCCCATGACAGGCATAAGAGACTTCGCCTCTGCCATCGACGAAGTCCACCATTCCACGTGCTACCATGAATCACACGATATTAAGGCTTTTCTGAATCTTCCTCAGATTCATGGGCTGAGCAAGCAATCGATTGAGAGCTGCGCCAGGATTCACTGTGCCAGTGTGCAAATGGTGAAATACCAAGCTTCGGATGAAGACTGTGACGATGAGTCTCATTGGTACAACCATTGTCACCTACTAGCTGTCGTGGCTCAGATGATGGATGCGATGTTGCGAGATGAGGTCAGGGACAATCTGATCCAATCTCTCGGTGCGGACAAGGTCCTTTGGAAGAAGGCAGACCTGCTTCCTTACGTCAAGGACACACTTCGGACTGGTCCGAACGAGGAATACAAACACAGCCCGGATCTCGTCGTTCTGCCTGTGACTACTGGCGAAGTCCAGGCTGTCGTAAGACTGGCAGCCAAGCACAAGATCCCGCTTCTGCCGAAAGGCGGAGGGTCGAATCGGACAGGAATGCTGATGCCAATCTACGGGGGCATCATCGTTGACACCATCAAGATGAATCGCGTGCTGGAGGTCAACGTCAGGGATCTCTATGTGACGGTCCAGCCGGGAATCACGCTGAAGGAACTCGATGCGCAGTTGTCGAGCTTCAGGGTCGCACTCAACCAAGAACAAGGATCCTTCAAAGTCGCGACCGTCGGCGGATCAATATCGACGGCTGGGTTCAGCAGGAAGCATCAGAAGTACGGCACGATATCAGATAGGGTCATGTCTCTGGAGATCGTGCTTGCAGATGGCCGAGTGCTGAGGACAGGCCCCAAGGTGCTCTACACGTCGACGGGATACAGACTTCACCAGTTGTTCATAGGCGCAGAGGGAACTCTGGGAATAATCACCGAGGCCACATTGAGAGTCGAGCCAATTGCGGAAGCGTCGGATGTCGTGCTGGGCTTCTACAAGGATTTCTGGGCGGCAAACGAGGGAGCTCAGAAGACAATGTCATCGTGCGTTTCATTCGTTGGCGGCGAGGCCTACGAGATCCTGAACGGTTCGAAATGGGGAGCACCTCCCGGGATGAAAGGTGTCTTCTACGTGGCTCTCGAGGGCACGAAAGGGGAGGTGGATGCGGAGAGAGAGTATGTCAAGGGGATCATCGAGGAGACCGGAGGTGTACTGGCGAAGAAAGAAGATGCACTGAAACTGTTTGGCAGGTACACTGAGCAATGGTGCGGAACGCGTGCCAAATCTCCCCTTGACAACTGCTTCACCACATACGTTCCCATGGGAAAACTGAGGGAATACTATGAGCGGTTGTGGGACGAGGTAATGGCGAGGCATGGTCTCATGCCAGTGCCAGGTGTGAAGCTATGGCTCGATGTGGGGAGATACCGAATAGCTGGCGGCCGCTACCTGATACCCCCTGGCCAGGCAGGTTGGGACGAGTACCAGAAGGCTCCTCGCGAGATAGCGGAGCTGGTGACTAGCCTAGGGGGTTCTATATCGGCTTGTCACGGCGTGGGTCTAGAACATAGAGACTGTCTCGATTTCGAATACTCTGAGGTTGCCCTTGAAACCATGCGCGCAATCAAGAAGGCTCTGGATCCGGACAATATCATGAACCCTGGAAAGAAGCTACCTCCAGAGGCTTCATCACGCTAGATATGGGGATGTGTCTGAGGGCGGTTGTCTGCCCGATTGGTGGCTGCCGGTCACTCCGGCCGATGAAATCTCGTTCGGGTGTCCGTGCCACGGCTACCTTCTTCTGAGCTTAGGGTTCAGGATGTCGTCCAGCGAGTAGCTCATGAACGTGAACCCAAGAACGACCAGAATTATGCATATGCCAGGAGGACCGACAAACCACCACGCGCCGTTCGCGAATCCGCCGTGGTTGTACGCGTTGTAGAGCATCAACCCCCACGTGATCTTAGTGGGATCGCTCAGACCGAAGAACGAAAGGAACGCCTCTGCGAGGATCGCGGCAGACACGCTGAGAATTGCGCTTGCGAAAACCAAAGGAAAGACATTCGGAAGCAGATGCGTCCTCATTATGTGTGCTCGTCCGGCGCCGACCGCAACAGCTCTCTCGACAAAAGCCCTTTCTCTGATTGACAGCACCTGTGAGCGGACCACCCTCGCGGTAGCTGGCCAACTGGTGATGCCGATGACTATGATGATCTTGAACATCGAGGGTTCGTTCTCGGGAGGGAGGAGCGCCGCCAATATGACTGCGAACGGGAGCCAAGGTATGACCAGGAAGATGTCGGTGACTCTCATCATTAGCTCGTCCATGCCTCGGCCATAGGCTCCTGCGACGAGGCCCACGCTGGCACCAAGAACGATTGTGATGATTGCTGCAGCAAATCCGACTATCAGTGAGTTCCCCGTCCCGTAGAAGATTTCGCTCAGGACGTCGCGGCCTCTGTCATCCGTTCCCAACAAGTGTGACAAAGTAGGGGGCTGCAGAGTGTCTGGAGACGTGGATTCCGTCACTTCGTTCGGATTCTGGATGAGGCCCACCATGTAGAGGGGTGCAGCGAGCGTGGCGATCAGGATGAATGCGAGAAGGATCATCAATCCCGTCATCCCAAGACGGCTCCGAATGAATGCCTTCCAAATCCTGACCGTCTTATTGACTTGAAGCCTGAGTTTCTCGGTTCTGACAGAATGAGGTCCGTATGACCAGTGGTCGATTCTTGGGGGTTTCGGGCGTGATGCGTTGCCACTTAGAGCGGTCAGATTCTCACCCTCGGGTCGATATAGGTGTATACAACGTCCGCAACAAGGTTGGCGAACAGCATCGCGACTGCGACCACAAGAAAGATGCATTGAAGGACAGGGAAATCCCGCATCTTGAGGGCTAGATAGGTGAGGTTGCCCACTCCAGGCCATGAGAACACAACCTCAATCATTATAGCGCCTGTGACTATCCAGCCGATGTACATTGCCGTGGTTGCGACCGTCGGCAACATCGCGTTCGGCACGGCGTGCCTGTGCACGATGTCCTTGGGCGACACCCCCTTCGCCCTCGCAGTCACTATGAAATCCTCGGTCAGGACGTCTACGAGCGAGTTCCTCATCATCAAGACGAATTCGGAAAGAGTGAGCAGGACAACCGTCAGGACTGGGAGGAACATGTGCCAAATGCGGTCGAGAACAGCCTCCCCAAGCGTCTCGTCTATCTTGGTTACATCCTCGAACCCGCGCATCGGAAACAATCCAAGTCCTCCTGCAAGTGTCATCAGAAGGACCATTCCGAGCCAGAAAGGAGGCATGGAATAGAACGCCAGCGACGTGCCCACAATGGCAACATCAACTGGCTGGCGGTTTCTAGAACCTGCGACAATCCCCAGCCGAACGCCAATAATGACCGCAATGAACGTTCCTGGGCCTAACAATAGGACAGTGTAGATGAGACTCTCAGAAACCACGTCCCACACAGGCTCCTTGTAGAACCATGAGTAACCGAAGTCAGGGGGATAGCTGAGAAGCGACTTCAGAGCGATGAAGTACTGATCCAGCAAGGGTTTGTCAAGCCCAAATGCTACCCTCATTGCATCTCTGGCCTCTTCCGGGGCTCTGGGGGGCAGCAGAGTGTAAGTTGGGTCGCCAGGGAGCATGTGGAAAAGCACGAAGTTGATGGTCCAAATTGCCAGAAGCGTAATCAGCACGTTGACTAGCTTCTTGGCGAGGATCTGTCTAGCGTGCATTCACTGTCCCTATCCTCCCCTCTACGTGCCGCTGCGTCCTGGCACGAATAGAACCTGGGCTAGTGTAACGAATGGCCAGATATATAGAAATGTGGCTGCCGCTTGCTCGTTCTGCGCGGCGCAGGCGTCCTCCTCGATCATCTCGTCGGAAGCCGCCGGAGTCCTTCTTGAAGCTTACTTCTTCTCTTCTTTCTTCTCGGTGACCGCGTCCTTGGCTCCTTTGCCAAGTGCCTTGGCGAATCCAAAGCCCTTCTTCAATCCCTTTCCCACAACCTCGCCAGTCTTCTCAGCTGCCTCCTCGGCCTTTCCCTTCTTCTCCTCATCTGCCATCTTGTCATCCTTCTTTGGAGCGAAAGTCGAATGCGAGTGATTGATGATGACCCTTTGCCAGAACATCGCGGGTTTGTATGACCGGTCGTTCAGATCTGAATACATGCCAGGAATGCGGCTGCCGGGATTTGAACCCGGGTTTGAAGCTTGGGAAGCTTCAGTCCTAACCGCTAGACTACAGCCGCGCCGACCGCCAATATATGGCGTCCGGACTTAAACCTATCCGCAATGCCAGATGTCCACATTCCTCGATACTAATCACTCTACGTCCAAAACCCAATAGCCGTCGCGAAGGACCTTCCCTTTCGTCCTGAGCGGCAGAGGTTTCGAGAACAGAGGTCCGCTCGTCACCGCCGTGTGATACTCACCGGCCTCCCCGGACACATCGATGCCTTGAAGGTCAAGCTCCTTGACGAGTTTCTGATTCAGCTCCCTCCCCAGCATGTCCTGTTCGAGGGTGCCATCTTTGACGGATATGATTACAGCATTGAATCCGTAGGAGAGAAGGTCGGTCATGAGGCTCTTCCGGTCCTCCTTCCAGAGTGGCAGATATGCTTCTATACCCACCTCCGCGCACACTCTCTCGACCCACTCCCGATGTTCCCCCAGGTCGATGTCGCCGAAAACACCGGCCTCGATTCCGCCCTCTCGGAGCTCCGCCAGAGCTGAGATGAAGCTGCCCTCGTAATCGTCCCACGAGGTCGAGCGCGTGACGAGAGATAATCCAAGCGAGTCTGCCTGGGACTTTATGAATGAAAGCGGAAGCCCGTGAGCCCTCGACCGAGTTCCATCCTCGGTCAGCATTGTCAGAAGGGTGTTGGGAATGCCGCCGCGGTTGACCGCCCTGAACAGGGCGAGAGTGCAGTCCTTGCCGCCACTCCAAGAGCAGAAAAACTGTTTATCCTTGATGGAGGCGAGCTCCAGGAAAGTCTTTCTTCTTCGCGCCATGAACTGCACACCACTGCCGATATCGGGGTCAGGCCTGTCTGCAGGGAGCTGCTGCGGTCTCGACAGACCCACGTGCCTGCTACTTCACGGTCTCGAGCTGGCTGATTATGTTCCAGATGAGAGTCCTTCCGTGGAGAGGTATGTTCGGGTCGTTCGCCAGATCATCGAGGATCATTATCGCGCTCGCGCTCCTGACATCGAGCGCCTCGTCCTTCCTCATCAGCCGCTCTTTCGCGTCGGTCGCCCCGCGTCTGATGTTCCTCGGAACGGACGTGTCCTCAGCCAGCTGATCCAGCACCTCCATGATTTGCTTCAATTTCGTTTCCGTATCCATCGTGATCACCCACAAGAAGTCTCTTCAGAACTATCGTTCCAATCCTCCTAACTCTTGCTTTCCTCTTCCGATTCGAGCCGGATCTTGCCTCTCTCCTTGAATGTGGTTACGACCATGAAAGTCTTTGTCTCCTTGACTCCGTCAATGTCGGCCACATCGTCGACTATGAACTTCTTCAGCGCGGCATAGTTCGGGAACCTGGCCTTCGCTATGATGTCCGTGTCTCCGGTAACGAGGAACACGTCCTCGATGTTGTCAAAGCTAGCGATCTTCTTGGCCACTTGGTCGGAGCCCTTGGTGTCTATCTTAAAAGTCACAAGGGCCGCAACCTGGTCATCGCCGTAGTACGACGATATGACCTCCTCGTATTCCTTCTTGTCCTTCTCATCCATGGGAACGCCCCCGAATCCTATATCCGACTTCAGTCTTTTCGCTTCTGATGGTGTGCTGGAGCCTGCGGGTGAATCAGGGCGGTTTCGCGAGTTCCCTGCGAGCGCGTCTGTGTCGGGTTTCAGAAGAGCTGCGACCTAGAGCCTCGCTCCTTCGAATTCCTCCTGCAAGTCAATGATGACCTGTTCGAGGATCTCTTCGAGGCTCCCGCTCCGATATTCTCTCAATCCACCAAGATCGCTCTGTACTCTAGCCACATACGTGGCGTTGCTCTTGAGAAATTCCACGTTGCACAAGGGCTCTTCCATCACTGTTCACCTTTTGAGGCCTTATACACCATCCCAGGCCTGGATTGCACGGTTCGGCGCTATCATTGCCCTTATATATAGATGTTTCTTAAATGTGGTTCGGTTCTCGTTACTCGGCCAGTGGTCGGAAAACCAGAGGTTTCCTCCAGCACCCCGGGACCTGAGTGAACCCGCTCCAATTCTCGATGGATGGCATGCGTTGTCCCCAATCCGCTAAGCATTTATACGCCGCTCACCCTGGGAGCACGCGATGGACTCGGCTCGGCACACAATCATCATAATTAGCTAGTTCTTTTACGCATTGCCGAGTTTGTGATAGAACCCTTCCGGAGGGATCTGTTGTGAAAAGAAAGTACTATCGAGAACCTGCCGGGGAGAGCTTCCCGCGCTTGGAGGAGGAGATCCTCCAAGCATGGACTGAGCAGGATATCCTCCAAAGGGTCAAGGACCGGATGCGAGGAGGCATTCCCCTGATCTTCTGTGAGGGCCCGCCCACCGCAAATGCGAGGCCTCACATCGGTCACGCGCTCACGCGTGTGGTGAAAGACTCGTTCTTGCGATATTACATAATGAGCGGCAGGCAGATAGTCCCGTACATCGCCGGATGGGACTGCCACGGCCTGCCGGTCGAGATAGAGGTCGAGAAGGCCCTTGGCCTGAAGGGCAAGAAGGCCATCGAGGAGCTGGGAGTCAAGAGATTTAACGAGCTGTGCAGGGAGAGCGTCGTAAGGTATGAGAAAGACTGGGAGCAGATGAGCAGAAGGATCGGTTACTGGATTGACTACGGAAACGCGTACTTCACGATGTCCCGGGATTATGTGGAGAGTGTCTGGTGGTCGGTCAAACAGCTCCACTCCAAAGGTGAGCTTGCCAAAGAGCACCGGGTGGTGCCCTACTGCTATCGTTGCGGAACGACCCTCGGGACCCACGAGGTCGCACTCGGTTTCAGGGAAACCGAGGACAGGTTCGTGGTCGCCAAATTCAGGCTGAGACAACATGAGGCAAGCCTTCTCGTGTGGACCGCCTCGCCATGGACTTTGGTCGGCAACGCGCTCCTGGCGGTCAATCGAGATGAGAAATACATCTTGTTCGAGCACGCAGGGGAGAGGCTCATAGTCGGCGAAGCGAGCAAGGGTTTCCTGGCACCATCGGACAAGGTTGTCCAGACGATGCAAGGGAGCGACCTGCTTGGGATGGAGTACGAGTCTCCTCTGAAGTATCACGACTTCCGCGGGAAGGCCTTCAAGATTGTACACTCGAAGGATGCATTTGCCGACACAGAAGGCACTGGCATTCTCAACGTGTCGCCCGCCTACGGAGCGGTTGATTTCGAGATTGCCAAGTCAGCAGGCCTGAGTGTTTTTGACCCGGTGGGGTCGGACGGCAGGTTCTCCGGGATCGCGCCCGAGCTCGAGGGTCGTCTGGCACGTGACTCGAACCCCGAAATCATAAGGATTCTCGAGTCCAAGGGCGCCCTCTTCAAGTGGGGCGTTCTCAAGCACGCTTATCCGCACTGCTGGCGTTGCGAGACCCCCCTGATATACAAAGCCCTTGACACATGGTTCGTCAAGACGTTCGATTCGAGGAAGAGGATCGTAGAACTCAACGAACAGATAGCTTGGATACCTGAGGCATTCAAGCAGGACCGGTTCGGCAACTTCCTCGCGGAGGCCAAGGACTGGGCAATAAGCAGGACGAGATACTGGGGGACGCCCCTGCCGATATGGAGATGTGGCCGCGGGCACGAGCTCTGCGTCGGCAGTTACGAGGAACTCAGGAGCCACGCGAGGGGGAAGGTGCCGGCGGATATCGATCCTCACAGGCCATCGGTTGATGAAATCGTCCTCAACTGTCCTGAGTGTGGCGGCTCCATGACCCGCGAGGATTGCGTTATCGACTGCTGGTACGACTCCGGTTGCGCACCGTTTGCGCAGTATCACTATCCTTTCGAGAACATCGCGGAATTCGACACCCACCAGTCCGTGGATTTCATTGCAGAGGGAGTTGACCAGACCAGGGGTTGGTTCTACACGCAGCTTGCCATTGGTGCGCTCCTGTTCGGTAAACCAGCTTACAAGTCTGTCTTGGTCTTGGGCCACGTCCTTGACGAGAAAGGCAAGAAGATCACACGAGGGAAGGAGAATGTCGTCTACCCCGATGAGGTATTCTCCAACGTAGGTGCAGACGCCACCCGGCTCTTCTTCCTGAGCAATCCCGTGTGGCAGCCAGTGGTATTCTCAATGGAGAGCGTTAGGGAGACCATGGTCGGGACCCTAAACACACTCCTGAATCTCTATGCGTTCTTCGCGTCCAACGCGAATGCGTACGGATTCCAGCCACAGGGAGAATATGCGCGAACCCACGACCTTGACAGGTGGATCATCTCTCGCCTCCACTCGACCATCCAAGAGGCTCGGAGCGGCTTCGAGGGTTTCGAGGTTCACAGGAGCGTCAGGGCGTGTGTGGCGCTCGTCGGCGACATCAGCTCATGGTACGTCCGGCGTTCCAGGCGCAGGTTCTGGGAGGAGAACGACCCTCAGGACCGCTACTCTGCCCATTGCACGCTCCACGAGTGCCTGCTGACCCTTGCGAAGTTGATGGCTCCGCTCATCCCGTTCTTCTCAGATTGGTTGTACAGGAACCTCAAGGGCCAGATGCAGAGCGTCCACATGGAGGATTATCCGGAATTCCGCAAGGAACTCGTGAACGCATCTCTGGAAGCTCAGATGTCTCTTGTGATCACCGCGGTCGAGGCCGGCCGCATGGCCAGGCAGAAGGCGAACGTCAAACTCAGGCAGCCGCTGCCATCTGTCGTAGTGGCAGCGGACAAGGACAGGGCATGGATACTGCGCCGGTACGAGAGGATGCTCTCTGACGAACTCAACGTGAAGAGGGTCGAGGTGGTCGAGAGCCGGGACATGATGGTTCACTACGCTGTGGCGCCGAACCTGAAAATCCTTGGCCCGAAACTGAAGGAATCTGCTGGGGAAGTGTCGAAGCTGCTCTCGAAGATGGACCAGAACGCCCTCGCGATACATCTGAGCGCGAAGGGGAAGATCCGTATCGGAGGATTTGACCTCAGGGCTGAGGACGTTCTGATATACGAGAAGGAGAAGCCTGGCTACTCGCACGCTGAGGTCGGCGACATCCATGTCTATGCTGAGCTCGAGATGTCCCAGAACCTCCTTTTGGAGGGTCTCTCAAGGGAGATAATCAGGAGGGTGCAGCACATGCGCAAGGAGCTGAGGCTTGAATTCGAGGACCCTGTGATCGTAGAGTTCTCGGGCCATCCTGATGTTGAGATCGCGTTCTCTGCTCACAGGTCTCACATAATGCACGAGGTTCACGCGATCAGGCTCGAAAGAAATCCGGGACTCGCAGGCGGTCGGAAATGGATCATAAACAAGCTGCCTGTCGAGTTAGTGGTCAGGAAGGCCTAGAAGTCAGACTACTGGCTCATTCGCCTGTCCTTTCTTCTCCATCAGATAAGCGTGTCTCCCGAACGAGTAGTAGTCCTGGATGATCCCGATTACCTCGTAGCCATGGCTCAGGTACAGCCGTATGGCGGCTTCGTTGGAGGTCTCGACCTCCAGCGTGTACTTCGCAAGGTTGCGAGAACGGAATATCCTTTCACACTCCTCGAGCAGTCCCTTGCCGATGCCCTTCGAACGAGAGCCCTTGAGAGCGGCGACTGAAACGATCCTTCCCTCCCCCAACCTCTCCGAGAACATGCACATGGCGGAGCCAACAATCGTACTCCCCTCTATCGCGACGAGCACGATGCCGTCCTCTCTTTCGATGAACGCACGGATCGTCTCCGGCGTGAACTTCTCATCACCGAAGCAGTCCTGCTCGATTGCGAGGAGGTCCACAATGTCTCCTTCATTGGCGGGACGGATAATCACGTCCAGAGTGACCTCAATAGACGGATATCTCCCTTGCGGCTGCGTGCGAAGGGCTTATATGCGCAATTCCTCTTCCGCATCTGGATGCTGACAATCAAGCAGGCACTGGCAAAGGATCAGGTCGGCAAGAAAGTCCAGGTCAGAGGCTGGATATACCGCACGCGAAGCAGCGGCGGAATCGTGTTCGCTGTCCTCAGAGATGGGACAGGCATCATCCAAGTGACTGTCAAGAAGGGCAACGTCCCAGAACCACAGTTCGAGGAAGCGGCCAGGGCAGGTATAGAGTCGTCCGTCATTGTCGAGGGAGAAGTGGCGGAGGACAAGCGCGCTCCTGGCGGCTATGAGGTGAGGGCGACGGGATTCCAGCTTGTTGGCCCGGCCGAGGCGTTCCCAATCACCGAGTATCAGAGCACTGAACTGCTGCTCGACCTCAGACATTTGTGGATTCGCTCAAGGGAGCAGAACGCCGTCTCGCGCATCAAGGGGGCACTGTTGCGAGGAGCGCGCGAGTGGTTCCATGAGAACGATTACACCGAGGTGACCCCTCCGACAATCACTGCGGTGGCACCAGAAGGAAGCACGACCCTGTTTCAGCTGAAGTACTACGACAGAATCGCCTATCTCTCTCAGAGTGCCCAGTTCTACCTTGAATCGCTGATTTTCTCCTTGGACAGGGTGTACTCTCTCACGCCATCATTCAGGGCCGAGAAATCGAGGACGCCGCGGCACTTGTCTGAGTACTGGCACCTCGAAATGGAAGCCGCTTGGCTGGACAACGAGGATAACATGAGGGTGGAGGAGGAGCTCGTCACCGCGATGGTTCAGAACGCCGTCATGGAGTGCACGACGGAGTTGCAGCTTCTCAAGAGGGACCCGGCGTCACTGAAGAAGATACAACCTCCGTTCAAGAGAATGAGGTACGAGGAGGCGATCGAGTACCTCCAGAAAAAGGGCCACGAGGTCGCATGGGGTAGCGACCTCGGCGCTGTGGAGGAACGGACGCTCACGGTTGACAGTGAGCTTCCCTTGTTCGTGGTCAACTACCCGAAGGAGCTGAAGCCGTTCTACATGAAGGAGAACCCGGACGATCCACGGACGTACAAGAACAGCGATCTGCTTGCGCCGGAAGGATACGGCGAGATCATCGGGGGCAGCGAGAGGGAGACAGACAACTCCAAGATGATAGCCTGGCTCGAGGATAAGGGAGAGAATCTGGAGAACTACAAGTGGTATCTGGACCTCAGGAAGTACGGCTCAGTGCCCCACTCGGGCTTCGGCATGGGAATAGAAAGGATTGTGACATGGGTCTGCAAGCTGGAGCACATACGCGACGCGACCCCGTACCCTCGCACGGTAGCACGCTCCTATCCGTGAGTGAGGAATGATCGGTTTTTCGGTGGCCATGGGCGAAACGGATCCGGACGTCAGAGCTAGGCTCCAGACATCCTGGAGCAGTATTCCGTGTAGAGCTCCGCCGCCCGGACCACGCTGGATAGGTCGACCTTCTCGTCTGCGATGTGGCATCCTTTGGGGTCACCTGGGCCGCACACCATTACCCTGGGATTGCCTCTCCTGAACATCACTATCTCGGTGGCATAAGGCACGGTTTCGAGCTTCGCCGTCGGGCCGATTATGGCCTGCAGCTTCTTGACGGCCCTTGACTTCGGGTTTGTCTCCACAGGGTCGAGCTGGTGGAGGACGCTTAGCTGATAGCCGCGAGAACCGATCTTATTCCTGACAAGCCCGAGAACGGACTCAGCAGTCATCGGGGGAGGATATCGGACATCGATTTCAGCTGAGCATGCGGAGGGAATGACATTGATCCGAGTTCCTCCCTTGATCGTGTTGACGCTCAGAGTCATCCGTTTCAGCGTGTCGTCAGGCACTCTCTGGAGCTCTTTGAAACGATGGAGCACACTCGTCATCTTTGCGATTGCGTTATCTCCGAGCTCTGGCATGCTCGCGTGCGCGGCTCTACCCGTGGTGCTCAGAGAGAACTGGAGCAAGCCTTTTTCCTTTATGACAATGTTGAAGTTGCTCGGTTCTGCCACCACCACTGCGGCCGCCTTCTCGACAATCTTGCTCCGTGCCGCGGCAGCGGCACCGTGCATTGTAGTTTCCTCGTCAGTTGTGAAACACACGGAGAACGGGACGTTCCCGGCAACAAGCGCCTCGGCGGCCATCAGCATTGCCGTGCATCCTCCCTTCATGTCGCACGCTCCTCTTCCGTATATGACCCCGCCCTCGACATCACCGTCTTCGCGCGTCCAGCCATCTCCGTGGGGGACGGTATCGAGGTGGCCAGAGAGCATAACCCCACCGGTCCTGTGTTGTGTCAGGATGGCTGGATGGGCGGCATCCCCCAGGTACCTAGGCCTCAATCCGAGCCTCCGCAGATACTGCGAGACATAGTCAACGATCGGCTTCTGGTCGTCGTCCGAGGTGCTCTTCATGAGGACTAGGTCAGACAGTATGTTCTCCGCGTTGCCCTTCAAGGAGTCACCGTCTCTTGGCATCCTTTGCGATCCTTTCCATGATCTTCACAAGTAGTCTGGATGCATTCTCCATGTCTGTAAGGCTGGCGCACTCGGTCGGCGAGTGTGTGTATCTCATCGGGAGCCCGATTGGCATCATCAGCGATCCGAAATCCTGCATCGCTGCCCCGTCGGTGGCGCCGCCGCCAGTGCCGTACTGAAGAGGCAGCTTCGCCGCCTTGGCCACCTCCTCGATCAGTTTCCGGAGCTTCGGGGAGGCCACCGCCGCGTTGTCATACATCCTCATGGCCGGCCCTTCTCCGATCATCACGCGCTCGAAGGTCTCGCCCATCATCGGGGCATCGGTCGTTGTCATCGTATCAACTGCAAAGACATAGTCGGGCCTCAGCTCGAAGCCGACAACCTTCGCGCCCTTCAAACCGGTCTCTTCCTGAACACTCCAAACGAAGGTCATCTTGATGGGGAGTCTCCTGTCCTTCAGCTTGTCCAGGACCTCCAGCAATACTGCGCACCCCATCCTGTTGTCGACGCCTCTCGCGCATATGATGTCGTCCCCGATGTACGTGACATCCTTCTTGAACACCATCGGATCGAGCACTCTAACACCGAGCTTCTCGGTCTCTTTCTTGGTCCGCGTCCCCACATCAACCCGGATGTCCTGCCACGGCACCACCTTCTTCCTGTCATCAAGGTCGGTCATCAGGTGAGGTGGTTTGAGTCCGATCACTCCCGTCACTATGCCCTTCTCCGTCCTGATCTCGACGACCCTTCCGACGAGGGTCCTGTCGTCCAATCCACCCACCTTGCGTATCCTGATGGACCCGTCTGGGTCAATATTCGATACGATCATGCCAAGCTCATCCATGTGGGCGATCATGACAACGTGTGGGCCGCTGTCCCCAATCGTGGTCAGCAGGTCCCCGATGTTGTCTTCGCGGGCCTTCAGTCCCTGAGCCTTGACCTTGGACCTGATGAGTTCACGTATGTCGTCCTCGAACCCCGAGACCCCGGGGACTTTGATCAGTTGTTCCAGGAGCTCCTTCATGTCAATCCCTCTTGACGAACGGTGGCTTCACGATTTCTGCCGGGACCAAGGTATCTCTAACCTTGATTTGAACTTGATTGCCGATCTTGGCCATTCCTATCGGCAGGTACCCCATGGCAATGCCTCGTCTCAGGACAGGTGAGAGCGTGCCACTGGTAACGAGTCCGGCCTTGGCGCCATCGACCAGTATCTCATAGCCGTGCCTGGGTATGCCTTTGCCCTCCGTGATCATGCAGACGAGTTTGTCGTAGCTTCCGGATTCCTTCTGGGCTAGCATGGCTCCTCTTCCAACGAATTCATGCTTCCAATCAATGACCCAGGAAGGGCCCGTCTGGACAGAGGTCTGCGAGCCGTCGAAGTCAGTGCCGGACAATAGCAGCCCTTTCTCAAGTCTGAGAGTGTCCCTCGCGCCGAGGCCAATGGGCTTCAGGCCAAACTGTCTTCCGCGATCGAGCAAGGCTGTCCACACGGCAATGGCGTCGTGATTCCAGCAGAAGATCTCGAAACCGTCCTCCCCTGTGTAGCCTGTCCTGGATATCAGTGCCGGGACGCCCTTTCCGCCCTTGTCGAAACCCTCCCTGCCAACGAACAACGGGCTCGTTGCTGGCTGATTCCCAGACGGGACACGATCCAGGTGCGCTAGAGTTGCCCAGAAGAACTTGAGGTCTGACACGTCCTCAGAGGTCAGCCCGGCGATGACGTCATTTGCCTTCGGTCCCTGCAGCGCAATGACGGCGAGTTCTTGGGACATGTCAACGAGTTCCTGGCCTCGCAGGTGGTACGTGATCCATTCTCTCATTGTGCCCGTCGTTGCCGCGTTCGGGACCATGAAATACTCGTCCTCGCCCATAGCGGTGATGATCGTGTCGTCTAGCACCTTGCCCTGATCGTTGGCCATGTGGGAATAGACACATCTGCCAAGAGCCTGACACTGCACGTCATTTGTGCAGAGCGTGTTCATGAGAAGACCGGCGTGCTTTCCCCGGATCAGGAACTTGCCCATGTGGGACACATCGAAAATACCGACCTTCTGTCGGACCGTCAGGTGCTCGTCGATTATGGTCGTGTATTGGATCGGCATGTCCCAGCCGGCGAACCAGACCATCTTGGCGCCCAGGGCCACATGTCCGTCATGAAGTGGAGTCTTGCGCACGGCCCCCAATGATGTACTCCGTGCAAAAGCTTTCCCCAAGAGTGCCGCGAGCTCGGCTAGAAGAGCCAGCGTCTCTTCTTTGCCAGTCTCCTGAGCCGCCGCTCAACGTCCCCGGACCACGTCTCCCGGGGGATGCTGCCAAACGCGAAGCCCGGGAGGACCCAAATGTTCCTCATCGACCCCTCAATCGTGAACTCGCTCTTGCCGTCCGAGATCGCGAACGCCCCTTCGACTGCCCGATAGGTGAACCGCTTCACATCCTTCCATGCGATCGTCCTCTCTCTCATGAAGGTGGAGATCCTCGTGATGCTCTCATCAGTGAGCACGTAGGTCTCCCCAATCTCTGCGAGGAACCAGCCCCACATCACCACGATCATCGTGATGTACAATGCCGGCATGCAGATCTGCTGTCCCGCGCTGGAGGCGAATTCCGTCCCCGCTCCTCCAAGGACGGGAACCAGGAAGAACAATCCAACAACGAGGGCGAGGACGAACGGCCCGTAGAAGCGCAATGGACCCTGGACGATTACTTTCTCAGCAGAGGAATCCGGGTCCGCTATCTCGTCAAAGAACTCCCGCTCGACTAGATATCTCAGGTGCTTGAGGTTGGCGTACAACGCGTACGCGCAGAACACTATTAGGAACGAGGAGAACAGAACATACATGAATGTCCAGAACAAGTCTCGCCACACACTCCGAGTAAGCTGGCACGGAATCGCTGCGCTGACTTAAATCAGTGTCGAGCTCGGCGCCGGGGACCTCGTTCATCTGTACTGGTCTATGAGATCGGACAGGTCCTTCTCGAGCTTCACGCTCACAGAAGGCTGCTCGATGACTTCGACGTTGCGCTCGATCAGCGCCAGCTCCTTCTCGCTGAACGCGCTCGGACTTATCGGTATGAGTATGTTGGACCGGCTCTGCATGACCTGTTCATTTATGTGCTCCACGAACCTCAGCGCCTGTTGGAACCCATTGTTGATCACGAGGTACTCGAGCCCGTCTATCAAAACAACGCAACGCTTGCTCCGCTCTATAAAAGACGATATTATGGTCGCAAGGGTTCCGATGCTAGTCGGGTTGTGGTGGTCCTGACCGGGCGTGTGACTGAGCCAAAGCACGCGCGTGTCCTTGACGTCGAAGGCCTCCCTTACCTTCTCGGGGAACTGCCTAGTGACGCACAGTCCCGGGATGCCCTGAGAAATGCTAGTCTCGAACAGCTTGAAGGCAAGGAAAGGCTTGCGTTCGCGCACTATATAGCACAGACCTTCCTCGATGTGAACCATGTCAAGAGAGGACCTATCTTCGGAATCCGTAGATAACCCCCACGTGTAGAATATTGACACTGACCGCGCTCTATTTATAGATTCTCACTGCCTGCTTGACCCCCTTTTAAGCCGGTGGTCGCCAGATAGCATTTCCCTCATCTTCTGCTCAAGTACCTTCGCAGGCACGTCCAGAAGCGTGATCACGGTCGTCTTCCCGGAGATCCCCGGCCCGCTCTTCTTGGCGCTCACGACACCGAGCATGTCCAGGTCTTTGAGCAATCCCCAAAAAGCGGTATGCGCCCTCGCTTTTTCCCCGAACTCCTCGCACGCTACCTTGTACGCCATCTCCGCCTCACCTGTCGTCAAGTATGCCTTTCCTTTCGAGGCCTTCGCAATCGCCAACAAGGTCAGCTTCTGATGCCTGTCGAGTCCCACCAGCTTCGATTCGGTGACGGAGCTGTACGCCTCGGCCTTGGCCGCGCGCACGTGCTCGACATCAATCTTCCCCGCACCCTCCTCGTCCGCGAGCATGCCCGCCTTCTCCAAGATCTCGATCGCGAATCTAGCGTCGCCCCACTCGGAAGATATCTCGGCGATGAGGTCGACTGAGTCCTTGTCCATGCAGTCCTCGTTGAGGGCGAGCACGGCTCTCTGGGAGACGATGTCCCTGAGCTCCTCCAAATTGTACTTGCCGAATTCAATCAAGTTGGTGCGTTTGAAGGTGCTCGCGGAAGCCGCATCTAGCATGTCGAAGATGTTCTTCTGCGAGATTAGCATGAGCGACACGAGCTCTCGCGATTCCACGCCCTCCTCCTCGAAGCGCGTCAGCTTGTAGATGATGTCGGAACCAGCCTTCTTCAGCAGCACGTCTGCCTCGTCAAGCACTATGAGGAGGTGGACCTTCCGTTTCTCCAGGTCCTTCTTGAGTATCCTGAGCATCTCCGTTATCGAGAAGCCTCGGTCGGGGAAGTTCGGTTGGAAGTGGTTGACCACGTGCAGCACGGCGCTCGACTCGCTGTTCCGTTGGCGACAGTTCACAAGCACCCAGTCAACCGCCTTCTGATGCTTCTCTGCATAGTCCTTGAGATCCATGCAGAACCGTTTGGCGGTGGCCGTCTTTCCAGTGCCCACGCTGCCCGTGAGGACCACGTTCTGGGAGAAGTTGGAGTCGACAACGGGGCGATACAGCATTATCAGGCGCTTCATCTGCGCTTCCCTGTGCACGAGCTTCGGGGGTACGTAATCGAACGACAAAGTACGCTGGTCCTTGAAAACGCTCTTCCCCGCGGTCTCCCACATGGCCTTCAGCTTCCTCGCTATGGGCATAATCGTATTTTAAAAGATTCGCGCTAGTCCGCCGAAAGTCCTCGGTCTAGCAAAACGATTTATGTTAAGAACGCGGTCGAAGGCCTGGTGAGAGATTGGCTCAGGATGAAGACATGATCAGCTCCCTCATGAAAGGCACGAGGACGATGCTCAGCTCGGAGACTCTCTTGGTCGAGGCAATCCAGGACCTTGTCAAGGATGAGGTCAAGAAACACATCAGGCAGAAGCTCGATGAGAACCCTGAGCTCAAGGAGGAGATGAGATTGGCCGTGAAAGCCCTCCTGGAAGCGAAAGTCCACGAGGCCTATGCGATTCTCAAGATCGGTAAGTGCGGGGCGAAGCTGGGCATAGAACTTGTACCTCCGGAGCTCAGGAAGGAAATCGGCCAGGAGCTTGTCCAGATGTTCGAGAAAGAGGTCAACAAGATGCTCGAGCAGCCATAGGTGCTTCTACGAGCCGATTGTTGTGTAACGCCGTTAATCGCACCCGGGTCAGGGCGCCTCGGACTCAGTTGGCGGGAGAACGGCCAGGCAACAGAAGCGTGGGGCAGCGATTCTCGTCTCGGTGCTCCTCCTACCAGTGATCGTCGAAATTCTTCACCCAGTGCTGCTGGTCAATTGCTCATTCCTCGGGGTTATCACTGGCACCCTGCGAAATGACGAATGCGTGTTGTGTGGGAGCCGAGCGGATGCATGCCCTTGAGATGCGATTGAACCCTGCCGGAAATGAGAAGCGCCCTGGCTCTCCATGAGGACTGAGCTGCCGACTGGTTCCCAGGCTGGCCTTGGTCAACCCGCTTCTCTCTTCAAAGCTGGAAGATTCCGAAAGAGGTTTGAGAAAAGAGGGTGAAAAATCACCCGAAGAGCGCGCTGAGACCAGCGGCAGCCTCTTCCTCAGAGACCTTTTCCTCTTTCTTCTCCTCTTTCTTGTCTTCCTTCTTCTCCGCTGGACCTGCAGCTGCTGGCGCCGCTGCCACCGGTGCCGCGACCGCGGTGGCGATCGCCTCATCGATGTTGACGCCTTCGAGTGCGGCCGTCAGGGCCTTCACTCGGGTCGCGTCGACCTGAACGCCTGCGGCCTTCAGGACGCTCGTTATGCCATCCTCGGTCACAGGCTTCTTCGCCGCGTGCAGGACCATCGCGCTGTATACATACTCCATGTTTCTGCCTCCTTCGATTTCATTATCCGAACAGTGCGCTCAAACCGGCCGCTGCCTCCTCCTCGGAGACCTTCTCCTCCTTCTTCTCTTCCTTCTTCGCCTCCGGCTTGCCCGAACCCCCCTCGCCAGGCGGCGGGGGTTTGGGGGCATTGCTCAGTGCGCCCTTCAGCTCGTCGTCCAGCGCGGCCGGCACCTTGGACGCGAGCGAGAGCATCTGGGCATTTGCCTTGGCGAGCATCATCTTGACCGTCTCCTTGTTCGCGATGTTCGCGTTGACCGCCAGGTTCAGGGCGTTCATGTGGGCCTTCGCGAGCATTGGCCTCATGGAGAGCTTGGTCGGATATGCAATGTAGACCGACAGGTTGAGCGCGCCCGAGGCCGCCCTCTTGACCCTGTTCAGTATCTCGACGTCGTCCACTGCGAGAACATCTCTCCCGTAGACCATGCCGTCCTCGAAGGCCGCGTGCAAGTCCAGGCCAACTGTCAACGGGAAGATCTCCAGCTTCGAGAGCACGAGCGCGACCTCCCGCGTTATCTTGTCGCCCTTCTTGACCAAGACCTTGTCTTTCTTGATCACGACCTTTCCATGTTCTATCGCCGCTGGCAGGCCAGCCTTCTGCAGTTCTCCCACAATGGGACCTGGCTTGAACGGCGTCTCTCCCGCCTTGATCTCGATGTCATCAGGGGATACTTCTCCGCCTCTGGCTGGCATCTTGGTCTTGGTCGCGTCCAGCTGCCTGAAAAGCTTGAACGGGTTGAGGTTGGAGGTGACGATGGCGCACTGGCCGTCGACGTTCTCGACGAGCTTCTCAACGCCCTTCCTGTCCTTTGCCGCGTCCTTCAAGGCTATCTTGAGGAGCGTGTTCTTGAGCATGACGATCTCGGCCTTTCCGCGGAGACTCGTCCTCATGGTTTGGAAAGCAGGGGCCGGGACACCGTTCACGTCGATGACGCCTACCACCTTGCTCTTGGAAATCCTCTTGGTCAGGTTGGTGACCGCCTCCTTCTTCCAAGATGCCACGTGTGCCGTCATCTCACATCACCTTGTAGGAAGGACCCATGGTGGTCTTGATGTACACCGACTGGATGTTCTGCCTGCCACGCTCGAGCTTCGTCATGAGCCTCTTCAGGACCGCGTCGAGGTTCTCGGCCAGCTTGTCAGGGGGCATGTCCTTTGTGCCGATGGCCAAGTGGAATGTGCGCTTGTCCCTGGTCCTTACGGAGACGCTGCTTCTCAGCTTGTCTATCATGGCCTTCGGGTCGGACCCGGACGGTATCGGCTTCGGCATCTTGCCTCTCGGCGCGAGCACGACTCCGAGCCGCTTGCCGATCGTGGGCATCAGGGGCGCCTCCGCGATGAAGAAATCGCTCTGCGCGGCGAACTTCCTGGCCTTTGACTTGTCCGATGCCAGGGTCTCGATATCCTCAGGCTGGACGACGACGTCCGCGACTCCCTTGGCCTTCATGGCCATCTCGGAGCCGCCGAAAACGCCCACCTTGATGACCTTGCCGCGGCCGTTGGGAAGTATGACCTCCTCCTGGATCCTGTTCTTCGGATTGGAGAGGTCGATGTCCTTCAGGTTAATGGCTAGTTCAACAGTCTCTAGAAAGTTCCTCTGCTTCGACTCAGTCTGAAGCTTCTTCACGATGTCGATGAGGTGTTGGTCCACCAATTTACATCACCTCGGTGTAGTCCAAGCGAGCACCAGGCTCTCCTACACGCACAGGGATTGCAGCCAATGCAGAAGGGGTTTATAACACTTTGGGGGGTCGATTTCGGTGTGCTGGCTGCCCAGATTGCGGGGCGCGGGCGGACGCGACGGCCCCTCGGGGAAACTCTTAACGCTGACAATGTCATTTCCGCCATCCTGCGGAGGATTCGCCCATGGTGAGGAGAATAGTCATTATCGGAGGAGGCTGCGGCGGTGGCACGGCCGCTCAGTTCGCCCGAAAGACAGACAGGCAGGCCGAGATCACGATCATCGAGCGGGAAACCTATCCGCAGTACTCCAGATGCGGTCTTCCGTATGGCATATCCGGAATAATCCCGGATTTCGCCAACCTCATCGAAGCACCTGAAGAACGCCTTAAGAAGAACAGGATTGGGCTGATGCTCGGGTCCGAAGTCACTTCCGTCGACAAATCGACGAAGACCATTCGAATCAAGGCTCCCGACCGGGAGCTCGAGATGTCCTACGATTCCCTGGTACTAGCCACAGGTGCGAGAGCTTCAGTCCCTCCAATCAAAGGCATCTACAAGGAGAAGGGCAAGCCAGGGGAGCTCAAGCCAGGCGTGTTCGTCCTCAGGACCATAGAGGATGCGAAAGGCATCCAATCCATGAGCCACAAGGGCAAGCGCGCGGTCGTCGTGGGCGCAGGGCTGGTCGGTCTCGAGGTTGCAGAGGCATTGATGATCAGAGGCTGCAAGGTCACCATAATCGAGTTCCTGTCGAATTGCATACTTGCCATGGTCGATGAGGACATGGCCCAGATGATGGCAGATGCGATTGCGAAGCACGGGGTCAAGCTGTTCACGAACTACGTCGCCACCGAGATACTCGGCGAGGACAAGGCGAACTGCGTCGTCGCCGAGGAACGGAACACCCACGAAGAACGGACCTTCTACGCGGACCTCATCGTGGTCGCCACGGGGCAGAGAGGCGAGACGGAACTGGCGAAGCAGGTCGGCTGCACAGTTGGCGTGACCAAGCAGATATTCATCGACGATCGATGCGAGACCTGCGAGAAGGGCGTTTTCGCGGTCGGGGACTGCACCGAGTACCCCGACCTTGTGACAGGCAAGCCATATGTGAGCGGCCTTGGGACAATCGCGGTCAAGATGGCGATGGTCGCAGGCGTCAATGCGGCCGGCGGGGACGAGCGTTTGCCGAAAGGGTTCCTCATAACCAGGGCGACTGAGCCTTTCGGATGCCAAGTGGCGGCTGTTGGACCTACGACGCCCCAGCTGGAGGCATTCGGGGTGAAACCCGTTGTGGGCAAGGTGCGCTCCTTCACTCTGCCGGACTATTATCCAGGAAGGAAGGAGATATACGTCAAGGTCCTCGCTCACCCCCAGTCAGGAAAAGTGTTGGGTGCTCAGATTGTCGGAGAGGACCGGGTTCACTTGAGGATAAATGCGTTCGCCGTCGCGTTACAGGCGGGCATGACCGTCCAGCAGCTCTCACAGCTCGAGACCGCCTACTGTCCGCCAGCAGCGCCGACCGTAGACCCGATAACAATTGCCTGCGAGGCCGCGAAAATCAAGCTAGCTAGAGGGGTCACCGGCAGAGCGTGAGCACGGTCACCAGAGGCCCGAGTAGCTGCCCGAGTCGATGTCTTTCATGACTTGCTTCGGGTCCTTTCCGTCCACAGTGACGCCCATGGACACGCAGGTCCCGACGACCTCTCTGAACCTGGACTTCTTGTCCTTGCCGAGCATCGAATCCTTCTTCATCTCCGCGATCTTCTGGACCTGCTCCACCTTCAGGTCGCCGATCTTCGTCGCCTTTGGGCTTCCGCTGCCCTTCTCCAGCCCGAGCTCCTTCAAGATCAGGGCGGATACGGGCGGCGTGCCGACCTTTATCTCAAAAGCCTTTGTCTTCGAATCAACGATGAGAGTGACTGGGACCTTCATGCCCGCGAATGCTTTCGTCTTCTCGTTTATCGCGTTTACCACTTGGATGACGTTTACCCCCATGGGGCCCAGCGCTGGACCCAGGGGCGGCCCAGGCGTCGCCTTTCCGCCATCGACCAGGACCTCGAGTTTCTCCGCCATTGTGCTCATCTCTCCTTCTCAAGAACTCTGACATGATCTCCGCGTATCGTGACTGGGATGGGGACCATCGCCTCGAACAGCTCCACGGTGATCTCCTCCTTGTTCTCGTCGATCTGCTGGACGCGCGCCTTCTCGCCCTTGAACGGCCCAGCGATGAGTTCCACGATGTCCCCTTCGACTATTCCGGACACGATGGGTTTCGGGGTCAGGAAGTGCTCGATCTCTCCGAAGGTCGTCTCGCCCTTCACGATGCCCCTGGTCCTCCGGACTCCCTTGATGAGCTCTCTGAGCCCGTCCGTGTTCATCGCCTCGACGAAGACATAGCCCCTGATGGTGGCCGGAGAAAGAATGGCGAAGACCCCTATGGGCTTCGGTTTCGCCCTGCTGGCCAACGAATCCGCAACGGTCTTCTCGTGGCCTATGGAAGTCTTGACTGCGAGGACCGACTGACGAGCGGTCGCCTGGAGTGTTGCGACATCGCTTATGTTCGGGTTGTCTTTGAGGCTTGCGTTCACGAGGATTGTGATTTTGTCTCCGTACCTCGCACCCGACGGGGACGACACCTTGAGCGTGAAGCTCTTCTCCTGGCCCGGCATCATGTCGAAGGTCTTCTCGGAGGTCTGGTCAGCCGAGGGGGTGTTCTCCCAGACCAGGCCTATCGCGTCGTTTAGCTTCACGAACCACTCGGGAGATCCTTCCTCGGTGGCCGCGAATAGGGTGTCAACCTTGACGGCCAATGTGTGCGGGATGCCGTCATCCGGGATCTTGAGCCCCATCTCGAACTCGGTGGAATCGCCAGAGGCCATCATGCGCTTCGTCTCACCCTGGAGTGTGAACGACATCGCTTTCGCTGCGGGCGGAGGCGCAGGCGCCTCCTTCTTCGGTTCCTCCTTCTTCTTCGGCTCTATGTCGAAAAGTCCCAACGCGTGTCCCTCATCCAAATCGATGTGTCATATGACGGTGAATGTCACTGGAAGGCTTTGAAGAGCATGTCGGACCCGTACTCGAATATCCAGTAGATCAAGAAGCCCAGGCCTCCAATCAGGATCAGGCCCAGCGAGACGATCTGCGTTATCTTGACGTACTCGTCCCTGGTGGGCTTCCGGGCCATCTTGATGACACGGCCATACTTGCCCTTGCCGATGTGCTTGACCCTCTCCTCTACCTTCCGCTGGAGGTCCCATGATCTCTCCACTATCTTTGAACCCTCAGCCATGGTATTCCGCTCCTAGTAACGTAACTACTTAATAAACTCTAGTCCAGTTTGAGCCCTCTTCTTCTCCTTCGACGGGCCGAAAATGTGCTTCGAACGGACGCCTGTTATGACCACCATGACCCTGATCGTGTTCTCCAGGGTCTCATCGACGACCGCACCCCAGATTATCCTCGCATCCTGGCTTATGCGCGACTGGATGATCTCCGCAACCTGCTCGGCCTCCGTCACGGTCATGTCAGGACCCCCGGTCACATTCACAAGGGCCGCACTGGCCTCGCTGATGTCTATCTCTATGAGCGGGGAGTTGATCGCCTCGTTGACTGCGACGACAGCAGCGTCGTCCTCATCGGATTCTCCGAGGCCTATCATGGCCACTCCGCCGGACTTCATGACGGTCTTGATGTCGTTGAAGTCCAGGTTGACGAGGCCCGGCTTTGTGACGACCTCGGTTATGCCCTTGATGGACCGCATGAGCACCTCGTCCGCCACCTTGAAGGCAGCGTTCAGGGCGAGCTTCGGGACAATCTCGAGAAGCCTGTCGTTCGGGATCACTATGACCGTGTCCGCGAGATTCCTGAGCCGCTCCAGGCCCCATTCAGCGTTCTCGGCTCTGACCGACCCCTCGGCTTGGAAAGGATATGTGCATATCGCGACCGTGAGTGCGCCAAGCTCCTTGGCCACCTGGGCCATGAACGGGGCGGAGCCCGTCCCGGTACCTCCGCCGAGCCCGCAGGTGATGAACACTATGTCCGCCTCAGCCAGCGCCTTCTTGATCTCTTCCTCCGCCTCCCTGGCCGCCTCTTCTCCGACCTGCGGGAGCGCCCCGGCGCCCAGCCCGCGAGTCACTCGTCTTCCTAGAAGTATCTTGTGAGGCGCCCTGGTCATCAGGAGGTGCTGTGCATCTGTGTTGGCAGCAATCAGGTCCGCGCCGATGATCCCGGCCTCGGCGAGCCTCGAGATCGTGTTCGATCCGCCGCCTCCGCAACCGATGATCTTGATGTTCGTCTTCAGGCCAAGCAGGATCTTCTGGAGTTCCTCATCCTCCGATGTGTACGGGTGCAGGCCTTCGGCTGTCTTCCTCTGCGCCTCCTCTGCCGCCCCGAGAACGTTGTCGACAAGTGATTTCATGCTAAGCGCCTCCGAAATCTACCCATATAGCCCGACAAAGTGCAGCTGCGAGTGCTGGCCCGCAGGCTGTGAGCACCGTAGCTGATTAGGTCTCTTAAAAGTTTCGGGGGCGGCCAAGAGGGGTCAGCGGACCAAGTCTAGCTCGCCGACACCCTTGTATCTGCGCTCCATGGCGGGCTTGCCGAGTATCTGCTTCGACTTGACTCCCGTCGCCACAATCATAACCCTAACGGTCTTGTCCATCGCGGGGTCTATCGCTGCGCCCCATATTATCCTGGCATTCTGCCCGACCCTGCTCTGAATCTCCTCTGCCGCCTTCTCGGCTTCCGAGATGGTCATGTCCGTGCCGCCGATAACGTCCACCAGCACTCCGTTCGCCTCACTGATGTCGACTTCGAGGAGCGGCGAGTTGAGGGCCTGGTCGATTGCCTCCTGGATTCTCTCGTCTCCCGGAGCGTCCGACTCTCCCAAGCCGATCATGGCGACCCCGGCGCCTTTCATGACGGTCTTGATGTCGTTGAAGTCCAGGTTGACGAGGCCCGGCCTAGTGATGACCTCGGTGAGGCCCTTGATCGATCTCATCAGGACCTCATCGGCGACCTTGAAGGCCGCGTTCAGTGAGAGCCTCGGGACAACCTCCAGAAGCTTGTCGTTCGGAATCACGACTACTGTGTCCGAAGCATCTCTGAGGCGCTCGAGTCCCCACTCGGCGTTCTCCATCCTCATCTTGCCCTCCCCTCTGAAGGGCAAAGTGGCAACTGCGATCGTCAATGCTCCCATCTCCTTGGCGATCCGGGCGATGACTGCAGCCCCGCCTGTCCCTGTCCCGCCTCCGAGGCCGCACGTGACGAAACAGATGTGCGTGTCCAGGAGGATCTTCTTGAGTTCCTCCTCTGCCTCTCGCGCGGCTTCCTCGCCGATCTGCGGGAGTGCCCCTGCACCGAGGCCTCTTGTGGTTCTCCTCCCGAGCAATATCTTATGAGGCGCGTGCAATGTCAGCAAGTGCTGCGCGTCCGTGTTCGCAGCGTACAGTTCCGCACCGACAATCCCCTCATCGTAGATCCTAGCCACGGTGTTCGTTCCGCCTCCCCCAACTCCGATTATCTTGATGTTCGTCTTCAGGGTCCGGAGTATCGATTCCAGCTCAGCATCGACACGCTGGTCGGCGCCGAGTGCGGCAGCTTGCGCCATGCCAGCACCTTGAGTCTCTTCACGTCCAATCGCATCCTCTACCAAGGATCTCATCATCTTGTGTCACCTTCGCGGAACGTTCGGGGAGACACGGTCTTCCTATCGCTGGAAGTGCATCCCTCACGCGCGCGTAGCGCGTATGATAAAATCGGAATGTGAGTATAAAATGCTTTGGTAAGGCTGGGAATTCAGAAATTCCCGGAGTATCTGCAAGATTTTTTCTCCGGCGAAGGTGATTCGCTCCCGTGAATGTCCGCGCTCATGTCATCTTCTCGGGCATGGTCCAAGGGGTCTTCTTCAGGGCGAACACGAAGAACTGCGCGGACAAATATGGGCTGACTGGCTGGGTGAGGAACACGAGCGATGGGAAGGTCGAGGCGCTGTTCGAAGGAGAGAAGGCCTCGGTGGAAGGTGCGATCGAGTGGTGCGCCACTCGGCAGCCCTATGCCCGCGTGGAATCGAAGCAGGTGGAGTACTCTGAGTTCACGGGAGAGTTTGACGGCTTCTTCATCGCCGTTTGACCGCCGTCGTTCACTCGAACAGGCTTCCGTAGGTCTTCTTGGGGCTGTCGACATGAATCTGGTGAGCCTGCTCCTCAGTCATGAGACGCTGCTCGATCATTGATTTGGTCCTCTTCGGCACGGTAGTGATCGCGAGCACTGCGCCCGGTCTCTGCGGGTCGTCGAGGAAGTCGGTCTCCATCAGGAACCGGGATCCCTTCCTGACGGCTTCCTTCATGGCGTCCTTCCCCGCAAGAACAGATGGCATCAGTCCATGGTTCTCTTCGGGCAGTATCAACGGTGGACAGTAGTGTTTCACCACGCGTTCTCGAGGGAGGCCGGCCCTGTCGGCCATTTGGGCGATCTCCTTCATCGACTCCCCCGTAGCGCTCTCGGTGTGGAGAACGACCGCGCAGCCGACCTCCTTCCCGCACCGCATCGCGTGTGACATGATTCGATTGGACGCGTCCCAGACATCGGATGATACCGGGAAATGCGGCCTGCCCACCTCTCCTATCGCGAGCGCCTTCCCCTCTCTCACGAATTCAGCTGCGAGGTCCATCGCCTCGAGCATGACGTCCGTCGCTCTCTCGAGCCCGTGAAGCTTCTCAAGCTCCAGCAGCTCGACTGGGTAGGGACCGATTGTCGCGTAAGCCTTCACACTCGTCTCCTTGTTGACCCTGTCTTTCACTGCAACTGTGGCCTCGAAAGCTCTCCTGAAGTCCTCCTTTTTGGCGCAGCGGATCTCCTCGTACGGAAGGTGGGAGATGATCAGGTGCGTCCCGCCGCTCCTCTGGAAATCCTTCGCGGACTCAACATGACGGCCTCGCACGGGCTCCAGATGGACGTGGTTGTCCAAAATGGGAAAGTCCATGAGCGTCTGCTCTTGCTCACCTTAGCAGGCCCGCAGCCTTGAGCTCTTCGGTGATCTTGTCGACGGCCGCCTCGACGTCCTCGGGCTTTCGGGCGCCGGTGCACACGAGCTTCCCGCTGCCGAACAGCAACACCACCACTTTCGGGGAGTCGATCCTGTACACAAGCCCAGGGAACTGCTCGGGCTCATACTCGACCTTCTCCAGACCAAGGCTGATTGCGATCGCGTTGAGGTTGATCTTAGCTCCGAGGTCGCTTGACGCGACGATGTTCTGCACCTCGATCTTCGGCTCTACCTTGATGACGATGCCCGCCGCCTCGATCTGCTTCGCGACCTTGCTGATGGCGGTCTTGACCTGTTCCAGGCTCTTGGCTCCCGTGCACACGACCTTGCCGCTCCTGAACAGAAGCGTGGCGGTCTTGGGCTCCTTCAGCCTGTAAATCAGGCCAGGGAACTGCTCCGGCTCATACTCCGCCCCGTCAAGGGCGAGCGCAATCGCCTGCAAGTCCAACTCCCCACCCAGAGATGTTGAGGCGACAACATTCTCTATCTTGATGACTGCCATAAAATCTCCCAGACGCGCTCCGTATTTAAATGGGTATTTAAAAAGGTTTCTTGAACGAGCGGCATTTCCAGTGGAATGTGTGGCCCCTACTGGCTACTGCTATTGCCGATATCACTGCCGCCAGCGTGGTGTTCTCAATGTGCAACTTGAGGAAACGGGTGGAACTGGACAGGCAATCGATGATTGCCGACAGGGGTTCCGCTGCAATATCCCTAGCAAGAGCCAAGGACATGAACCCCAATTCGGGTCGGGGGAAATTGGAGCCATGATTGATCCAGCATCCTGCGGGCCTGTTCTGGTCACTGGTGCGAGCACGGGAATTGGCAAGGCAATAACAGAGGCGCTTTCTCAGCGCGAGTGCGAGGTCTACGCAACCGCTCGAAAGGACGCCGACTTGAAGAAGCTGCGAAAGCTGAATCATGTCAATGCAGTGAAGCTTGACGTCACGAACCTACAGGACGCGAAGAGACTCGCGAGTAGGATACGGAAAGAGGAGGGCCGCCTGCACGGGCTTGTCAACAACGCTGGCATAGGAGTCCTGTGGCCTCTCGCCGAAACCGAAGTTGAGGACCTCCACAGCATGTTCGACGTGAACGTGTACGGAGTCCACAGAGTAACGCGATCGATGTTGCCCCTCGTGATTAAGTCTCGCGGCCGGATCGTCAACATCAGCTCGGTAGTGGGCCTGTGCTCCATGCCTTTCCTCGGCGCTTATGAGATGTCGAAGCATGCCATAGAGGCGTACTCGGATGCGCTCTCAGCAGAGCTGGACAAGTATCATGTGAAGGTCAGCATCATCGAACCAGGAAACTTCAGATCGATGATAGTCAAGAATGCTTCGTCAATTGCAAGAAGTATGGCCGTGACGCATCAACCGACCATAATGAAGTCCGAAGTCAAGGACATCCTTGCTGGATACGGTGGAGATGTCAAGGAGTGCGAGAAGCGCTCTCCCCCTAACAAAGTTGTGAACGCGGTCATCGACGCCCTCTTCTCCGAGACCCCGAGGCGACGCTACGTGGTCGTTCCCAAGGAGGAGGAGTATTTCCTTGCCCTGGAGCTGATGATGAACAGGATGATTCAAGCTAACGAGGGCAACGAATATGGCCTGAGCAGGAAGCTCATGCACACCTTCATGGACGAGGCATGGAGCAAGCTTCAGAAGTCCTGAGCACAGGGTCTGCCGAGCGGAACAGCAGGATGACGCAGTTATATAATCAGTACGCGATTCTGGCCCGGGGGAGATACATGCAACATCATCAATTCAGAGCGTGCGCTGTCGGAGCATCTGTGCTGCTTGCGACTGCCCTTCTCTCTGTTCCTGGAACAGCCAACGGAGGGTCAGCGGGATGGACTTTCGCTTTGTATATCTGCTCGGACAACGACCTTGACTACTGGGCCGAAGTGAACCTTGAACAGCTGATGTCTGTCGGATCGACTAGGAAAGTGAACTTCGTCGTGCTGTGGGACCCGTCGACAGGTCCAGCCGACCTGTTCTACGTGGACAAGGGCGAGCTGGTCATGAAGAGTGATTTCGCCTACAGCGGCATGGAGACGAACATGGGAGACCCCAAGGTCCTCGCCGCTTTCGCCGACTACTTGAATGCCAAGTACAAGGCGGAAAACGTGATGATGGATCTCTGGGATCACGGGGATGATTTCAGAGGGATATGCTTTGACGACAATCCTGGAACAGGCGAGGACCGCGATTTCCTGACGCACCAGGAGATCGTGGCTGCGCTGGACGGCAAGGGCATGGACATCGTCGCAGCTGATGGTTGCGGAATCGGGACCGTCGAGGTGGCGTACGAGTATGCCTTGGGCGGGATCGCCGAGTGGCTCGTGGCCAACGAGAACTACGTTCCGCTTCAGGGATTTCCGTATGATGTGATCGCCTCGGATCTCGTGCGCGACCCAGGCATGGACGCCGAGGAGCTGTCCGCGATCATCGTGGAGCACTATGCAGAATACTACCAGGGTGGATGGCTGACGGAGCTCGCGGCCATACACCTGCCTTCTGTGCCCGGGATGGTGCAGGAGCTGTGGGACGTCACCGCGATTCTCATGGATGACATGGGGCTCTACAAGGGACTCGTGGCATCCGGAAAGGCGAAGGCGACGATGGGGTGGTCCCAGTATGGTTGGGAGGGTTTCGTGGACTTCCCGACGATATTCGAGGTGGTCCTCAGCCGCGCTCCTGTCGGATCTGATCTGGCTGAGCAGACTGAGGAGCTTCTCGACGCCATATGGGAGGCTGTTCCATACGTCGGAGCGGGGACTCCCGCGGACGTTTGGGATCCCGAGGGACTCTCGGTCTTCTTCCCAGGATCCAATGGATCGTTCACGCACAATACCTGGTGGCGAGGATCGCTCTATCCGACGATGCAGTTCGCACAGGATGGATGGCTGGAGTTCCTTCAGACGTACTATGCCGTCTAGACTTCGGCCTCTCAAACTCCTTTCTTTTTGTCTTCTTTCATCAACTCTTGGGCGAGCTTCGTGATCCCGTAGCCTGCGACCGCCCCTGCGATGAAAACACCAACCGCTTGCCCTAGGCTCAGGCCCTTCCCGGATTTCTGCTCCAGCTCTGCCTTCGCCTTCATGAGTTGCTTGTATGTCTGCTCGTCGACTGAGATCATCTTTCTATCTGCCACGGCAACCACAGCCAATCGACGATGGTGTTTTCTGTGTAAGAAGATTGCTCGATGAACTGATAAGTGGCGGAACATGGCCTTTGAGATGTGCTCGAACAAGACTGCGAAATCAGGTGGTTGGGTTGCACTCAACCAGAGTGTGCCAGCGTGTCGAATCGCGGTCCGTTCCAGGGGCACGATGAAGTGCAAGGGTACTGGAACAATTCGGGTGATGAAATGAAGGGCAGGTCAGGGTGTAACAAATCGGGTGATTCGGCTGAGAAGGCGAACATCATGGGAAGATACAATGATGTACTTCCTAGCGTACTTCATAAGGTTAGGGAGGAAAGTATAATAGCACGATTTGCAGTTTTGGCACTCGGGAAGCAAGTTTCTGAGGTCGTCTGATGGCTGAGAGGAAAGAAGTCGTCCTGATGATGTTCTCCAAGAAGGATACGGAAAGCGCAATTCTATCCACTGGCCGGAAAGTTCTGAAAGGTGAGATAGTGGATGCAGATGGGAGAATATCGAACTGCAGGAAGTGCGGAAGAAAGTTGACCGTCGAGAACTTGGGACGGATATTGCCAGGTTCTATCGACCTCTATTGCGACAATCCCATTTGTTTCAATGAATTCTCTGTGAAACTGGTGTAGGCTGATGCCCCGTGTCAGCGAGCTCATAAAGAAGCTTGCTGTGACACTAGGTTTCGACATCGAGGGGCATTTGGTGAACTACGAACCACACAAGGATTTGAGCAAGACGGGTGGGGTCCACGTCAAACAGGGAAAGGGCTCCGTTACCAACATCGTGATGCTCGATTCGCGGGGGACTAGAGAGCTTCTCAAATCGGGCAATCTCCGTGAAGCGATACAGATGACTCCTTCAGAAGTCGGAGGAATGACAAGAGAGGACCTTGCTGGCTACGATTTCCTTGCACTTCTGGCCCAAGAAGACAACAGAGAACTACTGAAACGGTTGCAAAGCATAATCAGTCATGATGATTTTGTTGCGCTATCAATTGCAGCGACCATTCGAAAATATGAGATACATAGCCAAGGTGCGAAAGCCGTCGAACTGCGGAATCGACTCCGGCAACATTTCAAGGAGAGAGGGAATAGAATCTATGTCTTTTTCGCGAGTGGAATGCTAGAGGAATTCATGGGTCCAACCTTGGCGTGGATTGAATTTAGCGGCACTATAAGTGACAGGATGAAGGCTCTTGAACTCTGGAATGCTTGTCTCGATCATATGGACTATGCTATTTACGTTAACAGATTGATGACCGATGACGAGATTGTTCATGGACTCCGACAGAGATTCCGCATAGACAATGTGCCTGTGGTCCTGCTGTTTGGGCGTACCGTTCCCATTATCGAGAAGATTGGACGTGCCATTAAGGAATTTCAGACCATTGAGAGCGAATATCAGGTCGATGCATTCTCCTATGGAGTCACCCGCAAGGAATACAGACTGGGGGATCATGATTCCGTCGTCTGCATAGTCAATAAATTCGCGGATGGGGGCGCTGCGATTCCTTCTCAGAGCGAAGACGACGGTGAAGATGGCGCAGTAGAAGAATAGGCGAATCAAAAACACTCGCAATCGTATGTTGCACGTACAACGAAATGATATGGCGTCTTTCGCTCGATTTCAGCCCTATGCCCAAAAGCCTAATCCACCAGATTCTCATTACGACTGGGAGAATCTTGGAAACTGCCGTGATTCACTGCGGGGAATGCTCTCGAGTAATGGCCGCGCAGATACCAGACAAATGCATCGACCTCATCTATGTCGACCCACCATTCTTTTCCGAAGAGAGCTATGAAGTCATTTGGGGAGATGGCTATGAACTGAGGGCTTTTGAAGACCGTTGGAAGGGCGGGGTTGAAAACTACATTGCGTGGATGGAGCCCAAGCTCAGAGAGTGCTACAGGGTTCTGAAGTCTTCGGGTTCGATGTACCTTCACTGTGACTCACATGCGAACGCGCATCTCAGGATTTTGATGGACAGGATTTTTGGGTCGGCTAGTTTCAAGAGCCAGATCGTCTGGGTTCGGACCACTGCTCATCCGAATGTTGGAAAGAACTACGGCAACATCTACGACGCGATTCTATTCTACACGAAAGGAAAAGGGTACACTTGGAACCCGCAGTATTTGTCATATTCAGAGAAACACCTCGATTCTTCATATAGGAATGTGGAACTAGGCACCAAGAGAAAATATGCCTTGCGAGACCTCACTGCTTCTGTTTACCATGCCTCCTCAGGTCAGCTCTATGCCTGGAAAGGGAAGAAACCTCCTGCAAGTAGAGTGTGGGCCTACTCCAAGGATCAAATGGAAAAGCTTGAGGCAGAGGGACGCATTGCCTACAGCGGGAAGGGCTATCCGAGATTGAAGATATTCGCAGACAAAATGCCGGGCGTTCCTCTTCAAGATGTCTGGATGGACATCCCTCCGATCCAAAGTCACTCCAAAGAGAGACTCGGTTTCCCCACTCAGAAGCCTGAAGCTCTTCTTGAGCGGATTATCAAAGCTTCGTCGAAAGCACAGGATGTCGTGCTGGACCCTATGTGTGGATGCGGAACGGCGATAGCGGTGGCTCACAGATTAGGGCGAAGGTGGATAGGAATCGATGTGTCACCTACCGCGTGTAAGCTAATGGCTAATCGAATGCGCAAGATCGGAATTCAGGGCATCAAAACAGAAGGACTCCCCAAGACCACCCATCAGCTGAGAGAACTGCAACCATTTGAGTTTCAGAATTGGATTTGCCAGAAGATGCTCGCGAGAATGTCGGAGAAGAAAGTCGGAGACCTAGGTATCGATGGGTGGCTCATGGATGGTAGACCACTGCAAGTCAAGCAATCAGAAGCTGTTGGAAGGAATGTCGTTGACAACTTCGAGACAGCTATCAAGCGCATGAAGAAGAACAGGGGCATCATAGTGGCATTCAGCTTCGGCAAGGGTGCCTATGAAGAAGTGGCTCGCGTGAAGAACGCCGATGGCGTAGAGATTGAGCTGAAGACCGTCGAAGACATCATGCGAGAAATCTGAGGAGCAACTCGTATTTGCCTTGCACCTCTCATGTCGAGTGACTTGGTGCAACCTATTCAATTCCCGCATTGACGGACTGGTAGAGGGCCGATCAACACCCCTAGGTTGAAAGTCTGAGTTTCTTCGACTTGGCAATCTCCCACAGTTTACTTTTCTCGATGTACTCTCTGCCAGGACGGACTATCCCGACTTTGAGGGCCCCGCGATTCTCTCTGGCTTCGTTTATGTGCGTTGCGAGTCTTCTAGGTTTGGCGAAGGCTACACGGAAGAGAGTGGAGTCACTCAAGAAAGACGGCTCGCAGCAGTCTGGGATACCCTCAAACCTGTGGAGCGGTTTCGGTTGGTCCAGTATGCCAGTTTCCGCATTGGCTGTGAACAATTCCGTCACCGGAACCTCTGTGCATTCCCCATAGATTGGCGTCTTGCCAAACGCCTCAGGACTTCTAGAGTCTATTCCACTGCTTGTGTCGGATACTTTTTCATTTCCATTAAACAACGTACCCGCAAACGCCAATCCCATGTCAAGCAGATCGATTCCGACCCACTTTGATCTTGCTGCGTAGACGGGAAGGTTCTTAGACAAAGCAATCTGGCTAATCTCTGAGATGAAGCGCTCCAATCGCTTTCTGGGCCGTCCTTCTGCCCATGCCCTAAGCCAGCCAGTCATTGTGATGCAAATACCGCAGTGGATAGTGGGGTCCAGGCTATCGTCATCCACCAAACCGATCAAGTCATCTGGATTCGTGTTCACTTCGCCGTTCCTTATGAACACTGAACTGTCAAGGCTCAGATGGAACCAGGGTCTACCCGAAGCAAATGATGGCCCCCTCAGCTCCCTCCAGATTATTGCCGCCGCGACATTGCATCTCAAGACTTGGTCTCGGACATATTTCTCCGAGCTAGATTTCAGAGTCCTCACGACGGGAACAAAGCTACAAGAATAACCGTTCTTTCCAAGGTTCATTGCCTCCAGGATGCCTGTCGTTATATGGTCTGAATACGGCTTGCCCATGTTTGTCCAACTCGACTCAACATCAGGGGTTTCATCTGGCTTCTTGGGAATCTTCTTGATGGCTGCGAGTGCCTTAGCCTTCTTTTGTTTCAGATTACTGTAGTGTTTCGCCATCAACCAGTTCCATTGATTTCTCACGAATTCTCGTTCAAATGCAGGAATCTGAGCTAGGGCTTCCTCTTTGTTGCCCTTAACCAAGGCAGTGTTGTAGAAGGATTTTATCCGGCTCGCATCTCCTCTGAGAGCGTGTTTGACAAGCTTCTGCGCCATTACGTATCGGTAAAACTCCGGAGGTTCATAGAAGAGAATGTGATGGTTGAAAGCGAACTCTCTGGCTTTGTTACCGAGACCGGGATCTATGAGTGTAGGTATCGATTGAGAGTATTCTGCCCAGTGAAATGCTGGCAGGGAGACTATGTGCGGCTCCTTGAGCAAATGAATATTCATTAACAGAGTTAGGAAATCCTCCCCGCTCGTGGATTCAAGAATGAAGCTGGGGGTTGGTACAGCTCTGCCATGAATGTGGAGTTCTCCGAGGATGCTGTCTGCTATCCTCTTTCCATTGAAAGCAACCGTGCTTCTTGGATCAACGCCCTCCTCTGCGACCTCTTCCTGTCCTATGTCTATGGAAATCATGTCCTCTTTCTTGACCATTCGGTTTCACCGCCTGCCAATTCATGGAATCTTCTCATCGATTCAATGAGTGGTGGAATCTGATTCAATGGCACAATGATGCCCCCCTCTACCTGCTCGCCTTCCAGAAGAGTGAATCTCTTCTCCGTGACGTGAAGCAGCAAGGATTCGCTGGGCCCTTCAGCGAGACTGACTTCGAGGGTTGTATTGCCATCTTCAATCCTTTCAACGCCGAAATCGTGCCTAGGTTTTCCGTTGTTATAATAGATCGTGATGTTTCTGTTCCTCTTGAGTTTGTAAGCTTCTCTCGTCGCACAGAGTTCGTCAAGGCATTTCCTCGCGGTCTGCACAGTAAGTCCTGTGAGACTTGCAATCTCCGAAGGAGTTGCGCCATTTGAGTCCGCTCGCCTAAGCGCCTTCCGAACATTCTCTTTATTGAACTCGTGTGTCAAGTCGTTTCGAGTTGCGAGGTCGGGTATTCCATCTGAGACTTCATCAAAGTCTACTATGGGTCTAGGCGTAGGTTCTAACGCAATTCTGTTGATGTCGAGATTACGCGCGAGCATTTCGCGGTTTGCCTTCATAGCGTTTCCCATAAGTCATAATGGCTTCATTGTATATTAACATTGCTTACGAAAACACAAGTTTCATATATGTGTATGTCGTCATACTAGAAGCGATTCCTTGGCCCGTTCAGGTCGTATCTCTGGATCGTCTTGTCCTATCCTTTCTTCGCTGCGTATCCCAGTAGGGACTCTTGCACTTTGGACAGACTTTAGGCTTTTGTTTGACGCCGTGTCTGGGCATCCAGATATGACTACAACGTGTACATCGAAAAGCCTCAACCGTGACTGTCGGCATGATGTACAGATATGTACTCTTAAGTATATTACTCTTTGGTGTGCCAGAGGAGGCTGGCCGAAATCATAATATATACTCTAAAGGTATATACCTAATGGGTATAGGATATGGAAACGATGCCTGAACAACTCATCCCTTGGGAAGACATGCGGGCACCCGCGTTGGCCATCGTGGCTCGTGGAGATCAGATAGAGCCAGTTGCACCGACTGAGTACAAAGTTCATTCTCAGAGCCACCCCGAAAAGACCTACACGGTTCAATCGTTCAGAGACAGATGGACATGCTCGTGCGACTTCTTCACTCAAACTGGCATAGTCTGCATTCACATTCTCGCTGTGAGGTACAGGAGTGGCTTCCTCGGGTCGAAGGAAGAGCCTGAGAAGGTTGTCTGCGTCAAGTGCCGTTCGGGTGACGTTGTTGCCAACGGGAAGAGGCGCAACAAGAGTGGAGTCGTCACTCGATACCTCTGCAAGACCTGTGGGCTGAGGTTCACCGGAAAGGACGGGTTTCAGCGGAGAAGGGCTGACCCTGAGAAGATCGCCCTCGCTCTAGACCTCTACTTCAGGGGAATGTCTCTAAGGCAGATTGTAGAGCACTTCAGCCAGGTCCACGCCCTGAAGGTATCCCACACTACCGTCTATCGGTGGATCACACACTACTCTGCGCTCGCAGCTCAGTGGCTCGATTCCCAGGATGCCATTGTGGGTGAGAAGTGGAACATCGATGAAACGGTAGTGAATGTGAATGGGCAGAACCACTATCTCTGGAATGTGATGGATTCGGAGACTCGGATGCTCATTGCCACGCACATCAGCAGGACGAGAAGCCTGGACGAAACCCGCGCTCCACTGAAGAAGGCGAAGAATGCCACTCAGACAGTACCGACTGAGATACGGAGCGACGGGATGGGGGCGTACCCCAAGGCCATCCGCAAGGAGTTCGGACGACATGGACACTCACCACACAAGCTAGTCCCAAATATCCGCGCAGAGGAATCGAACAACCTCGTGGAGCGGCTTCACGGCACCGAGAAGTCCCGAACCAAGGTCATGAGGGCGTTCGACCAAGAGACGGGCGCAGCGGCGATCATGGACGGATGGAGGGTTCACTATGACGTGGTTCGGATGCATCAAGCGCTCGGGAAGACTCCTGCGGAGGCTGCGGACATAGCACCCTTAGTCGGGTTCAAGTGGCACGAGCTGCTGAAGCTCGCCATCACCCGAAATGTTACAGCGGACAAACAGCAGACAGCCAGCACCCGCTAGCGCACCAGAACCAAGTGCAAGAAAGTTATAAATATCAGGCAAATCATTACTGACATTTGTCTGACGAAAACACACATATCGTCGGACACAGAGGGCCGCCACATGGTCGAGTCCGAGCGCGTCACAATCAGGTTACCGAACGAGAGAATTCAGGCGCTCCAGGCTCTCGTCGATCAGGGCAGGTTCTCAACGATTTCTGATGCGATAAGAGCCGCGATCGACAAGTTCGTAGAAGGAGAATTCACACCGGAGTACATCGAGAAGATCACGGTCGAACTGCCAAAGGGGAACGTCGTGAGCCTGAAAGAACTCGTCCAGGACGGGGATTCCGTCTCCGTCGACGACGCCATCAGGAACGCGGTGCGCGAATACATACGGAAGCGGGTGGCGAAGTCGATGGAAGAGTTGGAAAGGTGACTGTGTAGAACGACGGGGGATGGGATGATGGTCACACACGCATGTGCTCGCGAGCTTGAGCCCTCGATGGAGGCATCTCATGGCGCTTGAGAAGCTGGTCCAGGAGGCGCTCGATAGCGGCTGCGATTTCGACGCTCATCTCTCACCGAAGATATCGGTCATCGGCTGCGGAGGCGGCGGCTCCAACAGCGTTCACAGGCTGCGGAAGACCAGCCTCCACGGCGTGGACACCATCGCAATAAACACGGACAGGTTCCACCTGGGCAGAACATCTGCCGACAAGCGCATACTGATCGGGGAGCACGCAACCTCCGGCTTCGGCACTGGAGGGAATCCAGCCCTGGCGGAGAAGATCGCGTACGACGAGATGGACAAGATAGAGTCTATCGTCAGGGACTACGACATCGTATTCATCACAGCGGGCATGGGCGGCGGCACAGGAACGGGCACGGCGCCCGTGGTGGCCGAGACCGCCCGCAAGCATGGCGCGATAGTGGTCGCGCTAGTCACTTTGCCTTTCGACATCGAAAGAAGCAGGCTGAAGACAGCGCTGTCTGGAATCGCGAAATTGAAAGAACGGGCTCACAGCACGATAATCCTCGACAACAACAGGTTGCTCGAGATGGTGCCCAAACTGCCCGTCGAACAGGCATTCATGGTCATGGACCAACTGATTGCCGAAGTCATAACCGGTGTGACCGAGACGATTTGCCAGACAAGCATGATCAACCTTGACTTCGCGGATTTCCGCACCATGATGTATCATGGTGGAGCTTCGACCGTCTTGTACGGCGAGAGCGAGGACCCCGAAGAGGTTGTCGATGAGGCGCTGAACAATCCCCTGCTCGATGTCGAACTCGAGGGAGCTTCGGGCGCCCTTATTCACATAACGGGCGGCCCCTCCCTCTCACTACGAAAGGCCTACCAGGTCTTCAACGGAGTCACGACCCAGATTAGCGACACTGCGAACGTCAAACTTGGCGCAAGGATAGATGACAGCATCGGTGACAACATCAAGCTCATAGCGATAGTGACTGGGATCCCGTCCCCGGACGCCGGGGCCATCAGTATCGGATCCGGACCGTTTCAGTGGAACGCGATTGACTCGTTAGGATGAACCATTCCTCCCCCCAACAACAACAGAAAATGACGCCCTCCACCGCAACTTCGGAGGGCGCCTACCCATTTTTTCTGCGCTTCTTCTTCGGCAGCTCGCCGCCCGATGATTTCTCAATCGCCCCGTCCAGAACTCCCATCAGCGTGTGGAACTCCCATTTCGAGGGCACCGCGCGGCCCATCAGCCTCCTGAACATCACCTTCGTCTTCTCCTTCTTGTGCTCCGGATAGCCCGTGCAGTCGAGGAGCATCGCGAAGTACTCGTGCATCTTCTCCTTCTCCAGCTCGCTCGCTGGCCTTGGGCCGGATCTTCCAGGGGCGCTGTTGAGCTCGTAGAACAAGATCGTGGCCGCATGGCTTATGTTGAGTATCGGATACACTGGGCTGGCCGGGATAGTGATCAGGAAGTCCGATCTCTTGATGAGCTCATTGTCCAGCCCGAAATCCTCCCTTCCGAACAGGATCGCCACTTTCCCCTTCACGTCCCTCATCTTCACCGAGAAATCTCTCGGAGTCATCGCAATCCGCACGAAATTCTTCTCGCTGGCGGTGTCAACACCGGACGTGGCTGCGACGAAGTCCGCTCCTTTCAGGGCGTCGCTCTCAGAATAGACCACCCTTGCCTCCTTGAGGACATCGATTCCGTGCATCGCCCTCTTGGTGCCCTCCTCCCCTATGTGGCACGGTCTGACGAGGACGAGCTCGTCTAGCCCGAAGTTCTTCATAGCCCTCGCGATTGCCCCGACATTCCCGTCGTTCAAAGGTTCGACCAGGACTACCCTGAAATGAGGCACGGCATGCACACTGATGACCTAGTTATTTAACTTTGTAGCAGATAAGCCGGGCGTGGAGCCAGAGCGAAGGATAGCGCTCAAGTTCGCGTACGACGGCACTTGCTTCTACGGATTCCAGAGACAGCCAGACGGCCCTACCGTGGAAGGATCTCTGATCAATGCGTTGTGCAAGATCGGCGCCATCAAGTCTCCGAGGGAGTGCGGGTATCGGAGCTCCAGCCGGACGGACAGGGGAGTGAGCGCGTTAGGCAACATCGTGTCGTTCCGCTCGCCGTTCGTCTTGTCGGAGCTGTGTTCCGCTGCGAACTCCGAGATGACTGATGTGTGGGCGTACTCCTGCATCGAAGTCCCGGAGAGCTTCAACCCGCGAGGGGCAAGGCAGCGTTGGTACCGGTACTATCTGGCCAAAGGCGTGCAAGACGAGGATGCATTGCGGGTCATCGCGTCTCGGTTCGTCGGCGTGCACGACTTCTCCGGGTACGCGCGCAAGGACAAGCGCAACCCCATGAGGAAGATCGATTCAATCAAGATATCCAGCGCGGGCAGGTTCTTCACGATTGATTTCAGAGCCGAGAGCTTCCTCTGGAACATGGTGAGGAGGATCGTCTGGATGATGAACGAGGGGAGTTCGGGGAGATTGCCCCTCGATCAGATCGGTCCGGAATCGCAAAGGAAGCCCGTGAGAGTGGGACTGGCCAGGCCGGAATACCTGGTGCTGATGGGCATCTATTGCGGGGTCGAGTTCCCCGTTGACCGCCGGGGAGCGATGACGATATCGCGCGGGCTGGAAAGGCGGATCAGGGAGCACGCGATGCATCTCGCGTTCTCGGAGGAACTAGCAGAAACGATGCTCGCTGCGAACACGAAGACTGCTCAATCTTGATATTCTCGCAGAATCGTACGTGTGCCGCATGAAGGTCGCCGTTACGGGGACCCCTGGGGTGGGAAAGACAAGCGCGTGCTCGAAGGTGAAGGGCATGCCCGTCTTCCACGTCAATGATCTTGTGGATATGTTCGGCGTGAGCGTAGGCTACGACCGAAAACGCAAGACACGGGAGGTTGACGTCAGAGAGCTTGCGAGAAAGGTCGAGAAGATGGACGGGGACATGATAATCGAAGGACACTTCTCGCACATGCTCGGGCCCGACCTGGCGATAGTCCTGCGCTGCTCTCCATCCGTCCTCGCCAAGCGGCTCAAGAGAAAGGGCTGGCCCGAGGCGAAGGTGAGGGAGAATGTCGAGGCCGAGGCGGTCGACGTCATCCTGATTGAGTCGCTCGAGAACGTGCCTGAGGTGTGCGAGATTGACACCACCAGCTTGAGCGACGCACAGGTGGCGAGAGCTATCCGCAGGATCATCGCTGGAGAAAGACAGAAATATCGTGTTGGCAATGTTGACTGGAGCCAGGAGGTCCTTAGCTGGTTCTAGACAATTATCGCTCTGACGCAGACAAGATGCTCACTCCGTTGGCGATGCGTCTCAAGAACGTGAACCCGAACTACATCTCCATCGCATCGCTGATATTGGCCTTGATAGCTGCTTGTCTCTACTTCCTGGAATGGTCTCTTTCTCTCCTATTGGCCGCCATCTTCGTCGGGCTGAGCGGTTTCCTAGACGCCATCGACGGCAAGGTCGCTAGGATTTCTTCGAAAGCCTCGAAGCGGGGGGATTTCCTGGACCACGTCATAGACAGGTACGCCGATGCGATAGTGCTGGGCGCGATCGCGGTCAGCTGGCGTTGTCAGCCCGCCATCGGCCTTTTCGCAGTGATTGGGGTCATGCTCGCGAGCTACATGGGCACCCAGGCGCAGGCCCTCGGGCTCGCGCGCGAGTACAGGGGTATCCTTGGCCGGGCGGATCGGATCGCGGTCCTCGTCGTGATATCGCTCATACAGTACTTCCTCGAGGTCACGGGGAGCGATTACGCGACCGAAATCTACATCGTCGAAATGACGCTCATCGCCTGGATGATGGTCTACTTCGGGCTTGCGGGGAACATCACGGCGCTCCAAAGGGCGTACACGATCTGGAAGTCAACCACGTGACCTGAGCCTTCTGCCCTTGGACCTGTAGTACTTCAGCGGATGGGTCATCCAGTCTCTCTTGCAGAGGTCATCGGGATCGAAGCATATGCCGTAGCTCTTCATCGTGCTGCACTCGGGGGGCGTGTACTCGGTCCCCGAGATCTCGCCTGTGATGTGCCTTATCTGGTAGATGCTCTTGCTCTCGTCGAAGTCCGGCGCAGTCGCAAACGCCCGGAGTATCTCCTGAGAGTCCATGCCAAGCGTGTGCAGGAAAGTCACGAGCGCGAAGCGACCCGAGTGCGGCACGTTCTCCCCTGCCTGCATCATCCCAAGGAGCCTCCTCATGCACGGGGGGAAGTTCACGATGCTGAGCCTCCCCATGTCCTCGGTCTTGCGCGCGGCCATCTCCTCGGCCAAGGTCCTTCCGATTTCCTCGACGTCAGAGCCGAATGCGGCGAGTATCTCGTCGTTGACCGCCAGGGGGAGTTCTGACAGTATCTTCTCAGTCAGGCTCTGCTCTATCAGCCTTATGAGCCGGTGCTTTGAGACGCGCACCCTGCTATGGTTGAGACCTTGGTTCACGAGCTTCCAGTCCTTGCTCTTCATCGCTGATGAGAACCTGAGGAAGTCGGCGAAGTCGACCTCGAACGAGCCGTTCTCCTGCGAAACCCTCAGCCCAAGCTCTTCCGAGATCTTGACAACGAAAGTAGTCTGCTCCTCCTTCAGGCGCTCGTTGACCTTCTTTGATTCCGCTATCGCATACCGTGTGGTGAAGGCCGGGTCCGCCACAGCGGACACGATCATCCGAGCGACCGGATAGCTGAGCAGTTCCGTTGTCGCATCCGCCTGGGAGGCAAGCGGACGATTCTCTATCCAATTGCTTTCCAGGACTTCCATGACGCGTTCCTTGCCCCGGAACCTGGCCCTCTCGTACTCAATGCCGGATATGAGGGATTCGAGAGAGACCCCTTTCTCCTTGAGGTATCTGGCCGCTTCCTTCATGAAAGGGTACTTTGCCGCCTGGCGGACTTCCAACAATCCCCCTCTTCTTTCTCAAATCGGGCGAGCTGTACAATAAACTGCCTACTGCCCTTTGACTACATTCCCGCAGGTCAGGTGAAACTGCGCTGACTCCAGTGCCCGGGTCTCGTCGAAAATGGGCCAGAGGTCATCAGCGGTTTTGAAAGGCCTCCGCCTGATTATGGCCATCGCTCTCTTCCGGCCTATCCCGGGTACGGCCATGAGCATCGAGAGAGACGCCGTGTTGACGTCAGTCGGGTGGACTATGCCCTCGATGCTTCTGAACCCTCGGCCTGTCACCGCCACGTCAACGAATCTCTCAAGCTCGGTCCTGTACGGAATACTGATGAGAAGGGGGTAGGTCCCGACCTGCCTAGCATAGGTGACCCCTCCCTGGTGGAGTTCTGTGAATGCGGCTCGCAGGACGGTGCCGTCGGGCACGAGCATTCCCAGTAGAGGCCCGTCAATTTCGTTCCTCACTCTCCTCTTGAACTCCTCAAAATGCCGTCTCGAGATCACTCCCGGGAATTCGCCCCGCGATGGAATGACCTGTCGTATGTTGATGCGTCTCAGCATCAGCCCTTCGTCCAGCACCATCTTCAGGAACTCGAAGTTGAGTCTGTAAGTCTCCTTCGACTCGCCATCCAAGCCACAGACGAAATTGATGCCTGGGAGCACCTTCGGAAGTCCAGTGGGGCCTCTCTCGCGACCAAGTTCGTTCACCAGCCTGATTGCAGCCATGGCCTGCTCTGCGGTCGCGTTCAGGTTGTTTGCCTTGGCCACCGCGGGATCCGCGGATTCCAGCCCGAAGGCGAGCACGTTCCCGCTTGTGCAGTATTCCGCAATAGCTCCTGTGATCTCTCTCGCCTCTCGCGGGTGTTCAGCTATGACTGCTGGGTTCGCATTGTCGAGATGAAACACATCGGGCTCCACGCGCTCCCGTATCGATCTGAGGAGGCTGGTCACCATCCCCGGGTTCGGCTTCGGAGTCTCGCTCACGCCCGTCTCCTCGGACATGTAACAGTACACACACGATTGTGCCCCAAGCCTGAAGTTGCGAACGCCCATTCTCGCGAGCACCAGGACTTCCTCGAGAATGTCCCGCGGTTTTCTGTAGAGCACATCCCCGAACAGAGGTTCGATGCAGAACCTGCATCCTCCCGACAGGTACCTGACGCATCCGCGATACATCTGGACCTCTGCGATGAGCGGCCCTCCATGGTCTGGATGGAACCGACACATCTCCGCACCCCGCAGAAGCCACGCGTTCCATTCTGTCTCGGTCCTCCTGCGGTCCCCGATCTCTTTCTTGTCAACGAAGTCGAACAACGTCGCGTCGAGATCGGCAGCAGCCACATGGTCGTAGCGTTCGACGAGCGCGGCCGGGGCGTTCTTGGGATGGATTCCCAGGCTCGCAATCCGCTTGCCCTTGAAAGAATCCGCGAGTCGCACAAGCTCCTTGTCGCTTGCGGGCATCCCCCTGAGATACTTGCCGGGGACTGCTATGTTCCTGATGACTGCCAGGAGGTCGTACCCTTCGAGCCGCACGTTGCCAGCGCGCCATTGGTCGACTGTGACGTAGCTAGCCTCGGCTCCTGCATCGGCCAATGCGCCGTAGGCAAGCCTCGCGTGGGGCGACACGTATGGCGGGACGCCGAGGCAGGCAGGCTCGTCCGTGTAACCGTCGAATACAAGAGCTTTCATCTTTTCCAGATCTCCGCCTTCCCAATCAAATTGAGCCGATCACGTTGGATGGGTGCTGCACGGACACGCCGTGCTGGCTCCTAGTCTTTCATCCGGACCGCGATCGTGGCCACGTAGTTGCCAGTATGCATCGTTGACCACGAATTGAGAGCGACCACGAACCCGTCTTCAGGCATCTTGACCTCCTCGGCAACTTCTCCGAAGTGGCCCCTGATCCTGGCGATGGTGGAGCCTTTCTTGCACCGGTTCCCAGGCTTCACCAAGTATTCCACTAGTCCACCCTTCGCGCAGTAGATGATTTTCCTTCGATAGCCCCTCTCGCGAATCACCATGCAGGAGGTCACCTTCGTTGCAGGTGCATCAATCACGCGGATGTGGGCGAGGAAGTTCCTCATTGCCAGGTACCCTGCATCGACTGTGTCGAGATCAATAGCCTTCGCCCCGCCGAGCTCTATCGTGATCGAGGGGATGCCCTTCTGAGCAGCAACGGCTCCGAAACTTGAGCCAAGGTTCTCCAGAGCGTATTCCTCGGGCGGGAGCTCGTCGAGGACTGTGATGCCTGTGCTATCGGCTATATCATCGGTCCTGCGCTTGATCTCCCCCTTCAACGGGTCAACGAGAACGAGCGGTATCCCCCAGCCCATCGTGTGAAGGTCCACTATGTAATCGTGCTTCTTGGCGACCTCCCAGATCTTCGCGGTCAATCGCTCTGACACGAAGCCCTCGCGGTTGCCGGGGAAGAGCCTGTTCAGGTCCACTCCGGTCTCCGGTATGCCTCGGACATTGAAGTTGAAGCCATCTGGGTTCATCCTCGGCAAGATCGTTATCTCCCCATGGATCTGCTTACCCTCTAGGTAGTCCTGCAATTTCCACAGGCTGGCCATGCCGGTAAGCTCATCCCCGTGGATCCCCGCGCCGATGAAAACTGTTGGGCCCGGCCCTCCCTTGTACTTCATCATTGGCAGCGATATGACGCTTCCATCCGCCCGCTCCCCAATCCTCAAAGAGCCTTTGGTAAGTCTGTTCGGCATATTCCGACCTGCAAGGGAATTGACCCTTGTTCTTAACTAATGTTCTGGAATCGGAGGCCGGTTGAGACCGATTGACGATTTGCGGCTATTGGACAAGACGGCCGAACCGTCCATCGCAATCGGCTCCAGTAGGTCGAAATATGGAGCACTGCCGAGCCCCTCGAAATGTACCAAGACAATCTATTAATTGCGGAAATCAATCCTGTTCTTAGCAACTTGAGCGACAAAGAACGCCTCAGGTTGTTCGAAATGTGAAACCAAATCATCGAATTTCGATTTGAGTGGAGATAGGGAGACGATTCGCATGGGAAATGAATCACAGACTGCCGACAAGAAGCCCGCTCCTCCCAAGGTGGGTGGAGGGAAGATCAAAGCGATGAGCAAGGAAGAAGTCGACGCAATGCTGAAGAAGGCCTACGAGCCGGCCAGGCTCGCGATGGCATATCACCCGTTCTACGAGGGCAAGATCGAGATCGTCCCCAAGTGCTCGGTCTGGGACTTCAGCGCGTTTGCGGTCTGGTACACGCCAGGCGTCGCGGAACCTTGCAAGGCCATCAAGGCGAACAAGGAGCTGTCATACGTTCACACGAACAGGTGGAACACAGTCGGTGTGATCTCGGACGGAACGAGGGTCCTGGGACTCGGAGACATCGGGCCCGAGGCGGGCATGCCAGTCATGGAGGGGAAATCGCTCCTGTTCAAGTACCTGGGAGGCGTGGACGCCTACCCGATATGCCTGGGGACGAAGGACCCGGAGAAGATCATCGAGACGGTCAAGATACTTCAGCCCTCCCTGGGCGGAGTCAACCTGGAGGACATATCACAGCCCAAGTGCTTCGACATACTCGACCGCCTCAGGAAGGAATGCGAGATCCCCGTCTGGCACGATGACCAGCAGGGGACGGGCACCATAGTCGCGGCAGGGGCGGTCAACGCCGCCAAAGTTGTCGGCAAGAAACCTTCGGAGATGATGGCGACCTTCATCGGGGCGGGAGCGGCGAACATCGCCATCTCAAGGATAATGCACCTCGCCGGGTTCAAGTGGGAGAACATGGTCATGTGCGACTCCAAGGGAACCTTGCATGCCGGACGATGCGACGAGGTTAGGAAGGAGTACAAGGAGAAGCTCTTCATGTGCGAACATTCCAACAAGGCGCGAGTGGTCGGAGGACCGGACGTTGCGATGAAGGGCGCGGACATCGCTGTCTGTGCCTCGAAGCCTGGTCCAGGAACGGTCAAGCCAGACTGGGTGAAGGGCATGGCCGATGACGCGATATTGTTCGCGACCGCGAACCCGATACCGGAGATCTGGCCCTGGGAGGCTCTCGAGGCCGGTGCGAAAGTGGTCGCGACGGGCAGGTCCGACTTCCCGAACCAGGTGAACAACTCGCTGGGGTTCCCCGGCATCTTCAGGGGCACGCTTGATGTGAGGGCAAAGACCATCTCTGACACCATGTGCCTTGCTGCGGTCATGGAGCTGGCAAAGACCGCCGAGGACAAAGGGCTAAGGGAGGACTACATCGTCCCCACGATGGATGAGTGGGAAGTGTTCCCGAGGGAGGCAGCGGCAGTCGGTGTTGCTGCCATCAACGAGGGTCTGGCGAGAGTGAAGCACAGCAGGCAGGAACTGTTCGACAAGGCCTCAGCGATAATCAAGAGGGCAAGGGACCAGACGAACTACCTGATGAAGGGCAACTTCATCAGACCCCCGCCGAAGGTGTGAAAAGCAATCCACTCGCAAGGTCGCGGTCGGGTCACAGAAGGCCCATCTCGACCATCTCTACGCTCTGCACTCCAGCAACGCTCGAGATGGCCCCCTCGACCTGGTCTGAGCCGCCTAGCTTGTCATCGAGCACTACTAGCACGTGCAACGCCTTCAGGCCGAACGCGAGCGCCTTCTCCTCGTGCGCCTTCAGTGATGCAGCCTTCGGGAGCGCCTTCTCGATGTCCGTCCTGAGCTTGGCGAGATCTACATCGAGACCTACAGGAAGAACCCTGTACTGGATAGCGACTTCTCCCAAGATCAGCACCTCAAGGACCTACAAATCCGCAGGCGGGGCACTTGTACCGCACGCTCTGGTCCCTGCAGTTCATGCACCTTCCGATGGTTCCCTTGCCGCAGCTGGGACAGAGGAAAGTCGTCTCCATCTTGCCGACGAGGCGGACGCCGCAAGAGGTGCAGATCTTCTCCTGGCCAATCAAGTACCTTCGACCTCGGGCTGAGGTAATGACTTTGTATATATAATGATAGCAGTGGGCAAGCGAGGGCTTTGGTAAGCGAACAAAGTACATACGACTTGGCGATTTAGAGTCTGTCGTCCCTTGGGGGTTGAACGATTGAAGGGATTGATCGTATTCGACTCGTACTACGGCAACACGAAGAAAGTGGCAGAGGCAATTCTGGAGCAGATAGTCGCAGACGGGCACGAGGGGGAGCTGAGGAGCGTCAAGGAGGATTACCCGACCCCTCCGCAGGGAGACTTCCTGTTCGTCGGCTCGCCGAACCGAATGTCAAGCGTCACTGGTAAGACCAGGCGTTTCGTGAAGAAGCTTGACGTGTCGGCCTGGCAGAACAAGCCGGTCGTCGTCTTCACCACAGTCCTGCCACTTCCGAAGGATGATGCCACCGAGAAGGCGAAGAAGAGCGCCGAGAAGTGGATCCTCGGGGCGGGCTTGAAGCTGAGGGATCTCGCGAAGGCCCGGGGACTGAACGCGGTGGACAAGGTGCTCTATCTCGAGGTCGTGGACGGCAAGGGGCCGCTGGCGGAGAACGCCCTGGAGAAGACCAAGCAGTACACGCACGAATTCGTGCAGTCCCTGATGAAGTGACACCCGGATCCGCCGTCTAGGAGCTCTGCGACGCGGGCCGTGACTTCGTCATCGCCGAGGGCTCGCTAGCGCAAGGTACATAAGATTTATCCGAAAATACCTATTTTATTCGTGTCAATTAATTAATCCTCCCATGAGAAAGGTACGAATCTCGGGCCCATGTCGAGAAAAGCTGTGAATCCAAGGAAGTATTATATAGGGCGAGTGACTACACGCCCTGCTAACGCAGCCTAGGGTATCTACGCCGCCCAGGGCCCGTAGCTCAGCTAGGTAGGAATCTCATGCATTGTTTGTGTATTGGTTTCCCTAGAAAGAGCATCTGCCTTTTAAGCAGGTGGCCCGGGGTTCGAATGACTATGCCTAACAGACTAGTCTCGGAAATCCCCGCGGGCCCGCCAGCGGTTTTTCAGGGCGAAGCACGGGGAGGAATGGGTATGAAACGATTTGCGGCGTGGGGCACAGGACTCGCGGGGTGAAACCAGATGGCCGAGGAATTCAACGTCCTGGAGCATGAGCTCGTTCCCGAGCATCATCTCTTGCCAGAGAAGGAGGCCGAGAAGGCCCTTAAGGATCTCAAGCTGACGAAGGACCAGCTGCCGAAGATACGGCTCACGGATCCTTGCATCCGCACCTTGGATGCTATCGCTGGGCCAGTTGAAGAGGGAATGGTAGTGAAGATCGTTAGGAGAAGCCCGACGAGCGGCGTCTCCATATGTTACAGGCTAGTCGTGCGGGGGTGAACCCATGAGGGAACTTGTTGAAACCTATTTCAGAGAACGGAGTATCGTCAACCACCACATCGCTTCGTACGACGATTTCCTGCCGACCATCGACCATCCGAACAGCAGGATGCAGAAGATCGTGGACAACGTCAGGGCCTCGCCGGACGAGATGGAGAGGGGCATCATCAGGCTGGATCCGGACAGGACTGAGGGGAAGTCCATCGAGATTCGCATCGGCCGAAAGAGGGATGAGAAGACAGGTCTTGTTGACCAGAACGCCCGGCCCTCGATAACAGTCGGGAGGCCTTTGGTCAAGGAGGCCAACGGTGCCACTCACGACCTCTACCCGATGGAGGCGAGGCTGAGGAACCTGAACTACTCCGCCCCGATATACCTCGAATTCACCGTGGTCGAGGACGGCATCGAGAGGGAGGCCGAGCGCGTGCACATAGGTGACCTTCCCGTCATGGTGCAGTCCAAGAAGTGCAACTTGCACAAGGACAACATCGAGATGGACAGAGAGCCCACTGACGAGGAGGTCAGGAAGTTCCTCGTCAAGATGGGCGAGGACCTGTGCGACCCGGGCGGATATTTCATAATCGGAGGGACCGAGAGGGCCCTGATAACACTTGAGGACCTCGCGCCCAACAGGGTCATGGTCGAGCTCAACGAGAGATACGGGACCGCAGTCCATGTCGCGAAGGTGTTCTCTCAGAAGGAGGGCTACAGGGCGCTCACCCTGATGGAGAAGAAGAAGGACGGTGTCCTGGTTGTCTCGGTCCCTGCGGCCTCGGGACAGATACCTCTTGTCGTTCTGATGAAGGCGCTCGGAATGGAGAGCGACGAGGCGATCTTCAAGGCCATAGTCTCGGACCCGCAGATGGCCAACATCGTCTACGCGAACATCGAGGAGTGCCAGAACAAGAAGCTGTACCCTCCGAACGGCATATACACGACCGAGGAAGCGATACTCTTCCTGGAAAGGAAGTTCGCCACTGGCCAGGCCAAGGAGTACAGGGCCAAGAAGGTCGAGAGCATCATAGACCGCTCCCTGCTCCCGCACCTGGGCGACACGTCGGATGTGAGGCTCAAGAAATCCATCTTCCTAGGCAGGGTCGCAAGGACGATCCTCGAGCTCGAACTGGGCCACAGGAAGGAGGACGACAAGGACCACTACGCCAACAAGAGACTGAAGCTCGCAGGCGACCTCATGGAGGACCTCTTCAGGGTCGCTTTCACGAACCTCATCAAGGACCTGAAGTACCAGCTCGAGAGGGGCTACACACGGAAGAAGGGCTTGAAGATATCATCAGCCATACGGCCTGACCTCCTCACGCACAGGCTCCTTCACGCCTTCGCCACGGGCAACTGGGTCGGAGGCCGCGCGGGGGTCTCACAGCTCCTGGACAGGACGTCCAACATGAGCGCGCTCTCGCACCTGAGGCGCATCACCTCGCCTCTCACGAGGAGCCAGCCGCACTTCGAGGCAAGGGACCTACACCCCACACAGTGGGGCAGGCTGTGTCCGAACGAAACTCCCGAAGGACAGAACTGCGGCCTCGTCAAGAACGCCGCACTGATAGTGGATGTGTCCGAGGGTTTCGACGAGAAGGAGGTCATCTGGCTGCTCAAGGACCTCGGGGTCAAGGAGGTCGGCGAGCAGTACTCCACCGAGACGAGAGTGTACGTCAATGGTGACCTGATCGGACTTCACGAGAAGCCCAAGGAGCTCGTCGAGGAGATACGCCAGAGGAGACGCTCCGGCCTTCTCTCGCACGAGGTCAACATACGGTTCGACGACAACATGAACGACGTCGTCATCAACTGCGACGAGGGCAGGCTCAGGAGGCCGCTGCTCGTCGTGCGCCATGGCAAGACGATGCTCACGCGCAAGCACATCGACGACATGCGGTCAGGGAAGGCCAAGTGGTCGGATCTGATCCGCGAAGGGGTCGTCGAGTGGATAGACGCTGAGGAGGAGGAGGACACCTTCATAGACGTGTTCGCCTACAAGACTCCTCAGAAGTGCGAGCACTGCGGGAAGTTCCTTTCGGAGATGGACATGGAGTGGAAGAACCCCGGGGAAGAGGGTAGAGTGACGCTCGAGTGCAAGTCATGCGGCGGCACGATGCACATTGAGTCCCAGCTCACGGACGAGCACACGCACATGGAGATCGACCCCATGGTCATACTCGGAGTCTGTTCCGGACTTGTGCCGTACCCCGAGCACAACTCCAGTCCGAGGGTCACGATGGGCTCAGGCATGGCGAAGCAGTCGCTCGGCCTGAGCTGCTCGAACTACAGGATCAGGCCTGACACTCGAAGCCACCTCATGCACTACCCCCAGAAGCCGTTGACCACGACGAAGTCGATGGACTTCGTGTACTTCAACCAGAGGCCTGGCGGACAGAACTTCGTGGTAGCTATCATCTCCCACTCAGGATACAACATGGAAGATGCGGTCATCATGAACAGGTCCTCGATCGACAGGGGCCTGGGAAGATCGACCTTCATGAGGACTTACAGGGCGGAGGAGCGCAGGTACCCCGGCGGACAGGAGGACCATTTCGAGATTCCGAGCCCGGACGTGAGGGGCGCGCGCGCGGACCTGTCGTACAGCAACCTTGGAGAGGACGGCCTCATCAGTCCCGAGACCAACGTGGACGGAGGAGACGTGCTCATCGGCAAGACCTCGCCTCCGAGGTTCCTGGAGGAGGAGGCCGACTTCCTGACGCCCCAGAAGCGCAGGGAGACTTCGGTCACCGTCCGGCCGGGAGAGAGCGGATGGGTCGACAACGTGATGCTCACGGAATCCGAGAACGGCTCCAGGCTGGTCAAGGTCAAGGTAAGGGACGAACGGATACCCGAGTTGGGAGACAAGTTCGCGTCCAGGCACGGCCAGAAAGGTGTCGTGGGCCTTCTCGTCCCCCAGGAGGACATGCCGTTCACCGAGGAGGGCCTTGTGCCGGACCTGCTGATCAACCCACACGCGATCCCGTCGAGAATGACCGTGGCGCATGTGCTCGAGATGATCGGCGGAAAGGTCGGGTCGATGGAGGGCAGGTACATAGACGGCACGCCTTTCAGCGGGGAGCGCGAGGAGGCGCTCAGGGACGCACTCGTGAAGAACGGTTTCAAGCACAACGGCAACGAGGTCATGTACGATGGCATCTCCGGCAGGAAGATCGAGGCCGAGATCTTCATCGGCGTGATCTACTACCAGAAGTTGCACCACATGGTTTCCGGAAAGCTCCATGTGAGGAGCAGGGGGCCGGTCCAGATACTGACCAGGCAGCCCACCGAGGGTAGGTCAAGGCAGGGAGGGCTCAGGTTCGGAGAGATGGAGAGGGACTGCCTGATAGGTCACGGGGCGGCGATGGTCATCAAGGACAGGCTGCTCGACGAGTCGGACGGCACCCTCCAGTACGTGTGCGGGAACTCGATCTGCGGCCACATCGCGATACTTGACAGGCGCGGCACCCTCAGATGCCCTGTCTGTGGGAACAATTCAAAGATATACCAGGTGCAGACCTCGTATGCCTTCAAGCTCTTGCTCGACGAGCTGATGTCGCTCGGGGTCGCAATGCGCCTGCAGCTGGAGGATTTGAAATGATGATCTCAGGTGTGACCAAGCGGATCGCGTCGATCAAGTTCGCCCATCTGTCACCGGACGAGATAAGGCGCATGAGCGCGACCAAGATCATAACAGCGGACACCTACGACGACGACGGCTTCCCGATAGACATGGGTCTGATGGACCCGCACCTGGGCGTCATCGAGCCCGGCCTGAGGTGCAAGACCTGCGGCAAGAAGGTGGACGAGTGCCCGGGGCATTTCGGCCACATCGACCTCGCGATGCCCGTCATCCATGTCGGCTATGTCAAGGAGATCAAGAAGCTCCTGCAGTCGACCTGCAGATCCTGTGGCCGGCTCCTTCTGACTGGCGAGCAGGCCGAGGAGTACAGGCGCCAGAGGGACAGGATGGAGGAACTCGGCGGCGACACCCTCGACACAGCAGCCGTCGCCAAGGAGACCGCGAAGGACGCGGCATCCAGGACGTCCTGCCCGCACTGCGGCACGGTCCAGCTCAAGATCACACTCGACAAGCCGACGACATTCCGCGAGGAGGGGCACAAGCTCACCCCGAAGGAAGTGAGGGAGAGGCTCGAGCGCATCCCCGACGAGAACCTGATATCGCTCGGGATCGACCCCACGGTCTCGCGGCCGGAATGGATGATCCTCACGGCGCTTCCCGTTCCCCCCGTGACGGTCAGGCCGTCAATCACGCTGGAGTCCGGGGACAGGTCCGAGGACGACGTGACGCACAAGCTGGTCGATGTCCTTCGCATCAACCAGAGGCTGAGGGAGAACAGGGACGCAGGTGCCCCGCAGCTGATAGTCGAGGACCTCTGGGAACTGCTGCAGTACCATGTCACGACATACTTCGACAACCAAACCTCGGGGATACCGCCCGCGAGGCACAGGTCAGGCAGGCCGCTGAAGACGCTCGTCCAGAGGCTGAAAGGCAAGGAGGGCCGGTTCAGGTCCAACCTGTCAGGCAAGCGCGTCAACTTCTCCGCACGTACAGTCATCTCGCCCGACCCGATGCTCTCGATTAACGAGGTCGGCGTGCCCGTTGAGGCCGCGAGGGAGCTCACGGTGCCCATCCATGTGACCGAGAGGACCTTGGACAGGGCCAAGGAGATGTGCAAGCGTGGGCCAGCCCCGCCGGGACCAGATTACCGGCCGGGCGTCAACTACGTGATCCGGTCGGACGGCCGCAGGATAAAGGTCACGGACAAGAACGCGGAGGTGGTGGCCGAGACCATAGAGCCTGGCTACATCGTAGAGAGGCACTTGCTCGACGGCGACATCGTGCTCTTCAACAGACAGCCCTCGCTTCACAGGATGTCCATCATGGCGCACGAGGTCAGGGTCATGCCCTTCAAGACCTTCAGGTTCAACCTGTGCGTGTGCCCGCCGTACAACGCGGATTTCGACGGGGACGAGATGAACCTTCACGTGCTCCAGAGCGAGGAGGCAAGGGCCGAGGCCAAGGTGCTCATGCGCGTCCAGGAGCACATCCTGTCTCCCAGGTTCGGCGGGCCGGTCATAGGCGGAATCCACGACCACATCACGGGGTCCTTCCTGCTCACGCACAAGGACTCGAAGTTCACGAAAGAGGAGACGATCAGGATCCTTGAGAAGATAGGCTCCGTGAAGCTGCCGAAGCCGAAGGTCGTGGACGGAAAGGAGTACTGGACCGGCAAGCAGATGTTCAGCATGATACTCCCGAACGACCTCCACATGACGTACAAGGCGTCCATATGCCAGAGGTGCGAGCCCTGCCTGAAGGACAAGTGCGAGCACGATGCGTTCGTCGTGATCAGGCACGGCAGGCTCATCACCGGAACGATCGACGAGAAGTCTCTCGGGGCGTTCAAGGGGAGGATCGTCGACAAGCTCTCGCGCGACTACGGGCCCGACAGGGCGAGGACGTTCATAGACAGCGCCACGAGGCTCGCCATCGGCGCGATAATGATCCGAGGCTTCACGACGGGGATCGATGACGAGGACATCCCGGACCAGGCAAAGCGCGAGATCGAGGACGCGATGGCCCAGGCCAGGGCCAAGGTCGAGGAGCACGTCAACGCATACAGGCACGGCGAGCTCGAACAGATGCCTGGGCGGTCCCTCGAGGAGACCCTCGAGGTCGAGATCATGAAGGTCCTGGGCAAGGCGAGGGACACGGCAGGACAGATCGCAGGCAGACATCTCGGTCTGGAGAACTCCGCAGTGATAATGGCCAAGTGCGGCGCGAGGGGCTCCATGCTCAACCTGTCCCAGATGGCCGGCGCGATCGGCCAGCAGGCGGTCAGGGGCGAGCGGCTATCGAGGGGTTACTGGAACAGGACGCTCCCGCACTTCAAGAAGGGGGACTTGGGATCCGAGGCCCGGGGCTTCATCAAGAACTGCTACAAGAGCGGGCTGACGCCGACTGAATACTTCTTCCACTCGATGGGTGGCAGGGAGGGCCTTGTGGACACTGCCGTCAGGACCTCGAGGTCCGGATACATGCAGAGGAGGCTCATCAACGCCCTGGAGGACTTGAAGGTCATGCAGGATGGATCCGTGAGGAACACCGCGGGGACCATAATCCAGTTCAGTTATGGCGAGGACGGGATCGATCCGTGCAGGAGCGTGCAGGGCAGTGCCGTCGACATCGACGATATCATCCTCACAGTCCTGAAAGACAAGGGAGAGCTCCTGGCGAAGGTCCAGGAGAAGGGCGTTGTGAGCTACGGCATACAGGACAGGGACCTGCTGGAGGCCCCCTCCGAAGAGGGCGAGCCTGAGACCGAAGAGGCCGAGTTCGAGGGCGGCGGCGGAGAGGAGATGTGATCCCGATGACAATCAAGGGCGCGGTCGAGGTGTTCGTCAGGAAGGGCGTGGACGAGAAGACGGCCGAGAAGCTGGTGGAGAATGGCTACACGTTCACCAAGGTCGCACGCGCGAGCGACAAGGTGAAGCGCGACATCGAGAAGCTCCTGGGAGAGAGGAAGCTCAAGCAGGTCCTGGTGGCGGTCAAGTCGAAGGAGCGTGCGCCGAAGAAGAAGAAGGAGAAGCCGCTGAAGAAGATGGTACTCGCGAGGAAGGTCCTGCCAGAGAAGGTCCCTGAGCTGAAGGAGATAGAGAGCAAGATCCTCAAGATGCTGGAGAAGAAGGGCAAGTTCCTGCCGCGGTACGTCGTCAGCGAGATCAGGGATCGGCTGGAGGGCGCATCCATCCCTGACAAGGAGCTGCAGGAGATCGTGGACTTGACGGTCGAGAGGTTCAGTTCTCACAGGGTCGACCCGAACGAGTCCGTCGGGATACTCGCTGCGCAGAGCATAGGCGAGCCCGGCACGCAGATGACCATGAGAACCTTCCACTACGCAGGCGTCGCCGAGATGAACGTGACGCTGGGGCTCCCGAGGCTGATCGAGATAGTGGATGCCAGGCGCGTCCCGAGCACACCCATAATGGAGATACGTCTTGAAAAGTCGGTCCACGACGACCTCGACAAGGTCCGCGAGATCGCGTCTAACATAGAGCGTACCAATGTCATTGACATAGCCGATGTGATCACGGACATCGACAACATGGAGGTCCTCGTCAAGCTCGACAAGAGGAAGATGGACCGCAAATCCATAACGCCTGAATACGTCTTGGAGCGGCTAAGCAAGACCAAGGGCCTCAAGGGGCTCGTGGAGATGAGGGACTCCAACGTCGTCATCAAGTGCGACGAGCCGTCCTACAAGAAGCTCCAGAGGCTCTCGGAGGACACGAAGCAGTACCCGATCAAGGGGATCGAGGGCATCCACAGGGCGGTCATAAGGAAGGTCGGAGGCCGTTACGTGATATACACTGAAGGCTCGAACCTGGAGCGAGTGCTGGAGATTGCCAACGTCGACAAGACAGGGACGAGCACCAACAGCATACTCGAGATATTCGAGGTGCTCGGAATCGAGGCCGCGAGGAACGCCATAATCAACGAGGCCTCCAGAACGCTCGAGGAGCAGGGCCTCACGGTCGACAAACGCCACATAATGGTCGTCTCCGACCTCATGACGAACGACGGGGATGTCAAGGCGATCGGCAGGCACGGCATATCGGGCAGGAAGTCCAGCGTTCTCGCGAGGGCGGCGTTTGAGATAACATCGACGCACCTGCTGCGCGCAGGGATCACTGGTGAGGTGGACACCCTCGAGGGCGTTGTGGAAAACATTATAGTCGGCCAGCCGGTTACTGTGGGTACTGGCGCGGTCAATCTAATATGGGCACCGCAGAGCAAGAAGGAGGGTCAATGATAATCGACATGACGCGCGCGCTCAAGACCGCGGCGACCACGGGCAAGGTCAGGATAGGGCTCGCCGAGGTACACAAGGCGGTCAAGAAGGGCGAGGCGAAGCTGGTCGTGATATCGAGCAACTGCCCTGACAAGTCCTTCACCGAAGCGACCTCGGGCCCGAGGGTGATCGTGTTTGAAGGGACGAATGTCGAGCTCGGATCTGCCTGTGGGAAACCGTTTTCGATTTCTGCGCTGGCGATCGTCAGCCCAGGGGAGTCGAACATACTCTCCGCGTGACGAGTGAAACCATGGGCGACATCACATTCAACGAGGACACTCTTCGCTACATCACGCTCTTCGAGAAGGTCACGGGCACACAGGTCAAGGACTGCATGGAGACCGAGGAGAAGTTGGTGTTCGTCGTCGAGAAGGGTCAGGGAAGCAGGGCCGTCGGCAAGAAGGGCGAGCACGTGATCAGGCTGAAGAACCTCACGGGCAAGAACATACACGTGATCGAGTACTCCGAGGACCCGGAGACCTTCATCAAGAACGTCTTTCACACTTACTCCGTCCAGGGCGTGACCATCGAGGACCGCGGGAACATCATACACGCCACGGTGACCGTCGACCCAAAGGTCAAGGGCAAGGCCATAGGCAAGAACGGCAAGAACCTGAGGATCGCGCGTGAAGTCGTCAGCAGGCACCACAACATCCAGAGCATCAGCGTCGCTTGAGGGGCGTGCGCTCAACCTCCAGCCTGTCGGCCGTCGGGTACTCCTCGACGATGTATGCGGGCAGGGTCATATCGTCCGCGATTTCCTCGAGGATCCACGGCGCAATCTCGAGCCGATTCTTCTCAGCATCGATCCAGAGCATCCTCGCTGGAATGTCGTACCTTTCCATCAACTCGTCCGCCGTCCGCGCGGGGCTCGGCGACTCCACAACTCCCTTGAGGAATGTCCCGTCCCTCGTGATGACTTCGTGAGGCTTCCTCACATTCCTCGCCCTCCGCATTATCCGCTTCCTGAGCTGGACGCCGTCCTTGAAGGATGACGAGCAGTAGTGAAGCGGAACGCTCGTGTCCAGGCTCAGCAAGTCAAGGGCGATGTCGGCACTGCCCCTCACACCAGATGAAATGTCGCCCGCGGTCTCGAAGCCCCGTGCCCTGAGGGCTCTCCAGTTGGTCTCGGAGAATTCGAGTTCGTTCAGGTTGACGAAATCGATCTCGTGCGAATCCGCGAAGGATACGGCCGCGACGATGTCTGATTCTCGGCCCGGAACCACAGGGATCTCCAGCCCGACCTTCACGCCGCCGTTCCTTGCGGTTCTGACTGCCTTCGGAAACTCGGATGCGTCAAGACGTTGCCATCGCCCGATCGGCGGGTGGAACCTGATCTCGTCCAGGCCCGCCTTTGCGACCATCGATATCCTCGCAGGGTCCGTTGTGGAACTGTACAGATGTATATGGTGGACTTCTCCGAACTTCCTCTTGAGGATCCTGATGCACTCAACGGTCCTGTCGACTCTTGCAAGAGGGTCCCCGCCGGTGATTCCAGTCCCGAGGGCGTCCATCAGTTCGGCCTCCTCTACAATCTCAAGCGGCTTCGCAACCTTACGCTCGTTCGCGAAGAACACATCCTTTCCTTTCTTGCTCTTCGACAGAGGGCAATAGTAACAGCGACAGGAGCACTCGCCGGTCACCAGCAGGACGAGCTTGGCCCCCTTCCCGCAAAGGACGCATCCGTCCGGCAACCGGCCTGTGTACGCCGAACCTTTGGCCATGCGCTTGATCTTCGCCACGGCTCGTGAATGGATTTCGGGGTAATGAATGGCATGGCCATACATTCGCGCTCCCTGCGGAAAGATTATTCAGCGCTTCCCCGATGAGGATGCAAGGGAGAGGCGGAGATGGAGAAGAAGAACAGGGTAATCCTGGCGCTCGATGTCACATCGCGCTCAGACGCCTTGCGCGTGGTCAGCGAAGTCAAAGACCATGTCGATGCGATAAAGGTCAACTGGCCGCTCATACTCGCCGCGGGACCCGATATCATAAGGGACATGTCTCGCGTGAAGGACGTGATCTGTGACCTCAAGATCGCGGACATTCCCAACACGAACAGGCTCATCGTCGAGCAGGTGATGTCCAGGGGGGCGAGTGCGGTCATAGCACACGGTTTCGCGGGGGAGGACTCGGTCAAGGCCTGCGTCGAATCTGCCAGAGGCCAAGTGTTCGTCGTCACGGAGATGAGCCACCCGGGAGGCAAGGAATTCACGGCCCCTGTCGCGGACCGGCTGGCGGCATTGGCGAAATCCGCGGGGGCGCGCGGGATCGTGGCACCTGCGACAAGACCTGAGAGGATTGGAGAGCTCAGGAGGATTGTCGGTAGCCTCGAGATAATCAGCCCGGGTGTGGGGGCTCAGGGGGGAAAAGCCTCTGACGCCATCAGGGCGGGCGCAGACTACGTCATCGTAGGCCGGGCGATCTACGAATCCGGAGACCCGAAGGGGGCAGCAAAGAAGCTGTCGGAGGAAGCAAGGGGAGTTGCCTGAGGAACCGGACTCCCGAAAGAACGACGGAACGCTTGTCAAATCCTATCATGCCAGATGCGCGATAATCGCCCTCGGAGATGATCCTCTCGCGCCGACAACGTATATATAGCACCCTCGGTATCGGTGGGCTACTATCACCAGGTGGCAGTATCTTTGGCCGAGGGTAGGGAGAGACCTGCTAGGTCTTCGCCATCCTTTCAAGGGATCGAGGGGAGGAGGCCGAGCAAGTTCCGAAATTGGTTGGGTGCCAATTGGACAACTATCGCCATTCTGTTCTTCATCTTCTTCGTGGCGCTGTTCCTTAGGTCCTATTTCGGCTACGACATGTCCAAGGACAACGGGTATATCGTGTCCGGCGGATCTGACTCCTACTATTGGGACCGGATAGTCGACTACTCGGTCGAGACGGGCAAGCAGCTCTACTGGGACCCTATGCTGAACTACCCTGAGGGCGCCAGGAACCCCCGTCCGCCCTTCTATAGCATGTCCGTTGCTGTCCCAGCTGTAGCCCTGGACTTCCTCTTCGACTCTCCTCAGGACGCCGCCGGGGAGATGCTGATTTGGTCGACCGCCATCTGGGGCGCGCTGACCATTTTCCCGACATACATGCTGGGCAAGGAGAGCTTCGGGAGGCGTGCTGGCCTCGCCGCGGCGCTCTTCCTCGCAATCATGCCTAGCCACATCCAGAGGAGCGTCATCACGAACGCAGACCATGACGCATTCATCTTGTTCTGGATAGTCGTCACCTTCTACTTCTTGCTCAGAGCCCTCAAGACTCAGAAGACTACCAGGTGGGTCGAGAACTGGCGCAGCCTGCCCAGCATCAGGACGGGGCTGGCGAGCTACTTCAGGAGCAACCGTACCTCGGTGCTGTACTCGTTCATGGCCGGGCTCGCTTTCGCCTGCGTCATCATGTCCTGGGTGGGGTTCGGCTATGCGGCGGTCATCATACTCGCCTACTACCTTGTCCAGGTGCTTCTTAACAGGTTCAAGAACGTCGATTCGACCGGCGTCACGGTCACGATATTCCTGATCATGGCGTTCGGCTACCTGTTGTCGTTCCCGGTGTACTACGAGCAGAACCTGATTGCAGTCAGATTCGATGTGCCGGTCTACCTGTTCCTGGGCGCGATGGCCCTGGGAGGCATGTTCGTGGTCACAAGAGACGTGCCCTGGACCCTCGCTGTCCCGTCAATAGGGATTGTCACTGGAATCGCGATTGCCGTCGTGTCCATCATCGATCCAGCGCTTGGCCAGGCGATCCTGAGCGGCCAGGGATACTTCGTCCAGAACAAGCTGTATTCGACCATCGCAGAGGCACGGGCTCCTGGTTTCAGCGAGCTGGCGATGTCCTTCGGTATGGTCACGTTCTTCCTGGCGCTTGCCGGCCTCATATGGGCAATTCTGAAGATACCCAAGAACACGAGCCCGGACTACATCCTTATCGTTGTCTGGCTCGGGGCTGCCATATTCATGGCAATATCTGCGGGCAGATTCATGTTCAACGCGGCGCCAGCGTTCGCGGTCGCATCCGGATGGGTGCTCGTCATAATCGTTGGCGCACTCAACTTCAGCGATGTCCGCAGGACCCTCTCGGGCGCGAGCGGCTCCTATTGGCAGGTCATCAAGAAGAGCGTGAAGGTGAGGCATGTAGTGGGAGCACTCTTCATCGGGTACCTGGTCGTCATGGTCAACGTTTGGTACGGGTTCGACGCCGGCATACCGTCCGAGACGAAATCAGACTACGACAGGGAAGTATACTTGGCGATGCCCGATTTCCTGAGGCCCTCCGGGTACGACGAGATCAATGGTACGCTGAACAACAATCCCTGGTACTTCGGGGCATTTGGCTATTCTCTGCCTCTGCCCGGTCAGTATTTCCCCGCCGCCTGGGACTGGTTCGCCGAACAGGATGCGGAGATCGTTCCAGAAAGCGATCGCCCCGCATACACGGCATGGTGGGACTACGGGTTCGAGGCGATCAACGAGGGAAAGCATCCGACAGTTGCGGACAACTTCCAACAGGGTTACCAGACCACCGGGAATGTCATAGTGGCCCAGTCGGAGACCGACGCCATCGCGATCTACGCTTACAGGTTGATCGAGGTCGGTGTCAGGGAGAGCGAGCAGATGAGGACGGCCATCGAGTCTCTGCTCATGAAGTACGGGATCTCGGTCGAGCGGATGAACGATATCCTGACAGGTCCCGGCCAGCCCCTGATCGACGAGATTCTCACGGACAGGGAGAAATATGGCCCGATGGCCGACGACCTCGGAGTCATTAACGCGCGGATCGTCGCTGGCAGGACCGAGCTGGCTGGAATCGGCCTTGAGAATCTTGTTTCGTTCTACGACGAGCTCTGCGACCTGACCGGCTGGGAGATCAGGTACTTCAACGCGGACTCCCGCATGTTCCCGACCACAGCTTCTAACACTGGAATATACTACGCCCCATGCAAGCTCGCTGACAGGAGGATGTCCGAGGAGGGCTCGATACCGGTCGACTTCTTCGTCATTTGGGCCGTCACGAGCACTGGAATCGAGAAGAATCCGTTGTATGTCGACCGTGACGACGTCATCGAGTCCTACAAGCTCGAGTACAAGGACATGTTCTACAATTCGATGTTCTACAGGGCGATGGCTGGGTACAGCGCCTCGGACCTCAACCTGGGCGACTACGGAATACCCGGGTACACCGATCCATACTCCGACACGACCAACCCGCTCGCCAGCTCCGCCAGCATGCCCGGCTGGAACCTGACGCACTTCAAGGTGGTCTACAGGACCGCCTACTACAATCCCTATCCAATCGACCAGCTTGCCCTGCACAGGAATGAGTGGCGGGCTGTCAGCTACGACGAGGCACTCGTGCTCAAGGAGCAGATAAGCGCGGGCCTGATCACCGGCTATGTGGACGACAGCGCCAGCTCGCTGTACACCGCAGGCGCTGTGTTCCTGAAGTACTACCATGGTGCGTACGTGAACGGCACCGTGACGTCGACCGACGGCTTGCCCGTGCCCGGCGTTCGTGTCACAGTAGCAGATGAGTATTCCATTCCTCACCAGCAGGTCATCACCGCAAGGGACGGGTCGTATGCCGCGCTTGCGCCTTTCGGCAACGTGACATTGGTGTTCTCCACCGGGTCAAACACGGACGAGAGCCTCCAGGGCACCACAGTCCTGGCCAGCCTGCAGTTCGATGTGACGGACGAGCAGGCCATGAGGGAGCCTTACGACCTCGACGGCGACGGCATCATGGACTACGAGATCCAGAAGGACGTCGTGGTGAAGTCATCCAATGTCGAAGGCGACATCTACTGGGACTTGGACCGTGAAGGCAACTTCACGGCGGGAACGGACGAGCGGATCAGGGACTGCATCGTCTACGCCACGGACCTGCTCAACGGGGCCGTCCACAGGCTGGACGCGACTGACGGGAGCGTGTCCGGGACCCTTGCTCCGGGCAAGTACTATGTCACAGCGGTCGTGAACGGCCAGAACCTGACCGTGTACGAGCAGCTGAATGTCACGGCCAACATCGCCGCCGAGATCAATGTGGGGCTGCTTGCGGCGCAGCTGCGAGGGATCGTGACCTTCGAGAATAGCGACCCTGCAGCGGATGTCGGCCTGCAGCTGACGGACCAGCTCACGGGGTATGCCTATACTACGACCGTGAACAGCACTGGGGACTACGCCTTCACTAGGGTGCTCGAGGGTCGGTATTATCTGGAGGCGGACTCCCCGGGGCAGATGATATTCCATGTCTGGCCCAACATAGAGAGGGACACGTTGATGATTGCGAACGCCACCGTCCAGACCCAGACTTCGATTTCGGGCAAGGTGGTCTTCGGCGGGGTCCCCGAGGCTTACGCGGTCTACATGGTGTCTGACATATACAACCCTGCGAGCTCGGTCACGGGGACCGCTGACGAGTTCGGAGAGTTCGAGGTCAATGTCCCAAGGGGCACATGGAGCGTGTACGCAACGTCCTACGACGGCTCGGAGCACATCGCTGGCGTGGCCACCACGAGCACGGTCGGTGCATCGGATGCTTCCGTCGTCGTCACTCTTGAGAGTGCAGCGCGCGTGCTCGGCAGCCTCAGAACCCCGACCAACACGCTGGCAGGGAACACGATCATCTCGTTCGAGAGGCAGGACGGCTCGCGCATTTTCGTCGCCAGCGACAACTACGGCACGCTGAACTGGAGGATTCCGCTCGGGTCCTACGAGGTGACGGTCCACAGCCCGGAGAATGCGGGAGTGTACTCCGGCACTGCGACCGTGACCGAGAGCACCCCGAGCCTGGTCATCAGGATGTCGGAGGCCGCAACCATCTCGGCAAGGCTGATACTCGAGACAGACGTCACGCTTGGGCCGGCCTACGGGATTCCAGGGATACTCCAGGGCGTGCTGATTACGGACAGCTCGGGCTACACGTACACCGCAAGCTCCTCGAGCGACGGCACACTAGTCCTCGCATTGCCGGAGAGCACCGAGGTCAACATGACCCTCGCGAATTCGGCGTACTCCGACTGGTACCAGGAGCTGCTGTTCTCTGGTGATCAGTCGAACCTGATGATCTCCGCCTATCCTGATGCGGTCACAGTCGAGGGCCGGGTATCCTATGAAGGGATGGGCCTTAGGAACGTCCAGGTTTCACTCCTTCCAGAAGGCCTTGCAGTGGATGCCATCGAGGTTGTCACCGGAGCGGATGGTCACTACAACGTGCCTGTGCCGCCTGCCAACTACTCAGTTGTCATCAGCCAGGACACCACTCTCCTCGGGGGAGAGCGGTATGTCTACCAGTCCGACCTGAGAGTGGAGCCCAGCGGCTCCGCGCTGCGGCTCGACATCGAGCCTTCCAAGAAGGTGGAGCTGTCCGGCGCGCTCCTGGGCGGCAGCACCCAGAAGTCATTGCTTCTGCAGGGACCCGAGGAGATTACGCTCACGCTGGTGGAGTCCTCGAGCTATTCCTGGTGGGTCCTCCCGGGCTTGTACAACGCTTATGCCACAAGTTCTGCCGGGAGCATACATTACGCCAACATGACAGCTATCGATGTCAGCTACGATTCCAGGGTCTACGATCTCGCACTTGTCCGGGCGTATGAGGTCTCAGGCACGGTCATGATCGATTCAGCACCCGCGGGGAGGCAGGCGACTGTCACCGCCGTGTCCGCGTCGGGCACCGAGGTACAGGTGAAATCCTCCAACCAGGGAGCATACAGCATGGACCTTCCGCCGGGCGAATACTCGATTTCGTATCTCATAGAGACCGTCTTTCGCGAGGGGGACAGGACGCTCTACGTGGACTACGCCAAGCACTCCACGATATCCGTCGGTGCGGCCGATGTCACGCACAACCCGGAGCTGGTGATGAGCCTGGACAACGTGACGCTTGCGGGGACCGTCCTCGGGCCCTCAGGAGCGCCGCAACAGGCAGTGCTCCAGCTCGAGCCCATGGGTGCCTACGGGTTGGGCATATCCATCGAAGCATCTGCCGATGGCCAGTTCTCGGCGTCGGTCCAGCCGGGGGACTATGTCGTGTACACGAGGACCCCTCAGGACGACAGCGTCGCGCTCACCGAGGTCGTTCTGACGAGGAACGAGCAGGCCGAGGCCGTGATCACGATGACTTCCGGAAGCACGATGTCCGGGAGGATAACGCTCGCCGATGAGCCGATCTCCGCAGAGTTCACGCTCGCACGGGGGCCGCTGCGGCTGACCCCGAGCTCGGACTCCGGAGGCTATTTCAGCGTTCTCCTGCCTCCCGAGGAGTATACGATCAACTCCCAGCAGACGAGGACCGAGAACGGCATGTCGATTACCTATTCAGTGTCCAGCAAAGTCACGCTCGGGGACGACGGCGAGTTCCTCGACCTCGCGATGGAGAGGGAGTTGAAGCGCTCGGTCTCGACGAGCTGGAACAAGTCTCTCGCCCAGACGGGGCTCCCGAACGTGACCATGACATACGTGTTCTCCGTGACCAACACGGGAGACATCGAGGATACCTACACGGTCACCTACGGAGGCTCCACTACTGAGTTCACGGTCGCCGTCAGCCCGGCAAAGCTGACGGTGGACTTCGGCACCAACAACCAGGCGATCGTCAGCGTGAACATCACCCCCAGCTACTCGGTCAGGATGGGCGAGCAGCGGGTCGCGGTGACCGTGAAGTCCGCGAACTCGAGCTCCACGAAATCCGATGTCAGCCTCTACGTCAACATGGCGAGGTTCAGGGCCATCGAGGTCAAAGGCCTCAATCAGTCGTCGCCTGTGAGCAGCGCCGAAGTGTACAGCATGTTCAACCTGAACAACACGGGCAACGCTGAGGACACATTCATAGTCGGGATCGGCAACCAGGAGACATTGAACTCGCTCGGCTGGGAGGCGGAGGTCGTGCGCGACACGCAGGGAACCACAGTGTCCGCCATTAACGTCACCGCGTTCGGCTCCAAGGAACTCTACGTGAAGTTCACCGCCGTCAGGTCCAACCCGGACCCGGACGCACAGGCGAGCGTATACGCCTACTCGAAGAACCAGACGAGCGTCATCAGCTACGGCTCCGTGACCATCCCGATGCCTGACCTCAATATCGGCTCCGGCGATGTCACGGCCGACAGGGACGACGTGTCGTACTCCTACGATTCCACCAGCACCTATGTCGACATGGGGCTCGTGATCGCCCTCGCAGCGCTCGTGGCCGTCCTCCTCCTGCTGAGGAGGTCCAAGGGCCTTTCCTCGGGAGGTTCGAAGAAGTGAGCCTTGTCTTGAGGGCCAGGACCGGAAGGGCAGCGCTCGGCTCCGCGCTGGCGGTCGTCTTGGCGCTTTCATCGCTCTTTGCGTTGCTCGGTGCCTCGGACCTAGCCAAGGGCTTCAGCGCGCTCAATGTCGAGTTCTCAGGTCCAGCCTACGCCGGAATTTCCGAGGTCGTTGCGTGCACTCTCACGATCACGGGAGGACCGGCGTACGACCTCGGGGGCAACTACACATACGAGATAGAGGTGGATGCGGAGAACTCCACGGGTTCGAAGGTCGAGCCCGGGAGTGGGACGAACCCAACGGGTGTGTTCAAGCTCAACATAACGATGCCCGGCGAGGCCGGCCAGACAATAGACATACTGGTCAATGCGAGTTCCAAGGATTCCTCTCTCAAGAACGAGTCGTACGAGGTATTCACATTCTCCATCAAGATCGTCCAGCCAATCGTGATCCAGGCCGAGGTGTTCAACACGGGGAACGCCGACGCCCAGAATGCCATTGCCAAGTTCTACGCAGACGGAGCGCTGCTCGACACGCAGACGTTCAACGTTTCCGCGGGGGACTCGGCGGTGCTCAGCTACAACTGGACCTTCTCGAGCATCAAGGATGGGAAGCACCGCGTCTCCGTGGTCGTCGACGACACCAGCCACATAGTCGAGTTCAGCAACGGGAACAACGAGATGACTCAGGTCATCTATGTGGGGGAGCAGAGCAACATCGTGGGTGCGTTCCTAACCCTTGCCGTCATCTTCCTCGGCGCCATCGTGTTGCTGACATACCTCCAGAAGCCGACAAGGAAGAAGAAGCCTTAGCACTGGCCCGCCGAATGAGGGCCGTTCTACTGCTGGAATAGTCTCATATACCGAGCATCATTTAGGGCGTGGAACCGCAAGAGGCATGGTATCGTGGCAGAAGATATCGTCCATCTGACCGACGCGAACTTCGAAAGCACTGTGAAATCCAACCCCAAGCTTGTCGTTGACTGCTCGGCTCCCTGGTGCGGCCCGTGCAGAATGCTCGCGCCCACATTCGAGGCGATTGCGAAGGACTACAAGGGCAAGGTCGCGTTCGGGAAGCTTGACACGGATGAGTCCCCCAAGACCGCGATGGTCATGGGCATACACAGCATACCCACGCTGATTTTCTTTAAGGACGGCAAGCAGGTCGAGAGGCTGGTCGGCGCAAGGCCCAGAAGCGATATCGAGGCTTCCATCAAGAAGCATCTGTCCTGAAGGTCAGGATCTTCTCAGTCCGGCCTCGAGCTTGTCCGTCAGGTTCTTCGCGGTCGCGGCTATCGCGACCTCTCCCCTGGTCTTCTCCAGGAGGCTCCGCGAGACGTCCTGCTTGTGTCTCATCGCGATTATGGCGTCGGGATAGTCGAAGCGCATCATGGCGGAGTAGATGTCCTCCATCTGCTCGAGGGATATGTTGGCCTTGTCCACATCTCCCGATTTCAGCTGGTTGAGCGCGAACCTCCTGAGCTCGCCCACGCAATCCGCCAGCCCGAGCATGTATGGCACACCGCCCACACCGACTGCCCTCGGTGACGGCACATCTCCTTCGTCCAGCAAGTATGTCAATATCCTGGCCTCCGCATATTCCTGGAGGGCAGACTGAACATAGCCCGCGTACTCAATCTCGGGATGTCCTTTGACGAGTCTCCGCAGCGCTGAGACCCGCCTCGCGAGCTCGGAGAGGTCGGAACCGGACCTCTCATTCCTGTGAAGGCTCCTTGTTATGTTCCCGCACAAACGAATGATGTTCCTCGAGGATTTGATCGCCGCCTCCCTGATCTGGTCCTTCTCGTCGAGCTCATTCTCGATGGCAGAAACGATCTTGTCCAGGCTCTTCAAAGTCCCCCCCTCCGAATCCTCTCCATCCTGGCGACCTTGGCATCGATCATCTCCCGCTTGGCGATGTCGTGCCTGACGTGTATCTTGCCCTTCACGTGCTTGAGAGCATTCTCCGAGATCCTCTCAGCCTCGTCTATCGAGTCGGAGATGCCCACGATGCCGACCGAACGCGAGGTCGTGGTGTAGATCCTGCCCTCTTTCTCGTTGACGCTCGCATAGTATAGCCTTGCGCCTTCCTTCGCCACGCCCGATTCATCGACCACGATCTCTTCCCCTGCGAGCGATTTGGTACCATAGCCCTCTGGGACAACGTATTTGCAGACCGAAGACGCAGTTGCGAATTTCGCGGCCGCTGCGGCCAGGGAGCCGCCAGCCATGCCGGAACATATGCCTGCGAAGTCCGCCTCCAGAAGAGAAAGCACGTTCATTGCCTCAGGGTCTCCAAAGCGCGCGTTGAACTCGATCACTTTGGGGCCGTCTCTGGTCAGCATGAACTGACCGTAGAGCGTGCCCCTGTATTCCGCGCCCTCTTTCCTGAGTGCGGTGACAGTTTCGGACATTATTCCGACCGCAGCTTCGTACTCCGCTCGCTTGAGGAATGGAAGGAGCCCATCCTTCTGCGAGTACGAGCCCATGCCCCCAGTGTTCGGTCCCGTGTCCCCCTCGTAGGCCCGCTTGTGGTCCTGGACCGCGGGCATCGGAACAACGGCCCTTCCGTCGCAGAATGCCTGCACCGTGAACTCTTCTCCGACGAGTCTCTCCTCAAGCACTATCTTGGCCGATCCGCCGATTCTCTTCGACAACACTTCCTCTCCGTATGCCAAGACGTCCCGCCTCGTCAGCAGGTGCTCGCCGACCACCTTCACTCCCTTGCCCCCCGTCAGGCCAGTGGGTTTCACGACCGTGCTCATGCCGAGATCGTCCAATGCGGTTTCCAGGTCCTGGACGGTCTCAACGATTGCGAACCTTATCGTTCCCTTCACTCTGTGTTTGGAGAGTAGCTCTCGCATGAAGCTCTTTGAGGTTTCGATCCTCGCCGCGGACCTCGTCGGGCTAGCGGTCCGTATTCCTGCTGAAATCAGTGAATCGACTATCCCGACTTCGAGAGGCGCCTCGGGGCCAATGACCGCCAGCTCAGCCCGTTTCTTCTTGGCAAAATCCACTACTTTCTTCACGTCATTCTCGTCTACGAGTAGTGACTCCTTTGCCGTCCTCGAAATCCCAGGGTTGCTGTTCTTCAGACATGCGTAGATCTCTGCCCCCGATCGAGAAAGCGCCTCAACGATTGCATGTTCTCTCGCTCCCCCGCCGACGGCCAGGACTCTCATGTTTCCCGGCCGGTGGCATAAGGCTGGAATGATAAGAACATTCCCAATCGTCGCTCTGGATGCTGGTTCTCCGCGGCAGGAGCGCTCCAACAAATAATTTAAGACGAATAATCCCATCTAGTCGTCCGATGAAGCACACTGGCCTCGTTGGCGCGTTGCTCGAAGCCGCTGGTGCGGAGATTGGTGATGTCATCGAGGTTCACGCAGGCAAGGAGGTCCGCGCAGGCATCCTGATGCCTCATCATGATTTCAGTTCTCCGTCGGTCGTCACGCTCAAGATGCCTAATGGGTACAATATCGGGGTGAGGGTAAACAAGGATACGAAGCTGAAGGTAGTGTCCAAGAAGGAGGACAGGCCATCGAAAGGGAAATCCCTGCCCAAGGATGCCGACAAGAAGGACGTCGCCGTGATCAGTACGGGCGGGACAATAGCGTCATACGTGGACTACAGGACAGGGGCGGTCCATCCAGCGATATCCGCCGAGGAGCTCGTCTTCTCGGTGCCGGAGTTGCTGGACCTGTGCAACATCCGCGCGAAGGTGCTCTATTCGATACTGAGCGAGAACATGAGAGTCTCCCACTGGGCGGGCCTCGCCAAGGCAGTAGCCGCCGAGCTCAATTCCGGCGCCGTTGGAGTGATAGTGCCTCACGGGACGGACACCATGGGATACACATCCGCGGCACTCTCTTTCATGCTCCGCAGCCTGACAGGTCCGGTGATATGTGTCGGCTCACAACGGTCTTCCGACCGTCCTTCATCCGACGCGATCATGAACCTGCTCGCCGCGACGCATTTGTGTGTGGGCTCCGATCTGGCTGAGGTAGTGGTCCTCATGCATGGCGAGTCCTCCGACTCATATTGCCATGCCCACAGAGGGACGAAGGTCAGGAAGATGCATTCCTCGCGAAGGGACGCATTCAAGAGCATCAATGTGGATCCGATAGCGAAAGTCGAGGGGGCCAACATATCGTTCCTGTCGGATTACACCAGGCGCGCCAAGGGGCCAGTCGAGGTCAGGGACAAGATCGACGGAAGAGCCAGCATGCTCCACTTCTACCCGGGCTTCGAGGCGGATCACTTCGACCTGATCGCCCAGCACGTAAGAGGTGTTGTCGTTGCCGGCAGCGGCCTCGGACACGTCTCAGAGGAGATCATCGGCTCGATCAAGAAAGCTGTGAGAGCGGGCGTGCACGTCTATGTGACCACACAGTGTTTGTATGGCTCGGTCAACCTGAACGTGTACTCCACGGGAAGGGACATGATAGCCGCCGGGGCGATCCCCCTCGGGGACATGCTCCCTGAGACAGCCTACGTGAAACTCATGTGGGCGATGGGCCAGGCGGAGGACCCGGAAGAGATACGCAAGATCATGCTGACCGACATCGCAGGAGAGTTCGCGCCGAGGAGGCCGATCTAGTTGGACTACAGAGTCGTGGGCCTGAAGGTCGGCATCGAGATTCACCAACAGCTCAATACGGGAAAGTTGTTCTGCGAATGCCAATCGGACTTGTCAGACGAGCACCACAAGGATCTTGTCCGGAGGCTCAGGCCGACCCAGAGTGAGATGGGCGAGATCGACAGGGCTGCGCTCGAAGAATCCGAACGAAAGCTGCACTTCCGGTACCAGACCTCCCCATTCTCGTGCCTTGTTGAGGCGGACGAGGAGCCTCCGCACGACGCGAACAAGCGTGCGATCGAGGCCTCGCTCGAGATGGCGGCTCTCCTCGGCATGCACGTCGTCGACGAGATCCACTTCATGCGCAAGATAGTGATAGATGGCTCGAACACGGGCGGCTTCCAGAGAACCGCGCTCATCGCGATGAACGGGAAAGTTGACGTCAATGGCAGGAGCATCGGCGTCGCGACGCTCTGCCTCGAGGAGGATGCTGCGAGGAAGATGTCCGAGCACGGAAGCGAGGTGACCTACCGCCTCGACCGGCTCGGAATCCCATTGATAGAGTTCGCGACCGACCCGGTCATATCGACGCCAGAAGAGGTCAGGCAAGTTGCGGAACGGCTGGGTTCGCTCCTTCGCGCCACCAAGAAGGTCAGGCGAGGTATCGGGACCATCCGGGAGGATCTGAACATTTCCATCTCGGGAGGAGCGAGGGTGGAGATCAAAGGGGCTCAGGACCTGCGCCTGCTCCAGGTCTACGTCGAGGAGGAGGTCAAGAGGCAGCTTGCGCTGCTTGAAGTCAAGAGGCTACTGAGGCAGAGAGGGACGAAGAGGGTCAGCTCAGAGGCAAAGGACCTGTCCGGCCTCCTGAGGAACACGCACTGCAAGGTGCTGAAGACTGCCCTGGAGGCAAACGGCACGATTCTGGCAGTGAGGCTGCCGAAGTTCGCGGGCACCATGGCACCGTCACCGGACGGCGCGAAGAGGCTTGGTCCTGAGATGGCCGCGCACGCGCGCGTGTCCGGTGTAAAGGGCCTGTTCCACTCGGACGAGTTGCCAGGCTACGGTGTGACGCTTGCAGAGGTGGAGGATATCAGCTCGGCTCTGGGTGTCGAGGTCGGAGACGCATTCGTCATAGTGGCCGATGAGGAGGACAAGGCCCGAGCAGCCATCGCAAGAGCCGTGGACAGGGCAAATGCGGCAATCGAGGGAGTGCCGGAGGAGACGAGGGATCCATTGCCTGACGGCCAGACCGTGTACAGCCGGCCCCTCCCAGGCAAAGAAAGGATGTACCCTGAGACCGACGTGAAACCTATCCTGATCGACGAATCGGTGCTGGAGAGCATCAGATTGAACCTCCCAGAACTACCGGAGCTGACGGCTTCCAGGTTCGTGAAGCAATATGGTCTAAGTAAGGAGCAGGCGGATGCGCTCGTGAAGATCGGCTACGAGGACGAATTCGAGCTCCTGGCTTCGAGCTTCGGCAGTCCACAGGTGGTCGCAAGGATCTATCTGAACACGTTTCCCGAACTTGAGAAGTCGGGGCTTGACCCTGCCCTCCTTAGCATCGGAACAATCAGAGAGCTGCTCGACGGATTCAAGGCCGGGGCCTTCGCGAAAGAGGCCATCCCTAAGATACTGGCATCGGTGCTAGAGAACGGCCACACCGTCCAACGCGCTATCGAGGCGCAGGGTGTCGAGTCTCTCGACCTCAAGGAGGTCCGGGAGCTGGTCGACAGGGTCGTGAAGGAGCGGGAGAAGTTCATCAGGGATAGGGGCGAGAGCGCCCTTGGCCCGCTGATGGGCATCGTGATGAAGGAGCTCCGCGGCAGGGTCGACGGTCAGGTCATCAGCGAGATTTTGCGTGAGAAGATTTCACAGCTCCTGAAGTAGACGGCTTCTCCTTCAGGATCATCAGAAAGCTCTTGCAGTATTCCATTGCCGCTCCCTCATCCACCTTATTGCATTGGAGGAAGCATCGGCAGAGCTCGTCCAAGTCGTTGGGATTGTTGTACTTTCTAAGACGTTCTGCCACTCAAGCCACCTTGGTTAGGATTTGAAAGATTGTGGGGATTGCTAATAATACTTCGGAGCAGAATCTCAAATCCCGAAATGCCTCGCTTTGAGCCTGTAGACATATACTGACTCGAAGAACATGCGCTCCTCGGCAATGAGTTCTGCCTCGTATCTCTCCCTCGCAGCCCTGAGCACTGACATGAGCCCTCCGATGGAGGAAAGCACAAGGTAGGCCCGCCCTCCAGGGGCAAGGTGTTTCCAGGCCTGCTCCAGGAACCTGACTGAGACCTCACTCCCCTGATCGCCGCCGTCCCATGATCTCTCGATCCAACTGGTCGACCCGCCTTCTCGGGGAAGGTAGGGCGGGTTGAAGGCAACCACATCGAAGCTCCCTCTGATGTCCTCGAAAAGATCGCTTCTGACGACTTTCACTTTGAGGTCGTTCCTGGCCGCGTTCCTTCGCGTGCATTCTATCGCTATCGGGCTGATGTCCGCAGCTGTCACGGACGCTCCGAGCTTCGCTGCGTGTAGCGCAACGATGCCTGTCCCGCACCCCAGCTCCAGCATCGATTCTCCGGGAGAGATGTCGACCGATCTCAGGAGCAGGAAGGAATCCTCGCTGGGCTCGTAGACATCAGGTAGGGTAGTCACATCAATGTCCCTGTCCAGCTTCATGGCAGGAGTATCCCCTCAGTCGTGATTAAGGTTTTACTAGGCGAGTGTATTCTGGTAGCAGGTCCAGGCGGTGGCCACAAGCATGTCGAGTTGGGATTTCTGGGTTCTCACGGTCCTCGCGGTGATATTCGCATCGCTTCTGGTCTCATACTGGAAGCAGATCAGCTATTCTATCATCTGCGCAGTCGCATGCGTCCTTGTCTTCATCCTGACCGTAGCTACCGACCCTGGCATGATCTACCCTTATGAACTGAACTTCTACATCGGATTCATGCCGACGGATCTCGTTGAGCCAGAGTACGTGTACACGGTGTTGACGTCGATGTACGCTCACGATTCGTTCGGTCATCTGTTCTTCAACATGCTGTTCTTGGTATTCTTGGGGACGATGTTCGAGCAGCGGATCGGCCCCCGGCCTTTCATAGTGCTCTACCTGCTTTCTGGCCTCATAGGCACCCTCGCATTCGCCGTGTCCGAATATGGCAATATGGTGGTCGGTGTTGGCGCTTCTGGCGCGATAAGCGGCGTGCTGGGAGGTTTTGCCAGGCTGTTCCCTCGAGAGCGGATCTCGGTAATGATGATGTTCGTCCCGTTGCCCCCCATGCCTGTCTGGGTTTTCGTTATAGGGTTCGCCGCGCTCCAGGTCCTGTTCATGTCAGGCGGGAACATCGCCTGGCAGGCACATCTGGGTGGACTCGCTGGTGGAATATTGATAGTGCCTTTTGTCGTTCGTGCCTTCGGAACCAAGAGGACGAAGCGTGTTGTGTCTGCGCACACGCTCAAACGGCTGGCTAACACTCCGGAGCTGCGAGACATCTACAGTCGAATCGAGAAAGAGGAAATGCCGGATGTCAGGAGCGCCTGGATATCGGAATTCCTCGCAAAGACGAGGTGTCCTCACTGCGGATCAAAGGTGAAGATGAGAAGAGATGGGCTGGTGTGCGACAAGGGGCATCTACTGTGATACCGACTTCTTCCAAGGTATCGGTGGTTCTGAGAGGAAGGATTGAGAGGCAAGGAGATGTCATCACCGAGGCCTCCTCGAGCGTCACTCTGATCCAGTCCGCGAGCGGGACTGTCATCGTCGACACGGCTGCACCAAAGGACAAACTAGAGATTTCATCCGCGCTGGGCAAGCTCCGTGTTTCGCCTCTCGAAGTCGATACCGTGGTCAACACTCACATGCACATCGATCACTGCGGATGCAATGACATGTTCGCCAACGCCAAGGTGTACGCCCATGCTCTCGATGAACCTCCTGCTGGAACAATTCGAGTGTCTGGACCCACAACCCTGATGCCCGGAGCTGAGATTGTGCCAACCCCGGGACACACTCGGGGTAGCATCTCGGTGTTCGTTGACGCTGAAAGGAAGTACGCAATCTGTGGGGACGCGATACCTACGAAGGCGAACTACGACTCACGCGTCCCGCCATTCATCGCCTTCGACAGGAAGTTTGCCACGAGAAGCATGGAGCTGATACTGGCCTGGGCGGATGTGGTGGTCCCGGGGCATGACGGATCCTTTGAGGTCATGGGAAAGAAGTAAGATGGGATAATATCATAACCCGCCGATATGAGCGTCCCGACATCTACGATGGCCGAATGCCCAGTCTGCCGCGGGGAGACCCTTCACGAGGTCCTGTCCGGCAAAATGGAGGGAAAGACCCATGCGGTGATGGACTCCACGGTGAAGTGCAGGGAATGCGGGCACGTTCACCATATCGTGGTGAAGGTAGAACGCCCGCTGGATGTGCCCATCATCATCAGTTGGATAGACGAGTCCGTCAAGACGAAGATCACTATCGGTCCTGACGAAGTAATCTCCGTGGACGACGAGATAATGTGCGGGGAGAAACCCGTGCTGGTGACTTCCATAGAATCAAAGGGGGCCAGGGTGAAACGGGCCAAGGCAAGGGACATACAGACGATCTGGGCCAAGAAGTTCGACAAGATCAGGGTCCCCTTTTCCATAGGTCATCTCGGCCGGAGCTATTCGGAGTCGGTTCTCGCGGTCCCAGACGAGGAATTCTTCGTCGGCGACATACTCAAGGTGGGGAAGGCCGAGGTAGCCATCCATACGATCAAGCTGAGGAACAAGGTCGTAAGGGACGGCGGGGCTGAGGCTCGGGACATCGTCAGGGTGTATGCGGCCGCGGTCAAGAAGAAATCCTATTGAATGATGCCCGACCGTCATCCTTTAGCCCGTCCCTGCGCATTACGAATCCGATGGTCGGTCTTGAAGCGGACAGGAATCGGCTCGTGGACAGCCTGAAGCGGCGTGGATACGTCACCTCCGAAAGGGTGGAGCAGGCGATGCGACGGGTTCCCCGCGAAGCCTTCGTCCCGAATGAGATCGCAGGCGAGGCATACATCGATTCTCCCCTGCCAATCGGCGAGGGACAGACCATCTCGGCACCCCACATGGTGGCCATCATGGCCGAGAACCTCGACCTCGCACCAGGCATGAAAGTCCTCGAGATAGGTGCAGGTTCGGGCTATCACGCAGCGGTGTGCGCGGACATCGTCGGTCCCCAGGGACATGTATACACTGTCGAAAGGATCCAGTCTCTCGTGAAATTCGCGCAGGACAACCTGAGAAGAGCGGGCTACTCCGAGATAGTCACGGTAGTGCTGGGCGACGGCTCAAACGGGCTTCCCGAGCATGCGCCGTATGAGAGAATCTTCGTAGCGGCCGGCGCCCCGTCAATTCCCGAACCTTTGACCAGTCAACTTGCGGACGGCGGGAAACTGCTCGTCCCAGTTGGCGGAAGATACTATCAGGACCTTATCAAGGTCGAGCGAAGAGGTGACAGGCTGATAAGGGCGGATCTCGGAGGCTGTGTGTTCGTCCCTTTGATCGGGGAGCACGGCTATCGGTAGCCTCCGGCCTCATATGTGGTCGAGTATTCTCGTTAGGTCCTTCTCGAGAACGACAGCATCTGCCTCTTGCCGGACGTGGTCATCAGATGGGCAGAATGCGATACATCGACCCGATTCCCTGAACATGGAAACGTCATACTGCGAATTCCCGACGCAGACGACATCCTTCTTCGCTACTCCTGCGGACCTCGTGACATCCACGACCGCACTGCCTTTGTCCATCAGCCGCACTCTCAGCACGCCGTCTCCCAGAAGCTTGCCGGAATTGTCAACCGCAAAACCGTTGGCCAGCTGGAAGTCCATCCCCAACTCGCGAGATATCCGCTCTGCAAGGAGATCGATCCCTGCGGAGACGATCGCTGTTCTGACACCTCTCTTCCTCAAGGATTCGACAGTTCCCTGAGCCCCTGGCATCAGTGGGACCTCGGAGAGGATTCTCGCGATTGAGTCCGCGGTCACGTTTCTGTCCTTGTTCATCCAGAGCTCGATGTCCCGCCGTATGAACTCGAGGTCGTCTATCTCTCCCCGCAGGTAGGCGTACAAGGAATGGTCGTTGTTGACTCCGAAATGCCTGTGTACGTATACCCACGAACTTTCGATGTCCGCGAGCACGCCATCCATGTCGAAGACTACAAGCTTGACCACGTCCGTCTCATAGCGAGAAGGTTTATTAAAGACCTCCCGTGATTGACCGAACCGGATGATAACACTCATCGGCGTGGGTCATGTCTTCGCATTGTCGGAGAGCATCAAGGACATAATCAGGTCCAAGCGACCGGAAGTGGTCTGTCTCGAGCTCGATCCTTTGCGATTCCAGTCACTGCTCCATCGAGGGCCCCAGGGTGATGTCCCAATTCAGTACAAGCTTCTGGCATATCTGCAGAAGCGCCTTGCGGGGAAGTTCGGCACCCAGGTCGGGGACGAGATGCTTGCGGCTGCAGACGCCGCGCGAGAGGTCGGAGCGAAGCTCGCCCTGATAGACATGGACGGGGGCACGGTCATGCGCAGGCTGTGGGGCAGCATGACGTTGCCCGAGAAGATCAGGATGATGGGCAGCGCGCTCGTTGGCGTCCTCGTGTCGCGCGAGCGTGTGGAGAAGGAGCTCGAACGCTATGAGGGCAACGAGGAGAGGTACATCGAAGGGCTCGCGGTGGAGTTTCCAACGGTCAAGGAGATACTGATAGACGACAGAAATCGCTTCATGGCCGAGAAGCTGACATCGATTTCGTCAGAGCACAAGACTGTGGTAGCTGTCGTCGGAGACGGCCATGTCTCGGGACTCATGGACAATCTGAAAGCCGTCGAGGTCGAAGCCGTGAGGCTGAAGGACATCAGGAAACCATCCGCTCCGGAAGATGCTTTGGCCGAAGTCAGCACAACTTACTGGTATCGAGGTCAGTAAGCGGGACGGTACGCAAGCTTCCTCTTCCGCACATGCAAAGAATTTAGGATGGGAATGCCTTACACAACTTCCCAGTTGGTGCACGCTTGAAGGTGTCACTTCTCAACCATACCAAGAATCCGGATAGGATATGCGCGGCCGCAGCGCAGTCGTGCTATTCGGAGAGGGGCGCATCTGAGCTCTTTGAGACGACGACGGATGAGAAGGCGCGCAAGATGATCAAGAAGGTCGTCGGCATGGGCCACCTGTCTGTCGTTGAGCATGCCCACTTCACGTTCAGCGTGGAAGGCGTCTCGAGATCACTCACTCATCAGTTGGTCAGACACCGAATTGCCTCATATTCACAGCAGAGCCAGAGGTACGTGAGCATGGACAAGGCAGAATACGTCCTCCCGCCATCAGTGAGCAGGAACGCGGAGACCCTACGCCTTTATTCGAAAGCCATGGACGGCGCGTGGAAAACCTACAGAGAACTCTCAAAGATGGTCCCGAAGGAGGACGCGCGCTACATCCTACCTAATGCGTGCCACACCAACATCACAATCACCATGAACGCCCGCGAGCTTTGGCACTTCTTCAACCTTAGATGCTGCAGGCGGGCCCAGTGGGAGATCCGGATGATGGCCTGGAAGATGCTCGCCGAGGTCAAGAAAGTCGCACCGATACTGTTCGACAACGCGGGGCCGGGATGTCTGCGCGGACCGTGCCCCGAGGGCGAGTATGCCTGCGGCAAACCTTTCAGAAAGGGAGAGATGCCTTCCGAGAACGAGCTTCTCGTGGAGAGCAAGAAGCCGGAGGAGTAGGCATTTTTATCGCGCTCAGTTGATAACATCTGGCTGCCGGTAAATCGAATCCGCCTCTGGCTCCACAAACCATATATATGACATTCCTGTTCGTGAGTCCCCAACGGTGAGCCAATGGGCAACATAAGACCGACCTACATCAAGCGTGTCGCTATCGAGCTGGTTCAGAAGTACCCTGAGCAGTTCACCGGCGACTTCCAGCACAACAAGCAGATGGTTGCCAAGCTCACTGATGTGCGCTATGTATCCATGAGGAACAAGATCGCCGGATACGTGACGAGATACCGCACGCATTATGAGGCCTGACCTTTTCTCCGCCCTTTGAGCGCGCGCTTGGTACTCCCAAGTCCGCCCCAAGATTAAATCCATCTATCGAGTTCCCCCGAGGGAATAGTTGATGAAGGCAGCCGCGGTCGAGACGAAATCTCTGACAAGGGTGTTTCACCCGAAGAAGAAGAAAGAGGGCAAATCAGTGACTGCTCTCGAAAATGTCGACCTGCGTATCGATCGTGGAGAGCTCTTCGGGCTTCTCGGGCCTAACGGCGCGGGCAAGACAACCCTCCTGAAGATCCTCAGCACGCTGCTCCTTCAGACGTCGGGCAAGGCCTACGTTGCCGGTTTCGACGTCGAGACCCAGTACCATGAGATCCGAAAGCGCATAAACATGGTGTCGGGGGGAGAGATCTCAGGTTATGGATTGCTCACCGTGAAAGAGAACCTGTGGATGTTCACCCAGTTCTACGGAATCAAGAGTTCCGTGGCCCTTCAGCGCATCGACGAGTTGCTCGTGAGGTTCGGCCTGCTCGACAAGAAGGACGAGAAGGTCCGGACTCTGTCCACAGGTCAGAGGCAGAAGATGAATGTCATAAGGGGATTCGCCACGGATCCGGAGATAATCTTCCTGGACGAGCCGACACTGGGGCTGGACGTGAACGCGAGCAGGACGATCAGAGACTACATCCTGGAATGGGTCAGGGAAGGGGAGAACAAGACCGTGCTCCTGACCACGCACTACATGGCCGAAGCGGACCAGCTGTGCGGCCGGATCGCGATCATCGATGACGGCAGGATATTGGCCTGCGACACCCCCGAGAATCTCAAGAAGCTGGTGAGGACCAGCACCACTCTCAAACTGGACACCACCTTCCTCAACAACAAGCAGGTCCTGAACTCGGTCAAAGGGGTCGAGAAGTTCACTTACACGGACGACGCCGAACGAAACATGACAAGTCTCAGGTTCGTGCTTGACGACGAGGCGGCGGTCTCGGATATCGTTTCCGAGATAGTGGCGAACGGAGCCAGGATCCTGGGGCTGAGGAAGACTGAACCCACTCTTGAGGACGTGTTCATCAAGCTCGTGGGAAAGGGATTCGAATGACCGACTCGTGGGTCGTCATGAACCTCCGGGCCATCAAGGGAAGAGCCTACCCGCGGGTGATAGGGTCCACCAGAGAGCCGAGCTGGGTCTTCTTCGAGGTCGCACTTCCGTTGCTCACGGTGGCTGCTTATGCGTACATCTACAAGTTCATGAACGCGCCGGCGGAGTTCGTAGGCTATGTGATCCTCGGAGGTGCGATGACCGCGTTCTGGCTCAATATCCTGTGGGCCATGGCATCCCAGTTCTATTGGGAGAAGGAGATTGGCAACCTCTCCCTCTTCCTCATGGCCCCGATCTCGAGGATGTCCATACTTGCGGGAATGGCTGTTGGCGGATTGTTGGCCACTACCCTTCGCGCCACGACAACCATCGTGATCGGAACCGTGGTTTTCGCCATCACCCTGAACCTATCCGACCCGGCGATGCTAGTGGTGGTGTTCTTCCTGACCATGGTCTCGTTGTATGGGATGGGGATGATGTTTGCATCTCTGTACCTGCTCTTTGGCCGAGAAGCATATCACATGTCGAACCTGATGAGCGAGCCCGTCTATCTCGTGTCCGGATTCTACTTCCCAGTGAAGGCACTTGGAGCCTTCGTCGCGGCGGGAGCCTCGGTCATTCCAATAACCCTTGGTCTGGACGCTCTGAGGCAGCTGTTCTATCCATCTACAAGCGGTAAAGATGGCTTTCTCCCTGTCGAGATCGAGGCGCTCGTCCTGGCAGGGCTCTGCGTCTTCTTCCTCATCCTGTCGAAGTATTGCCTCGACTACATGGAGATGCTCGGGAAGCGCACGGGGAGGTTGACCCTCAGATGGCAGTGAAGGACGACCTCAAGACCTTCAAGATCGCGGCGTGGCTGGGCTGGCAGATGGAGTCAAACTGGACCGACCCTTTCCTTTTCGCCACATATTCGATTGTGAGGCCGATAGCGGGCACGTTGATACTCGTGTTCATGTACCTTGTCATAACGAGTGGCGACACTGGGTCGGCCTTCTTCTCGTACATGTATGTTGGAAACGCGTTCTACATGTTCGTCGCGGAGGTCCTGTTCGGCGTGACATGGGTCATTCATGACGACAGGGAGCACTTCATGACCCTGAAGCAGGTGTACATAGCCCCGATACACTTCTACACGTACGTCTTCGGGAGGGCCGCGATCAAGATAGCCATCGTCTCCACTGGGATCCTCATCACGCTAGCGTTCGGAGTCGCGGTCCTCGGGGTTGACATTGCGCTTGCCTCTATAGACTGGCCTCTGTTCATCATCTCGCTCGTGCTCGGCCTCATCATGCTGTGTGTGATGGGCCTGGCAATGGGAGGATTGACCTTCCTCACCGCCAAGCACGAGATGGGCATTAACGAGGGTGTCGCGGGGGTGTTCTATGTGCTCTCGGGCGTGATATTCCCGATAACGATCTTGCCTGCCTGGGCTCAGAGTGTGTCTATGGTCCTTCCCGTGACCTACTGGATGGAGGCCCTCAGGAGAGGGCTTATGCCAGCTTCAATGTCCGAGATCGCTGGGGGAACTGGCCTCGAACATCTGGGGAATCTCGAGCTGATGGGGGCTCTAGCTCTCTCAGCCACAGTGTTCCTCCTTCTTTCTGTGGCCGTGTTCAACTACGCGGACAAGGTCGCGCGCAAGAAGGGCAAGATCGACTGGACATCAGCCTATTGAGTAGTCCCGTGATGGTAGCCTTTTTCTACTGATGTCCTGATGGAGGTCTCCGCCAGAAGGCATGTGCCCGAGTGGGGTAGCTTGGATATCCTAGAAGCCTGCGGAGCTTCGGACCTGGGTTCGAATCCCAGCTCGGGCGCATCCCATTTCTCAGCTCGCTAACGGACTATCGGACCGACCTGATGATCCGTTCCATGCGCTCCGATTCGTCCTTCGAAACCAGGATGTCCTTGGGTTTCTTCAGGATCTCCTTCGCTCTCAATGAGGCCTTTCTTATCAGCTCCCCCTGCGGCCGGATCTTGGCCGGCCCGCCCAGAGTCGCCTCGGGGTGTACGGTGCTGCAGAACTCCTTCTTGAAACGGGAGATCGTGTGTCTCTTGCCGAGGAAATTGGCGTCCAACGCGGCGGCGCTTACTGTCTCGAATGATATTGCGGCCTCGTCCATCTCGAAATCCCTGACGAACCTCTTTGCTGCGTCGTAGACCCATGCGTCAGCGACGAATAGCTCGTAGGACCCTCCAGCAGCCTGCTCAACTCCGCCGATGCCGGAGGCGAAGTCTGAATCCACAAGGACCTGCGGCACCATGTACGGCACTCCCTCCTCCACGCTTCCGAGCAGACTGGATACATCTTCTAGACCGATTGCCGAAACCATAGTCGGGAATCCGTAGGATCTGCCAATCTGACCCTGACCGGCTCTCAGGAGGCAGGTTTCGAAGGCGCGATAGTCAATCGATCCTGTCTTCAGGTCGCCCGCGCTCGTGTCGCTGCTGTAGATCCAAGGGGCGCCCTTCTTCGCGACTTGGGTGATTGTCAAACTCGCGAGGTTCTCCGCGTTGACCTGCGCCATGGCACCCGAGAGTGTCACAGGAGCTGTCAGGCCCGCGACCGCAGCGACCATGGCGACAACCGGTATTCCGGCACGGGCGTACTCCACCTGGGCTTCCGTCATGCCCTCCTCGAAAGTAAGAGGGGATATCGGGCACAGGCAGGCGGACAGAATCGGCCTCTTGGCAAGTGCGTCCTCCCCTCCGGCCAGTTCGGAAGACATCTCGACCGATCTCCGTGCTTCAGCAGCGTTCCCGGCCATGGCCTGGATGTGCTTCACCGTGTGTTCAAACCCTGTCTTGATCTCCATCAAATATTTCAGGTGATTCGGCTGGTCAACGGCGCCGACCATCGTCCACCAGAAATCGACCTGAGGCGTCTCGTTCGTGAATATTGTGAAATCCCGGACATCGTCTGAATTCGCATACCTTGACTCCCCCGTGAGGAGGTCCTTCACGAAGACTCCCTCCCCGCCGTTCGCCAGATAGGTCCTTCCTTCAGTCGGGATCTTCATGTCCCAGGCTTTGTCCCTCGCTGCGAGAAGCATCGACCTCGGCGCGCTTCTGACCGCGGATGTCACGAGCGATTCGGGAAGCAGGATTCTCTTCCCATCCCTGGTCTTGCTCGCACCTGCTTTCAGAAGCATCTCACGGACAGAATTGCTGTGAATCACGAGTCCGACGTCCTCGAGGATTCTCATGCTGGTGTTCCGAATCCGTTCGATTTCCTCTTTCGACAGGAACTCAATCTTCGCCCGAGCCATCGCTCTCGATCCTCGCTGCTTGGTCATGGTGGAAGCGAAGGACTAGTAAGTATCTTTTGGTACGACCCTGCAGAAATCATAGGTCGAATGCGCCGCGCAACAGGATGGCGCAAAGGAATATGCCAATCACGAGTCCCGCATCGGCCTGCTGTTGTGATTGGGGAATCGCTGGAATCGGGATTTGCCACTCCGAGGGGCCTGTAACAAGCTTATAATATCATGTTGTGATGCGCGGTTGGGAGAAGTATGAGCGAGGTCGAATCAATGCACTTGACCCGGTTGAAAGATGCTGTTGTGAATTGTGATTTGGAGAATGTCGAGTCAATAACCAAGTCCGCTCTGACTGCTGGAGTCGACCCATTGAAGGCGATCCAGGAAGGTCTGGCGAAAGGCATTCGAGAAGTTGGGGACAGATACGGGAGGGGCGAAGCCTACCTCCCTGAGCTCGTGATGGCAGCTAATGTTATGAGCAAGGGCGTTGCGATTCTCGAACCGAGCATCCCGAAGGGGGCGGACAGGGGCGGCCTGGGCAAGGTAGTGCTCGGGACGGTGGAAGGGGATATCCACGACATTGGCAAGAGCCTTGTTGGGACCATACTTGGCACAGCTGGGTTTGACATTATCGACCTGGGGGTCGATGTCCCGGCAGGAAAGCTCGTTGAAACGTCGGTCAGCAACAAAGCTAAGATAGTTGGTATGTCGGCCCTGATGACTACCACCATGGTGCATATGCCTGACGTGATTGCGGGTCTTGCGGCGAAGGGCGTCAGGAAAGGCACTATTGTCATGGTTGGTGGGGCGCCCACCACGAAGGAATGGGCCAAGGAGATTGGGGCTGATGCGCAGGCCGGAGACGCGGTTGAGGGCCTCGCACTGGCCAAGGACTTGATTTCGCGGAGGTGATTCAATGGCACGAATCGGATTTGACACGGAGCGCAAGCTTCGACTGAAGATCATGACAAGGGAGGAGGAGGATGCCATACACTGGGCAAGCCTCAACCTGCTCTGGAAGACAGGCATGAAGATATACAGCAAGGAATCGCTGCAAATCCTTCAGCAGAGCGGAGCGGATGTCGATTTCTCCAAGAAGCTCGCGCGCATCCCTGAGCACCTTGTGCACGAGGGATTGAAGAGGCTCCCCAAGGCGTTTGACCTATGTGGTCGGACGAAGGAGAACGATGTCAAACTGGACGGGCGCCACGTATACTTCTCGACCGATGCGACTGGCGTGGCCACCTATGATTTGGAAACCGGAGCTAAGCGCGGGTCCACCAAAGAGGACGTCCGGAAGGTTGCGATACTCACGGACTACTTGCCAGGCGTGGCGGTCTTCAATCCGAGCGTCACCCCCCTGGAAGTACCTGCACACACACACACTCTCCACGAGCTCGAGGTCGGCCTCAACTACACGCAGAAGCACACGATGGTCGAGGCGGTCTTCATAAAAGACGAGGCGGAAGTGGAGATCAAGATGGCCTCACTGGTAGTTGGCGGCGAGAAGGAGTTGCGGAGGAGGCCCCTGATCTCGTCCATAATGTGCTGCATCTGTCCCTTGACCTTGGACGGGGGCGCAATGGATGCATCCCTGACCTTCGCGAAGGCCGGTGTGCCCATCCATTTGATGAGCATGCCCCAGGCTGGGACCACCGCCCCGATCACGCTCGCTTCAGATGTGGCAATCAGCAATGCGGAGATACTGGGCTCCAACACGGTCATTCAGTTGGCCGCACCCGGGGCGCCGGTGCTGTACAGCACCGTGGGCTCGCCTATGGACCTCAAGACGGGCGGTTATGGAGGAGGCGGCAGGCCGGAGACAGCACTCATCAACTCCGCGGGCGTGCAGATGTCGAAGAGGTATGGGATGCCATCCTCGCCAGGATCGATGGGATGCATGGCCAAGGTGATCGGCCCACAGATCGGCCACGAGCACACGCTTGTCCCCTTGACCGTAGCACTCGTCGGGGGAGATTTGTTGAACGGCATCGGCATGCTGGAGGGTTCGAAGGTCCTGTCGTTCGAACAGCTGATGATCGACCACGAGATTGCTACCGCGGTTCTGAGGCTCATATCGGGCTTCACGGTAACCGACGAGACACTGGCTCTGCCAATGGTGGACCGCGTCGGTCCAAGGGGCAATTTCCTGCAGGAGCCACACACTTACAAGCACATGAAAGAGCATTGGGATCCGACACTGAGCGACCTCAGACCCTACGATGTGTGGAAGGCCGCCGGCGCGGAGACGATGGAACAGGTCGCGAAGCGGAAGGCGAAGGAGATATTGGCGAAGCACAAGCCAGTCCCGCTCGATCCAGCCGTTAGCAAGCAGCTGACCCAGATGGTGTCCGAGTGCGAGAAGAAGCCTTTCCCGAAGGGAACGTCAGAGCAATGGTAGCCGAGGAGATGATCGAGTGAGCAAGTTCCGAATAAACATGTTGACCAAGCCGGAGATGGACCAGATCCATGCCGCCTCAATGAGAATCCTCGAGCGGTCTGGCGCGATTGTGAGAAGCGAAGAGGCTCTCAAGTTGCTCAAGGCCGCGGGAGCGAAGGTGATCGAGAACGAGATGCGGGTCTTCTTCCCAGAGAAGTTGGTGAAGGATGCCATCAAGGCGGCCCCCAAGGAGTTCGTCCTCGGAGCGAGGAATCCCAGGCACGATCTGAGGATACCAGCCAAGGGCTTCCCGTATGTCTCCACGGACGGCTTTCCCGCCGCCATAAGGGACAGCGACACGGGTGAGAAGCGCCCGTCCGTGAGGCGAGACCTCGAGAAATGGGCGCTCCTTGCGGACGCCTTGCCGACCGTCGACTTCCTCTGGCCGTCAGCAAGCCCCACGGACCTGCCACCACATGTTCAGTTCGTGGGTGGTCTCAGGACATCGTATGAGATGACGGAGAAGCATGTGCAGTACCAGGCCGTCACAAGAGAGGGGGCCAAGTTCGAGATCGAGATGGCTCAGGCGGTTGCCGGAGGAGAGAGGGAGAACCGAAAGAGGCCTTTCTTCTCTGCGGTGGCCTGCATTATCGCTCCTCTGCAGTATGATGAGGGAACCACCGATGCCGTTATCGAATTCGCCCGAGCCGGGATCCCAGTGGTCGCGATGTCAATGGTGACTCCGGGTCTCACAGGCCCCGTCACCCTCGCGGGGACGGTCGCCCTGGCGAACGCAGAAGTTCTCGCGTCGCTCGTCATCTCGCAACAAGCGCAGAAGGGCGCCCCCGTGTTCTACTGCTTCGTGTGCGCCCCACTGGACATGAAATCCGGAGGTTTCGCCACGGGTGCTCCGGAATACGGTATCCTCGAGGTCGCCGGGACGGAGATGGCCAAGTACTACAACCTTCCATCGATGATGAGCGGCATGGGCGGCTCGGCCAAAGCCCCTGGCGCTCAGATCGGCTTCGAGAAAGGAATCAGCAGCACGATCGTGGCTCTGGCCGGTGCGGACCTGTTCACCGGGATAGGGGGCCTGAACGATGCGGCTTTCGTGTCCATGGAGGAGCTGCTGATTGACGCGCAGATATGGGAAGACATCAAGAAGAACTGGAACGGGATGGAGGTGAACGAGTCCGAGATCGCGCTTGACCTGATCGAGAAGGTCGGGCCGAAGGGCAACTACCTCAACCAGCAACACACGCTGTTGAACTTCAGGAGACTCCATGTATCGAAGTACAGTGACCGGTCAAGCTACTCGGCCTGGGAGAGCGGCGGCAAGAAGGACATCCTGGACACAGTGCATGCCGAGGTCAAGAAGCTGCTTGCATCGCACAAGCCCGCTCCACTCCCTAAGGAAGTCAAGGAGAAGCTCGAGGAGATTGAGAAGAGGGCGCTCAGGTCAAGTCGCTAGACGACAAGTATGAGCCCGCTCCAGCTGAACTTATCGGGCGAAGCCATCTTCAGCTTCAGCCCGGCGTTCACATAGGTGCTGAAGACGTCTATCCCAGCCGCTTCCATCGAAGGCCTTGCCTCGTACGGGTGCTTGCAGTTCGATTCGGTGTCGCAGTAAGTCGTGTGCTTGGCGGGGTTGTAGCATAGGTAGCATGTCGACGCGACGTATCCGACCGCGAAGAGATATCCTCGGTTATGCGCCTCGCGCTCGACATCCATGACGATCTCGTGCAATCTGAACCACAGGGGTATCTGGGTCTTCCTCTCGAACTCAATTGCGGCATCTTCGTACTGGAGCCTGCAGAGGGGCATATCCTCTCTCTGTATCAGGTCCCAATATCCCTTCGGGACCGTTGACGAGACTTCAGTCAGGATGGCGTACTTGTACTTCTCAACGATCTTCCTCGTCTCCTCCGCGGTGGGAGAGAACGGAGGATCCATCAAGCACTTGCCGTAGCACTCGCAGAACGGTATCCTGCATTTCAGAGTCACTCTCTCGTCGACCGCGACCTTCGAGGCTGGGATGAGCTCTGCGAAGTTCGCTCCCTTTGCGACGGCTTTGCCACAGATCTCTTTCATGTCCTTCTTGAACCTGGGGATGTTATCTTTGACGATCTTCCAGGTGTGTCTCGGGTAGACGGGTTCGTAGTTCGTCATGTGTTCAGCTCCGTGTCCTAGCCAGGCCTTCTGCCCCGAATGTTATTCGTCTTTCTTAAAGGAGTGACCTCTTGCGCTGCGGGTCAATACGCCTTCTTGTACAGATGCTCTATCTGCGATCTCGATATCTCCCTGGGATTGCCCGACAGGTTCGCCCATCTGTCGGCGATGTCCACAAGATTTCTGAAGTCCTCCCTCATAACACCAACATCTCTCAGCCGCCTCGGAAGACCGACATCGTCGCATAACCTGCTGACTGCCTTGACCGAAAGCAAGGCGGCGTCTCGCTTGCCTAGACCTGCGGTCCTTGCTCCCATAAGGTTTGCGATTTCGGCGAACTTGTCTGTGCTGGCCTTCAGATTGAATTCCATCACATGGGGCAGCATCAGCGCGTTGGTCATTCCGTGCGGAATCCTGTAATATCCGCCCATCGCCTCGGCCAGCGTGTGCACAATCCCGAGCGACGAGTTCGAGAACGCAGAGCCCGCCATGTAGCTCGATAGAAGCATGTCCGAGCGCGCTCCGATGTCGTCCCCGTCTTTGACCGCCTTGCGCAGGCTTCTCGCGGCCAGCGATATCGCTCGGACACAATAGGCTTCCGTCAGGGGATTGGCATAGACGGAAACGTACGCCTCGATCGCGTGCGTCAATGCATCCATACCAGTCGCCGCAGTCACATTCGCCGGCATCGTCCGAGTCATTTCGGGATCGAGTATGGCGACGTTGGCGATCAATCCGGGGTTCTGGATGCCTGTCTTGAACTTCCTCTTGGGGTCGATGAACACGGCCCACACTGTTGCTTCGCTTCCCGTGCCCGCAGTGGTAGGTATGGCCACATGCGGGAGAATCCGTCGTGCCGTCTTGGGATTCGAGATCCCATCCTCGTAATCGAGGATGGAGCCTCCGTTCATGTGGACAACATTTGCGCACTTGGCTACATCCATCACGCTCCCTCCCCCGAGGGAGATGATCAGGTCCGATCCTCCAGCATCAGCAATCGCCTCCGTTGCAGCTGCAACCGACTTGACTGTCGGTTCGGACTCGGTCCCGTCAAACACTCCTATCTTGGCACGAGTCTCACGCAGCAGGCCCAGGAGAGTATCCAGGAGGCCGGCTCTTCTGACGCCCTTGTCAGTCACTACAAAGACTTTCTTGGCGGAGTAGTGGTCAACGACTTCGACGATCTTCGAGGAAGCGCCTGCTCCGAAGTAGGTTCTCCCAGGCGTCTCGAGCTTCTTGATCCCCCCGGACATGCTCTCACCCATGCGCCCGGCTCGAGCGCTTCCAGTCTTGATATTGGCAGAAAGAAAAGGTTTGTCGGGATCCGAAAGCATCAGTATGCAGAGCCGGGTCTCACTCGAGCCCGGTCTTCCTCTCCTCCTTCTCTGCTGCCCCTCCTGCCTTCTTCCTCTTCATGAGCATGAGCGCGGCAACAATGGCCACCACAACGGCGACACCTATTCCTATGCCCATGAGCGCGGTCGTTGATATCCCTCCTCCGCCATCTCCGTCCTGCTCGACGGGCGTCAGCTCCATGTACACTGGTGCGGCCCCGTTGTATGCTTCTATGGTTCTTCCCGGGTGTGCTACGGGGTCTCCCCAGCCCTCGAAGTTCTCAGTGGTCCACGCATAGAGTCCGTACGGGTAGGACAGGCATATCATCCCTGACGACTCGTACCATATCTTCTGCATGTCGAACACCGTCTGCAGCCTCTCGGCTCCGTCCTGGGACATTTGGAGATAGTACTTCTCATCATAGCTCTCGTTGGACCATGCAGGGTCGTTCCAGCCGGCAATCTGCTCGGTCGTCATGACGCCCAGCAGGTAGTTCGGGTCGAAATCGCCGCTCCAGTACCACATGTACGCCTCGTGGGAGAACTCGTAGTAGACCTCGGTCTCCATGACGCTCTCCTCGACATATCTGATGGTGCCCTCGACCCCAATCTCATCCCACATGTCCACGATAAGTGGGGCCGCGGCTATGTCCTCAGGAGTCTCCTGCCTGATCATGAAGTCGAAGCTGAGCGGAGAACCCAAGGCCGCGTACGGGTTCGTCGAGTTGACCACCCTGACGCCGCCTACCCATTTGTCATAGCCCGAGGCATTGAGGAGTTCATTGGCTCGGGTGACATTGAACGCCAGTTCCTCCTCGGCGGTTGGCTCCCAATGGTAGTCTCCCATGACAGGGGCCGGAAGAGCGTAGCCAATGTCCGCGTAGCCGAGCCATATCGCATCGATTAGGTACTCCTTGTCTATCGCCATGTGCATTGCTCGCCTGATGTTGTCATCCAGGAGGAGCCTGTTACCCATCGACCCGGGGTCTGTGTAGCAGTTGAAGCCGAGCGTGCTCTGGTAGTTCTTGTCGACCTCGGCGGTCACAATCCCTTCTTCCTCCTTCAGCTGCTCGAATGTCAGAGGCGGGAATTTCGCAGCGTCGATATCACCTGCCTTGAGCGACTCTGCCATGATCTGGTGACTGCCAAACACTCTGAAGACTAAGCGGTCATAGGCAACAGGACCTAGGAAGTAGTCGGGGTTCTTCTCAAGTATGACATAGTTGTCTTCTTCAATCTCCACAAACGAGAACGGTCCGCTGCCGACAGGGTTCTCGTTCCTCACGGAATTCTGGATTTCCCCGCTCGTGTAGGCGCTCCAGATGTGCTTCGGAACGACCAAGATAGAGAGGGCCTCGGCGTGCACGCTCGGTACTCTGAGATAGACCTCGACGGTGTAGTCGTCCACGGCCGTGGCATGGTCGGCCCACTTGGAGTTGATGTAGGGCGAGAACGCCCACATGTTCTCCTCCAGGTTGAGGCCGATCGAGTACGCAACGTCCTCGGCAGTGAGCGGTTCTCCGTCGTGCCAAGTCGCATTCTCGACGATGTGATACACCCAGAGTCTGTCCTTGCCCTCATCTACCAAGGGGGTTCCAGGGTCATCAGCGTCCGCCCAATCTCCGACCTCCCAACTTGTGGCAATCAACGGCATTATGTTCAGGTCCTCATCATACGTCACGAGCCTGTCATAGATCAGGTTCCAGACAATGTACTCCGAGTCCTCGTACGACCTGAAAGGGTTCAGCATCGCGATGCCTTGCAGCGTCCCGATCCTAAGTACCGTCTGCTCATCCGCAGCTTCGGCATCGCTGCTCGCAGCCAACCATACCAGAGATCCAGCTACCGCCTGGATCGCCAACAACAACCCCAGTGTCACGGCAAACGCTAGTGAGCGCAGTCTCAACGACAATCCCCCTATTCTCATCGGGCCCTCCCCCAAGCGTTAGGGCCGAGAAATTCATAATGGTAGGCATAGTATAAGATAGATTGCCGGTGCCTGTGGCATCGCAGCTGTTGGCATTTCCACAAGATGCATGATTTCTATCGGCGCTTTTTCCAAATCCGAGGCCCGCAGTTCGTTCTACGGCATCGATATATAGGGTCGAGTCACTTCATGCGAGGTACAGGTCCTCCGATTGCCAAAAGTGGGGGCAGTTCTTGGGAGCTGAGGCCGAGGTCAGATGCGTGCGCGGACGATTCTGGTGCGAAAGGTTATTGGCCTTGTCGTTACCCTGCTCGCTGTGTACACCCTGAACTTCTTCCTTTTCCATATGTTGCCTGGCGATCCTGCGTATGCCCTTGTCGGACCAAGGATGCCTGCGGACCAGGTCGCGGTAATTCACGAGATGCTGGGCTTGGACAAGCCGCTCTATGTGCAATATTTCATCTCGTTGAAACTCCTGCTGGTAGACGGCTACCTGGGAGAGTCCTGGGTCTTCGACAAGGAAGTCCTCGACATCGTCCTTGACAAGATGCAGTACACGCTTCTCCTTGTTGGCGTCGGGACTGCCCTGACTGTGTTTGTGGGGGTGAACCTCGGAATCATTGCTGGGTCGCGAAGAGGCAGGCCTGTAGACGTTGCCGTCGTGGGCAGTTCATTGGCGTTCTACGCGATGCCCGCGTTTTGGCTTGCGATGATAATGATAATGGGATTCTCCGCGAGTCTTCATTGGTTCCCCTTGGAGGGGATGGAAAGCGATATCGGACGGGAGAAACCGCTGGGAGAGCGTGTGCCGGACATCCTCTGGCACATGGTGCTGCCTGTCACCGTGTTCGTGCTCGTCAGCATCTCCGAGTTCGTCATGATGATGAGGAATGCCCTCGTGGACTCATTGACCGAGGACTATGTCACAACCGCCCGTGCAAAGGGACTGACTCCGAAGGACATCGTCAGAAAACATGCGGTGCCCAACGCTCTGATTCCGACTGTGGCAACGACCGCCATGTTCATTGGATGGGTCGTGACAGGTACGATAATGATCGAGATCGTGTTCAACTGGCCAGGAATCGGCACGCTGACCCTTTCCGCACTGAACAACCAGGACTATCCCCTGCTCCAGGGGTTGTTCCTCGTCGTCACATTGACCATGCTCTTGGCGAATTTCGGGGCAGATATCGTATACACATACATCGACCCTCGGGTGAGGATCTGATGCAAAGAGCATCCGTATTGACCAAGATCCTGCCGGGAAAGAGCGGCGACAAGGACAAGAAGTCGAGCGTCAGGTCCGAGAGGCTTCGCTTGGCCTACAAGAAGACGAGGAGGACTTGGAAGCTTTTTCGCTCGAACAGGTTGGGTATCCTCGGCTTTCTCATGCTCATATCTTTCATCGTCATGGCCATCATCGCCCAGCCTCTGCACGCGCTCGGACTCATCTCTGACCCGAACGACCTGAGGGAATCCATAAATCCTGGCCGAGAGCTCGAGCCCCCTTCAGCGGAACATCTTCTCGGGACCGATGAGAAGGGTCGGGACGTCATCAGCGATTTGTTCTACGGGTGCACAGCCACTCTGATAGTCGGATTCGCAGCCGCCCTGCTCACGATAGTTTTCGGCTCCAGCGTAGGTCTTTTGGCTGGTGCGTCTGGTAAGATTGCGGACGAGGTCTTGATGCGGACAACAGATCTGTTCCTCGTGATCCCCTGGCTTCCCCTCGCCATAATCCTGGCCGCATTCCTTCCACCAAAGGGCGAGCCTGCAATGCTCAAGGTGATATTCGTCATTGGTGTAACGAGCTGGCCCGCGACCGCAAGGATCGTTCGGTCGCAGGTTCTCTCCATCAAGGAGAGGTCGTACATCGAGCGGGCTGTCTGCCTCGGCTCCAGCAGGTTGCACATCATGAGGGTTCATCTCCTTCCGAACGTCTTTCCATTGATATTTGCTAACGCGATCATCAGCGTAGCATGGGCAATCCTCTCGGCCGCATTCCTTGCATTCCTGAACCTCACGGACCCCAACAAGATCACCTGGGGCCTCATGATTTACAATGCCTTCGATGTCGAAGGGTTCGGTGCGGGAGCTTGGTGGTTTGTCCTCCCGCCGGGCATCTTGATAGTGCTCGTCGTCCTTGGCTTCACGTTTGTGAGCTATGCCTTGGACGACATACTGAACCCCAAACTCAGGAGAAGATGAGCTCAGCAGCGGTGCATGATACTGAGTTCGAATTCCGACACTGTTTTTTGTTTTTCTGCCAGACTGGGCCGGCTTCGATGCGGTTAAGTACGAAAACCAGAATACGTGGTTTCGGAAGGAGGTGCGCCACCGCTCGCTGACGCGCCTTTTTGTTGAGGGGGGCACAGGCCATCACGGTAGAATCGCAAGCACAATTGCACATTTCTTCGTCTCACAGTCTCGCAGGAAACAGGGGGCGGCCCGATGGGTGATAGGCCGATGAGCAGGGGCAAGTTGTGCATCAAGCCGCTCGAGGTCATTTCCGGTAAGGATGTGGAGAGGGTGCACCTCGCTTCCCTTGACATCCTGGATCAGATTGGGATAAAGGTCTTCAGCGAGAGAGCACTGAAGATCCTGGCCGACGCTGGCGCCGAGGTTGATTTCAAAGCGGCGGTCGCCAAGATACCATCGCACCTGGTCACCGAAGCCCTGGGCAGGTGCAGGCGACCTGTGAAGCTGTGTGCGAGAAACCCGAAGTATGACTTCGTCATGGACGGGGAACACATACACCTGTGCACTGATGGAAGCGGCATCGGAGTCTTGGACACGGAGACAGGTCTGAGACGTGACTCGACGAAGAAGGATGTGGCGGATACGGCTCGGCTGGCGGACTATCTGGAATACTTGAACATCTACTATCCGTCAGTGACACCCCTCGATGTTCCTAAGCACTCGCATGTTCTTCACGAACTGGATGCTTCTTTCAACAACACGGAAAAGCACGTGACGAGCGGAACCACCTACATGCGCGAAGAGGCCATCTACGACGTGAAGATGGCTCAGGCGGTTGCGGGGGGAGAGGAAGAGCTCAGGAAGCGTCCGATATTTTCGGCGATCGTATGCACATCGTCTCCGTTGCTCCTCGGTCTCACCACGGATGCTGCGATTGAGTTTGCAAGGGCAGGGGTCCCCCCAATCATCATGACCATGCCGCTGGTCGGGGCGAGTTCGCCGGTTACGATCGCAGGTCCCACGGTCCTCGGCAATGCCCAGATCCTCGCCCTCATCACAGTGCTTCAGCTGGACACGCCAGGGGCTCCTGTGGTGTACTCGTCCGTCCCGATGGCGATGGAGCCCCAGACAGGCCTCTTTGCCGCGGCCTTCCCCTCGGCTACCATGATCACTGTCGCTCACATCCAGATGGCCAAGCATTACAGGCTGCCAATATTCGTCGGAGGCTGGGGGGCAGCGGCCAAGGTCCCGGACGAGCAAGCAGCCTACGAAAAGGCCATTATGGGCTATAGCATGGTTCTCGCGGGGTCCGACATAACCTCCGGACCTGGTTTGCTCGAGAACTACACCATCCTGTCCTACGAGCAGCTAATCCTCGACCACGAGATGTACACCATGATGCTCGAGACTCTCAAGGGAATGGAAGTATCGGACGAGACGATCGCCCAGGAGGTCTGCGCCAAGGTTGGCCACGAGGGGCATTTCCTGGGCCAGAAGCACACTATCGACCACTTCAAGGAGCTCTGGATGCCCTCTCTCAGCGACCCGAGGCCTTACCAGGCATGGGCCAAGGACGGGTCGAAGAGCGTGGTGAAAGTCGCGGAGGAGCGGGTGAAGAGCATCCTGAAAAGCCACAAGGTGGAGCCGCTGTCGAAGTCGGTCCAGGAGCAATTCGCGCGGATAATCAAGGAAGGGGAGGACAAGATACCCAAGTGAGCACCTTCCGTAGAGAATATCAACAGATTAAGACGACCAGAAGAGGGATATGATGGCAGAAAGCAAGGATGCGATCCTGAGTGAGCTGGAGAACAGTGTGAAGAACCTGCAGGAAGAGCAGGCCATGGATGCCACGAAGAAAGCCTTGGCTGCCGGCATCAGCCCTGTCGATGCCATAGAGAATGGCCTCGCGAAGGGTATTCGTTTCGTCGGTGAGAAGTTCGAGAAGAAGGAGATGTTCGTCGTCGAGCTGATCTACGCGGCTGAGATAATGAGCAACGCTATCAAGATACTCGAGCCCGAACTCAAGAAGAGCAAGGAGAAGAGGCACGTGGTCGCGAAGGTCGTCCTGGGTACAGTCGCGGGGGACATACACGACATCGGCAAGAACCTGGTCAGGATCATGTTCGAGGCGAGCGGATTCGAGGTCAACGACATCGGGAAGGACGCGCCGACCGAGAACTTCGTCTCGGCCACGAAAGAGATGGAGGCAGACATCGTGGGGGCGTCCTCGCTGATGACGACTACCGTCTCCGTACAGAAGGAGGTCGTCGACGCGCTCAGGGGCGCCGGTATAAAGGCCCCGCTCATGGTCGGAGGAGCCGCGGTCACGGAGACCTGGGCGAAGGAGATCGGGGCTCAGTACTCATCGGACGCCGGCTCGGCCGTGAACATGGCGAAGCATCTCATGGGCAAGGGAGGCTGAGGCGATGGCCGGGGCTATGGGTCGCGGCCTGTACGGAATGGAGCCCTTCAACGTCATGGACCCAGCTGATGCCGAGAAGATCCACGTGAATTCCCTGCACCTCCTTGAGACGATGGGGATCAAGGTTGTCAGTCCAGAGGGTCTCAGGCTCCTGAAGGAAGCAGGGGCTGATGTAGACGAGAAGACGCAGGTTGCCAAGATACCATCACACCTGATACTTGACGCAGTCAAGAAATGCAGAAGGCCGGTGAGGCTCTGCGCCAGAAATCCCAAGAATGACTTGGTCCTCGACGGACGACACTGCTACATCTGCACGGACGGCACTGGCCTAGGCACGATCGACATCGAGACGGGAGTCAGGCGCGACTCCACAAAGAAGGACGTGGCCGACTCCGCGAGGGTCGTCGACTATCTTGACATGATGAACATGTACTATCCCCTCGTCACTCCATTGGACGTCCCCAAGCATGCTCACACGCTCCACGAGTTCGATGCGGCGTTCAACAACTGCGAGAAGCACATAACGAGCGGAGCGACATACATGAAGGCGGAGGCCCAGTACGAGCTCAAGATGGCCGCCGCCGTTGCGGGCGGGTGGAAGGAGCTGAAGAGGAGACCTTTGGTGTCCGCGGTCACGTGCACGACGTCTCCAATGGTTCTCGGCATGACAACGGACGCCGCGATTGAGTTCGTCAGGGCAGGCTGCGCCCCAATGATGATGACCATGCCGCTCGTGGGCGCCACGTCCCCGATGACGGTCGCCGGGGCTGTGCTAGTTGGGAACGCCCAGGTGCTCGCGCTGACGACCGTGTGCCAGCTGGCTGCGCCCGGATCCCCAGTGTGCTACAGCACGGAGCCGATGGCCATGGATGTTCAATCGGGTCTCTTCGAGGGGCTGTTCCCGGCGGCGAACATGGTCAGGGCAGCACACGTCCAGATGGCAAGATACTACAAGATACCGATCTTCGTCGGTGGCTGGGGCGCGTGTTCGAAGGTCCCAGACGCGCAGGCCGCGTACGAGAAGGCCCTGTCGGCATACACATACTACCTTGCGGGTACGGACATCACCTCCGGGCCTGGCCTCCTTGAGAACTGGACCATACTGTCCTACGAGCAGCTGATCATCGATTACGAGATGTACACCATGATGCTCGACATGCTCAAGGGGATCAAGGTCGACGACGATTCAATGGCCTTGGACCTCATCAAGCAGGTCGGCCACGAAGGGCATTTCCTCGGGAAGAAGCACACGCTCGACCACTTCCGCCAAATGTGGCAGCCAATGGTGACGGATGGCCAGACCTATCAGAACTGGAAGGCATCAGGGTCGAAGAACGCGGTCGACAACGCGAGGGCGAAGGCGAAGGAGATCCTCAAGAAGCACACCGTGACTCCACTCCCTGACGATGTCAAGAAGGAGTTCGCGGCCATCATCAATGAAGGCGAGCAGAAGATACCTCATTGAAGAACCTGCGTCACTGACAAAGGGGGAAAACACCTGGCACGCGGAAGCTTCTCCGTCTTCGAGAAGGCCGAACTGGAACGGCTTCACGAGGCCGCCCTGCAGGTCCTCGAGACCGTCGGGCTGATGGTCAGGAGCGACAAGGCGCTCGCTCTCCTGAGAGGCGCTGGTGCGACCGTCGATCCGAGCACTCAGATCGTCAAGATACCAGAGTCGCTGGTGTCCGAGTCCATCAGGAACTCCTCGAAGGAGTTCGTGCTTGCTTCCAGAGACGGATCCCGCGACCTCGAGATACCTGCACTCGCTCGTCCTTTCATCTGCACTGACGGTTTTGGCATAGAGATACTGGATACTCAGACGGGCGAGAGGCGGAAGTCCACAAACGATGACCTCGTGAGATTCACGAGGCTCGGCGACAACCTCGAGGTGCTCGACTTCTTCTGGCCGATAGTCAATCCGGGGGATTCTCCGCCGGAGGCACAAATGCCGCGTGCATTCTTCACCGCGCTCGAGAACACTGGAAAGCATGTTCAGCACGAGGCTCTTGGCTCTGCAATCGCAAGACTGCAGATCGATGCAGCAGCACTCATCGTGGGGAGCGAGCGCGAGCTGAATCGGAGGCCGATATTCTCGGCCGTGCAATGCCCGGTAGCGCCCCTCGTGTTCGAAGAGGGTTCGATCGAGGCGGCGATGGAGTTCGCGAAAGCCGGCGTTCCAGTCGTTTACATGTCGATGCCGATGATGGGAGGTTCGGCGCCAGTATCGATTGCCGGAGCAGTGGTCCAGGGGCATGCGGAAGTCCTCGGCGGCCTCACGATTTCTCAGCTGGCGAGCAAGGGCGCCCGCGTGTTCCACAGCGTGCTCACGGGGCCTATTGACATGAAGACCGGAGTGTGGGCATCGGGGTCGGCAGAGAACGCGGTGGGGAACGCAGGTGCAGCCCAGCTGGCGAAGCATGTCAATCTGCCAAGCATGGAGGGCGGATTCGGCACATGCGCGAAGCTGCCGGGGACGCAGGCAGGCTATGAGAAGATGGCGACGATGATCCCGACGGCGTTGGTGGGGAGCGACATAATCACCGGCATCGGGGGGCTCGATGACGCGAAGTGCATGTCGATGGTTCAGGCGGTCATAGATGCGGAGATGTGGACCTTCATCATGCGGATGCTCAGGGGCGTGGAGGTCGGGGAGTCGTCTCTCGCACTGGATGCGATCAAGCAAGTGGGTCCTGGAGGACTGTTCCTGAAACACAGAGACACCCTTGTGGGGTTCCGAAAGGAGCTATGGATGCCTTCGCTGGGTCAGCGCCAGGGCTATGAGGAATGGAAGAGAGCAGGGCGCCCGGATATTGTCTCGCAAGCTCGGGCCAGAGCGGAGCAACTCAGCTCGTTGCCTCCGAGGAACCCTCTCGCGAAGGACGTTGAGAGAGATCTCGAACAACTCTTCGCATCCAGGGTCAAGAAGATTTGAATTCCCGGACTAAGCGTGTTTCTCGGCTTCCTTCAGGATATTGCCTATCTCCCTCTCCTGCTCTTTCTCGATAGGCTTCACCTGGTGCTTGGACAGAATCCGCTCCACCTTGTCATTCGCGCGAGCCCCCATGTCCTTGGAGCCAAGTCTCGCCCAGTTGTCGAAGATGTTCCTGTCGGCAAGCTCCGGCAGCCAGACGTCCTTCCTCAGATGCTCGAGCGTGTGCCGAGTGCCCATGAAGCCACCCCCAGGACCGACTTTGTCAATGAGTTCGAGCGCTAGCGTCTCAGAATCGACGGTCATGCCCTTCTTGATCCTCAGCATCGCACCTGCGGCCTCGTCGTCCACCACAAGTTGCTCGACGCTGTAGGTGGTCGCGGAGCTCAGCACGGCAGGCCCGAACACGACATCGCTCCCGGCGAGCACGGCTGGAAGGCCCGTGAGGGCTTTCTCGAGCATTGCCTGATCCCCGGGCAGCTTGCCATCGGTGCTGATTCCTCCTACTAGGGACGGTACGCCTGAATGGTGCGCCATCTGGACGACGGCTGCATTGAGAATTGCCCTCTCCGGTGCGCCAAGAGCGAGAATCCCAGTTCTCATGTCCATGACAGACGCGACGGACCCGTATATTACTGGACAGCCAGGTCGAGCAAGCTGGCAGATGACGATCCCTGCCAGCACCTCGGCGTGTATCATTGCCAACTCCCCAGCGAGAGTTATCGGCGATGTGCCGCCTCCCATTGCCATGCTCATGACGTCATACGGTATCCCAGCCCGGGCACACTCGAGCATAGCTTCCGTGTTGGCCTTGTCGTACTGCAATGGGCTGACCGGGCATCCGCCTGCAGATATCACAGGGTTCTTGGCGAGCTCCTCCTCGCCTCCGGCGATCACCTGCCCTATCTTGGCAAAAAGCCTGGAGAGCTCGATGCCTTGGCATTCGTGAGCGACGTGCTTGGAAGTGTTCTGGATTCCTGCCACGAGCTCCTTCAGGAAGTGAAGCCGACCCTTGACGTCGTGTGCCACGACTGTGGGTCCATAGAATGCCATGTTCGGGAGCGCATCCGCGACCTTAGCGAATGTTGGTATGTCGGACAGGACGGACTCCCTGATCCTCCCTGTCCTGTGGTCAAGGACTCTTATTCCAGTTGCGGAGTTCGTGAAGTAGGTGTTGCCATCACCAAGGACTATCGACTTCGAGGGTTCACGTGCTGCCAGCTTGAACCGGTGTGGCGCGCGGCCCAGCGTCTCTCTGACCAATCTCTCGGGTATCTTCACTCTCGAGCTGTTCCTATCCACGGATGCGCCGTTCTTTTCGAGAAGATCAAGGGATTGTCTCTCGAAGACCGCGATTCCGGGCCGTTGGAGAATGGTGAAGGCCGCTCTGTCTATCTTGGTAATGTCATCTCTTGAGAGGATTTGGAAGGGCACTCACTGCCACCGTCCCAAGGGGTATCACTGGCCAGGTAAATCTCATTTACTGAGGCCGTATGTTGGTCTCTCTCACACGAAGTCCGATTCGACGTGACAGTCAAAACGGTAAAATACGACTCCCCCAATGACTGTGCGGCTTCGAGAGACAATGATGCCAGTATCGGAGCGCGCTTGACATGGAATCGGTATTTGAGGAGATGCTGAAGGTATCGGATCTCTGTTATTTGTGCAGATGCGGGTGCTGCAAGGACGAGTGCCCAATGTACTCCGAGATTCTCGAGGAGACCATGTCCCCCAAGGGCCGGAACGCCGTGATCAGGGCGGTCACCAAGGGCGTGGTACAGCCTGATGAGAGGGTCGTGAGGGTGGCATATTCCTGCCTCCTCTGCAAGCGGGACGAACATTCCTGCACAGCCGCCCTCGCCAACGCAGAGGCAACCGAGGCGTTCCGAAGGTATCTTGTCGACCACGGGGTCCCGCTTCTCCCCGAGCACGAGTTACTCCTGAAGAGCCTGGAGAACTATGGCAATCCTTGGCAGGAATCCAAGGCATCGAGGAAACGCTGGGCGAAGGACCTGAAGAACAGAAAGGTCGTCCCAGGAAAGACGGAGACGCTGTTCTACGTCGGATGCACGTTCGCGCTCGATCGGACCCTACAGGAGAGCCCGAAGGCTCTTGCCAGCCTGATGGAGAAGGCGGGAGAGGACTACGGCCTCATGCTGGAGGATGAAGTCTGTTGCGGGTCGACGGTCAAGCGCATCGGGCACATGAAACTCTTCGACAAACTGAGAAAGGAGAACGAGAAACGCATCCGAGGAACGGGCGTGAAGCGGATAGTAACGGCGTGCTCCGGCTGCTACAAGACCCTCAAGCAGGACTACCCCGGCCTGGCCAAGGACATCGAGATACTTCACTCAACTGAGTATCTCGCGAGATTGCTAGAAGAGGGCAGGTTGAGACCGGCCAAGAAGCAGGTGAAGGTCACATATCATGACCCCTGCCACTTGGGCAGGCACACGAGCGTGTACGACCCTCCCAGGACAGTCCTCAAGTCCGTACCCGGTCTCACGCTGATAGAGATGAAGAACTCGCGCGAGCTGTCGAGATGCTGCGGCGGAGGGGCAGGCGTCAAGACTGCCTATCCTGAGCTGTCGAAGAAGGCCGCAGTCAGGCGCATCAAGGAGGCCGAGAAGACCGGGGCCGAGTTACTGATCACCACTTGTCCGTTCTGTGTCCAGACGCTGAAGGCCGCTGCTGAAGAGACGGGTTCCAAGATGCAGGTAATGGAACTCTCTGTGTTCCTAGACAGTGTCACCGGAGCGAGAAAGGGTGCCGCGTCATGATGAGCCGTGAGCTTCGGGAAAGCGTCAGGACGAGACTCGTCGAGGCTATTGGCGAATCGAAAGTCCTATGGAAAGAGGCGGACCTCGTTCCTTACACCAAGGACACATTCAGGATACACTTCAGGGACGATTACAGATACTTCCCCGATTTTGCCGTGCTGCCAGAGACAACCGAGGAGGTCCAGGCGGTTGTCAAGATAGCAGCCGACCACAGGATACCGATGATACCAAAGGGTGGCGGATCAAACAGGACCGGCATGCTCGTGCCTGTCCACGGAGGAATCGTCATCGACACTATCAAGATGAACAAGGTCCTCGAGATCAACGTTCCCAATCTCTACGTGACTACACAGACAGGCATCTCGCTGAAGGAGCTTGAGGAAAGGCTTGCGGAGCACGGCCTAGCGCTGAACCAGGAGCAGGGATCGTTCAGAGTGGCCACGGTCGGCGGCTCAATATCCACGGCTGGTTTCAGCAGGAAGCATCAGAAGTATGGGACGATTTCGGACAGGGTGATGTCGCTCGAAGTGGTCCTGGCTGATGGAAGCATCCTGAGGACCGGTCCAAAGGTCCTCTACACCTCCACTGGCTACAGGCTTCACCAACTCTTCATAGGCGCAGAGGGCACGCTCGGGATGATAACCGAAGCCACCCTGAGAGTAGAGCCGCTGCCCGAAGCCAAGGATTTGTTGCTCGCGTTCTACGACGACTTCTGGGCAGCCAACGAGGCCGCCCAGCGCGTCATGGCGTCATGTGTGACATTCACAGGTGGCGAGGCCTATGGCGTCGATGACGCGTCCGAGTGGGGCGGGCCGAAGGAGAAGAAAGGCCTGTTCTACGTGGGCCTTGAGGGCACCGAAGGAGAGGTTGCAGCAGAGAAGGCCTTCATCAAGAACATCATGGAACAGACTGGGGGCGTGCTGGCGAAGCAGGAGGATGCCCAGAGATTCTTCGGCAAGTACACTTTCCAATGGTGCGGCGCCAGGACCAGGACTGGGTTCGAAGATGCCCTGACGACGTACATCCCCATGGAGCGTATGACCGAGTTCTACGACAAGCTCTGGAACGACATAATGCCCAGGCACGGCACGGGCCCGTTGCCTGGGGAGAAGTACTCGCTCGATGTCGGGCGATACAGGATCTCCGCGGGCAGATTCTACATCAAGGAAGGGGAAAAGGGGTACGAGGAATACAGGGGCGTCCTCAGGGAGGTCGCCGCACTTGCCACGAGCCTGGGCGGCTCGATATCCAGCTGTCATGGTGTGGGAATAGAGCACAGGGACAACCTCGAACTTGAGTTCACTCCTGTCACGCTAGACGTTATGCGCCTGATCAAGAAGGTACTCGACCCGGACAACATCATGAACCCGGGCAAGAAGCTTCCGGACAACGAGGGTTGAGACAGCGATGACGATGGAGGCAGAGTGGAAGAAGGCCGTGATGCATTTCATCGTGACCAATCTTGGCCAGATGGACCAGGAGGACGTCGATGCTTGGCTTGACGGCGACCTGGATCTCGCGCCTTTCCTAGAACCCCCGCTGAGGACGCTGTCCCCGTACAAGGGCATGGTCCTGAGAGAGCTTCATCAGATATCGCCTCCGGAGGTGTTCGACAGGTGGGTGAGGGAGCATCCCGAGCTGAGCTTCCCGGACAAGAACAAGGCAATCGTGAGGATCGGCAAGGAGCTGGAGCAGCTGAAGGGCATCGTCATAGGTTCTTGATGTCCTCGGTTCACGGCTAAGATGTTAGGGGAAGTAGATATCCAAGGGAGTGGCCCTAGTCCTCTCAGAGGTGTCGACATTGAGATTGCACGCAAAGGCCATTCACGAGGCGCGGAAGACGACGAAGAAGAAGACATGCCCTGAGTGTGGCAAGGACATCCACGACCCTGATTGTGCATTGTACGGAAAGGATTACTAGATTACTAGGGTACTCGTTGAGAGGCACAGACGACTGTTAGAATTTTCCCTTCGCGCGACAATCGAACGTGCTAACAATTCGGGGAGAACATGTGCCAATTTCGGCCATGCGCCACTGCTGTAGAGCCAAAACCGTTATACGCAGACTTTCTCTAGGTCCTGCACAGTGAGTATGTCGGCTGCCCTTCAGACGAATTCTGGCATGCATGTATCAAGCGCTTCCCGGATGATGTTGGACTGGCAGGAGCGCTACAAGGACAAGGTTAGAACGCCGGATCAGGCGGTCGCCTCGATCCGGAGAGGGGACAAGGTCTTTGTTGGCTCGGGCGCCGCCGAACCCCAGATCCTTGTGAAGGCTTTGATCGAGAGCGCCGGAAGGCTCGCGGACACGCGCATAATGCACATTATGACGCTCGGCGTAGCCCCGTACACCGAGGAGAAGTTCACGGATCAGTTCAGGCACAACGCGTTCTTCATTGGTGCGAACACCCGAAGGGCGGTTTCCGAAGGCCGCGCTGATTACACCCCCGTTTTCCTCTCTGAGATACCAGCGCTGTTCAGGTCTGGGCAGGCCCCGATCGATGTCGCGCTCATTCAGGTGTCCCTGCCAGACAAGCACGGATTCTGCAGCTATGGCGTGTCGACTGATATTGTCAAGTCTGCCGCCGAGTCTGCCAACCATGTCATCGCCGAGATCAACCCTCAGATGCCACGGGCCCTGGGAGACTGCTTCATCAACATGGACAATATCGACATGGCCGTCCCGGTTGACGTCCCGCTTCTCTACTCCCAGGAGGCCAAGGCCGATGAGATCTCCAGGCGGATCGGCAAGAACATCGCGAGTCTAATCGAGGACGGCTCAACCCTTCAGATGGGCATTGGCACCATCCCGGATTCCGTCCTCCACTACCTTGAGGACAAGAAGGATCTTGGGGTCCACACCGAGATGTTCTCGGACGGTTTCATGGAGCTCGCCAGGAAAGGAGTCATCAACAACTCGAGGAAGATCATACATCCAGGCAAGACTATCGCATCTTTCTGCATAGGCGGCCGTGAGCTGTACGACTATGTCGATGACAATCCTGGCATAGAGTTCCATCCGACGGAGTACACGAACGACCCGTTCATAATCGCGCAGAACGAGCGGATGATCGCCATCAACTCGGCGATCGAAGTGGATCTTTCCGGTCAGGTGTGCGCTGATTCTCTGGGCACCATGTTCTATTCCGGCATTGGCGGGCAGGTCGATTTCGTCAGAGGTTCTTCCCGATCCAAGGGAGGAAAACCGGTCATCGCCCTTCCGTCCACCGCGAAGAACGACTCGATCTCCAGGATATCGGTCCATCTTCAGCCTGGAGCAGGCGTGGTGACCACCCGAGGAGATGTCCACTACGTGGTCACGGAGTGGGGCGTGGCGTACCTGCACGGGAAGAACATCAGAGAAAGAGCGATGGCATTGATCGGAGTCGCCCATCCCAAGTTCAGGGGCTGGCTCTTGGAGGAAGCGAAGAGGCTGAACTACATATACAAGGATCAGATGCTGTCCCCGGAGGGAGCGGTCTATCCCGAGGAGTTCGAGACCAAGATGTCGACCAAGGATGGCAGCGAGCTCCTTGTTCGGGCGGTCAGGCCCGCTGACGAGGAGATGCTCAGCGACATGTTCTACGACCTGAGTGACCAGACCATCATAAACAGGTTCTTCAGCATGCTGAAGTCGATGCCTCACAGAGAGCTCCAGCAGTTCTGCTGCATCGACTACAACACGGAGATGTCCGTAGTGGCGCTGACCACGGAGGGCGTACGCCAGAAGGTCGCTGGCCTGGGCAGTTATCATCTGAATCCTGCAACCCATCGGGCGGAGATCGCATTCCTGGTCGCCGACGCCTGGCAGGGCAAAGGCATAGGAACCTTCCTGATGCGGATGCTTGTGAAGATCGCGAAGGCCAACAACATCAAGGGGTTGACCGCGGAGGTCATGAGAGACAACTTGGCCATGATAGCCTTGATGCACAAGAGCGGAGTGCCTGCGAAGTCAATCCCAGTTGACGGGTCGTACCTCTTCACGATGGATTTCTAGCACAGTTATCTAGCAGTTACGCGATTACACGCCCGGGAGCATCACATGATACTCGGAGGCCACGTCTCAATATCCGGGGGAGTCGACCAGGCTCCGGAGAGGGCCCGAAACGTCACGTGCGACTGCATGCAGATATTCTCCAAGAACCAGATGCAGTGGAAGGCGAAACCGCTCGACCTCGATGAGGCCGACAGGTTCAAGGAGAACTCCGCGAAGCACAAGATCGTCGAAACGGTCATCCACGACTCCTACCTCATAAACCTGGGAAGTCCGGACAAAGCTCTCCTGAAGCAGTCCCGAGAGGCTTTCCTGGAGGAGATGGTCCGGGCAAAGCATCTGGGCGTTCGGAGCCTCATATTCCATCCAGGGGCTCACATGGGCGCGGGGGAGCACTTAGGCATGAAGAACATCGCGGATTCTCTTAACTGGGTTCGTTCCGAATTCGGGTCCGGGGATGTACAGCTGTTATTGGAGAACACCGCGGGCCAGGGAACTTATCTCGGGTATTCGTTCGAGCAGCTGGAGAAGATTATAAGCATGCTGGACGATCAGAAGAACGTGGGTGTCTGCTTCGATACCGCACACGCCTATGGGGCGGGGTACGACGTCAAGACCAGGAAGGGCTACGAGAAGACTTTCGAGCTGTTCGGCGAGATTGTCGGCCCAGGCTTCCTCAAGGCAATGCACATCAACGATTCGAAAGTGAAGCAGGGATCTCGCGTGGACAGGCATGAACAGATCGGGAAGGGTTTCATCGGCCTGGACGGTTTCAGGAACTTCATGAATGACGCCCGGTGGAAGAGCATCCCGTTGGTGTTGGAGACCCCTCAGGGCGAGAAAGGATACAAATCTGAGTTGAAATCCCTCAGGTCGCTGGTCAAGAGATAGTCATCCCGACCTGCTCTGTCACAGCAACGTCACCAGGAGGCAGGATGCTCTGCATCTCCTCTATCGGCACTTCGAAAGCATCGGACAACTTCCTCGCGAAAACATTCTTGTCCTGGTCGCCGGGCCTGATCACGACGAAGCGCTTGCACCAGGATCGGACGGCGGACACCGGCCCGCACATTATCTTCCGGCTGCCCTCGAACTCGGTCTCGCCTACTCCTAGCTGGATCTCGAGCTTCTGGGAATAGTTGCGCTTGCCTCGGATGACGAAAGCCCCCTTGGCAAGGTACTCGCCGCTCTGAGGCGTCTTGCTAACCTGCTCGGGCAGGACCCAGTATCCGACGGCTGACCCGATCTTGGCGTTCCAGGCCTTCGAGTTCGCAACGGCGAACTCGCGTGCTTCGCCGAGCGTTGCCTCGCTTATCCCGTCCTTCATCTTCACAACGACGCTCGGCGCCCCGTGAACGTCTGCGTGAGCGTACCGGTCTCCTGCGTCCAAGTGCTTCTTGACAAGTATGTCGTTGCTCTTGGCATCCTTCCCGCCCAGAACGATCGCGCCCTCGCTTGATATGAACCATCTGAACCTCTCGAACCAGAAGCGTTTGGTCGGCTGATGCTTGGCCCTCTTTGAAGTGGTCTCTGCAGCTCCTGCCTTGAGCTGCTTCTCGAGAGTCGCGTTTGCATCCTTCAGAGCTGCCAGCACTCCCTCGAGCTTTCTCCGGGCCTTCTTGGAGTTCTCATAGTATTGTTGCGCGTTCGACTCAACGGTTCCCTCAATGTCTATCTTGAGGGGGACCCCAGACACTTTCACACTAAGGGTCTTGCCCTTTCTGTCGAAGGACTCGAAGCCAGCAATATCCTTCAGGTCCTCCGGTCCGGGTGCGGCTCTTGCGTGAGAGAGTATCTTGGACACATTGTCGTAGTGCGAATACACGAAATCGCCCGTCAGCTGCAGCTCCCTCGCCTCGTCCTGGAGTCGCATCGCGGCAGCCTCTTGCTGAACGATCCTCCTCTTGGTCTTGTCGATTTCCCGAGTTGTCTCGGCCGTCTTCTCGGGCACGACCGGAGGGAGTCTATCGACATAGCTCTCTACAGCACTGGAGAAAGTCGGGAACTCTTCATGATCCATCTCGAAATAGATGGTGAGTCTAGCAGGGATGACATCCAAGCTCTTCCCGTCCTTAGCCACGATGAATCCTTCACCGCCCTTTTCCACTTCATTCCAAATACTGTTGATCTCGCGGAGGATTCGCTCTACTGCCCCAAGGTCCAGGGCTTTGGTGGAAGTGCCCTTGTCGAATCCTGTTCTCTTGCATATCTCCTCAGCATACTTGCCGCTCAGGTTGAGCCGGGTTGCAAGCGTGCGCACAAGGTCGTTCTCCGATGAATGAAGAACACCGAGCATCTGCTCCGGGGTTATGGCCCTCGGGTCGGGAACCGGAGGGGGAAACGCGAAGGGTTTCCTAGCCCTGATATCCCTGTGCTTCCATGTGTGGCTCGTCAGAGGCTGGACGATGGTACCGTCCTTTGCCAGAATGACGTTTCCTTCCCCGAAAAGTTCCAGGATAAGCTCGTAGGTCGCCTCCTTCTCCAATGTAAGAACAGCTATCCGATCAAAGCCGGCCTGCTTCACGCCAGTTATCTTGGCGTTCGTGATCCTCTTGCGGAGCATCATGGCGAAATCAGAGGGTGTCTGCGGCATTTCTCGGGAAACATCGCTTCTGTAGAGCCACTTTCCGACAATGAAATGCAGGAAGGACTTGCCCTCCCCTGGCGTCCTCAGGGAAAGCACTAGATGCTCAAGGCTGGGATGGTAGACCTTGTCCACGTGGCTTCCGACCACGGACTGTAGCTCCTTCACAATGGCGGAGACGTCGAAGCCGCTCAGGGCGTCCTTCATCGGCCGAAGCATTTGCTGGTCCGTTAATAAATTATCGCAGGGATTTGGCTGTCGAATTCGGACCTCCCAGCAGCGTTAATCTTTAATATCCAGGTCAAGATGCCTTCCGGCCGAGCAATGCCACTGTGGCTTAGAGGTATAGCGACGCCTTGGTAAGGCGTAGGTCGAGGGTCCGAATCCCTCCAGTGGCTCTTTTTCCTTTCACATGAAATGAAAAGGGGAAAATGAGGAAATTGGTTTGAGGGAAAAGGTTTCTCGGAGGCTGGTCAGGCCTCCTCGTTCTTGATCTCCTTCTCGAGCTGCTCGAACTCCCGCTCCACGTCGGACGGGCCCTCCTCGACCTCTTCCAGGGCCTGAGGCGATCCGCCACCGCCTCTCGCCCTGCTGCCCATGAGGTACCAAACCACTCCGATGAGCGCGATGGATATCGCGAACAGTATCAGGGTGAGGTACATGAGCATGTCAGCGAAGGCGTCGTTGTCATTCGCCTGGCTCTCGACATCATCTATCTGGTTCTGCAGGTCCTCGTTGATCTGGTCGATCTGGTCCTGGAGGTCGGTCACGTTGCCTGCCACAGTCACGCTGAGGTCCGCGAGCTCAAGCCCCAGGGCATCAACCTGAGTTTGCAGGTTGACCACCTCGGTCGAAAGCTCGTCCTCTAGCAACGCCACGTCCGCCTCGACGACGTCTATCTGTGTCTGCAGCGCAGCAGTCTGGGTTGCCAGGTCGTTCTCGAGAGCAGTTATGTTCGCCTCCGCGGAATCGATCTGTGCCTGCAGGCTCGCGACATCCTGGTCCACCGAGTTGGCGAGCGCGTCGATGAGCCCGGTGAGAGCGGTGACATTCTCCGCGAGTGCGTCCTCGAGGTCAGACACGTCCGCATTCAGCGTGTTGATCTGGTTCTGCAAGGCGGTCACGTTCGAGGCTAGAGATGCCTGGAGCGCATCGATCTCATCCATGGCTGCGTCCATCTGGGTCTGTAGCGATGCGATGTCCGCAACGGTGGCATTCACTTGAGCTTGGAGCGATGCGATGTCGGCCATCGCATCATCTATCCGCGCATTGAGATCCGTGTAGTTCTCATCAAGGGCGCTTTCCAGGGCGGCTACCTGCGCCTGCATCAGCGTTATGTTCGCTTTTGCATCTGCAATCCGAGCCTGTAGCAAGGCGAGTTCGGCCGTCAAGTTGGCGATATCCGCCTGAAGGGATGCGATCTCCGTCATTGCGGCATCGATCCGGTCGTTCAGGTCTGTGACGTTCTCGGCCAATGACGCCGCAAGTGCGTCAATCTGTCCCTGCAGATCCGTCACATTCTCCTGCATGGCTGCCGTCAGGTTGTTGATCATGCCCTTCAGCTCGGCCTCGACAGCTGCGAGTTCCTCTGGGGTCACGTAGACAGGCGGGACATACTCTACCGTCAGATACTCGACCGCGATGTTGCCAACTTCATCGATTGCAGTCACCATAATCGTGTTGTTGCCCTCCGCCAGCACAACCCTCGCGCTCCAGTCAGCATCGCCGTCGCCTGCCAACACTCCGTTCACGTAGACAGTGTATGAGCCAATGTTGACGGTGAAGTAGACATTAATTGAGTCGAAGCTGATTGTGCCAGTTGTGCCATCGTTCAAGAACATGAGGTTGAGATCCTCAAGTTGTCCGACTGTTGTCACTCCTGCCGCGTAGAGGTCGAACTCAGCCCAAATGAGACCGGGCTCTCCACCAACGGGCGTGATTCCAGTGGAAGCGTATGGCATGCCTTCCGCCGCAAACAGCAATGACCGTGTGCCGTTGTAGTCGGGATCGACGAAGTAGGTCACAATCATAGTTGCAGAGGACAGTGGCGCTGGTGGTACCCCCGCGTCCCAGGTGTCCAGCGCCATCGTCTCGCCAGGCATCACTTGATACGTCATGCCTTCGGCTGTAGCCCAGAGAGCTGCGACCATCTCGCCGGTATTGTCCGCTGCGCCCTTCGCAAGCGGCAGTGCTGTGTACATGCCGCCTATCACGCCGTAGACTTCGACTGATGGTTCATCTGTGACATATCCATTCTCGGGAGCCAAGATTCCTATCGTTGGTGGAGTCGTGTCGAGTTCAATATCGACCCAACCGCTCTGGACGTTTCCCACGGCGTCGGTAGCCTCGACGTAGATACTGTTCATGCCCTCGGCCAATGCGACGCTGGTTCCGAAGGTGCCATCAGGGTTCACAGACACAGGCACGCCGTCGACCGTCACGGTCGCTCCGGCATCGGTCCAGCCATAGACGTTCGCCATCGCATCTCTCGTCGGCGAATCCGGCTGCTCGAGCCACAGCATGCAGTACATGTCCGAGACGACCATCTTCAGCATCGAGTCCGACACGCCAGCGGGGTTCGTCGTAATCACCGTGAGAACGTTCAGACCGGGTACCAGCGCCACGTCGCTTATGTAGTACCAGCCGCCCAAGTCCGCCACTGCCCAGTAACTCCCCGTCAGAGTCGATACCCACACGTCGGATTCGGGGTCGGTCGTGCCGTACACATTGACAGCGTCCAAGGCAACCGTCTGCCCGTCCTGTATCGGCCAGCCGGTGCCGGGGTCGTACATCGTTGCGGTGAACTGCTCGATCATCGTGTTGACATAGAACCAGGTCGAGTTCCAGGCCCAGTTACCAGAGATGTCCATGGCCCCAACGGTCATCCAGTGGTAGCCTTCCGCGAGCGCAGTGGAGTACTCGATGTAAATCGTCTCGTCCCACGCCGACCACATTCCCACCGACCTGAGGTCCACGACATTGTCCAGCTGGATCCACCATGCGCCCCAGTCCCATGGGTCAAAGCCAGTGTAGAAACTCACATGGTCGTTCACGTAGAACTCCACGGTCAGCCTGTTGGTGTTCAGATGATCGTTCTGCTCCGGTGTTGTGAACTGTATCTCGGGCGGGCCAACGTCCCAGACGTTTATCGCGAAGTCTATCCTGAACGAGTCGTTAGCTCCCATGAACCCGAAGGTGGCCCATCCATAGAACACGCCCGCCACGGCAGGCACGCTGTATGAGACGTTGAAGTAGTGCACGCCGGAGTCCACCAGGGGCTCGAGGTCGACCGCGGTCACATGCCCAGGAACCCCCACTAAGATCTCGAGCGAGAACCAGCCCGGATCCCCGGAGACAGTGTATCCAAGCACTTTCACGAGGTACCTTCCATCGGCCGGGTTGTTCAGTGTCAGGGTCTCGTACGATCCCGAGGCGCCGACATACCAGTGTTGTTCCCAAGAGTCTGCGTAGTAGTTCCAGTTCTCGTCGTACCAGATGGCCAGGTCGATGTCCTCCGCGCCCCATACCTCGTCCACGGTGACCCTGAGCATGGTGCTGCCGGAGACCTCAACGCCTCTCGTATAGGCTGCGTTGGCCAGGTCTGCTTCGAAGTCCCCCGTGAGCGTGTCCTGCCAAATCGCCTCGCTGGGGTACGACTCCATCTGGAGCGGGCCAACCCCGCCGCCTCTCACTTCGACTGGAGCGCCCACGGCAATGTCATACCACGCCTGTATCGTGCCGTTCAAACCAATCGCGCCGGGCTGCGGGGCGTCTAGCCAGATGTTCCTCGGCTGGTAGTCGTTCATGGTTATCCATGTCGTGTAGCCCGTCAGCGTGTCCGATTGCGTGTTGCCTGACATGACCGGGCACCTGGTCAGGATCGCGAATGGTGCGGGCATGCCCAGGTTCCACCAGAAGTGCTCACCCAGCGGAGCCGATAGAACCTCCTTCGGCCCTCCGGTGTTGGTGTACGACTCGAAGGTGCCTGCGCCCAAGTACCTCTCATCGCTCGATACAAGCGGTATCTCGATCAGGCCGGGTCCCCAGGGCCAGCTCATCGCGCCATACGGGTCCCAGGAAGGCGCGAGCACGTGCAGGTTAACGTCCGTGGGCAGCTCGGTCCACTCGGCAACCACCGTGAGTCTCGAGGAAGATGAGGAGGGCATCATCGACGGTTCCACCCAGTACATCCTCCAGTCGCCTACCTCGAACCTCCAGCCCCTGTCAGCAATGCCTGTGATGTCGTTGTTATATGGAGTGTCGAAGTACGAGGGTCCGCCAAAGTCGAACTCGTAGTCAGGGGCCGCCACATTGATGACCACGGGTATGCACTGGACGCGCATGCCGTCGTTGACGTAGATGCCTGCAGCGTATGTTCCGACCGGTGCATCTCCGGGAACGGCTACCCTGACCTCCCACAAGACACTTCCGTATGATGGGACAAGCCAGTCAGCCCACGTGTACCAGCTGACGTCTCCGAACGGTCTGATCTGAATCCACGGGAACACCTGAAGCTCGTAGAAGTCCAGCTGCAGAGTGATGTCCATTCCGATTGCCCCTGCCGCGGCCCTTATCCTCGCTATCAGGCCGTCGCTCGTCCGGTCGATCGGGTCCTTGATGGAGATCTGGTTGTAGTTGCAGTCGCTCCCGTCCACGGCGTACCGGTACAGCTCCCACTCGCCTCCAGTTATGTTCATGGCTCCGTCGCCGTTATCGTCCCACCAATCATGTAGCTCGAGCCAGTAGGCCACATTGGAGACGTAGTCGAGCTCGGGGTCGAACTGTGACATCGGCATGTACATGGTGACTCTCAGCAGGTCCGTTGTGCTCGGCACATAACTTGTGATATCCACGTAGACACTGCCAGTGGTGTTCGTCGTAGTCAGGATGGAAGCGCTCCCAGTCCTCAGAAGCAGCTGGCTTGAGATGTTTACCATCGCATCTGACCCGCCCCAGTTGATTGTTTCCACCATGTGGCTCTCGTCAACCTCACCGGGAAGCATCAGGTTCGGGAAACTCTCGTACCTCGTACCGTAGACGCTGCCTGGATAGAGCGCGGCTTTGTCCACTGCTGGCTCGTTCCATCCGGCCCAGAGAATCGAGTCGACGCCGTCCCATTCTCCCATCGTTCTCGTGTATGTGTCGGCGTTGAGCCATCCAGATCCTTGCCTCAGCGGGTCGAAGTGCATGTCATCAGCAGCAGCCATCAGCTTCGCCTTGGCGTAGTCCATGTACGGCCAGTCGCCCCAGGCGTCATAGTATGCCTGGAATCCGAGAGCAGCTCCGCCGGCAACCGTAGGTGTCGCATGGCTGGTTCCGCTGCCGAGCTGGAAGTGCACCGAGCCGTCCCCGATCCATCCAGTGTAGTCCCACGTGTTCAGGGGTGCGGGTTCCATGGAGTACATGCCGGACGCGATTATCTCGGCGTTCAGCTTTCCGGTCCTGGTCGGACCAGAGTTCGAGAATGGCGCGACATCGCCGTACTTCGTGTGGGCATAGTCGTACTCCATCCCAAGCTGATATCTGTACTGCTGGGTGGTTCCTGCGCCAACGTGTATCGATCGGAAGTCATCGACGGGATGGACGGTTCCATAACCCGGCCCTCCGTTGCCTGTCGACCAGCACCAGAGAGTCGCACCTCCCCAGTCTGAGATAAGGCTGGCATACGCGTCGAGGAATCCGTAGCCTGCATCGATGGCGCCAGTTGACCAACCATAGCTGTTGGATACGATGTTCGCCTCGTCGCCGCTGTTGGACGTGCCATCCGCACCGAACTCGGCGAACAGCCAAGAGGCAATGACATCGTAGGTGAAGGGTATGGCGATCAGCTTGGCATCAGGGGCCATGCCCATCAGCTGCGACCCCATCGTCTCTCCTGTGGCGAGGGCCGCCGAAGATGTCATGGTTCCGTGGCTCTCTCCGAGGCCGAACTCCCCCATGAACGCGACAGCATAGCCGCTTGGGGGTATCCACCATCCTCCCCAGAGCCAGTCGGAGCCGGGGTATGGGTAGCTGCCGTCGCTGATCCAGTATACCATGCCTCCGGACAGGTCAGCGTAGCCGTCACCGGCGTCCCAGTTGCTGAAATCGTAGGTGTCGGATCCGGCATCGTAGAAGTCGAAGTATGAAATCTCGTCGTACTGCGTGCAGGCCTTGTCGTTCGAGAAGTCGTAGTCGTCCATTATGTCAACATAGACAGTGTCGTACACCCATGGCGTCACTGAGTCGACGACAAGCACTCCCACGCGCTCCCCCATCAGGTACTCGAGGTTCGCGTCAGTGTGATAGCCGATCTGGTACCAGCCGCTCTGGCTGAAGACCGGGTTTCCCGATACGTCCCTCAGCCCCATTATCGACCACCATTTGCCGTCGAACTCGACGAATCCGCCATAGTCCGGAGACATGTACGACGTGTCCGCGACCCAGCCTCCGATCATGCCGTTGGCCCACATGTACGAGGCCATGTCATCGTACGCGATCGGCCAACCGAAGTAGGGAGAGCCCGGGTCCTCGTATCTCGCCTGCTGTCCCTGCAGGTCCGGGTGAGCCATGTCGAACCCTGTGTCGATCACTGCTATCTTGACTCCATCTCCAGTGTACCCGTTCATCCATGCATCGGTGGCGCCATGGAGAATGTCGACATCGAGGTCCTCGAGGTCCGGAGGCGCTCCTTCGCCAAGGCCATCGTCTTCGGCGATCAAGCTGTCAGCCTGTTCTATCTCAGGCGCATGGTACGTCATAATCTGCACTACCCCGGAGTTGGCGGCCAGTCCAGTCACCTGCTCCGAGGAGAGGTCCATGATCCTCATCATGGGCAATCCCTGCAGCATTACACCCTTAGCCAATGGTAGGCCGTTCTCAGCCAGGTATTGATTGGCCAGGTCAACGTCCGAGATGGCAACGTAGACCTTGTGTGGCCCAGCCGACTTCTTCAATGCATCAGCCAAGTCAGAGTCAAGCTTGTACTCAGGGTCAACACTCACTGCCTCAGTATCGCCCGCATCTCCGACATCCACGGCGACTTCCTGCGCGGCGACAACGGGCGCAGAGCCTAGCACAGCAAAAGCCGTCACAGTCATCAGAAACGCAAGCAGCAAACTCACTGTCATTCTATGTTCATTCATGTCCTGGTCCTCCGTTCTCTGAAGTCATAGAGGGTTGGCACCTACGGTGCCAAAAGCAGAGGTTATACCGAAATTCCGATTATTTAAGCATATGTGGTTTGATATTCAGTAGCACGGCACGCCGAGAAATCGAGATTCTGGAATAAATATGTCGTATAACAAAAAAATAATATTATATAATTAGAGCTAAATGTTAAATAAGTCTTGTGTCGAGCCGGTTCCGGAACAATTCGGGTGGTGAAGTGACTTGGAGAACGATTCATTCCGCACACGTTCACTGCATGTAGTAGATGGGGAATGGTATCCTGGCAGACATGACTGTCCTGATGACGGTCAGAATGAACGGCCTTCCGGTCCTGAGGACCGACATCATTGGCAGCAGAACGTGCTCGACATGTGGGAGGACTCAATATTCCCGAATGGGTACGGAGCGTTCGCGAGAGTGCGCCTGGCTGAGGAGCGATCCTTCCAGGCATGGCACCCGCCTGCTGCAGACAGCCGCCTCCAAGAGATTGGAGGTGGCAGGGGGTCTACGGTTCGACCCCGGCG